>Ga0070708_100002022_pt1 | contig 15604 bp, 11 predicted proteins | sample KBSK5503metaG_FD_65469 | JGI IMG/M metagenome (GOLD analysis project Ga0070708, IMG submission 65469) | Corn, switchgrass and miscanthus rhizosphere microbial communities from Kellogg Biological Station, Michigan, USA - KBS K5-50-3 metaG | ecosystem: Host-associated > Plants > Roots >... | reverse complement strand
GACGACGGGACCGGTTACCCGGAGCAGATCACGCACGCCGAGCACGTCGATCTGAACCGCGCCGTCGACCGTCCCGAGCCCGCTCCGTTGGGACATCGCCGCATACACCGGGCCGGCAGCGGGAAAGTTCGGCGACGAGCCGACGTTGCGCCACTCGACGCCGGGCCGGAGCCATCCGTAGAGCGAACGGATTTGCTCGGGTATCGCAACGCGGCGTGGCAAGGTCATCGCCCCGGTTGACCGGAATCCGCCGGCCTCGGTCTTGCCGTGATCCGTATGCAACAGCCCGACCTGGAGCACCATGCCACCCGCTCGCATCTCGGCGTTGTTGGCGGCCAGCACGGCATATGTGGACGGACCCCCGAGGAACGATCGCAAGCCGCGGGTCGCCACGATGCCGTCCGCGAGACGAGCGCGGAGACGTGCCAACTCCCCGCTCAGCTCGCGGCCGGCCGCGTCGACCGGCGGAAGGAATCCCCCGGAGGGTGGAAGGTGCACCGCGTTGACTGCAGCCCGAAGGCGCGTGAGCTCGGCTTCGACGACCGCCAGGAACTCCAGCCGGCCGGAGGGGGCGCCCTTCGAATGCAGCCCGGGTTCGATGCGTTCGATCGAGTTGGACGCTTCGTGAGATAGGGACGACGTGGCCGCTGCGGCCGCGCGCAGCCATCGGGCAGGCCTCCCCAAGAACGGTACGCGCGCCCACCCGGACAGCCAGATGCTGTCGCGTGCGACCATATGGGCTCTGTCGAACCGGCGAACCCCCACCTCGGCGAGGGCGTGAAGAGGCACTCGTTGAGACAAGCCTTCGCGAGCGATGCGGGAGAAGACCGCACGACCGGCCTTGACATCGTGGGCGACGCGAAGGCCATCAATCAGCGCGAATATGAGGGGGATGGCGACGGCGACGACGAGGGCCGCGAGAAGCCGAGATCTGAACCGTCGTGGGGGTCGGTGCTCGGTGCCGGCGGGAGGAGCTGCTGTTTCAGTCGCCACCGGAGGCGGCGGCACGATTGCGGTACACCACGTGCAGCGCGATCCCGATCACGACCAAGATGAGAGCGATGAGCAGGAAGAGCAGGATGTCCGTTCCCGTGCGCGGGATGTGGCCCCCGTTGAAGAACTGCTCGCCGCCCACCTCGGGAGGCGTCTGACCACCGCCGGGATAGGGCTGGGCCCACGCGCTCGTAGCCCTCAGCACGAAGCTGCTGAGCATGACCGTGAGAATGGTCAGGCGACGAGCTATACGGTTTGAGGCCATCCCTGGAAACCTCCAAATGTCAATCGTACGCCTTCTCCCCCAGTTCAACGATCGGCAAGGCGACTTCTCTCCTGGAGTTTCCCCTGTTTCCACTGTTTCCCTTTTGCCCAGTTCGACCGACCTGCAAACAGCGCCTTCCTCCCTATCCGTCCTCTTTGTCCAGGACGCAGGAGATGACCGAGACGCAGCGAATTGTCCTGCTTGAACGGGCTCAGCCCGGCCGATCGGGAGGAGGACGGATGAAGCACGCTGGTTCCAATCGCATCCGGCGAGGGGTTGTGATCCTGAGTGTGTCCCTTTGGCTGGTCGCGGCCGTCGGAGGAGCAGCTCAGGCAGGGCCATCGGGCTTGCTCGTATGCAACGCGACCGGGGTGGTCAACATCGTCGAAGGACCTCCCGGGCCGTTCGCGGACCAGTGGAGCGTCACGGTGAAGGGAACGTGCACCGACGCTTCCCTCACGACGTTCGTGGTCGACGCGACGGGCGTGGGGACATCTGACTCGGTCGGTCTATGCGACAACAGCACCTTTGTTCAGAATCTCCATCTGAACATGACCGTCTCGCTCACGAGCGTCGCCGATCTATCAAACACGGTCTTGACGGAGAGCTGGGAGGGGCCGATCACGACCTTCCCGATAGCGACGCCGTTCATCGTCGAAGACGGCGGGCTCCAAAGCGATAACGATATCGTCGGCGCCGGCGTGATCTTCACGCGGATCCACGGCAAGTGCCCGCCGGCCGGGGAGCCGACGGCGAACATCTACTGGACGCGCTTGGTCTAGATCGCAGTTCGAAGGCTCCCGGCGTCGCCGGGAGCCTTCTGCTTTTTGCTTCTACTTGCAATGACCGGATGCGTCGGCAACCCAGAAGGGTGGATCGTCGTATCCCCACGCCTGTCCGTCGCTCACGACGACGTCGGCGCGCGCGGGCCCGGGGGGTGCGTCCGCCCGAACGGTCCAGCTGTTCTTCCACCGGCCCTGCTTGTCTGCGAACCCTTTATCGTTTCCCCCGTAACCGGAACCGTAGGGCGGAGGAGCTCCACCGTGCGTCCCTGCGTAGATCGCGTGATAGGCGATCGCGGCTTGAGAAACGGTGCTGACCGTGATCGTCGCGAGGCCCCCTCGCAGCACGCACGCGGGACTGATGACGGCGTCGACGTAGACCGTCGACTCCCAGGGCAATTCCATCGGAGATGGGCTCGCGGTCTCGGGGTTGATCTTGGCTCCCTTACCCGATCCGGTCGAAGAGCTTGATGATCCGGTCGTGGATCCCGTCGACGCTCGTGGCGACGCAGTGCCCGTGGGAAGTAACTGCGCCGGGTTCGGTACCGAAGGTCGCGGCGATGATCCGAGTAAGGCAGAGCCGTTCGAGCTGCAGCCGGCGAGGACGAGCGCGAGCACGATCCCAAGCGCCGGTGCGCCCGCGCGGCCGCGATTCACTTCGAGCTCCGCGGCGCAGCGCTTCGGTCGCCCTTCGCCTTCGGAGCCGAACGCGTCCGCTTTCGCGCGGCCGCGGTTCGTTTCGCCGGAGCCGGCTCGGGAGCAGGGGGCGCATCCGCCTCCATCTCGCCCAGGTAGGCCGCCATCAGCTCCGGGGACGCGAGCAATTCGGAGCTCGCCCCTTCGATGACGACCTCTCCTTTGCCGAGGACGTACGCGCGCGAGGTGTGCTGAAGCGCGAGGTGGACGAACTGCTCGACCAGCAGGATCGCGGTTCCTTCGCGGTTCACCTCGGCAAGGGCGTCGAACAAGCTGCCGACGATGATCGGCGCGAGGCCGAGCGAAAGCTCGTCGACGAGCAAGAGGCGCGGGGAGATCATCAATGCTCGAGCGACCGCGAGCATCTGCTGCTCTCCACCCGACAGCGTTCCTGAAGCCTGACCGATGCGTTCCTTCAGCCGGGGCAAGAGGTCGAAGACATGGTCGAGCTTGGACCGAAAACCGGCGTGTTCCTTGCGTCGGCTCCAGTAGCCGAGCCGCAGGTTCTCGAGGACGGTGAGCTCGGGGAAGAGCTCGCGTCCCTCGGGGAGATGAGCGACGCCGAGCCGAACGACCTTCTGAGGGGGAAGGCCGCCGATGTCCCGGCCGTCGACGCGAACCGCGCCGCGTGCCGGGGCGAGGAGCCCCGATATCGTGCGGAGGGTCGTCGTCTTCCCGGCGCCGTTGGCTCCGAGCAGGGCGACCATCTCGCCCGCTTCGACGCGCAGGCTCACCCCGAACAGGGCCTGGACGGGGCCGTAGTGAACGTCGATCGCGTCGAGCTCCAGCACGACTAGACGGACACCTCCTCGTGGGACGCGTCGACACCGAGGTACGCCTGAACGACCCGAGCGTCCCGCTGCACCGACGCGGGCGGTCCTTCCGCGATGAGTCGCCCCTGATCGAGGACGTACACGTAGTCGGAGACGCCGGTCACCATGCGGACGTCGTGTTCGATCAGCAGAACGGCGACGCCGAGCGCGCGGATGCCGCGCACCACTTCGATCAGCCGGTCGGTCTCCGCGTTGTTGAGCCCCGAGGCGGGCTCGTCGAGCATCACGAACCGCGCCCCGGTGACCAGCGCTCGGCCGAGCTCGACCATGCGCAGCGTCCCGAAGGGAAGGCCACGGACGCCGAGGTGCGCGACGTCCTGCAGCCCCAGGAGCCCGAGCACGTGGCGAACGCGCGCTCGGGCAGCGCGTTCGGCGGTGATCGTCCGCGGTGATGCGGCGAGGTTCCCGAGCAATCCGGCCTCGTTGTGCATGTGCGTCGCGACGAGCAGATTGTCGAAGACGGTCAGGTCGCTGAAGAGCTGGATGACCTGGAAGCTCCGCGCAACGCCGAGACGAGCCCGCTCGTGCGGTTGGAGCTCGGTCGCGTCGTGGCCGTACAGCGCGATCCGCCCCGATGCCGGATCGTTCAGCCCCAAGATCGCGTTGAACAGGGTCGTCTTGCCGGCGCCGTTCGGCCCGATGAGCCCGACGATCTCGCCCTCACGGACTTCGATCGACGCATCGTCCACCGCGAGCAATCCCCCGAAGCGCACGGAGACATGCCTGGCCTCGAGGATCGGAGTACGTTCCGCTCGATCCGCCGGTAGTTTCGGTGCGCCCGGGATGAACTCGGCGAGCGTCCGCACGCGAAGCTCGCGGCCTTTCGACTGACCTTCTCCGTTTCCGTTCGGTGATTCTTCCGGATCAACCGCGAACACCTGTGTGAACCAGTCCTCCCGCCCCTTCGGCGTGCCTCCACCGTTACCGTCGGGCCTCACTCGACCGGTGACCGGCCGAGCCGCCGCGCGCCCCAACGCCGCGACGCGCGCGGCGACGCGCACCGGAAGGCGTCGGCGCTTCGGCGCAGTTGCTTCGGCCGGCGCGGCCACCTCGGCTTCCTCCGGCGTCGCGCGCCCCGCGACCGGTCGCGACCAGAACGCTCGGAATCGCCTCCAGGCCGTGCGCGACAACGCCGACGCCGCGGACCACAACCCGCGGCTCCGCTCCAGGACGGCTATGAGTCCTCCGGGATAGGCGAGCAGCACGATCGCGAGCAGCCCGGCGGAGACGACTTCGAGCCAGCCGGACAGCGCGGAAACGCGAAGGAAGAGTTCGTTGAGGCCCGCGAAGACCGCGCCGGCTGCGATCGCCCCGCCGAGGCTCCCAAGGCCACCAACCACTGCGATGGCGAGGAATTGAAGCGAGATCGTGAACAGGAACTGATCGGGAACGACCGCTCGCTGGTTCATCATGATCATGCTTCCCGAGATGCCCGCGAGCACGCCGGCGATTGCGAACGCGATCAGCTTGTAGCGCACGACGTCGATGCCCACGGAAGCCGCCGCCATCTCCGAGCCGCGAACGGCGAAGAAGGCCCGGCCGGTCTTCGTGTCTCGCAGGTTCGCGAGCGAGAACAACGCGAGGGCGGCTATCGCTGCGAAGACGAAGTAGAGGGTTTTTTCGCTCGTCAGGTCGATGTACGGCCATCCACCCTTCACGCCGAAGTGCTGGCCGGGCATCGTCGAGCTGCCGCTGCTGGCGCCGAACCACGAGCTGCGGAACAGGAACGTGTCGCCCATCCACGCGAACACGAGGGTGGCCACCGCCAGGTAGAGCCCGCGGACGCGAAGTGCGACGGTCCCGAGCAGCATGGCTGCGGCGGCCGCCGCGCCCGCCGCGATGAACATGCTTATCGGGAAGCCGATGTTCCACCCTCGGACGACCAACCCCATCGTGAGCGCGGCGATCCCGACGAAGCTCGCTTGTGCGAGCGAGATCTGCCCCACCCACCCGGTCAGAACCACGATCGACATCGCGACCACGGCGAGCTGGATGGCCAGCAGCGAGTCCTGGAGCACGGTGAACGGGACGATGAACGGCCACACGAGAACGAGGATGCCGAGAACGATGAAGGTCGCGGGGGATCGCCGGCCGCCGGTCGACAGCGGTCGGCCTCCGGTGAGAAGCCCGCCGTGCGACTGCTCGGCGCCGGCGATACGCCGCCCGCGGATCATCATGACGATGAGAGCCATGACGGTGAGGGCCAGCTGCGGGGAGCCGGTCTGCTGCGCGACCCGTCCGACGATCGGCGTTCCCGCGAAGTACGGGACGATGCCGAAGGCGACGCCCGCGATGACCGCGCCCCAGATCGCGCCTGGGAGGCTCTCGAGTCCGCCGATCAACGCCGCGACGAACGCGGGAAGCACCTGGAGCGAAAGCGAATACGGATCGAGGTTCGTGACGGCCGCCAGCATGACGCCGGCGAGCGCCGCAAGACCACCTCCGAGCGCCCACGCGGCCGAAGCCGCGATGTCCGGGTCGATCCCCATCAGCGCGGCCGCCCGACGGTTCTGCGCGGCGCCGCGCATCGCGAGACCCACCTCGGTGGTATTGAAGAACGTGAACAGGCCCGCCGCCGCGACCACGCCGGTGATGAAAAGGCCGATGTCGCCGAATCGGAGGCCGCTGGCGCCGATATGGATGACGCCGTCGGGGAAAACGCCCGGGGCGAGCCGCGGAGTGGTTCCCCAGATCTTCGCGGTGAGGGCGATGAGCAGCCCCGTGACGGCCACCGTACCGACGGTTTGTGCGGTGGATCCTTGGGGGCGCAACCGGCGCACGAATGCCCACTCGACCGACACTCCCAACAGGGCGCCGAAGACAACCGCGAGGAGCAGGCATACGCCGATCGGCATTCCGACCTTTGAAAGGGAGTAAGCGATGTAGGCCGGAACCATCGCCATCGCGCCGTGCGCGAGGTTGAGCACCCGCGACGCTCGATAGATCACGACGATCCCCAAGGCGAACATCGCGTAGGCCCCGATGAACGGCAGCGAAAGGAGTGCGTGGACGAGGATCGCCGGCATCGACTACCCGGTGCCCAGCTGCGGGGTTGGATCCTTCACGATGTCCTGGGCGCGCCAGCCGCCGAAGGTTCCGCTGTACTGGATCTCGAACGCTTGCATGGTCGATGCGGCGAAGTAGTTGCCCGCCGGCCAGCGCAGCGTGGGCTGCAGCGTGAGTCCGCTCGCGAAACTCATCGAGTTGAGCGCCTGCTTCAGCCGAGCTCGGGTGAGGTCGGGGCCGGCTTGCTGCATCGCTTGGACGAGCAGAAGCATGCCGACGTAGCCGCCTTGAGCGAATGCGTTGTTCTCGTCCGCATCGGGTTTCGTCTTCCTCAAGTCGTTCACGAAAGTCCTGACGACGGTATCGTTTTGATAATCCTCGATCGGCGGCTTGTAGCCCGTCCAAACCCACATCTTGTGACACTCGCTCTGACAGTTGACCGCGAAGTCGCGAGTGAAGAGCGGTTGCGCGAGCCCGATCATCCCCGCCTTCTGAACCTTGTTGGCGATCGTGGGCGCGCCCGGCGTCGCCATCCAGGTGAGCGCCGTCTTCGGCTCCAGGAACATGCCGAGGAAATCGAAGTCTTGGGACGCGACGGTGTTCACCTCGTTGCGATATCCGGGCTGACCGGCGTCGATCCCGCAGTAACTCTTGAGGCAGTTGTTTTGGCTGTTGTACCCGTCGACGTTTTCGTGCTTGAGCCGCTTGACCTCGTTGTTGAAGGCCGTCGCCGCTTCGGAACCGAACTTGTAGTTGCGGTCGAACACGATCGCGAACTTACGCGCGCCACGATTCCACGCGTTCAGAACCATGAGGCGTGCGCTCGACGCCGTTGCGACCGCGACCGGCCAGACCCACGGATCCCGGTACTGACTGATGATCATGCCGTCGGTGCCGACGACCGGGATCCCGGCGTTCCGAATATCGCCGTTGCTGATGGCGACGTTGAGGCCTTCGGAAGAGGGTCCGACGGGTATCGCGAAGACGCCCGACTTGATGAAGCTGCGGATGTACTGCGAGCCGAGGTCGGATCGCCAGCCGTCGTCGACATAGCGGATCGAGAGTTGACGCCCGCAGATACCTCCGGCGCGGTTGACCTTGTTCTTCACGGCCTCCATGGCGTACTGGACGTCGCCGAGGAACGCCGCTCCGATCCCCGAGCGCACGACGGTGGTGGCCAGGGAGACCTGAGTCGCAGTGACTCCCTTGTCGGTCGCGCCGCCGTTTCGCCCCGCGGCGCAGGCGAGGTTCTTGCCCGAGGGCCCAACTCCGCTGCCCGTCGTCTGACCGGGCAACGGGCTCCCGCCGGGGCCCGTCGTCGGGTTCGGGCCTCCTCCGCCGGTCGTGGCGCCGGGTCCGGGCGCCTGGGTGATGGCCGTCTGCTTCGTGGCGTTCGGCGCAACCTGGGCCACGACGAAGGCGCCGAATACCGCGCCGATCACGAACGCGGCGGAGATCTTCCATCCGGTCGACGAACCTACTTTGGGCACTTTCCCCCCTCTGATCCTTCGCGACCTAGGGCTCTTGGAGCCGGTTGACGAGCACGCGCCTCCGCCACACGCTGGCCACAGCAGCGCCGAGAAGGAGGATCGTCAGCCCCAGCAACAGCGCGTCCTTCGGAGATCGGATCAGGAAGAGCGCGGTGTTTCCGATTCGAACGACCGGGCTTCCTACCGGCGGTGGGACGTACTGGGTGCCGTCGACGACCGGCGGGGGAAGAACGATCCCTCCGGTCGGGATCGGGATCGGCAGTGTTCCCGGGAACGTCCCCTCGGGCGGGAGCGTGGAGATGCCGTAGATAGACGATGCTTGGATCGCAGCGAGCTGCACCAAGAGGCGAGACTTTTCGTCGCCGTCGTTGAACACCGTGATCTGCATCGCAGGCGCAGCCCTGCTCGACTCGTTGTTTACGACGAGCCCGTTGAAGAAGTCGCCCGCCGACTCCTGGACGCCAGCGAAGGCGCCCCCAGGGCTCGCGACCTTCTCCGGCGTGGGAAGGTCGATGCGCGCGCGGGCCTTCAGCACATCGTTCATCGCCGCGATCGCAGTCTTCGGATCGCATGTTTGCGCGTCAGCGCACGCGAACACCAGCTTGCCGGCCGCGTCGTAGACGCTCACACCGTCGAGCGTGCGCGTCCACTCGATGGTCGCCGTACCTTTCATGCCGTGCGCCGCGCTCGTAATGACGGCCATCACCCGACCGATCCTGACGGTGCCCGCATTCGGGAGTGAGATCTCGACTCCCTTGGCGGTCGCCGTCGTCCTGGTGACGACACCCAGCTTCGGGTCCTTGATCGAGTCGGTGGCGAAAGAGGAGGCGGCGACGCTAACGCCCTCGATCGAGAACGCACCGAAGCTCGTCGAGGCGCTGGCGTGGTTCTTCGCGAGGTCGCAGCCGACGCTCGATCCGCCGCCGGGACCGGACTCAGGTTTTGGATCGGCCCCGTCGCCAGCATCGAGACACTCATCCTCCCGATGGGGCCAGGCGAGTTGCGTCCTTATGGCGTCGCCGGCTTCCTCGTTCTTCGTGTTGTCGGCTACCCGGCGCGCAACCTCGTTCACGAGCGTCTGATATTCGCCGTCGCTCGTCTGGTCGAGAGCCAACGCCCGCGCCTGTGCCGATGCTCCAACGTTCCGGAGATCCAGGGACGGGACCTGTGCCACGAACAGCGCTCGATCGCTGAACGAAGGATTCAATCGGAAATTCTCGAGTAAGAATCGCTTTACCGAGCCGCATGCGCTGATGTCGGCGACGTTTGCTTGTGAGCCGCAGCCGATCGCGGTGATGCCTTGAATTCCTCCTACTACACGGATCTGCGCGCCAAAGCCGTTCACCGAACCCGAGAAAGTCGAAATCGTGTTGGCCCCCTCGGGAATGCCGCTGGTTAGGGAATCGTAGTCAAGCGACTCTTCGCCCAACCGGACGGGGGTCTCATCGCGATAGACGTACCAGTCGAAGACGCCGTTCAACTTGGGACGTGCAAAGTTCACGAACAGGCGGTGGGTCTGTGGGTCGGTGAGAATGAACCAGTGCAGCTGTCCACGTTTCGGATTGAATATGCGCCCTTGCTCCACCGGAGTCGACCGGCCGTTAACCGAGACGATGTACGAATTTCCCTCGCTGGCCCCGCCCATGTAATACCGACCTGACTGAAGGTCTAGGCCGCCGTACAGGTCGGTTGCGTCGGGGGCTCCGACAAACCCCGTCCATGCTGACAGGCCTCCGTCGAATACCCACGTCCCGGGAGTAGCGGCCGATTGGCTTTGCAGAAAGAAGCGGTCGGTGGCGTAGTCAAAGATACCGAGGCCGCTGATCCCTGAGGGGATAGTGTAGGAACCCGAAATTGGGAAAAACTCGAGCGGGAATGTCGCCGCGTCCACAACGCCGGCGTTCGGAGTGATCCGGAGTCTCATGAGTCCAGACATCTCGGGGTAGACAGACGTCCGAACACATCCGAAGTAAAGCGCCGGGACGCGCGCGCTTCGCGCGACAGTGATCCCGGCGAAGTCCGACTCCATAGGAATCCCGCACTCGGGGATCGATCGGACCCAGAGCATCTTTCCGTCTGAAGGGTTCAGTGCCGCTACGGCCGTTGGGAAGGTTCGAGGCAGGTCCCCGGCCAAGTCGTAGGGATCGATTCCGCCGGGGGGGATATACCCCACGACGTACAGACGATCGTCTTCGCGCGAGTAAGTCATTCCGCGGATGAGCATGCCGGGGACCGACGTGGTCACGTTCCAAAGAGGCGTTTGAAGCCGGAGAGTCTTTCGGTCGATCACTGCGATCTTGTCGAGCCCGGGCAGCGGCCGAGTCCCACAAAACAGGTCACCCTCGCAATTGACGGGGCTGCCTGCAGCACTGACGTACAGGATGCGATCTCGCCGGCTGTCGTAAGTCACGTATCCACCCGCGGGATTGAGGCTTGGTGCCATTATCTCGGACGACGCGACTCGGCTCTCGCGGATGAAGCGTGGGATGGGAGCATCAAGGTCGTACTCGCGGAAGTACTTCGCGAAGTTGTCCGTCTCTTTTGAGTAGGCGGAATAGAGTCGACGGTGGACGGAATCGACTAAGAAAACGACGTTCGGCTGGGAGCCCGGTGTATCTCTCCCCGGAGGTGACGGCAGCCTACCGAGCAGCCGGATACTGGGTGCAGAGGCGCTTTCAGCCTTGGCCGCGTTTTCGGCAGCCATACCGCCAATCAATGAGAGCAGCGCGAGCATCGACGTCGCCACAGAGAGCCGCGAGCCCGAGCGGCGGCGTCCGCGCATACCCGCCTGCTCGCGACCCCGCAGAACGCGATCGCCCACAGCAGACGTAGCGGACGGAGATGGGCGGTTATTCACGACAGCATCACGAGCACGCCGCGTACTTCCGCTGTCCAGCTACCGGGTGCGTTACAGGAGGGCTCCGGCGACAACCCGCGAACGACAGCCGTGAAGCGACTGGTCCCAGTAGTAAGCGCGCGTTGCTCTGAGGGAAGGTTAATGGTGCCACCCGGCGGGATGAGTCCTACGATCAGCGCGGAGTCATATGTCGTCCAGGACGTACCCAAAGACGCGGTGGCAGGTCCCGGCGGGTTTCTGGACGTAAGTCCACTGAACTGAAAAGTCCCACCACCGGTTCCATTTAGGGAGAAGCCGGCCGTGCACTTCTGATTGTAAAAGCTCAATCCCAGCGTGAGTGGCACATTCACTCCCTGAACCTGGTAGCTCGCTCCGGTGGTGGTTTTGCCTTCGAGCAGTCCGCTCGCCGTCCCTGAGCAGTTGACTGGGCTTCCAAACGCGGTGGGCCAAACGGGGAAAGTAAGCCGGCAGGTGAAGGTCATACTGCCGGTCACGCTTGCACCAGCACTGTAGGACGGCGACATCAGTGTGAGGAGTAGAGCCAAGGAATACAGAGCAGCGCGTAAGGCGTGCACATTCCGGACAAACCTCACACGTCGAAGAGGGCATCCGGCCATGCCCCTCATGTGCGCCGCCTGTGCTGTGCTCTCATATCCGAACAAAGACATTCTCCCTGCTGGGAACACGTTCCTGCTCCCACCTGGTGGTGCGGCGATGTAACCAAGGGCAATGCGAGAAAGTGCCTATCCGTGTGTGTTCTTGCGAGGCCGCATGGTGGATAAGGACCAGTGTGGTTCATCGGATCCGCCACCTAGCAGTGGAAGGCGCGGCAAGCCGCGCCTTCCACTAACCGCGTTGCGTTTTAGCTCGTGAACAGTGCTACGCCCGTGATCTGAGCGGTCTGGGATCCCGGTTTGGTGCAGGTGCGAGTGCCGACCGCCGGACTCACCGGCCGGAAGGCCGCGACCGCACGCCCGGTACCATTCCCGAACGCAATGGATCCGCCAGTGAACTGGATATATCCGCCCGGCGGAAGCGCTATCACGGCGGTGAGACCAACACGCGTCCACGCGAACGGGGTGTGTGCGTTGGCCTGACCCAGCGCGCCCCCTGCCAAGCCGTAGAAGTGCGTCGTGCCTCCGGCCGAGCCGTTCAGCGCCTCATTGCCGGTGCATTTTTCGTTGTAGTAGGTCGCCGCGCCATCGAACGACTTGTTCGTACCGGTGGCCGTGTAGTTCTTGCCCGCGCTCGTCTTGCCTTGGAGGACGGCGCTCCCCTTGCCGAGGCAATGGACTGGCCCACCGAATTGTGTCGGCCAGAGCGGCAAGTACACGTTGCAGTTGAATTCAGCCACGCCAGCTACGCTTGCCGTTGCCGGCCCGGATGCAAGGACGATCGCCGACAGGATGCTCGTCGCGACGATCGCAATGAAGGTTTTCCTCACACGCCTCACCCTCCTGGATTGGCTCCCGACGCTGTCTCACCGACAGACGTGCCTATACGGCCGCCCACCCCCTTTCAGGGTCGCTCGGCAGAATGCCAATACAGGGAATACGCCTCATAGCGGGGGATTCCTGCCGGCAGCATCTAATTCGCTCAGAACGGCAGGATGCGACATGCCTGAGAATGAATGAAATGCGAATTTTCCCTGGTTGCACCCAACATCCGCCGCGTTCGGTAGCTATCTCGCCACACTCAGGCGCTGATCGCACAGGTGCGGGCGCTACCGAGCTACTTCGAGGCGTTCGCTTTGCTTCGTGACTTGCTACGGCACGTAGGGGGAGCCGGGCATCTCCAGCTCGGCGCGATACCACTCGATCGTCTTGGAGACACCTTCGCGGAGCGAGTGCTTCGGCGCCCAGCCGAGTCGTTCCCTCGCCTTGGACGAGTCGCAGTACATCCGCATGATCTCGGTCGGCCGCTCGGGGAGAGCGCCGAACTGCGCCTCGATCGGATGCCCCATGACGTCGAGGATCAGCGTGGCCACGTCACGCATCGAGATCTCCTCGCCGCCGCCGATGTTGAAGATCTCGCCCTCGACTCCCGGCGCCGTCGCGGCGAGCATGAAGCCCTCCGCGAGGTCCTCCACGTAGTTGAACTCGCGCGTTTGCCGCCCTTGCGTCATCGCAAGCTCCTCCTTACGGAGCGCGCGAACGATGATTTCCGGGATGACGCGGTCCGGGCTTTGGGCGGGACCGTACGCGTTGAACGGGCGGAGCAGAACGATCGGCCAGCCGTACGCGCGCTGGAAGAGCCGGCAGAACCGCTCGGCGGAATACTTCGACACCGAATAGGGGGAGATCGGATTCACGATCGCGTCTTCCCGGAAGGGTACGTCGATGTCGCCGTAGATCTCGCTCGTTCCGGTGTTTACGAAACGCTCGTAGCCCGTTTCCGCGAGAGCCTGCAAAAGGTTGATCGTCCCCTGGATGTTGGCCTGGATGCATTCGTCGACGCGCTGCCACGACTTTCCGACGTGCGTGTACGCGCCGAGGTGGAAGATGTGCGACGGTCGCGACGCGCGCACGATCGCGTCCATCGCACCGCGATCCATGAGGTTTCCTTCGTGCACGCTGATCTTCCCGCGAAGATCGAGCAGTCTGCGGGGATACACCGAGGAAACCTCGCTGGTCATGGCGTGCACGTCGGCGCCCTCGGCGACCAGCCGGCGCGTCAGGTGCGAACCGATGAACCCGCAAGCCCCGGTTACGAGGACGCGCGCGTCACGGAGCGAGCCCACGGTCCCCTCCCCTCTTTCGCCAGGGCGCTGAGGTCCAGCGCGTCTTTGTAGGTGTCCATCGACTTCCAGAATCCCGAGTGACGATACGCGTACAACTCGCCGGCGGCACCGAGCGCGGGTAGCACATCACGCTCGAGGTCCTCACCTTCCCACAGAACGAAGGCACGTTGGTCGAAGACGAAGAAGCCTCCGTTGATCCAGTGGTCGGGCAGGACGGGCTTCTCCCGGAAACGTTCGACGCGGCCGTCCTCCGTTTGCTCGATCGTTCCGTACTGGGACGGGAGCGGCACCGTGGTCAACGTCGCCGCCCCAGCGTGCGCCCGATGAAAAGCCAGCAACGCGCCGAGGTCCACGTCCCCCAGACCGTCAGAGTAGGTGGCAAAGAACGTCTCTCCCACCAGGTCCCTTACCTGGAGAACGCGGCCTCCCGTGTTCGTCTCCTCGCCGGTGTCGACGACTTCGATCTCCCACTCGGGATCAGCGGATGACGCGAAATCGCGGATCAGGTCGGCCTTGAAGCCGGCGGAGAGGATGAACGACGTGAAGCCCTGACGCGCGTAGATCTCCATCACGTGGGCCAGAATCGGCCGCCCGGCAACTTCGAGGAGCGGCTTCGGCATCTCGGTCGTGTGTGGGTACGCGCGGGTGCCTTTGCCCCCGCACAGGATGACGGTTTTCATCGATCCCATGGCGGGAGGGATGGTACCGCCTCGTCACAGACCTGCGAGTTCGAGCCTGCCAGATGGCTCAGATGAGACATCCACGTGCTGAATTGGAAGGTTTGCCCTGGTCAGATGTGGGACGAAAGCAAGGAAAGGCTTCCACAGCCGTAGAACAGGGCGGAAAGGCAACTCTGAGGGGAAGCGCCCACTCGCTTTGAGTGGCAAAGGGGGATCTGTCAAGGCTTCGCAGTAAGGCCATCAGGCTTCATCCGCCTGCGACGTCGTCAGGTCGTCGCAACCCATACATCGAGTTGCACACCGTCTCTAGGGGCCCAATCAAGGGGGAAAGATGCGTCGCTCGTTCGCTCTCGTGATCCTTCTGGCGCTCGCGTTCAGCGCAGCCGTCCAGCTTCCGGCGCTCGCGGTCTTCAATGATCCGACGTGCACCACCGGAGCACCGACTCCGCCATGCATATTCCAAGGATTCGAGATCGACGGCGATACCGCAGCCAACGCCGGCGCGCTCGATTGGCAGTCCCCACCGCCGAACCTCACTTCTTTCGTCGACCCTCAGCCAGGTGCGCCGGCCGACGACATCTTCTCAGGGGGATCGAAAGAGCTGAAGCAGAGCACGTGGGTGTGCACAACAGGATCGGCTCTCAACAAGGGCGACATCACGAAAGGTGACCTGTCCTTCCGCACGATCGATGTTGGCGGAGTCCCACACCAGGTCCTCGACGTCGACTTCACGCGCGTCGGCACCGGAGGCAGCGCCCACATCGACTACGAGTTCAACAAACGGTTGAACGGAAACCTGACCACTGGAGGATGCACCGGCATCGCGAAGCGCAGCGTCGGCGACCTCCTGATCGCCTTTGACTCCGACAACGGTGGATCGGTCGTGACCATCTCCGCGTACCGATGGGACGGCACGACCTTCGTAGCTTTCCCTGCGGGCTCGAAGGGCAGCACTTTCGAGGGCGTGGAAAACGGGATCACCACGAACGGGGTCACCGCCCGAAGCGACTCCGGCCTTGCGGCAGGTCAATACGGCGAGGGCGGACTCGACGTTTTCGCCACGATCGGCCACAACCTTGAATGCGGCGAGTTCGCGAACCTCTATATGAAGACGCGGTCCGCGTCGCAGATCAACTCCGAGGTCAAGGATCGCACGGTGGCGCTCCCGTTCGACCCGGGATCGTGCCCGAGCATGTCGTTCACCAAGGTCGCCGACAACGCGACCGTGAACGCCGGAGAGCAGATCGGCTACGTGCTCACCG
>Ga0070708_100002021_pt1 | contig 15609 bp, 15 predicted proteins | sample KBSK5503metaG_FD_65469 | JGI IMG/M metagenome (GOLD analysis project Ga0070708, IMG submission 65469) | Corn, switchgrass and miscanthus rhizosphere microbial communities from Kellogg Biological Station, Michigan, USA - KBS K5-50-3 metaG | ecosystem: Host-associated > Plants > Roots >... | reverse complement strand
CGCCCAGGACCTGCGCCGCGTTTCGAAAGCTGCTCCCGCTCCGCGCCCGACTGGTGCAGGCGCGCTGGAGCGGCGAATCTGCCTGGGTGCCCCTCGGCGACCTCGAGACCGGCCTGAGCTTCGAGAACCACACCAGCTATCCATCCGCGGGCCAGCTGCTGCTCTACCCTGGCGGGATAAGCGAGACGGAGGTCCTGTTCCCCTACGGCTCGACCAGCTTCGCGAGCAAGGCGGGCCCGCTCGCCGGCAATCACTTCGCGTCGATTGACGAGGGGCACGAACTGCTGGCCGAGCTCGGCCGGCGCGTTCTCTACGAGGGCGCTCAGGAGATCGTGTTCAGCGAGGCCTGAGCCGCGAACCGATCGAGTGCCTGCACGTAGGCGCGCTTCAACTCATCGGACAGGAATGACGCCACGAACGAATTCCTTGCCAGCAGGAGCTGCTGTTCGCGGCTGAGGTCCAGCGCCTCGGCGGAGGCCTGGAAGTTGTCGGCGACGTAGCCGCCGAAGTAGGCGGGATCGTCGGAGTTCACGGTCACGAGCAAGCCGCAGTCGAGCATCTGCTTGAGATTGTGCGACCTGAGATCCGGAAAGACCCGCAGCTTGACATTGGAGAGCGGGCAGACCGTCAGCGGAATCTGTTCCTCGACCAGGCGCGAGACCAACCGCTCGTCCTCGATCGAGCGCACCCCGTGGTCGATCCGGCGCACCTTCAGGACGTCGAGCGCCTCCCAGACGTACTGGGGCGGTCCTTCCTCGCCGGCGTGCGCGACCGCCAGCAGGCCAGCCTCGCGGGCGCGGTCGTAAACGCCTTTGAATTTGGCCGGTGGATGGCCCACCTCCGATGAGTCGAGACCAACCGCCAGGATCCACCCACGGAAGGGCAGCGCCTCTTGAAGCGTCCGCATCGCCGCCTCCTCGGTGAGATGCCGCAGGAAACACAGGATGAGTCCGCTCGTGAGGTTGAGTCGTGTGCGACCGTCCTCCAGGGCCCGATGAATCCCAGTCACAACGGTTTCAAAGGGCACGCCTCGATCGGTATGCGTTTGCGGATCGAAGAAGATCTCCGCGTGGCGCACGCCCTGGGCGGCGGCCCGCGTGAGGTACGCCCAGGTGAGGTCGTAGAAATCCTGCTCTTTCAGGAGCACGTGGCAACCCGCGTAGTAGATGTCGAGGAACGATTGCAGATCGCTGAACACGTAGGCGCGTCGTACATCCTCAACTGAGGCGTACGGAAGGCTAACGCCGTTACGGAGGGCCAGCTCGAACATCAGCTCGGGTTCAAGCGTGCCCTCGATGTGAAGATGCAGCTCCGCCTTCGGGAGCATGCCTGCAAAGTTAGTTGGTGTTAGCGGCCTTTCGATCTTGGTTTTAGCTGATCCTCTTCCTAAAGATCCAGAGAACAAAAGCAACGGACAAGGCGACAGCCAAATACGGCAATTGCGATCGCAGGCCGATCGTCCACCCTAAGACAAACCCAATAGTTACGATCGCGCCAGCGACCAGGCCTTTCCACTCTCGAGAAGTCATTGCGCCAGCAGACAAAGGTCGGCCCGGCCGGCCGCCAGGATCGTGTTGACGTCGTCGGCGGTCGTGATGTTGCCAGTAGCCAGCGTCGGGATGCCCGCCTCGTTGCGGATCCGGTCGCTGGCCGGAACGCCAAACAGGCGTCGATAATCCGGGCGACTCTCCCAGATCGTCTGACCCATCACGGCGTGCACCAGGTCGCAGCCGTGTGCTTTGAGCAGGGCGGCGATCGCGACCGCATCGTCGAGATCGCTTCCTCCAGGCGCCCAATCACTGGCTGAAATCCGAACCAGCAGGGGACGCTCCCAGGTTGAACGAACCATGTCGAGCACCGCTAGCGGAAAGCGCATTCGGTTTTCTAGCGACCCTCCGTACTCGTCGTTGCGCCGATTGGTGAGGGGCGAGATGAAGCCGGCGACGAGGTATCCGTGCGCGAAGTTGAGCTCAAGGGCGTCGAAACCGCAGCTGGCCGCCGCCTTCGCCGCCAGGGCAAACACCTTCACGACATGCGCGAGGTCGCGTCCGGTCATCTCTTTCGGCAGCGCCGCGTGCGGGGTGTACGCGATGGGCGAAGCCGCCACGAGCTTCCACCCGCCTTGCCGCAGCGGCCGGTCGACACCCTCCGAGCGTGGCCGCATCGAGCCGCGTCGACCGGCATGACCCAGTTGCAGCGCCACGCGGCTGCCGGCTTTGTGGACCTGCTCGACAGCAAATGTAAGACGATCCTGCGTCGTCAGGTCGATCACAGGCGTCTCCGGCGTGATACGTCCGCCTTCCGTCATGCTGACGAACTCGGTGATGACCAGGCCTGCCCCCAGGCGCGCGGCCGCTTCGAGGTCCGGCCCCGCAGCCACCGCCACGCGGTTCGGGAGCGTCAACTCCCCGATTCGGAACGGGGCGAACATTGGTGGGGGACTCAGCCGCGCGACGCCATCCGGCGAACCGGTCGCGGCGGCGGTAAACCACGAGTCCACGGTGCGCACCAGCTCCGGATCGCGCTGCGTCAGGTTCACGTAGCTGATCCGCCGGCTTCGCGTCAGCAGGTTGAAGGCGAACTGCCGCGGGTCAAACTGCGCGTATCGCGATACGTGCTCGAAGTAGCTCGAGCTCTCGAGCGCGGCCTCCTGAAACCGCTCGACGAGCGGTTGCCGCTCCATCTCGTAGTCGTTGAGCGCGGCAGGTAGGTCGCGGTGTCGGCGCAGGGCATCGACAAGGGCGATGCTGTCCTCCATCGCCAGCTTGGTGCCCGATCCGATCGAGAAGTGCGCCGTGTGGGCGGCGTCACCGAGCAAAACGACGTTGCCGTGGTGCCAGCTTTCCTGGCGCAAGGTGGCGAAATTGACCCAGAGCGAGCGGTTCGACATCAAGCGCCGGCCGCGGAGTTCGGGCTGAAACAGGGACTCGCAGTACGCGATGCTGTCGGCCTCGCTCGCCGATTCCAGGCCGGCCCTCCGCCAGGCGTCTTCCGGGCACTCCACGATGAAGGTACAGGTGTGCGCATCGAATGGATACGCGTGCACCTGGAACAGGCCGTCGTCGTTTCGACGGAAGATAAAGGTGAACGCGTCGAGTGGCATGTCGCTCCCGAACCAGACGTATTTCGTCGGATGCGTGATGACCTCTGGTATGAAGAACTCGCCGTAGGTCCGTCGCACCAGGCCATTGATGCCGTCCGCGCCAATGATCAGATCGGCGCCCTCGAACTCGGCGAGATCTCGAACCTCTCGCTCGAACTCAAGCCGCACCCCAAGCGCGCGGCAGCGACGCTGGAGGATCTTGAGTAGAACTTTCCGCGAGATGCCGGTAAAGACGTGGCCGCGCGAGCGGATCTTCGTATCCCGGTAATAAATGTCGATCGCGTTCCAGCGGGCGAAGCTCTCGCCGATCTCGGTGTAGGTCTCGTAGTCGGCGTCCCGCAGCGCGCCGAGCGTCTCCTCGGAAAAGACCACACCCCACCCGAAGGTCGCGTCGGGTGGATTGCGCTCCACGACCAGGACCTCGTCACTCGGATTGGCCTTCTTCGCCAGCAGCGCGAAGTACAGTCCCGAGGGTCCGCCGCCGAGGACGGCGTATCGCACCGCTTTAGCCGATCACCTCGGCCAGCCGGTCGACCTGCTCGATACTCGAGACCGTCGGGAACACCACCAGCTCATCGCAACCGGCGTCTTCGTAGCCGCGGATGAAGTCGGCGATCGCGCCCGGCGAGGTCAGATTTCCCGCTGCGATCTTCTCCGCGAATGGCCCGGTGAACGCGTAGTAATGCCGCAAATACTTTGCGCCCGCATCGACGGTGCCATCCCCGAGCGCGAAATAGCCCATGCCCCAGAGGCGCGGCCGGCCGGGCCGGCCCAGGTCGGACCAGGCGGAGACGGCCTTGGCCGCGGCACCGGCAAACGCGCGCGGAGGTCCGCCGCCGTGCATGTAGCCATCGGCGTAGCGTGCCATGCGGGCCAGCGCCTCACCGCTCGACCCACCGACCAGCAAATGTGGGCCGGGTGCCTGCGGGGTCGGGCCGATCTTCCCGTCCGCCCAGATGTCGCGGATCGCTTCCAGCTGCTCGCCAAAGCGCCGGCCTCGGCCGCGGCTATCGATACCCGACGCCTGGTAATCCTCGCCGCGAGCGCCGACCGCCAACCCGAGGGTGAGCCGGCCGTCTGAGAGGGCATCCAGCGAGGCGGCCTGCTTGGCCAGGATGGCGGTATTGCGCAGCGGGGCGATCACGACCATAGTGGCCAGCCGTACCCGCCGGGTCACCGCGGCGGCAGCGGCCAGCGCTGTAAAGGGCTCGTAATTCTGGTAGGCGACGCGGTCCACCACTCCGAGGCTGCTGAATGGACCGCCGTCTGCACGCTTCGCCCATTCCAACAGGAGCTCTCCGCTGATTCCAGACGTAGAGGTCGGCAGGCCGACCCCGATGTTCATGTATCCGTCGCTCCTTCGGAGGAGATGATAAGTTTTCCCGGATGAGTGCGTTCCGCGGGTCGGCAGCGCCGACGCAATCGTGGAACCACTTCCTCTTCGCCGTCAAGGACGGCGTCGCCACCTTAACGTTCGATCGCCCCCAGCGTCTGAACGCGCTGACCTTCGAGGTCTACGCGGATCTGCGCGACCTGCTGACCGAGCTACCGCAGCACGACGACGTTCGCGTGCTGGTGATCACCGGGACCGGCCGGGGGTTCAGCTCTGGCGGCGACGTCAACGAGATCATCGGCGAGCTGCAAAAGATGGACCCGCGCGACCTGCTGGCCTTCACCCGCATGACCGGCACCGTTACCCAACGAATGCGCGACTGCCCCCTCCCCATCATCGCTTCGGTGAACGGTGTCGCGGCCGGGGCGGGGGCGGTGCTTGCGCTGGCGGCCGACCTGCGCATCATGGCCGCCTCGGCGACGTTCTCTTTTCTCTTTACCAAGGTTGGGTTATCCGGCGGTGACATGGGCTCCGCATATTTGCTGCCGCGCTTGGTCGGTCTCGGTCGAGCCACCGAACTGCTCCTGCTCGGCGAACCAGTGACGGCACAGCGAGCCCTGGCCATCGGCCTCGCCAATGACGTGGTCGAGGATAGCGAGCTCGCCGCGCAAACGGCTGGACTGGCGAAGAGGCTCGCGGACGGCCCGGCCCTCGCCTATGCCGCGACGAAGATGTTGATCTCGAAGCAGCTGGACATGAACCTTGGCGCGGCGCTGGAACTGGACAGCATGACGCAGGCTCTGCTGATGAAAAGCGCCGACCATGCCGAGTTTTACGCGGCCTTCCGTGAAGGGCGCGAGGCGAAATGGACCGGCCGATAGCTAGCCCGCACGAGATCCGCAACCCCGAAACCCTTCCGCCTCCAAAAGGTTTCTCTCACGCGGTCATCGCGCAGGCCGGCCGCACCGTCTACCTGGCGGGCCAGACCGCGCAACAAATCGATGGGGCGATCGTGGGCGGCACTCTGGCAGAGCAATTCGATGTCGCGGCCGGCAATGTCGTCAAGGCCCTGGAGGCCGTCGGAGCGTACCCGCAGGACCTGGTCAGTATGCAAATCTTCGTAACCGACATCGCCGAATACCAGCGAACGTCGAAGCAAATCGGCGAGGCCTACCGGCGGCACTTTGGTCGTCACTACCCCGCGATGGCGCTACTCGAGGTCAGCCGGCTCTTCGACGCGGCGGCCAAGGTCGAGGTAATGTGCATCGCGGTCACGACTTGAAGGGCTCCGAGTCCGCCTCGGAGCCCTTTCCGACCTAGCCGGTGATTCTCGGAACGGACTCAGTCGCCTCCCGAATCTCCGGGGCTAATCTGACCGCGGATCTCGCCGGCTTTGAAGTTATTCGTATGGACGTTGACGTAGGCGTCCCCAGCTTCGATGATCCGCAATGCCGTGGCCATATCCATCGCGCTTATGTTCTGGGCAGGTACGGCCTGAATGTCGGCGGCCGTGATGTGTCCAGTGACGGTCGCGGTTTCCGTTGTGCCTGGCGGGCAGACCTGATGCGCGGGGGTGCCGGTCACCCCGCAGAGCCAGATGAAGATCGCACCAGGCACGCCGCGTTGTGCAAAGTGGAAGTGGGCCATGAACGCTGGCGTCGTGAGCCCGGAGTAGGTCAGGGTAAAGTCGATGCCTCCGTTACTCGCTTTGGCCTTGAGCGTTCCGGTCCCGCCGGTCGCAATTGGTGGCGTCTCATTGAATCCGGAGAGGGTGGCTCTCATGTTCGAGACGCTCTCATCCGCGCCGGCGGCTGCCGTGGTGATTAGCGCCAGGATTCCGACAACCGTAAGCAATCTGGCTAGCGTGGTTTTCATCCTTGTCTCCTCCAACAAGTCCCCGAAAAAGCCCGTTTCATGATGCTCCGCCATTAAGAAGCTGTCAACGTCCGATAACGGCCGGCAAACAACGCCAGGGTGTGTGGTCCGGTTGCCCTCGCTCACCTTCTTCGGATGGTGGTTACAGCGGCCTGCTTAACCGACCCTGCCCTGCCCGATCGGCCTCTATCCGATTTCGGGTTTCGATCCCGCACGAAACAAGTCCCGGGCGATGATTTCCCGCTGGATCTCCGACGTGCCTTCGTAGATTCGCGGGGCACGGACCTCGCGATAGAGGTGCTCGAGGAGGTGCCCCTGTTCGAGGGCGACAGCGCCATGCACCTGTATCGCAACGTCGATCACCTGCTGTGCGGTCTCGGTGCCAAAGAGCTTTGCCATGGCTGAGCGGCGAGCCACCTGTTGGTCGCGGCGGTCGTATGCCTCGGCGGCGGCGTAGACGAGTGCACGGGCTGCCTCGAGTCTGGTCGCCATTTCGGCCAGTTGATGTGAGACAGCCTGGAATTCTTTGATCGGGCGTCCGAACGCCTGCCGGCTGGAGGCGTGCGCCACGGCGGCGTCCAGGGCAGCCTGAGCCATCCCAATGGCAGAAGCACCCACGCTCGGCCGGAACAGATCGAGAGTCCGCATTGCCAGTTTGAAGCCGTGGTCGACTTCGCCGAGGACTTGCTGCTCCGACACCAGAACGCCATCCAACTCGAGCCGGCCGATCGGATGCGCCGAAAGCAAGCGCATGACAGTTCCGCTCAGCCCTTTGGCATCGCCACTGACGATGAAGGCGGTGATCCCCTTCGTCCCCGCCCCCGCAGTGGTCCTCGCAAAGATGGTGTAGACGTCCGCATCCGGGGCGTTCGAGATGAAGACCTTCGTGCCCGTCAGTCGATAGCCCTTGCCGTCATGCTCGGCACGCAAAGCGAGCGCTCCCGCATCCGTCCCGGCACCCGGCTCAGTCAGGGCGAAGGCGGCGACCGCCTCGCCGCGAGCGACCCGCGCCGCGTAACGCCCGGCTTGCTCGTCCGAGCCGGCCAGGATTATGGGGTACGCACCGAGAGTCTGGATTGCGATCGCGTTTTCGGTCACGGTCGACTCACGGGCGAGCGCCTCCCGAACAGCGCAGAGGTCGACCGCCGATACCTCTTCATCCCGTGTCCCTCCGGCCCGGCGCGGAAAGAGCCGCGGTAGCAATCCCTCCTCGGCCAGCCCGCCGATCAGCCGGCGATTGACCCGTCCCTCCACACCCGCAGCGGCGACTGGGGCAAGTTTCCGGGCGATGGCCGCGGCGTCGCTCGCGAGGTGGTCCCGGTCGCTCATCCCTGGAGAGCCCCGCCGTCGATGACCAGGCTCTGGCCGTTGATACCTCGGGCGACTTCGGAACATAGGTAGGTTGTAAGCCCGGCCACCTCCGGCGCGGTCATCAACCGCCCCTGCGGGCTGAAGCCTTCGAGGATTTTTCGCGCATCCTGTTCGCTGCGACCGGTCCGCTTCGAGATGTTGGCGGCCGAGGCATCGGTCATCTCGGTGTCGACGTAGCCGGGGCAGACCGCGTTCACCGTGATCCCGCGAGCGGCGACCTCGGCGGCCACGGCCCGGGTCAGGCCGAGCAACGCGTGCTTGGAGGCCGTATAGGCCGCGATATAGAGTCCGCCGGCCTTGGCCGCGACCGAGGCAATGTTGACGACGCGGCCCCATTTCGCCCGGAGCATTATTGGCAGCACCGCGCGGGTGCAATAGAAGGCGCCGGTGGCGTTCACGCGCAGCATCCGATCCCACATCTCGTCGGTGGTATCGGCCAGCTTGGCACTTCCGGCGATGCCGGCGTTGTTCACCAGAATCAACGGGTCCCCGAGGGCACTCTTGACGCGGGCGACCACGGCGTCGACCTGCGGCCGCTCGGTGACGTCGCAGATGATCGCCTCGGTCCGACGACCCAGCGCTCGGATCGCGGCCGCGGTTTCCTCCAGCTCACTGGTAGTGCGGGCCGTGACTGCGACGTCGGCTCCGGCTGCGGCGAGCGACAACGCCACCGCACGGCCGATCCCACGGCCGCCACCGGTGACCAGGGCAATCCGGCCGGTCAACTCCGGCACGCTCAGTGCTCACTCAGGATCTTGGTCAACTTTGGCAGGTCGATGTTGCCTCCGGAAACGATGCAGGCGATGCGTCCCCTTCCCGCCTTTCCTGCCAGCGCCACCGCCAGGGCCACCGCGCCCGCGCCTTCGGCAATCACGCGATTGCGCTCCGCCATCAAGCGCAGCGCCGCCGCGATTTCGTCGAGGCTCGCCGTGAACGAGCCGTCGAGCAGCTCCTGCGCCATGACCAGCATGTTCGCGAACACCGTCTTGCTTCCGATGCCGTCGACGAACGATGGCTGGTAATCGACGACCTGGGGATTGCCGACTTTCAGTGATGCGGTGAGCGGGGCGCCGGTCTCCGCCTCCACGGCATAGATCCGAACGGATGGTTTCAGAGCGCGCAACGCGGTCGCGATACCGCCCGCCAACCCGCCGCCGCCCCAGGGGATGAGCACGGTGTCAACCTCGGGCAGATCCTCGACCAGCTCGAGGCCGATCGTTCCATTGCCGGCCATGACGCGATCGTCGTCGAAGGAGTGGATGAAGGTCGCGTCGACTCCCGGATAGCTCCGGTCCGTAAAGGTCTGCCACCAGCGGTCGAACGGGACCTTGATCACTCGGCCACCGAGCCGCTCGATCGCCTGGACCTTGGTGTCGGGCGCGTAGTCGGGAGCGATCACCGCACAGGGAATGCCGAGGCGGCGAGCGTTCCAGGCCGCGCCTTGTGCCATGTTTCCCGCGCTGGCGACGAGGACACCCTTGGCCAGCTCCGCCTTCGACATCGCACTCATGGCATTGGCCGCGCCGCGGATCTTGAAAGAGCCGATCGGCTGGAGGTTCTCGAGTTTGAGGTAGATATCGGCCGGCGCGTCCCAGACGTTGAGTCGCACCAGCGGGGTCCGGATCGCGGCCTGCGCGACCACGGGTTGGGCGTGGCGGATCTCTTCGATGCCAAACCCGATGGCCTTCACATTGTCACAGTTTGGCCGACGCCGGTCTCCTTGGCCCGTTTCAAGATGAACGCGGCAGCCGCGACATCTTCCACCGCTAGCCCCAAGGACTTGAACAATGTCAGCTCCGTGGCGGACCGCCGTCCCGGGTCCTTGCCGATGATGACGTCTCCAAGCTCGGCCTGGATGTGGTCCGCCGTGAAGGCGCCCTCGCGGATCGGAATCAGAATGTCGCCCGCCTCGTTCACCGCCGATTCCCGCCGATCGACGAAAAGCCTCACTGCGGCCATGGTGGCAGTGTCGATCTCGCGTGTGGCTGGAATCGAGGATCCAACCGCGTTGATATGCACGCCCTCTTTGAGCCATCCGTGCCGAAGGATCGGTTCGGGACTCGCGGTCACGGTCGCCACCACGTCCGCGCCGCGTACCGCGGCTTCCGCTGTGGGCACCGCCTCGATGGATATCGTGTAGCGAGCGGCCGCTTCCTTGACGAGGTCGGCGGCATGTCCCGGACTGCGGCTCCATACCCGGACGCGCCGGATCGGCCGCACCGTGGTGATCGCTTCCAGGTGGGTACGTGCCTGGACGCCGGCACCCAGGATCGCCAGCTCGGCGGCGTTCATTCGAGCTAGCCGGTCGGTCGCCACCCCCGACACGGCAGCGGTGCGAATCGCCGTGATCGTTGCCCCATCCATGAGGGCCGACAAGCGCCCGGTATCGGCCTCGAACAGGAGAACCGCGCCCTGGTGAGTGTCGATGCCGCGCCCCGCGTTGCCCGGAAAGACGGACACCGCCTTCATCCCGAGCGCCCCATCGCGGCCTCCGGCCGCGTCGATGTGTCCGGGCATCAGCCCTAAAAAGCCGCTGCCGTCGGGCATCCGCATCACCATCCGCAGCGGGACCAGCGCCTGACCGTTGGCGAGGGCGGCAAGCGCGTCGCGCATCACCCGGATGCAGTCGCGCATGGGCAGGAGATTCTCCACGTCCTCGGCCGACAGCACTCTCACGTCCATCAGGCGGCCACCGTGTCCATCCGCGACACCAGTGCCTCGCGCTCATCGGCGGACAGGTGAATCGCAACCGCCGCGAGCCAGGGCACGAAGTGTCCGACGCGGCGCGGGCCGATCAGGGCTGACGTCACCGCGGGGTGACTGAGGACCCATGCGAGCGCCAGGGCACCGGTGTCGACGCCGCGTTCGGCGGCCGCTGCGCGCAAGGCATCGATCGCCTGGAAGGTGCGTGCGGTCATCAGATGCTGGTATGGCTGCGGTCGGAGATCCACTCGCGATCCCGGCGGAGGCGGCTGGCCAAAGCGGTACTTGCCCGTCAGCAAGCCGCCTGACGTAGGACTGAAAGGCGTGACCGCCATTCGCTCCTGGGCCGCCAGCGGCAGGACGTCGTCCTCGACGGCACGGTCCAGCAGGCTGTACGCGTTTTGCACTGATTGGTAGCGATGAACTTCGAGGCGATCGCTGACCGCGAGCGACTCGCGCAGCTGCGATGCCGTGACGTTACTGGCGCCGATGTGCCGCACCTTGCCCGCATGCATGAGGTCGTTCATCGTTTGCAGCGTCTCCTCAACGGTTGTCTTCGGATCCGGCTCCATGGTCACGTAAAGGTCGATGTGGTCAGTCTGCAGGCGGCGCAGGCTGCCGTCGATCGCCTGTTCGAGGTGTCGGCGGGAAAGCCCCTGGTCGGTCGGGCCGCCGGGGACGGCATAGCCGACCTTGGTCGAGAGGATCAACTGGTCGCGGACCTTTCGCTCCTTCACCCAGGCGCCGACGATCGTCTCCGACATGCCGCCGCCGTAGCTGTCGGCTGTGTCGAAGTAGTTGATGCCCTCGTCCCAGGCCCGGTTCATCAAGGCGAACGCGGTCGCCTTGTCCTCCCCCCTACCGAACAATTCCGGCGCTGAGCCCACGCCACCGAACCCCCCACAGCCCAGCCCGAGGACCGAGACCCGCATCCCGGTCCGCCCGAAAAGCCGGTACTCCATTCCCTTCGCCGAAGATGGTAAAGGTTTGTGCCGTTGCTAACATCGGCAACAGAGATGTCAGTGCGGCAACGGGCGCGTCTTCTCCATCAGTCCGAGATCACCGGCCTTCCGCTGGAGGGCGGCACCCTGCAGTTGCTGATCGATCGCGACCTCGGGGCGCAGCATGTCATGGCCTATCGGCTGGTGCTCGAACCCGACTCGGCGCTGAGCCATGTCCATGACGGCGCGGAGGAGGTGCTCTACGTTCTGGAGGGTACTGGGGAGGCCCGTATCGAGGGCGCTACGCACCAGATCGGCCCGGGACAGGCCGTCTTCATCCCGGACGGCGCCGAGCACACCTACATCAATACCGGCGAGACGCCGCTGATCCTCGGAGGCGCGCTGGCGCCACCAGTCGATCTCGAGGACGTTCGCCCGGCCGTGCCGCGTCTGGATCTGTCCGGGCTGCAATCCGCCACCGTCGACGAGCGGGGCGTCGCGCCCACGATGATGGATGAGCGCCGGGTGACGCCGACACTGATGGGCGAGCGCAGTTTCCGGGTCCTGGTTAGCCCGTCCGTCGGTTGCCGGCAGATGACCCAGTTCACGGGGGTCATCCCGACGGGGCGAGCGCCCCTACACGCGCATCCACACGAAGAAGCGGTCTATATCCTCGCCGGAACCGGGCGCCTCTGGATCGAGGACGAACCCGTCGGGGACCTGCGGGCCGGCTCGGTCGTCTTCTTCCCCATCGGCGTCCGGCACACGCTCGAGAACACCGGCCGCGAAGACATGAAAGTACTGGGCGCCTTCTCGCCGGCAGGCTCGCCCGAAGCGAAGCTGCCTCCGAGCCACTAGCTAGATCCCGAGATAGGCGCGCTGCATCTGGGGGTTCTCGAGGAGAGAGCCGGCCGTTCCGGCGAGCACGACGCGGCCGCTTTGCAGCACGTAGCCACGATTGGCGATCGCGAGCGCCATGCGAGCGTTCTGCTCCACGACGAAGATCGTGATGCCGGTCTGGTTCAGTTGCTGGATCGTCTCGAACTGCTGCTCGACTAAGACCGGGGCCAGACCCATCGACGGCTCGTCCATGCACAGAAAGCGCGGCCGCGACATCAACGCCCGCGCCATCGCCAGCATCTGCTGCTCGCCGCCGGACATCGTCCCGCCACGCTGCGCACGGCGCTCCTTGAGCCGCGGAAACATGTCCATGACGCGACCGAGGTCGGCATCGATCTCGGCTTTGTCATTTCGGATGAAGGCGCCCATCATCAGGTTCTCGAGCACGGTGAGCCGCGGAAAGATCCGTCGCGCTTCGGGGACGATCGCGATCCCGGCCGCCACGCGGCGCGAGGTATTCCAGTTCGTGATCTCCTGGCCCTCGTACCAGACCGCACCCTTGGCCGGGCGCACGGAGCCGATCACCGTCTTCATCGTGGTCGACTTGCCTGAGGCGTTGCCGCCGAGAAGGCAGACGATCTCGCCCCGGCGGATCTCCATGCTGACGTCGCGCAGCGCCGGGACCGGGCCGTAGCGGACCTCGACGTCCCGCAAATGGAGGACGACCTCCTTCTTCGCCGGCGTGGGCCTAGGCGGTCGCTGCCCGTCGGCCGAGATAGGCTTCGACGACTCTTGGATTGCTGTGGACCTCCTTCGGCAGGCCTTGGGCGATCTTCACGCCGTGATCCATCACGATGACACGGTCCGAGATCTCCATCACCAGCGGCATGTGGTGCTCGATCAGGAAGATGGTCAACCCGCGGTCGCGCATCGAGCGGATCAGACCGGCCATCTCGATCCGCTCGTATGGGTTCATCCCGGCCGCGGGCTCATCCAGGAGGAGCAGCTTCGGCCGGGCCGCCAGCGCTCGTGCAATCTCGGTACGCCGGCGATTCGCGTATGAGAGGGTAAAGGCCGGATCCTCAAGCCGCGCTTCGAGCCGCTCGCGAAACAGCTCGATCGCGGTCTGCACCTCCGCCTGGGCAGCCCGTTCGGCTCGCACCGTACCTGGCCAGAAGGTGACCGAGCCAAGCACGCCGCTGCGCGTCCAGTGATGGGTGCCAAGCAGGATGTTCTCACGGACGGTCAGCTGGGGGAACACCCGGATGTTCTGAAAGGTCCGGGCAATGCCGTGGTGCGTGATCCGGTGTGCCGGCTGGCCCACGAGCTCTCGGCCGAGCAACCGCACCGATCCCGCCGTCGGCCTCAATACCCCGGAGATCAGGTTGAAGACGGTCGTCTTACCGGCGCCATTTGGGCCAACCAGGCTCACGATCTCGCCCTCGTTGACGGTAACGTCGAGGCCGTCAACAGCCGTAAGGCCGCCGAAACGGCGCGTCAATCCCTGGATCTCGAGGACGGCCACTCCTGGGCTCATTGTTTCCACTCCGGATCCTCGACGATGGCACCGGCACTCGCCTCCAGGTCGGCGACCTCGGCGTCAGTGACGGCCGGCAGCTCGGAGGCCTCGATGGCCGTCTCCGCGATGAGCAATTCGAGTGTTCCCCCCATCGTCTGGCGCGGGCGGATGGACACCGTTCCCAACAGCCCTTCCGGCCGAAAAACCATGACCGCGATCAACACAATGCTGATGACGAGGTACTTGTAGAAGACGAACTGCTGCAGCAGAAAGGGCGGGACCGTGAAGGCGATCGCGCCAAGGATGGCACCGGGGAGGCTGCCGAGGCCGCCAAGGATGACCATGATGAAGATCTGTACCGTCTGCTGGACGTCGAAGTTGCCAGGGAAGGCGTTGAAGATGAAGGCCGCGTCGATCATGCCGACGATGCCAGCCATCACCGCGCTCATGCTGAACGCCAGGAGCCGGTACTTGAAGGTGTTGACGCCCATCGCGCGCGCCGCCAGCTCGTCATCCCGGATCGCGACCCAGGCGCGGCCTGTCCGGCTGTTGCGCCAGCGGAGCATGCAGAAGATGCTGAGCGCGAGGAAGCCGATGAAAATCCAGTAGTACATGCGGAAGTGGGGTACCGGGCCAATCAGAGGCAGGCTGGTGGGGAGGTTGAACGGATCAACCTGGTGCACCCCGTTGGTTCCGCCTGTTAGGTTGAGCCCGTCGGGCCCAAACTGATGACCGGCGAGGACAGGCGGCCGGTCGAGGTCGAGGATGAGGTCGCGCATGATCAGGCCGAAGCCGAGGGTCACGATCGCGAGGTAATCACCCCGAAGGCGCAAGGCCGGGACACCCACCAGGAGGGCGAAGGCTAGCGTCACGGCGACCACCACGAGCAGCGCCGCCCAGACCGGATAGTGCTGGTGGAGCTGGTCGCTGGCGACCAGCGCGTACGCGTAGGAGCCGATCCCGAAAAAGGCGATGAATCCGAGGTTGAGCAGGCCGGCGTAGCCGACCACGAGGTTGAGGGCGACCGCCAGGCAGGCGTACATCGCGCAGTTGGCGAGGATCAGCGTCCAGAATTGAGCGCCGGTCCAGCTGGAGTTGTCCTCGACGTACTGAAGCGCGAGGGGGACGAGCGCCGCCACCACGAAGAAAGGAATCAGTACCGCGGGCCGGGTCAGGGCGTGGTTCCAACCCCCCGGACCCGATTCCCACAGACGCTTAAGAGGGTGGGTCGTTTCGATGCTGTACCTGGGTGTTGGCTGCGCGCTCATGCCCGATCCGCGAGTGGTTGCCCGAAGAGACCCTGCGGCCGGATCAGCAGGACCGTGATCAGCGCGAGGAAGACAAAACTGTCTTGAAACTGGCTGCTGATGAAGCCCCCCACGAGGCTTTCCAACACGCCCAGCAGGAGCCCGCCGACCATCGCGCCGCGAATGTTGCCGATGCCGCCGATGACGGCTGCCGTAAACGCCTTGATACCGAGCAGGTAGCCCATGAAAAAGTCGACGCTCGCGTAGCGGAGACCGAAGAGGACGCCGCCCATCCCGGCCAAGGCGGATGCAAGAAAGAACGTGACCATGATCACCCGGTCGACGTCGATGCCCATGAAGGTCGCCGCCTCGCGGTCCTGTGCGGTGGCCCGCATGGCGCTGCCGAAACGGGTTCGGAAGACGAAGGCGTCGAGGGCCACCATCAGAGCGACCGCCACAACGAAGAGCATGACTCCGGTTAGCGGCGTCACGACATTGCCGAGGTGGAACACCGTCTGCGGGACGAGGGCGTTGCTCGGGACCAGGACCGGCGCCGGGCTGACCCAGACCTGGACCGCGCTCTCGAGAAAGAGCGAGACACCGATGGCCGTGATCAGCGGCGCCAAGCGGTTCGCATTACGGAGTGGGCGGTACGCAACCCGCTCGATGCCGACGCC
>Ga0070708_100002019_pt1 | contig 15622 bp, 12 predicted proteins | sample KBSK5503metaG_FD_65469 | JGI IMG/M metagenome (GOLD analysis project Ga0070708, IMG submission 65469) | Corn, switchgrass and miscanthus rhizosphere microbial communities from Kellogg Biological Station, Michigan, USA - KBS K5-50-3 metaG | ecosystem: Host-associated > Plants > Roots >... | reverse complement strand
CGCCACCAGGAAAGCTCAGCATTCCTCCACGAAAACTGTTCTGTTCCCAGGAGAACCGTCATGTCTCTGCATGTCTTTGTGCGCAATCGATCTAAGGCCTGTTTTTTTTGCCTAATCGTCCTCGCTCTCTCTGGTATTGCGTCCGCGCAAAAGTATTCGCAAACCAACCTCGTATCTGACATTCCAGGTCTTGCCGCAACCACGGATCCGAGTCTCGTCAATGCCTGGGGAATCGCCTTCAGCCCGGCATCTCCGGTCTGGATCAACGACAATGGAACGGGCCTTGCCACCCTTTACACTGGCACCGGCTCGATCGTGCCACTAGTCGTAACGATTCCTCCGCCGCCTGGAGGCAGTGGATCTGCGCCCACCGGAATCGTCTTCAACGGGGGCGGAGCGTTCAACGTTACCGAAAATAATGTCTCGGGCAGTTCACTGTTCATTTTCGCCACTGAGGATGGGACGATCAGCGGCTGGAGTCCGGGCGTAGACTTGTTCAACGCCGTTCTTGCCGTAGATAACTCTGGGAGCGCGGCAGTTTACAAGGGCTTGGCGATTGGCACCACATCTAACGGCTCTTTCATCTATGCCAATAACTTCCGCAGTGGCTCGGTGGAAATGTACGACTCGAACTTCACGTGGGTGAAGAATTTTACTGATACGGACCTTCCGCCTGGTTATGCGCCATTCGGAATACAAAACATCAATGGCAAGCTCTACGTGACCTTCGCCAAGCAGGATGAAGCGAAGCATGACGATGTTGCCGGACCCGGCCACGGCTTCCTGGACGTCTTCGACCTAGATGGGAATAAGCTGAAGCGGCTAATCTCTCATGGCGAGCTCAATTCCCCGTGGGGTCTCGCTCTGGCGCCGGCGAACTTTGGGAAATTCAGCGGCGATCTGCTGGTGGGCAATTTCGGAAATGGCCACATCAATGCTTTCCGGATCACCGATGGCGGTGCGCGCGGCCATATGCTCAGGCCCAACGGACGGCCGCTTGTAATTGATGGTCTGTGGGGGCTGAAGTTTGGAAACGACGCGGCCGCCGGCCCATCCAAAACGCTGCTCTTCACAGCAGGGCCAAACGACGAGGCTGACGGCTTGTTCGGGAAGATTGAAGCCCTTCCCTGACACGACGGAATCACTTATTTTTCGTTTAGAGAAAGCCTGACCGCATCTGAGCCGTGGATCGATTTGAGGACCGAGAGGCTGTTGCAGCCGGAAACAATCCAGTCTGCTCCAGCCTCTTCCAATTCGGAATCAGGCGCCGTGGTCCTAAATGCTACGACTAGTGCGCCGGCAGCCTTCCCGGCCCGAATCCCCGCCGGAGCATCTTCGAAAACCAGGCATTTTGGCGCAGGGACACCCAGCAGCGCCGCACCTTTCAGGTACGGCTCGGGATCAGGCTTGCCGTTCCTCACGTCATCGCAAGTGAGCAGGCGTAGCGGAATCGGCAGTCCGGCGGCTCTCAATCGCACCTCTGCCAATGCTCGCGTACATGAGGTCACAATGGCCCAGCGATCGCCGGGAAGGGAATCGAGCAATTCGCGGGCTCCGGGCAGGGGGACAACTCCTCCGGTGTCCGCGATCTCACCCTGCTCAACCTTTCGGTTTTCTGCCTCGTGATCTGCGCTTGGAAGAACCTCGCGAATCGTCGTGATACTTGGACGACCGTGGGCGCGGCTGACGATCTCCTCCGGCTCAAAACCGTGCTCGATGGCCCATCCGCTCCATACCCGGGCAACTGCCGGGGTCGAGTCCACCAGCACGCCATCCAAATCAAAAAGCAAGCCACTGCACGCAACCTCGACCATGATTAACCATAGCAGGAACGGGCGAACTCATTCGGGTGAGGTCATTGGCTCATTTGGGTGAACAAGGGCCTCAGAGCGGGATACAGCCGACGGTAGTGATCGTACTGTTTCTTCAACGCCTGTGTCGCCTTCGGATCCGGAGTTATTCGCTGTTGCACCCTCACCACTGCATCGCAGGCTTCCTCCACGGAACTCCAGAACTGCGCTCCTACGCCAGCAAGCAGTGCAGCACCGTAGGCAGCGCCTTCTTCAGCCGCCAGGATCTCGACTTCGTGAACGTACACGTCTGCCTGGATCTGGCGCCACAAACCCGAGCGTGCTCCTCCTCCGCCCAGGCGAATGTTACGGACTGGCACCTGCATTTCGTCAAATAATGAAAATGTGTCTTTGAGGCTGAATGCCACGCCTTCGAGAATTGCCCGCGTTACGTGGCCGCGACCATGACTGGCTGCCAGTCCGGTCAAAGTGCCGCGAGCATTCGGGTCAAGGTGCGGAGTTCGCTCTCCCATGAGATAAGGCGCCCAAAGTACGCCATCGGATCCGGCAGGAATATTTTCGGCTTCCCGCGTTAAGTCGTCATAAGAGAGATCTGACGAGCCAGAGGGACTTCGCAGCAGATCACGCAGCCAACGGAATGACAATCCAGCGGCCTGGGTTACCCCCATCACATGCCACCGGCCCGGGACAGCGTGACAGAAGGTGTGCACCCGGCCTTTGACGTCCATAGCGGGAGTATCGGTTGCGGCGAACACTACGCCCGAGGTTCCAATCGTCGCACTCACTGCGCCCGCCCGGACGATGCCCATGCCAACGGCGCCGCCAGCCTGGTCGCCAGCTCCAGCGACCACCGGGGTTCCCAGCTTTAGTCCTGTATGCTTGGCCCCGGCTTCAGAAATGTGGGCACAGACCTCTGGCGATTCGAAGAGCTTTGGCAGGCAACTCATGGGAAGTCCCGCTGCCGACATCATCTCGTCCGACCAGCGGCGGTGCGCCACGTCAAGCATCAGAGTGCCGGAAGCGTCGGCCACGTCCATCGCATGTTCGCCGGTGAGCCGGAAGCGGACATAGTCCTTGGGCAAAAGCACCCGACGGAATCGCCGCCAAATCTCTGGTTCATTGTCCCGCACCCACAGCAATTTAGTCAGAGTGAAATTCGTCAGCGCGGGGTTACAGGTGAGCTCGATAATCCTCTGCTCACCTATTTGCTGGTTCAGCCAATCGCATTGCGGTTGCGTGCGCTGATCGCACCAGATAAGCGCAGGCCTGAGTACCTGGTCATTTTCGTCGAGCAACACGGCCCCATGCATCTGTCCGGCAAGACCCACGGCAGAGATATCGGAAGCAGAAATGCCAGCGTCTGAAATGACCTGTCGGATCGCCAATCCAGCAGCTTGAAACCAGTCGTGCGGGTCCTGCTCCGCCCAGCCGATCTTGGGCGAAGTGAATGGAACGTGCTCGCTTGTTGCCGAGCTGACGATGGCCCCCGAGCGATTCACCAGAACCGCACGCGTACCGCCTGTTCCAACATCAATTCCGAGAACGTAATCCATAAGCTGGATTCTGAGATCCTTTGGGAGCGCTCCGGCAAGCGAGACAGTGTAGCAGAACCTGTTTCAACTTAAAGCAACCTGTGGTTGGGCGACGGCGTCTCAAAACGCCGTCGCAGTCTACGTTGTCGGAGGGTTTTATGCGCACGAGAGCTATTGCATTCAGCAGTACACTGGCGCTGCTGTTCAGCTTAGGCCTGTATTCAATTGTGCACGCACAGACCGCTCAGATGGCCCGGCATGAGCCTCATATGAGCGCAGCCATGGGACATCTGGAACAAGCCAAGGCCGAACTGGAGAAGGCCGCACCGAATAAGGGTGGACACCGCGAACGCGCGATGCAGCTTGTGGATCAGGCGATGCAGCAGGTACAAGAAGGCGAACAGTACTACCTACAGCATCCATACTAGTGGATCGCTGGTACGAGCTGTTAGATCTTCCGGCGGCTGATTAAGCGGACTGACCGTAATCCACCTTTCAGCCGTCTTCCGATCCTGCGCGCGAATTGAAAATCCAGAAACCCTTCGGTGGCGCTGACGGCTTGCCCGCCATAGCCGTACCACCATGGTTTCTTGGTTCCGGGCAACCGGTCGGAGTCGAGATATTTGACCCTGACCATCTCTTCCAGCCCGAAGCGGCCATGGGTGCGTCCGATGCCGCTGGCTTTTACCCCGCCGTGCGGGGCCTCACTGATTCCAAAGCAGGAAACAGCATCGTTTACCATGACCGTGCCCGCATTAATTTGCCTGGCGATACTTTCGCCACGTGCGCGATCGCGAGTCCACACGCTGGCAGCAAGGCCATACTCGGAATCATTGGCCAAGCGGACGGCCTCGGCATCGGAACCAAAAGCCATGATTGGCAGCACTGGACCGAAGGTCTCTTCGCGCATTACCCGCATTTCGTGATTCACGTCAGCCAGAACCGTTGGCGAATGGAAATTCGATCCAAGCGATGTGAGGCGCTCGCCACCGGCCATGACACGTGCCCCGCGTGATTCCGCATCTTCAACGTGCTGCGCTACTGTGTGGAGCTGGCGTTCGTGGATCAGCGGGCCAATATCAATTTCAGGATCCATGCCATTGCCGACTCGAAGCTGCTTTGTTTTTTCCGTGCAAGCGGAGATAAAACGATCGTAGATGCTGCGATGAACGTAACAGCGTTCGACCGAGAGGCACGCCTGGCCTGCGTTGACGAATGCTCCCCAGATCGCGCCGCTTGACGCCACATCCACATCGGCGTCGTCAAGCACGATCATTGCGTCTTTTCCGCCCAGCTCCAGCACCACAGGCAGGAGCCGGGCTGCGGCCGCTTGGGCAATGCGCCGCCCGGTAGCGACGCTGCCAGTGAAGACTAGTTTGTCGATGCCAGATTCGACCAGAGCCGCGCCAGTCGGGCCGTCGCCGACAACGATTTGGAATACGTCGTCTGGCACTCCGGCGTCGCGCAGCAAGGATGCGAGCTCGAGAGCCGAGAGCGGCGTCAGTTCAGATGGCTTTAACACAACCGCATTTCCGGTAGCGAGCGCTGCGAGCGTCTCAGTTGCTGGAATGGAAAATGGATAGTTCCACGGTGAGATGATTCCAATCACGCCGTAGGGCTCGCGAATCAGCCGGCCAGTTTTTGCTTTAGTGGCGAGGCTGCCGTGTGGGACTGGCTGTTCCCGCAAGAACCCGTGGCTCTCTTGCAACAGAAAACGGGACGCGTTGAGCGCCACTAAAATTTCTGTAAGCAGAGCTTCGACGACGGGTTTACCGGCTTCCGAGGTAATGATGCGCGCAACTTGTTGCTTGCGTTCATTCAGAAGATGCTGGAAGTTCTGAACAATCGCTACCCGATCGCGTACAGCTCTCCCCTGCCATTCGGGTTGGGCGGAGCGAGCCCGGGCTACTGCTTTCTGCACTTCAGCAGCACTCGCGCATTCAAATTCCCGCAAGACCTCACCGGTGGCGGGATTCGTCGAAACCACCTTGCGAGCACCGACTCCAATCTCGATGGGCATTTTAATTTATAAATCTTTACGGCTCAGTACTCCACATTGACCAGATACAAACCGCTTGCTGGAGCGGTTGCACCCGCAGCGGAACGGTCCATTGATTCGAGAATTGTAATCACATCTTGCGGTTTCAGAGTCTTCTTCCCGACCAGTAAAAACGCCCCAACAAGATTTCTAACCATATGGTGAAGGAACCCGCTGCCGCGCACTTCGTAGATCAGTTCCGTCTCCTGGCGCCGCCACTGCGAGGAAATAACATTCCGGATATTACTTGGTGTCCCGGAGCCTGTCCTGAGCAACGCCGAAGGCGCTGCTTCGTGGTTAAGACTCTTCTCCGGGTCCACGGCCGCAAACGAAGTGAAATCATGCTCCCCTTCGATCAGGGGTGCAGCCCCCCCCATGGCATCTTCATCCAGCGGATAAGGATAATGCCAGACGTATCTTGCGAGAAATGGTGGGCAGATCGCTTCACGGTAAATCCGGTAACGATAAGTCTTCGCTTGCGCCGACTTGCGGGCATGAAATTCAGCCGGGACCTCTTTCGTTTCCAGTACTCGGATCGAGGCGGGAAGAACGTCATTGAGTGCAATCACAAAGTTCGCCGCTGGAATGACCGACTCGGTCTGAAATGTGGCCACCTGGGCCAAAGCATGCACACCTGCATCCGTCCTGCCAGAGGCTTGGGGCAGTACTTTTTCTCCAGTAATTCGTCCAATAGCCGAGGCCAGAGTGCCCTGGACGCTGGGCGTCTCAGGCTGGACTTGCCATCCGCAGAACTCCGTCCCGTCGTAGGCCAGTGTCAGCTTGAGATTGCGCATGCAGAAATCGAATCTTCGGAGATGGGCGAGCATCCAAGATTACATCGTTTGCACATGTCCGGGTGGAAACATAGGCTCAGCGCGTCAGCTATACTGTTGCATTCCTTCGTAGTGTGAGATTCGCCGATTTGTGTACGCGGTCGCCGAAATCGGGAACCCGGACGCCTCTTTTTACGTAGTACAGCTTTGCAGCCAGGGATTTCGTGTTTTGCAACACGTGATGATGGAGAGGATTGAATGTCTTTATCTTTTTTGAAGTGTGTTCTTCGGCATGTGCTCGCGGTAGCTTTAGTTGGCGCTTTGCCGGCCAGCATGTGGGCGCAGGATGCGGAGAGTACTAACGCGCAAGCACCGGCCCAATCTTCGCAATCGAGTCTTCCGTCAGCACCGGCATCTCATCGGCGGTTTGAGATAACGAATTACTCCAAGCCGAAGGGGTATTTCCCAAACCCTATCGCTCCATACACGCCACGCGAGATTGCTCCGCCAGATTTGACCAATTCTCCAAAAATCGACCAACTCATGCGCGACGGCAAAATCTATCTCTCCATGGATGACGCGGTCGTGTTGGCGCTCGAGAACAACCTGGACATCGCCATCCAGCGTTACAACCTTGGAATTGCGGACACGGATGTGCTGCGCGCGAAATCGGGAGCCAACCAATTCCTGGGCGTGAATTCGGGCCTGGTGCAGAATACTCCGGGCGGCGGAGTGGGAGGACTCAGCGGCACCGTCGGGTCAGGGCCAGGGGGAACCAGCGCAGGGACAGGCGGCATCGGCGCGGGATCATTGGGGCTGACCAGCACAGAAGGATTGGGGCCGACCATTACCAGTTTTGATCCGATTGTCAGCGGCACGTTGCAGTTCGACCACGCGCGGTTCATACCCACTAGTCCTTTTGCGGGCACCGCCCAGAACACCACAACGGGAAACTTTTCCTACCAGCAGGGATTTCAGTGGGGCACCAACATGGCAGTGGGTTTCACCAACTCCCGTACTACCACAAACAGTGCTTTTACGACCGTCAGTCCGGCGTTGAACTCAGGCTTTCAGTTCAAGCTGACGCAGCATCTTTTGCAGGGATTTGGATTTCTTCCAAATGATCGCTTGATCCGGATCACCAAGAACAACCGTGAGATTACCGACGTGGCGTTCCGGCTTCAGATCATTACTACTGTAGACCAGATTGAAAATCTGTACTGGAACCTAGTGTTTGCCTACGAAAATGTGCGCGTGGCGCAAGAGTCTCTGGCATTTGCACAGAAGACACTATCCGACAATCAGAAACAGGTCCAGATCGGCAGCCTTGCTCCAATCGAAGTGGTTCGTGCGCAAAATACGGTTGCCGCCGACCAGCAAAGTTTGATTCAGGCCCAAACCAATCTCGATTTGCAGCAATTGCTGATGAAAAACGCACTCAGCCGGAGCCTTCAAGACCCGGCCTTAGCGAGCGCCGAGGTCATCCCGACAACCACAATGGCCTTGCCACAACAAGAACCCGTTGTCCCCACCGAAGATTTGATCAATGAGGCTCTACAGCATCGAGCAGAGCTAGCGGAAACGAGAATCGACCTCACAAACAGGGATATCAGCACCAAAGCCATCAAGAATTCACTTTTACCGAGCTTGGATCTGTTTGCGTACTACAACGGATCGGGAACGGGCGGCTCGCAGAACCCGGACTACGTCTGCTTGACTCAGGCATCCTCGAGTTTCTGCAATGGGTTTCGGCCCGCATCGCCCGTGTCCTATGGCAGCACGCTAAGTGATCTCGTAGATTCCTCAGCGCCCGATAAGGGAATAGGCATGACGTTGAATATTCCCATCCGCAATCGCCAAGCGCAGGCCCTGTCGGTGCGTTCGCAGCTTGAATACCGGCAGTCACAAATGCGACTGCAACAACTTGAGAACCAGGTGCGGATCGAGGTGCGTAATGCTCAGTTTTCCGTGACGCAGAACCGCGCTGCGGTGCAGGCGGCGCAGGCTGCCGTCGAACTGGCAAAGCAGTCTCTTGATGCCGAGCAGAAGAAATTTAATCTGGGCGCTTCCACTTCTACGCTGGTGCTACAGAACCAGTCGGGATTAGCTACCGCTGAGTCCAACCTTGTTTCGGCTATGGCAGCCTACGAGAAGGCCCAAGTTGAACTGGATCGTGCCACCGGGCTGCTGATTGAGCACGCCGGCATCGACATGTCAGATGCGGAACGCGGCGAAGTGACACACGCGCCGAAGGTTCCGTTTGTGGCGCCACGCGCGGATGTGCCGCCTGGTACGGCACCAGCACAGCCTCAGCAGTAGATTCATTTTCTGCGGTGGAAGAGTGGCGCTTTTAGAGCCGCATAGACTCTGGATCCGAATCCAACGCGGCGCTAAGAGCGCCGCTCTTCCATGGACTGGCCTGCGGGGCGAATCGCGGACGTGCGGGCGATTCTCTCTGAATGATTAGGCGCGGACGGAGCTTGCGGTTTATCCTCTGTCGGTGCGCATCTCAATCGTCCTGATCACCCTAAACGAAGAAGCGAACCTCCCACGCACGCTCGAAAGCGTGATGCCGCTGGCGCGCGACAGTCAGGGCGAAATCATTGTTGTGGATTCGGGCTCGGCTGACCGGACGCTGGAGATTGCGCGCTCATACGGCGCCAAGATATTCGTCGAACCGTGGAAGGGCTTTGCTGCACAGAAGAATTCTGCGATGGAAAAGGCCTCCGGAGACTGGGTGCTGCAGTTGGACGCAGACGAAGCGCTGGAACCGGAATTAGCAGAAGAAATCAACTGGGTCCTGGTTGCGCGGGAGGAATGGATTCGGCAGGGTCTCCCGACTGGCACGGACCCTCGCTCAGAGAAGCTCCGAAAACACGGCTTAGGGTACGGAGCTGATGAACCGGAGTTGAAAGGGTTTTCGATTCCCCGCAAGAACTTTTTCCTGGGCCGCTGGATCAGGCACGGCGGCTTCTATCCCGACAAGAAGCTACGCCTTATCCGGCGCGGGGCAGGGAAGTTCGAAGAATACGGTGCCCATCCGACAATCAAGGTCAACGGCCCTACCGACGGATTCAAGCATGCCCTTGTCCACAATGCTTATCCCACGCTGCGCGGCTACATCGATCACATGAACAGCTACTCGTCTTCAGGTGCGGAGATCGCGGTAGCGAACGGGCATCGCAGCTTCAATTTGATCAATATCCTTATAAGGCCGAAGCTGACCTTCCTGTACAACTACGTCTTCCGGCTCGGCTTTCTCGATGGCCGAGAAGGTTTTCTGCTCCACCTTTACCATGCGATTTACGTTTCGTGGAAGTATGCGAAGGCTTGGGAGATCTCGCGCCAGCAGCGGCAAGACTGAGACGTTGCAAGCAACGTCTCTACGATCTTTTTTTCGTAGAGACGTAGCTCCGCTACGTCTTTCTGTCGTTGCCACAAAACGCTTGACCGACCGAGCGGTCGCCCGCTTTGCTTGCTCCTCGGCTACGCGTCTCCTATCATCGAAAGTAGAGAGCAGGCACAATGGCGGATAACAGGCACTCGCCGGTCCCCGAAACTCCGATTTCAGATGTCACTGAAGACCGCCACCCTTCCGAATCAGAAAAACAATGGGCCGAGAAGACGCTGCTCCCCGCTCTGGAAAAGTCACCAGAGAAGCCGATTGGCGCGCCAAGTGGTGTAAACGTCGACGAGCATGGTCGCGCGCGCTTCACCACAATTTCCGGCGTCCCCGTCCGGCGGCTTTACACGCAAGCTGATCTGCCGGAAGACTGGAACTACGAGCAGTACCTCGGCTATCCTGGCGAGCCGCCTTATACGCGCGGCATCCATGCCACCGGATATCGGGGAAAGCTCTACACGATGCGCCAGTTCTCTGGGTTTGCATCGCCTGAAGAAACCAACCAACGTTACAAATACCTGCTTGAGCATGGCGGAAGCGGGCTCTCGGTGGCATTCGATCTCCCGACTTTGATGGGATACGACTCCGATCACGCGGCCAGCGAAGGTGAAGTCGGCAAATGCGGTGTGGCCATCGATTCGCTCGAGGACATGGAAATTCTCTTCAACGGAATTGACCTTGAGAAGACCACGGTTTCCATGACCATCAATTCGCCCGCTTCGGTGCTGTGGGCGATGTATCTGGTGGTTGCTGAAAAGCAGGGAGCGGATTGGAAGAAAATTTCGGGCACAATTCAGAACGACATTCTTAAGGAATACATCGCGCAGAAGGAATATATATACCCGCCTGCACCTTCCATGCGCCTGGTGGTGGACACCTTTGAGTTCGGATCGAAATTCACTCCCCGCTTCAACACCATTTCAATCAGCGGCTACCACATTCGCGAGGCCGGTTCCACCGCTCTGCAGGAGTTGGCGTTCACGCTGTATGACGGTGTCGAGTACGTGGAGTGGGCACGCAGGCGCGGACTGGATCTGGATGATTTCGGCCCGCGTTTGAGCTTTTTCTTCAACGCGCACAACGATTTTTTTGAAGAGATTGCGAAATACCGTGCCGCCCGCAAGATTTGGGGCCAGGTAATGAAGGCCCGCTTTGGCGCCAAGAACCCACGCACGTGGCTGATGCGTTTCCACACTCAGACCGCAGGTGTATCGCTGTCCGCGCAACAGCCAATGAACAACATCGCGCGAGTGGCGATCCAGGCGCTGGCGGCGGTGCTCGGGGGTACCCAATCGTTGCACACCGACGCCTACGACGAAGCGTTTGCCCTGCCCACGGAAGAAGCCGCGCGTATTGCGCTTCGAACGCAGCAGATCATCGCCTATGAGACTGGGGTAACACAAAGCACAGATCCGCTGGGCGGTTCATATTTCCTGGAAACCTTGACGCTGCAAATGGAAAAGGGTGCATTCGATTACTTCAGCAAGCTGGACGCCATGGGCGGAATGGTGAAAGCTATCGAGCGCGGCTATCCGCAAAAAGAGATCGCAGAAGCTTCATATCAGTACCAGCGAGCCGCCGAAGCGAAGGAAAAGATCATTGTGGGCGTGAACGAATTCACCGTCGACGAAGAACCGCCGCATACGCTCTATATAGATGAGACCGTTGGGCGCCAGCAATCGGCGAAATTGAAGGCCTTGCGCGCCCGCAGATCGAGCCAAGAGGTCGAGCGCCGCCTAAATGCGCTTAAGAAAGCCGCTGCCGAAGATCCCAAGGCGGAATCAAATGGCAACATCTCCTCGGCCAACACCATGCCTTACATCATTGATGCGGTGCGCGCCTATGCGACCGTGGGCGAAATCTGCGAAGCGTTGCGGCAGGTATACGGGACGTATACCGAAGTAAGTGTGACGTGATGCGCTCGGGCTTCGACGCACGATCACCAACTGTGTGACTGTCCAAGTTTCCTGATCTCGTCCATAATGCCTTCATGTCAACAGCCGATCAGGCTACTGCATCCGGCTCTGAACCATTAAACCCGGCAGGACCGATCAGTGAGATGTCGATCGAGTATCCCGTCAGCCATCGTCAGCGAGTTGCTGGCCTGCTGACAGTTGTAACGGTCGCGTTCTTGCCATCTATTGTGGCATCGGTATTTCGAGGTTACAGAGAGCCGATCTCGAGTTTTTCTGATGCATATATTCAATTCCGCTATTTCAATTCCTTGATCGTGGAATTGACCTCGCTCGCCTTGCTTGCTTACGTGATCGGACAAAACCGGCAGAAGTTCTCAGATTTCGGCCTTACATTCCGACTGCGGGACATTGTTTACGGTATCCTCCTTTGGGCGGCCGCGACATGTTGCTACCGACTGGCATACCCAACAATCCTATCCACATGCGAATTATTCGGCTGGCACCGGACTGCACCTTATCTACCCTCCTCTCGGCTAGGACTCGGTCTTCTCACGTATTGCTTCGTGGTAGTCAATCCGATTTATGAGGAAATGATAGTCCGGGCGTTTCTTATCTCCGAGACCACTGCATTGATTGGCAGTTCTGCGCTGGCGATCCTGTTCAGTGTTTTACTCCAAACTTCGTATCATCTTTATCAGGGACTCCCGTATGCACTGGCCGCTGGGGTGATTTTTCTGCTCTTCTCAATTTACTATGCTTACAGCCGGCGCATCGTGCCAGTAATATTTGCCCACTTCATTTGGAATCTTTTGTATCACCTCACGCAGGGTCGGGTAGCGGGACACTCGTGACGCGAGGCTTACTAGCGTACCTGCCCGTTTCCAATTACTTGATATTTCGTGGACGTAAGTTCCTTGAGCGCGAACGGCCCGCGGCAGTGCAGCTTCTGGGTGCTCACGCCCATCTCCGCGCCGAAGCCGAATTCTCCGCCATCGGTGAACCGCGTGGATGCATTCCAGTAAACCGCCGCTGAATCTACCTCGCGAAGAAATTTGCGCGCGTTAGCTTCGTTAGAGGTGACGATTGTCTCCGAGTGCTTGGTTGAGTAGCGATTGATGTGTTCGATGGCTTCGTCCAGGCTGGAAACAACGCGAATCGCCATGCAGAGCCGGAGGTATTCTTCGCCCCAGTCTTCTTTCGTCGCGAGCGTCACTCCAGGTACGTGGCGGCGCGTTTCCTGGTCTCCGCGCACTTCCACGCCGGCTTCGACTAATTGCCGAACGATTTGCGGGATGAAAGCCGGCGCGATTCGCGAGTGTACCAGCAACTTTTCTGCAGCATTACAGACGGAAGGCCGCTGCGTTTTTGCGTTCAGCACAATGCGACTCGCCATTTCGAACTCGGCAGATTCGTCTACAAGAAGGTGGCAATTACCCGCGCCCGTCTCGATCACAGGGACAACGGCATTTTCCATAACGTGGGAAATCAGCGCCGGACCGCCGCGCGGAATTACTACGTCCACAAGACCGCGGGCCCGTATGAGTTCCTGCACAGTGTCGCGCGTGCTGGAATCCAGCAATTCGATAGCGCCCACCGGCACGCCGGGAACGCTCGCCAAAATGTCCACTAGCGCCTGATTGCTGCGTGTCGCTTCCTTCCCGCCTCTGAGCACGATTGCGTTTCCAGTCTTTAGGGTAAGCGCCGCTGCGTCCACGGTCACGTTGGGCCGGGATTCGTACACAATTCCGACAACCCCCAGCGGCACGCGAACTTTTCGAATCAGCAGGCCGTTAGGACGAGTCCACTCTTCAAGCAGGTCGTTCACTGGATCGGGAAGCGCGGCCACATCGCGCACCGCATCGGCCATTTCCGAAATGCGCTCGGGCGTCAGCAGCAGACGATCACGCATCGCTCCCGACAGATTCGCCCGCTGAATATCGTCTTCATTTGCGCGGAGTATCTTTGCAGCCTGCGCTTCGATTGCGTCCGCCATCTGTAGCAACAGGGCGTTTTTCTGGGCAGTCGAAAGTTGGGCCAGTGAAGCCGATGCTTTTCGCGCGCGTTCGAGTTTTTCCCGCGTGGAGGATGAGACCGTCACAACACTGGCCATCTCAGGACCTCTCCGTCTTCGGTGGGAAGTAAGTTCCGATGGTGCGCGAGATTGCTTTCGAAATCGCGTCGGGATCGCGCCCGTTCACAATGGCGACATTCACCCCGGCCTCGCTGGCCATCTTCCCCGCGCGCAGCTTGGACCGCATTCCGCCCCTGCCCAGCTTGCTTTGTCCATTGCATAAAGCTTCCATTTCGGGGGTTAGCTTGCGGATCGTGCGCACCAGCCGCTGACGCCTGCCATTCGGAGCGTAGAAGCCATCCACGTCGGTGAGCAGCAACAGCCAGTCGGCATCCACTGCCGCCGCCAGCATTGCGCTGAGCTCGTCGTTGTCGCCGAACGCGCCAACTAACTCCCGGACCGAGACACTGTCATTCTCATTCACAATCGGCACTACGCCCAGGCGCAACAACTGATGCAGCGTATTCTGAAGATTCTTGTAGCGAGCGGGGGAAGTGAAGTCATCGCTCGAGAGCAGGAGTTGAGCGACAATCTTTTTCCCGAAAAAGAGTTGCTCATAGGTGTGCATCAATGCACTCTGGCCGACCGCAGCGCAGGCCTGCATCAGCGGTACATTCGATGGCCGCTGCTCCAGGCCCAGATTTGCCATGCCGGACGCAATCGCCCCGGAACTGACGATCAGAAACTCATTATGCGGAAGATCGAGCTGATCGATTAGCGACCTCAGTTGCTTGGTATCAATCCGCCCACCGGGCGCAATCAGGCTGGTGCCGACTTTGATGACCAGACGCATAACTTCTCATTTTAATTTAACAAGTAATTTAACAAGGTACAGCGTGCCAGGTACACACGATTTGTGATGACGGTGATCTAATATTTGCATGTTAAAGTGGACGGCCCTCTCAAGACACAACAATAACAATAAGGACTGACGCATCGTGCCTGAACCGAAGTCTTTTCACATGACACCTGACTCGTTCCGCTCCCGCGGACACGCGGTTGTGGACTGGATCGCTGACTATTACCAACGCATCGAGTCTTTCCCTGTGCTGTCACAGGTCTCCCCTGGCGAGATACGGGCTTCACTGCCGGGCGAGGCCCCTCAACGTGGGGAGCCCTTCGAAGACATTCTGAGCGACTTCGAGAAACTTATTCTGTCGGGAGTGACCCACTGGCAGTCGCCGAACTTTTTTGCCTATTTTCCCAGCAATACATCCGGCCCCTCGATTTTGGGCGACTTGCTCTCTTCCGGCCTGGGCGTTCAGGGTATGCTCTGGGCGACGAGTCCAGCTTGCACAGAACTCGAGACCCACGTTCTCGACTGGCTGGTTCCCGCGCTCGGGCTGCCCGAGAAATTTCTGTCGACCAAAAGCGGTGGCGGCGTGATTCAGGACACCGCATCGAGTGCCACACTTTGCGCGATGCTGGCTGCTCGCGAGCGTGCGACAAACTTCGAATCCAATCGCGCCGGTGTTCCCGGCAAACTGTGCGCTTACACATCCACGCAGGCCCACTCGGCGACGGAGAAGGCGATTCGCATTACGGGCATCGGGCATGAAAATCTACGCCTCATCGAAGTCGATGAGAAATTCGCTATGAACGCGGATACGCTGGCTAATGCAATGCGGCGTGACCGCGAGTCCGGGCTGACTCCTTTTTTTGTTTGCGCTACGGTAGGCACGACCTCTTCCAATGCCGTTGATCCTCTTCCGCAAATCGGTCCCATCTGTCGTGAATGCGGCGCCTGGCTGCATGTGGACTCCGCCATGTCCGGCACGGCGGCGCTCTGTCCTGAATTTCGCTATATCCACGAGGGCATCGAGTATGCCGACAGCTACTGCTTCAATCCTCATAAGTGGATGTTCACTAACTTCGATTGTGATTGTTTTTACGTTGCCGATCGCGAGGCGCTCATACGGACGCTGACTATCTTGCCCGAATTCCTAAGGAACAAAGCGACAGAATCTGGCGCCGTGATTGATTACCGCGACTGGCAAATTCCGCTAGGCAGACGGTTCCGCTCGCTCAAGCTGTGGTTTGTCCTTCGCTATTATGGGATTGAGGGCTTACAGTTTCAC
>Ga0070708_100002017_pt1 | contig 15640 bp, 21 predicted proteins | sample KBSK5503metaG_FD_65469 | JGI IMG/M metagenome (GOLD analysis project Ga0070708, IMG submission 65469) | Corn, switchgrass and miscanthus rhizosphere microbial communities from Kellogg Biological Station, Michigan, USA - KBS K5-50-3 metaG | ecosystem: Host-associated > Plants > Roots >... | reverse complement strand
AGAAGATCGATGCCATGCTCGGCGCTTTCCATTGGCCCGAAAGTTACCGCAAAACAATTAAGGACACCATAGAGCATATTGCCGCACAACCGGAGCAATAGAAGCAGTTGTTCGCGTTAGAAGAGCGGTTTGCGGCACTGGCAAACGAGCCTGAGGATTCTCCGGAGGTGGAGCGATTGGCGGAGGAGTATGCTCACTGCAGCGAACTTGGCCTGCTGCAAGGAGCGTTTTCGGCAACCAATCCATTGGGAAGCCGTCAATTAGAAGGCGCGTTGATAGATTTGACAGCGACGATGGTATCTCCTGCGCAACGCCATTTCTCCGAGAAACTGGCTCGCAAATTGAGCGCTTCTCAAGCCACTTCTCCAGCCAAAGACGATGATACAGGACTTTAAATAGCGGTTTGGATGGCGCAGAAGGGAGCCTGGCGGGGGCAAGCCCCGCCACTACATGGTGCGCAGTCTATCCACAAGAATGTGAGCATTATCATGAAAAATGTATCAAGGGCTTTTTCCTACACTGCCCTGCGCAGTTCTTATATCAGTATCGTGAGTGCGCTGCTGTTCATTGTGATGGTTGAAGGAGGAGTAATCGCGCTTCTTATAGCCAGGTTGATAACGAATGAGTTGATCAAGCTAGTTTTGTTGTGTTTGTTAGCAGCGTTATTTCTCTTGATTAGTAGCAAGTTGCTGGCCCCGCTGTGGACGAAGCACCGGCTCAACGCTACGAGTCTAGAACTCCATTAGGATTTGACTTCAAGGCAGATGTGCCGCGTAATACGATCATTGCTGCTCAGCCTTTTTTGCTGAATGGCAAACTTGCCTTGAGGCACGCTCATTTTGATGTGACACAACGGACATTTCTCGCTCACCTCAAGCGAAGTTTGCCATTCAGCCGAAAAAATGAGCATACGCTCATGGAAGTCAGGTTGTGCCACTCGCGCGGGGTATCGAGGAGACTCTGTCGCAAATGCCCGGCCTCTAGGAACCCTTCGTCATCGCGCTCTCCCTGCCAGGAGTAAGAGCCGACTCTTCGCTTCCATCGACTCCTCACGGTCAGTGGAAGACTGATCGAGCAGCTTGTTGATGTCGCGTATCTGCCGTGCGAGCCAGTCATTGAGATCATAGCGCTCGATCGCCTGGCGGGCCAGCGTCGCTTTGAGGCGCCGTTCCTCGGACGGCAGCGTCAGTGCTTTGTAGAGTGCCCGCGCTGTCTCTACTGTATCAGTGGGTGAGGTCGGGATACTGAATTTCCCAAGCTGCTGGAAGGCTCCTACCGTGCGTGAGAGCACGAGTACACCATTACACTGATTGACCACCGGCCCCTCTTTGGCCACCAGGTTCATGCCGTCAACAAGAGAGTTCACCAGCAGCACATCGTAGAACTGCATAGCGGCCAGAGCGCGTATGCGGTCATTGCCAGAGAAAACACGGATGGGCTTCCAATCATCTGTACCGTATTTCTGGTTGATATCGTCGATCAGCTTGAGGACCGCAGCGTGATAGCGTTTGTAGACAAGCAAGGACCCTCGCGATGGCACAAGAAACGCCAGGAATGTCACCTTGCCCAGTAAATCAGGGTGCTCGTCCAGCATGTGCGCATAGGCCTGGAAGCCGCGCACAATGTTTTTGGTCGGCTCGATGCGATCCACCCGTATGATGTTTTTCTCCCGCAACAGGGGCTGGATTGCCTCGGCAGCACGTTTGCCAGGTCGACTGCGCACAGCGCTGCGCTCATTGACGACGGAGATGGAGATAGGATAGGCTCGTACGCGTGTGAGATGCCCTTGCCAGTCGATAATGCCCTCTTGGAAATCGACATCGGCACCATCGAGCAGGGTGAGCGCCCCTTCGAGGAAGTTACGTGCGTCGCGCTCCGTCTGGAAGCCAATACAATCGTTGCCAACCAGGCCGCTATAAATAGCCTGGGAGATAGTGCTGGGGAGGAAATGCCAGCAGCGTACATCCGGCCAGGGAATGTGGATGAATTGCTGTATCACGATCGATGGATGGTGTGCGCGAATCATGGCCGAGGCCAGGTAAAGATGGTAGTCGTGGAGCATCACCACGGCCGGACAAGCTTCATCACGGTCAATCTCGACGTTCACGGCATCGGCGATGGCCTGGTTTGCCACACGATAGCCGTTTGTCCAGGCATCTTGCACCTAGCGCATAGCAGCGGAGTCCTGTGTGGGGTCGTACATGTAGTGCTGTAAAAACCAGAGCAACCGGTTGCTGATCTTCTCATAGAACTTGCGATAGGCCGGCTTGGAGATGACCACATAACGGAGATTCAGCTTCCGACCAGCGAGCGACAACTGGCGTAACCCCCCGTTCTGCTGGGCCTCCTTCACTGCAATACGGTCTCCTTCAGTCATTGCCATGGCCACCCAGGTCATCGACATATGATCTGCTGCAGCTATGAGAGCGGTAATCATACCACCTGAGCCCCGGCGGGACTTTAGCTTTTTGTCCTGGCCGAACTGGTATTCAACGGGCCCGCGATTGGAAGCGATGATGAGGCGATAGGTATCTCTGGGTCGTGACAAATCATCCACGACAACTTGTGCATGCATAGGTCAATCCTTTCGTAAGTCCCCTATTTATCGGGGGCGTCACCCGGGGCTTGTCGCTCGAGACGAAGCCGCCTGGTGGATGATGGAGCAGTGATGGCTCCGTTGTTGCTTTTCCTCAAGTGGCAGGATGAGCATTTGGCCTGTCGGTATGTTTTTGACGAAAAGATCGGTCGTACCATAGAACTGCTGATTATCTGGGAGGTATGACCTTCCCAGCGAAATCACACCGACAGGCCTCCTGTTTAGCGTTTGCGTCCCTTTTTCTTCAGTGCCAGCGCATTCTTGTTGACCGGTGGTTGATAGTTCTCCATGACCGTGATGCGGCCATCCTCCATCTTCATGCGCACATCCGCGACGCTCACGATACTGTGGTCGTGCGTGACGACGATCACGGTTCGCCCCTGCTCGGCAAGCTGTTTGAGCAACTGGACGATACTCCTGCCGGTATTCGAGTCCACGTTGCCGGTAGGTTCGTCAGCCAGGATCACACGGGGGTTGTTGGCGAGCGCCCTGGCAATGGCCACGCGCTGTTGCTGCCCGCCGGAGAGCTTGCCCGGCTTATGGTTGTGGCGACTGTCGTCGATGCCAACCTGTCTGAGCAGGGTGCGCGCGCGTTCGCGCAGGGCTGCGTTGGTCATGCCGCCCTTGAGCTCCATTGGCAGCATGACATTTTCCAGTGCGGTCAGGCCGGGAATAAGATGAAACGATTGGAAGACAAAACCCAACTTTTGCCGCCGAAAACGATGCTCCTGCCTGCCTGAGAGCCGCTTCACGTCCACGCCATCAATCAGCAACTCCCCCGATGTCGGCTTATCCAGCCCGGCCAGCAGGTAGAGCAGCGTGGACTTGCCGCACCCGCTGGGGCCGAGGATCGCGACAAACTGTCCTTCGGTAAAGGCAAAGCTGACCTCATCGACCGCCTGAATCACTTCCCCCTGCAGGCGAAAGATCTTGCTCACCCCCTCGGCGACAACGGTAATAGCTGATTCCGGGGGCTCCGGCTGCGCGTCCGTGGACCAGTACACGCTCGCTGGCTCCTCTGCCTGGTCCTCAGACCATACCTGTTCTGGCATCTCTTGCTTATTTCCAAGTGAAAGGAACTCGTTATCCATCATGCAATATCCTCTCTTTTCTTTAGTATGCGGCTTTTCTCAGCACCCTGGCGGGCTTGAGATAGGCGACGAACCAGGTCGGGATAAGGCTGGTGAGCAGAGCCAGGCCGATGCCGACCGCGACGATCACCAGTAACGTCTGGGTTGTCAGCGTGGCAGCCGCCAAATGGACGCCGCTGAGGGGATTCGTTGCCGCTGAGCCCGTTGCGTTGACTGGCGCGCCATTGATCACCAGGCCAGGTCCGTTTGCGCCGGGGGCGCTGGTGTTGACCAGCGAGGACGCGTCGATGTCGAACCGCTGGGAAATGAACGGCCCCAATACCAGGAGTAGGAGTACGGCCAGCGCCGCCGCCGTAACACTCACGGCCGCGATCTCCGTCCAGAACTGCCTGAGCACTTGCAGATGGGACGCGCCGATGGTCTTGAGGATGGCAATCTCCGCCGTTCGCTCGCGCACCAGCATGAGGACAGCGAAGACGATCACCGCCGCTGCGATGAGAAACGAGACGAACAACGCGACTTGGATGCTGTTTTGCGCCACCTGGAGCGCGTTAAACACGTTGCTGTACTGGGCATCCTGGGAAACAACGTCGTACGCCTTTCCCAACGCGCTGCGCAGCCTGGCCGCGACAGCTTCCACTTGCTCATAACTGGTCGCGTTGACCGTCACGCTATCCACACCATTGATGCCAAACACTTTTTGCATGGTCGCCAGCGGCAGGATCACGCTGCTGGCCGAGAACTGGTTTGTCGTCGTGTACAACCCGATCAGCGTAAACGTCGTGCCATGCAATTTGAAGGTCGAGCCAACGTGCAGGTGATTGGCCCGCGCCACGCCCTGATCCATCAAGGCGACGTTCGCATGGGCATCGCTGGATCGGAAGCCACGTCCGGCCACCAGCGTCGGGGTATCGCCGCCCATCAGGGTAAAACTGGTCGCGTCGCTGGGAATGCCATTCACGAAGAGAGGTGCGTTGACCGACTGCCCGCTTGGACTGGTGATCTGACTGCCTTTGACATCTCCATCCGTGTCGGGACGTGCTAAGCTTTCCTGCACGTTTGCGACCCCCTGAGTCTTCCTGATCTTCGCGACTACGCTGTTTGGAATGGGCGTCGGGCTTTTTCCGCCGATGGTCGGCCCGTTCCCATTCCCGGCCCCAGGTTTACTTGCGCCTGTGCTTGGTCCGCCGCTCTGCTGCGCGTTCCTGGCGTCGTTCGCCGCGTAACTGATAGTAATCGCTGTGCCGACCTTCTTATGCACGGCAGCGATCTCCTGCTGAGAATTCGCGCTCAAGCTCATCATCGCCGCGACAAACATCAGGCTTGTGCCCAGAAGCGCAATGACCAGGACCATCCTGAGCGGGTTGCGCCACACGTTTCTGATGCTCCGTACTACGAGTTTCATGGAATATTCCTCCTGTTCTTGCTTCATATACATCGTTTCTGCAAGGGATGATGCTTCTTGTCTTACCACCCAGGCCCATCGTGGTTTACCCAATGTGCAGCAGCATCCCTACCCCGACAATGGACGGGCTGGTTTCGGTGAGGGGACACGAGCGATGCTGATCATGGATTGACTTCGAGAAGCTTGAGCGGTGAGGCGAGAAAGGGACGGACTCCGAGTTTGCACGTATGATGGACGGCCAACGCTGATTGGTCCATAACACGAGCGATTTGTTTTTTTACTTATTTTTTACATGTTTCCCTTTCCCTCCTCATACAGTCTGTCCATTGCACGGGTCGTGCCTCGCATCCGTCTTTCTCTCTACACCGTCTTTGCCATCATCGCTGCTCATGCAACCTGTCTTCCCATCCAGACTCCTTCCCTCGTATGGATGGTCTTCATGTCCGCCTGGGGTCGGGGGGTTCTTCCCCTCGCTCATAGCATAGTTGATGAGCATGAGGAACTCTTGAGGAAGATGTGAGAAAAGCATGAGGATCAGGTATAGTGCTGGTAATTGGTAAAAAGCACGAAGAGCGAGCAGGTTTTAAGGCATAGAGTGAGCACGGAGCCGCGAAGCATGAGCAGCACAACCATTGAGCGCCTGAGAGCATGGCTTTAGAAGCGGTTTCTGTCACTCGGCTGGTGTAAATTCCCGAAGGATCGAGCCTGAAAGATCAGAGGAATCAGTGAATGAAAGCTCTGCAATGAATGTCAAAACCGTTCGTTTGCTGTGACAAACAGCAGAGGTAACATTACTCCACCTTTTGCTGGCCGTCCTTCTTTCAGCTCGGATGACTGGGAGAGGAAGTGCAATAGCTCCCTCTCCCGCTCGAACGTGCGCTTTGCCGCTCGACTGCCTGCCCGCTCGTAGAGATAGACCACCTCGTAAGTGTGGGGGTCGATGCGTGCGGCGTTCTGACCAAACTGCGCGAAGTCCGCACCATGCCTCTTCAGGAAGGTGTCAAAGTCCGCCTGGGATCTCCAATGTGCATAGTTGATGACGCGGGTGCCATCTGTGCTCCGGTGCAACGCTGTCCCCAGGAAGCCAGGCTCTTCCTTTACCTCCTCCGTGAAGCGAATCCATTGCTCAATGAGCGCCTCCTGAGACTCAGGCGTTGTCTCGAAGACGTTGATGAACGTGACCGGGTGGTTCTCTTGAGAAATCAACATCTCTTTCCTCCTTTTGAAGAATAGTGAGGAACCCGTACCAGCCTTTTCCAGGTTTGTCTCAAGCGTACGACTTGTTCTCAAACCTCGAGATCGCGACGGATACCAGAAGCGATCCCCTCCTGGCCGAGCGCCTGGAGAGCTCGCGGGATGCCTTGGTGGTAGGTCGGCGCGACAACTGGGTGCCAGCCCAGCTCACGAATGGCCTTCGCGTTGGAAACGCGCATGGTCGTGGCGAAGAAATCAGTCCCGTACGGAGCCATTAGTCGCATGGCCCAGGCGGGGAGTGAGAAGGGCATCGGCATGTGAGACTGCCGGGCCAGCTGCGCGAAGAAGTCGCGTACCCGCACCGGTTCATCATCGACGATGTTATAGGCCTGGCCCCCTTTGCCACGTGCGAGCGCGGCGACGACGGCGGCAGCAGCATCCTCGAGATAGATCCAGGACATGACCGCGCGTCCCCCATCAGGCAAGGGTAAGCTACGGCGGCGCAGCATCTGGATGATGGGTCGGATGGAGGCCGGTCCGTAGAAGGCTCCGAAGCGGAGGGATATGCCTGCGATCCAGCCCGCCTGCGTCGCCTCGAAGAGCTGCCGCTCCAGCGCACGGAACCCTGCCAGGTGCCGCTCCAACTCCTGAGAGCGCCCAGGCGGGGCGAACGGGCAGTCCTCGGTGAGCACCTGCTCTCCCCAGCCGCCGTAGCCGTAGCCCATCGTCATGGACTCAGCCACGAATGTGCGCGCACCGACGGCACGGGCGGCAGCGAGCAGGTTGGCGGTGCCCACCTCGCGCAAAGCGTTCGTCTGGTACATGTCGCGGTGACGCAGCGGCGTCTTTTTGAGAGCGGTCAGCGCATGGACGACCGCGTCGGCGTGCAGTCCATCGACGGCTTTCAGCAGGCTGTCATGGTCCATGGCATCGGCCACCACCGGCTGCTGCGCACCCAGCGCGGAAAGCGAACGCGCGTTGTCGGGCGTTCTGGTCAGGCCGATGACCTGGTGGCTGCCGGCAAGCAGGGCGCGAACCAGAGGCACGCCCAGGGCTCCAGTCGCACCAGCAATGAGGACTTTCATCTCTATCCTTCCATCCTTTCCTGTGCTATACTAGGAGAACATTCACTAGTTCCGCTGATATCTAATTAATCTAGATATCAGATTATCTAAATTATAGCCGGGAGAGAAGAACCTTGTCAAGCCAACGCGATCACTTGCAACAAGCGTTAGGTGAGCAGTTCCGACGCCACCTGAGTACCTATTCGCTCCTGTTTCATCAAGCGGTGGCCGGGCGCCTGGGAATCCATGTGACCGACCTTAAGTGCCTGGATCTAGTCCGCGGGGAAACGAGACTGACGCCGGGGCGCTTAGCCGAGTTAACCGGGCTGACCACGGCGGCGGTGACCAGCATCCTGGATCGCCTCGAACAAGCCGGGTTTGTCCAACGGGAGAGGGACCCCTCCGATCGCCGGAAAATCCTGGTGCGGCCACTGCCAGGACGGGCAGAGGAGGTGGCGCGCCTCTTTGCACCGCTCGACCAGGCGTTGTCTGACCTCTTTGAGCAGTACACGACTGAGGAACTGGCTTTGCTCAATGAATTTGCCCTGCGGGTGGGCCAGATCCTCCAACACGAGACCATCAGGCTCCGTGAGGAGTCCAGCCGGGAAACGATCGAGGAACACAGGTAATCGCATGACCCATGGAGGGGTGATGATAATCCTGGCGACCGGAAGGTCAATCCCAAAATGGCTCTCCCCCACATTCAGTGTGCCTGCTTGCTTCGATGCGGGCAGGGGTGAAAAAGAGCTTTTCCCAGCGTTGTACTTGTAGGTAAGAGGTTATGACCTATTGATATCACCTATGACCGTAGAAATAGGGTGAAAGAACAGGGGAAAGAGCTATGAAAAGTTGGTTTATGGCGGGCAGCGATCCTCAAGACTACGAGCTAGGGATTGACGCGAACGCGGTCCGCAACGGCAAGAACAGTGGGTACCTGAAGGCCAAAGTAGCCGAACCGAGAGGATTTGGCACGATGATGCAAATGTTTCAGGCCAACGACTATCTGAACAAACGCATGCGCTTTTCTGCCTTTGTGAAGTCGGAAGGAATTGAAGCTTGGGCAGGGCTGTGGATGCGCATTGACGGCACGCATCAGGGTTCGCTCGGTTTGGATAACATGCAGAACAGGCCGATTATAGGGACCACCGACTGGCACAAGTATGAAGTGGTCTTAGATGTGCCTGAGGAAAGCGTTGCCATTGCTTTGGGTATCCAGCTCACCGGGAAAGGGCAGGCATGGGTAAGCGAAGTGCAGTTCGAAGAGGTTGGGGCTGACGTGCCGACGACATCCCATGAGGCATACAAAGAATTGCCAGAGAAACCGGGCAACCTGGATTTTGTCGAAGACGGAGCGTGAGAAGGGAACACACAATTCCGAGCGTGAGTATCGAGTGAAGTTACGCGCTTTGTCGGGCTTTGTGGGGATTCGTTTGCTTAAATGTGTCAGCCACTGAGGCGAGAAGCGGAGAAAAATCCTCCTGGCTGCTGGCCGATAGCAGAGCTCGCACTCAACTAAGCGCGGTGTAATACCCGTTGTCGAAGCAGATCGAAGTTGGCTCTGCCAAACATTTGTCGTTTCTGTAACTTCAAACAGTTCACCTGAGCCTCGACCTGCCCGTTACTCCACCGAGAAGAGAAGGCAGCGCGCACCGCCGCGTAGTCGCGACGAAGGCCTTGGGCAAAGCCTTTGAGTTCGGCAATGCCACTGTGTTCAGCTTGGACCAGCCATGCATCCAAGTCCTTGTCTCGCCGTTCTGAGAGCATCAAGACAAAGGCTTGACTGAGTTGGTAGGTAATATCCAGGGCATAGTGTCCCTTGCGAATGTGTTCGACCTGATGGCGCTGCTTCTCGTCAAGGTTTTCAGGCTTGCTAACACACAGCCAGGAGGCGCGTGTGGGAGACAGGCGGCGCGTGAATTGCGGTGGGGGGGGAAGTTCAGCGAGAACAGTGACCATTCCGTCAGCGGTCTCATGGATGGGAGGCGCTGCCCTGCCTGCGGCTTTTTTCGCAACTCCGTCAGGAAGCGTCGGAGTAATGGGGCCGATCCTGTATATCCACACTGCTTGATTTCAGCATAGAGCTGCGTTCCATTCCAACACCCCTCCTGCCAGCGCTTGAGAACGTAGGGTTTGTAGGGATCGAGGAGACTGGCTTTTTGGGACGGTTTGCTCCGCTCAGGGAAAGACTCCGATCTGACGAACCGACGAACGGTTCCCCGACTGATCTTGAGCCGCCGAGAGATTTCACGCAGACTGAAGCCCTGCTGCTGGAGCGCTCGAACGGCTTCATAGCGAGCATACCGATTGTCCCGACGGACGTGGGAGTACAACGCATCAGAGGTCATGCTCCGAGAAGACTGGCGCAGGTGAGGGGACATAATACGGTAGCGTTTCGCTTGCGGTGTTTGCTGCTGTACTTCCAGATATTTCACTCCTTGCGCTCTTCCTCGTGCTTTGTGGGGAATGCCTTCAGTTACATCCTCTTCGACTTCAGGCAAACAGGCTTGCTTGGGTTCCATGAGTTTTTTGAGGCCATCGCGCAGGTTCAGCAGCAAATGGAAGCGGTCGGCAACCTGTTGCGCCTGGGGAGCGCCTTTTCTTGCCGCAGCAGCGTATCCCCCTGCTCGATCGCGGCTGATAATATCGATTTCCGGGTGGGTCCGCAGCCAGGCTTCGAGGGTCTCCTCAGAACGATCTGGCAGCAGGTCAACCGGGCGGCGTAATTCTAAGTCTTTCTTCTAGTGTCAGTACTTTACGTTATTTCTCACTTTTTTGAGCGTAGAAGCCCTGTTTCGCACGTCTGTTTTGAACAGACACAGCCGTGTTTACGTCGCCGATCCGATGCTGTCCGAAATCCGCAGCACGCCTTGTGCGGGTGGTTCTCTGTGCGCGCACAGAGAACCACCCGCACAAGGCGTGCTGTATGTCTGTTGTAAACAGACGCTCAAAATTGCGATGGATGCGCTTGTTACGGGCTTCTGTTGTTCATCAACCGTGACTAGCATTAACTTATTCAACCAAGATCGTGCCATAGGTCTGGCCTTTCTTCCACGCAAACTCATCGACGCCAAGAACCCGTACCTTTCCTGCTGGGGCAACTGGAACGGCTCGTACCCGTCGCAGCAGTGTGGTTGGGGCTACCTGCATCCCAAGTCGTGGAGCCAGCCGTGAGGCGACTTCTCCACTGGTGGCCAATCCAAGGGAAACCAGCGCCTCACGTAAGCGAGTGGTCAGACGAGCATACGATGGTACTAACTCAGGGAATTGCTCGGCAAAAATTGTGCGCGGGCAGGCAGGATTGGGACAAAAGAACTTACGGACCCTGAGCAGCAAGGTGACGTGCCGACCCACACAGGGAAGATCAGCCACCTGTCGCGTGCAGCGGCTATGGATACGCCCAGCTTGCACACCACACAGAGGACAGCAGGCTTTGGGCGACGATGAGATGATCTGGACCAGCAGTTCATAGACAGAAGCAGTAACTCGCTCAATGTGGAGTCCATCAGACAGCGGTAGAAATGGCGACCTTTCCATCCTCATGCACCTCGTTCTTCATAAGAGCCTTTCTCTGGAGAACAATGGAGAACGAGATTTCCATCCACAAGCAGCAAGCAGGCACACTTAATGTGGGGGAGAGCCTTGCTTGCTTACAACCTCTTTCAATGTCCAAGGGCCTTCTTAAGAAGGGTGACCGTCTGTCGAACAACTCTTCAGGGCGAGTGTAAAGAAGACCACATCGCTTCCGAACGTCACTGAAATCTGGCAGTTCGTAACGCTTTTCGTAACGTTTTCGAGACGGGCATATGGTACTATAAGAGGTGAGCAGAGGAACATCTCTCCAAAGAAGAGTCGCGTCCTGCTTGGCTTTTGAGCACCTGGCCTGTGAGTTGAACAGCAGAGCAGAAGGAGCTGAGGTATGAACCTCCAGCCTGCGTCGACACCCCACACGGGGAATGATGAACGGCCTGACGAAGTCCGTACACGCTTGCATGGGCGCTGGCTCCTGCTCGCCCGAGGCTTCTGGATCACACTGGTCGTTCTCACTCTGGGTATCTTCTTCGCCAGCCTCCCGGTGTACCTGGCACAACTGCAAACTCCCTGTGCTGGGATGGCCTGCACTTTCTCCCTGCAACTCACTCTTGAACTAGCAGGGGCGCTCAAAGGGATTGGCCTGTCTCTAGGCAATTACGTCGCGTACTCGGTCGCGCTCACGCTTGCCTCGGTGGTGGTGTGTTTGGTGGTCAGTACGCTGATCGTCTGGCGCCGATCTGACGACCGCATGGCGCTGCTGGTCGCGCTCATGCTTGTGACGTTAGGACCGTTCTTTGCGACGCTCTCTGTGTGGGAGAGTTCCTCCCCCTGGCGGGTGCCGAACGCGTTTCTGTACTTCCTCACTGGTGCTTTGTTCGTGCTCGTCTTCCTCCTGTTTCCCAATGGACAGTTCGTGCCGCGTTGGATGCGCTGGACCTTTGTCGTGTTTCTTGTAGGGCAAGTCCCTTCCATCTTCTTCCGAGACGTGCCTTTTGCATTGAATACCTCCGCTGCTCAGGTCAGCTATCTCTTGGTCATCGGCGAGGCGGCGATCCTTGCAGTCGTTCAACTGTACCGCTACCGGCGGGTGTCCAGTCCACTAGAGCGACAGCAGACCAAATGGGTGGTCTTCGGTATCGCCGTGCCGGTCATTGTCTATGTCAGCGTGCATGTGCCGTATCTGATTTTCCCAGTGCTAGCTTCGCCCGGTTCACTCTATCCGCTGGCTGTCATTGTGGTCGGCATCCTTCTGCTGCTCTTGATCCCGCTCTCGTTTGGGTTTGCCATGCTGCGCTCGCGGCTGTGGGAGATTGATGTGCTCATCAATCGCACGCTGGTGTATGGTGCGCTGACAGTCATCCTGACCGGGGTCTACGTGGGCCTGGTGATTGGCCTGCAAGCGCTCCTGCGTGGTATCATCAGCCAGGACAGCGGCGTGGCCATCGTCATCTCTACGCTGGCTATCTACTTTATGTTCCAGCCGCTACGCCGTCGCATCCAGCGGATCATTGACCGGCGCTTCTATCGCAGCAAATATGACGCCGCTAAGACCGTGGCAGCCTTCAGCACTACCTTGCGCCAGGAAGTGGACCTGGACCAGTTACGTGAGCAGTTGCTGGCGGTGGCGCATCAGACGATGCAGCCGGCGCATGTCTCGCTCTGGCTGCGTCCGCCTGAACACGCTGGAAAACAGCGGGCTCCTTGGAGAGTCACTCCTCCTGCCCCCTGAACGTGATGAAACAAGTTGTAAGCAAGCAAACACACTTAATATGGGGAAGAGCCCCCAAAATGGTCCATTTTGGAATGAAGATCGCAGCAACAAGGAAATGGAATCAACTGGTCAGCCGCGACTGACTCACATGGTCCAGGGCTCGAAGAGATCGCTGAGAAGATTCGCAGAAATCGGCCGTTTTCTGACACAGATAGCTGAGCTCTTTCGCCTGGCAGCGCATCATCTCCACAAGCGTGACATAGAGCTTTAGCTTGTCTCAAAAAAGGTGCCAAAATCAACATCTCATTTTTCTGGAGATGAGATGAGTAAGTGACACAAAAGGCAGAGGTTGTATGAAGATTGGCTCTATCCGGGTCTCGAAGCAGAGGGAAAACGAAGCATGTATGCGCGCTGCCTATCCGAATTTACAACCTTCGAGCATTGGAAATCACCGCTAGAGCGGTATCTCAGGCGCTCAATGGTTGTGCTGCTCATGCTTCGCGCTGAGTGCTCACTCTACGCCTTAAAACCTGCTCGCTCTTCGTGCTTTTTACCAACCGCTTGCGAACGTTACAGAGAGGAGACGAGTGCTTGCTGTGGAAGGCTGATACACGCGCATGGGGGAGCAATGGGAAGCGTAAACGTAAAACAACTGCCCTGTCCAGGCTGACTTTCGACAGTGATCTGACCGCCATGAGCCTGCACAACCTGTTTGGCGATCGCCAGGCCCAGCCCACTGCCGCCGGTCGCGCGAGAACGCGAGCAATCAGCCCGGTAGAAGCGCTCAAAGAGATAGGGCAAGTGTTCAGGCGCAATGCCCACCCCGCTATCCCGCACGCTGATCCTGACCATTGACTCATCGCGGCTGGCGCTGAGGACAATTTTCCCCTGTTCGGGCGTATGCCTGATGGCGTTACTCAGCAGGTTGCGCAAAACCTGCGCGATCCGCCCCTGGTCGGCTATAACGCGAGGCAGATTGGAGGGCAGAGACACGTGGAGCATCAGGTTCTTCTGAGCCAGGTGCGGCTGGATGATCTGGACCGCCCGGCTCGCGATCTCCGCCAGATCGACCGACTGGCGGACCAGGTGCAACTGCCCGGCCTCGGCCAGCGAGAGCTCTTGCAGATCGGCCACCAGCCGGTTCAGCAGCGAAGTCTCTTCATAGAGTGAGGCCAGCGTTTCCGGCGTCGGCTCAAGCACCTGGTCCTGCAAGAGTTCCAGGTAGCCGCGAATGTTCATCAGCGGATTGCGCAGTTCGTGCGCGACATCGCTCACCAGGTTGCGGCGCAACTGCTCCGAACGGCTCAGACTGTCGGCCATCGCGTTAAACGCATGAGCGAGCGCACCCACCTCTCCCCGGCTCTTGATGGAGACACGCTGGCTCAGATCGCCCTGCTCCATCTTCCCGGCCACGACCTTCAGCGTGTGGAGCGGCTTGAGGATCGTATGAGCAAAGACCAGGGCCAGCAGCAGCGCCACCAGCCCGGCAAAAAGCACGGCCAGCCAGAGCGAGCGGTTCACCGAATCGATAAAGCTGGTCTCCGGCGAGCCACCCGCGGAGAAAGCCATTCCCTGAAACGAGGTGACCACACCCTGACCTGGCAATGAAGATGCGAGATCTGTGGAAATATAGAGCGAGGATGGAAGCGGTGGAGGCGGCTCGGCAGGGGTGTTCATCGGGCGAGAGAGCACACCAACCTGGGACGAGGTAAAGGTGACGGGAAAACCAGGCCCCTCCGGCAACACCTTCCCGATCAATATGCGCTCCGAATCGACAAGGACGCGCCGTTGATGATCGAAGAGTATGATGCGCCGGTGCGAGCTGCGTGCTAACTGTTCCGCCAGCTTTTGCAGCGCCGCCTGGCTCTCGTGCTGCGTATACGCAGTAAGCATCGTCGCGGTAATTTGCTGGTCGTCTTTGGACTGTGCGTAGAGATGCAGATCGCTGACCGTCGCCTGGCTGGCCAACAGCGCCACGGTCCCCACCGCGACCATGACCACCAGCATAAACATGAACACGAGGCGGAACCGTAAGCTATGCCACATCATGTATCCTCCTCAATTTATAGCCAACGCCGTGTATGGTCTGAATATACGGAGGCTGTTCAGGGTGAATGTCGATCTTCTTGCGCAAATTGCCCAGGTGAAAGTCGATGGAGCGCTCAAAGCCATCGTAGTCCGGGCCACAGATCCTCTCCACCAGCTCCTCGCGACTAAATGTCCGGCCAGGAGCGCGCACAAACGTCTCCAGGAGCTTAAACTCTTTCGGCGTGAGGTAGATCGCCTGGTCACCGAGCTGGACCTCGTGTCCCTCCATATGAATCTCCAGCTCGCGAAAACGCAGCACCACGGGACGGTCCTCGGCTTGATGCGTGCGGCGCAGCACCACGCGCACCCGCGCCACCAGCTCACGCAGGCTGAACGGCTTGGTCAAATAATCGTCCACACCCAGGTTCAAGCCGCGCAGCTTATCCTCCTCCGTCGCCTTCGCGGTCAGCATAATCATCGGCACACTTGATTCCGCCCGCACCATGCGGCAGAGATCGATGCCACTGACGTTGGGCAGCATCCAATCGAGAATAATCAGATCGGGGGACGCGTAACGCGCCAGGTTCAGCGCCTCGATCCCCTCGTACGCGATGAGCGCCTCAAATTCCTCTTGTTCCAGCGAAAGACGAATCAAATCGACCGTCTTTGTATCGTCATCAACCACCAGAATTTTATAGGTCATGCAGTTCCTCCTCATCAGGTGAGCGTTCCAGGCGCAGAGAGAAAGATGTATTCATTAAGCTTCAGTATAGCAGAGATTTGTAAGATTTTTGTGAGGCAGCAGGTCGTGAAGCACTTGCTCCAGTTGAGGATACGCAAACTGGAAGGTCGCCTCTATCAACCGTTCAGGCACAAGAGGCCTGTCTGTTGTTTGTCGAAATTATTGGCTCATGCGCCCTTCGAGGGCTTACGGTCCGCTTGCTTTCATCTCTTAGAGGCCAAGCAAACCTGATCTGCAGCCAGCTGTAAATCCTGGAATTAAATGGTTCTGGCCCAATT
>Ga0070708_100002016_pt1 | contig 15641 bp, 16 predicted proteins | sample KBSK5503metaG_FD_65469 | JGI IMG/M metagenome (GOLD analysis project Ga0070708, IMG submission 65469) | Corn, switchgrass and miscanthus rhizosphere microbial communities from Kellogg Biological Station, Michigan, USA - KBS K5-50-3 metaG | ecosystem: Host-associated > Plants > Roots >... | reverse complement strand
GTGTGGTCGAAAACATGGTCGGGGGCCCGTTCGCGGGAAGCGCGGCCGACGACCTCGCCGCCGAATTCGGCATTCCGGTGCTCGCCCGCATTCCCTGGCACCCGACACCCGACACCTGGGCGGGGCTGGCGGGGCGGCTGGGATGAAGTTCCTCTGCATCGACTGCGATCGGCAGATGGTCTTCGAGGAGCGCCAGCTCCCGGGCGACGGCACGCTCGCCGCCGCGTTCCGCTGCCCGGAGTGCGGTCGCTCGGTGGCGATGCTGACCAACCCCATGGAGACCCAGCTCGTGGCCTCACTCGGCGTGAAGATCGGCGGGCGGACGGTACCCGCGCAGCCGATGGAGACGGTGCGGGGGATGGTCGTCACGGGCAAAGACAACGCGTTCGTGGAGGACGGGAAACGGGAAACGGGAAGCGGGCCGACGTGGACTGCCGAAGCGCAGGAGCGGCTGGCGCGCGTGCCCGGGTTCGTGCGCGGGATGGTGAAGCGGATCTACGGCGATTACGCCCGCGACCGCGGCATCGCCGAGATCACCCCGGCGGTGATGGACGAGGCCAGGAGCGAGCTGGGCCTGGAGGGGATGTGAGTGAGTAACCTCGATCAGCGCATCGTGCGCGGGCTGCGCATCGTGATCGATCGCGATCAGTGCGTGGGGTTCGCGGACTGCGCGAAGGAAGCGCCGGAGGGTTTCAAACTGGACGACGACTCGGTGGCGGCCTTCGCGAGCCCGGAGGCCGTGGAGCGTGAGCGGTTGCTCCGCGCCTGTGACGCGTGCCCGGTGGACGCGATCGCCGTGTACGACGAGGAGGGGAGGCAGATCGTTCCGAGCTGAACTTGACACGGCCGAGGGCGGCGCTCATACTCGCCGCGACTCGGAGCAGCGACGACGAAAATCTCTGGCGGGCTCCGGCCCGCCCTCGCCGAGGGAGGCGCCGTTGTACCGCGAGATCTTCGTTCCCGTCGACAATTCGCCCCATTCGGACTGGGCGGTCGCCCGGGCGATCGAGCTCTGCCGGCGGTCGGGCGGCCGGCTCACCGCCAACCACGTGTACGCCGCGCGGCTGCACGACGTTCGCTTCCGCCAGCTCGAGACCGGCCTCCCGGCCCGGTTCCAGACGCCGGAAGAGATCAAGAAGCAGCGCAAGATCCACGACAAGCTGATCGAGAAGGGCTTGCAGCTCATTGCCGACAGCTTTCTCGATCAGGTCGGGAAGCGCTGCGCGGCGGCGGGCGTCGATCTCACGCGCCAGCTCCTCGAGGGGATCAACTACGAAGAGATCGTGAACGAGGTGAATCGCGGCGCGGGCCGGCTGCCGGGGCTCATCGGCTTCGATCCAAACCGCGCCGCGGGGTACGACGGCGGCGGGAAGGTCCGGAGCGACGTGAAGGTCGGCGAGAACGGCCGGCTCGTGGCCGAAGAGGAGGACGCGGCGGCGCGGCTGGTCGGCTCCTCGGGGCGGCAGTACGATCTGCTCGCCATCGGTGCGCACGGGCTCGGCCGCCAACCCTACTCGCAGCTCGGCGGGGTGGTGTCGCGCGTGGTGCGGGGAGTCGAGAAGGACACGCTGATCGTGCGCGACGACCGGCCGCTCGAGGGCGGCCGCTACCTGGTCTGCGTGGACGGCTCATCGTACGGGTACCGGGCGATGCGCAGGGCGCTCGAGCTGGCGCAGGCGTTCGGCGGATCGCTATACGTCTGCAGCGCGTTCGACGTGGAATACCATCACGTCGTGTTCCACAACATCAAGGATGTCCTGTCCTACCAGGCCTCGAAGGTGTTCAAGTTCGAGGAGCAGGAGGAGCTCCACAACAACATCATCGACAAGGGCCTCCTGAAGCTGTGCCAGGCGAATCTGAAGCGCGCCGAGGTGATGGCGCAGGAGTTCGCGGACGTCCCCATCACGACGCAGATCCTCGTCGGCAAGCCCTTCCAGGTCGTGATGCAGTGGGCCGCGGAGATCGAGCCGTCGCTCCTGGTCGTGGCCCGGCACGGCGCCCACCGAATCGAGGGAACGGCGCTCGGCTCCCAGGCCGAGAATCTCGTGCGGCTGGCGGCGTGCAACGTGCTGTTGGCGGGGACGGTGGGGATACGTCCGGAAGACGTTCCATGGATCGAAGAGGACGGAGTGGCGGGGTTGCCCTGGGCGCCTGAGGCCGAAGTGCGGATCCTCAGGGTTCCGCCGTTCGCGCAGGGCATCGCGCGCCGGGCGGTCGAGGAATACGTGCTGGAGCAGAGCAACGGCGCCCCCACGACGGTGACGAGCCGGTGGCTCGACGAGGCGATCCGCAAGCTCCTGCCGACCCACATGCAGCTGATCATGGGGATCGGCACGGCCGAGGAGATCGCCCTTGCCGAGGTGAAGGCGCAGGAGCAGCTGAAGGCGACGAAGGTCGTGGGGCACGACGCCGACCCCGAGCACCGGACGCCGGAGACCGAGGTCCGGTGCCCCGTGACGGGAGCCGTCAGCACGCGCCCGCGCGTGGCCACCGACCCGATCGTCTGGACCGAGGAAGCATGGCAGCGGCTCGCGCTCGTCCCCCTCATCGCCCGGCCGCTGGCCCGCAACACGGTGGAGCGGTTCGCGCGGGGCCACGCGATCTGGCGCGTCACCACGCGGGTGATGGATGACAACAAGCAGGCGATGATCGACGCCGACGAGTTCGACGCGGAGACCATGATGGTGATGTTCACCGAGCTGCGTGCGAAGCAGATTCGGGCGGACGCGGAAGCGGCGGACGCGCTCTCGCCCGAGATGCGCGCGTTCATCGAGGAGGCGAAGGCGCAGGGAATCACGCGCTGCCCCATCCGGGACATCGAAGCGAAGGTGGCGAAGTGCCCAGTGGACTTCTCGGGCATGACGCCCGACGAAGCGAAACAGGCGATGGAGCGGATGGTGCAGGAGCAGGCGGGCGGCTGACGTGGACTACGTCCCGCACGTGGTCGCCTGGAATCTGACGCGGCGTTGCAACCTCGAGTGCGCCCACTGCTACATCTCGGCGGGCCCCCGGGAGAGCGCCACGGGGGAGCTCGACACGGCGGCGTGTCTCGCGGTCGCGGATCAGATCCTGGCCGTGAACCCGGCGCCGCTCTTGATCCTCTCCGGCGGCGAGCCGCTGCTGCGCGAGGACCTGGCCGAGATCGCCCGCCACGCGTCCGCGCGCGGCGCGACCGTGGTAGTGGGGACGAACGGCACCCTGCTCGTGGACGAGCGGATCGCCGCGCTGCAAGAGGCCGGGGTCCGCGGCGTGGCGGTGAGCGTCGATTCGCTGCGGCCCTCGTACCACGACAACTTCCGGCACGGGAAGGGGTCGCTCGCGGAGACTCAAACGTCGCTGGCCCGCCTGCGCGCCCACCGGCTCGACTTCATCATCCAGACCACGGTCACCAAGGGGAATCGCGCCGAGCTCGCGCGCCTGGTGGAGTGGTCAGCGGAGCAGGGAGCGGTCTCGTTCAACTGCTACTTCCTGGTGTCGACCGGCCGCGGCGCGTCGCTGACGGACCTCGCGCCCGCGGACTACGAGGCGGTGCTCGCCGATCTCACGCGCTGGCAGCGGGAGTACCGCGGCCGAATGCTGGTGCGGGCCAAGTGCGCGCCGCACTTCATGCGCCATGTGCATCAGGCAGATCCCGATTCTCCCATCCTCAATTACGAGACCCGCTGCCCGTGCGGCACGCAGTACTGCCGCGTCACGCCGGACGGAAAGGTGACGCCGTGTCCCTACATCCCGGAGGTGGCGGGGGACCTCTCCGCCCAGACCTTCGCCGACATCTGGCACAGCTCGGCGCTGTTCCGCCGGCTGCGCCGGGGGGGCGCGGGGGATGGGGAGGACGGGGAGAACGCGCTCGGCGGGAAGTGCGGGACTTGTGAGTACCGCAAGCTGTGCGGGGGATGCCGGGCGCGCGCGCTGGCCTTGAGCGGCGACCTGCTCGCGGCGGATCCGTCGTGCGCGTACGAGCCGGCCGGCGACGTGCCCCCCCTCGAGCGTTTCCAAGACGTCGCCTACGGCGACGAGTTCGCGCCCGCGCTCGTATGGGCGGACGCCGCGCGCATGCGGATGGAGCGCGTTCCTTCGTTCGTGCGAGGGGTGGTCATGAAGCGGGTGGAGGACTACGCCCGGCGTCGGGGGCGCCGCGAGGTGACCGTGGAGCTGCTCGCGGAAGTGCGCCGCGCTCTGCCGATCGATTTCTCGAAGCGGCAACCTTTCTTCGTGTCTGACGTCTGATGTCTGACGTCTCTTTGATGTCCGACGTCCTGCTCCTCGTCCAGGCCGCCGCCGACACCACCCGGGCCTACGGCGAGTTCCCGGTCATCGGGGCCCGGGCGGCGGTGTGGATCGCGGCGGAAGTCCATCTGATGTTCGCGGCGTTCGTGCTGGGCGTGCCGATGTTCGCCGTCGTGACGGAAGCGATCGGCATCTTCGGCGGCGACGAGCGCTACGACCGGCTGAGCAAGGAATTCACGCGTCTCCTGCTCGTGGCCTACAGCGCGACGGCCATCTGGGGCACGGTCCTGCTGTTCTTCCTCGCGACGCTGTACCCGCGCTTCTTCGCCTACCTGTTCGCCATCTTCAGGTACTCGGCGTGGGTGTACGCGGGGCTGTTCTTCTTCGAGTCGTTCACCCTCTACCTCTATTACTACGGCTGGGACCGCTGGAAGAAGGGGCGGGCCAAGGTGGGCCACTGGACCCTGGGCATCCTCCTCAACGTCTGGGGCACCATCGTGATGTTCATCGCCAACTCCTGGCTCACGTACATGATGTCGCCCCCGCGGGACATCGGCCCGACGACCGACCCGACGACGATCAGGCTGTGGCACGCCATCGCCAACGCGACGTGGATGCCCATCAACGTGCACCGGCTGATCGCCAATGTGGTGTTCGGCGGCGCGATCGTCGGGGCGTACGCGAGCTACCGCTTCCTCGCCGCGCGGACAGACGAGGAGCGCGCGCACTACGACTGGATGGGCTACGTCGGCAACTTCATCGCCATCTCGGCGCTGATCGTGCTCCCGTTCGCCGGCTACTGGCTGGGGCGCGAGATCTACCAGTACGACCAGTCCATGGGCATCACGATGATGGGCGGCTTCATGAGCTGGCTGTGGGTGATCCAGGCGTTCCTCATCGCCGTGCTGTTCCTGACGGGGAACTACTACCTGTGGATCGGCATGGGCCGGATCCCCGGGGCCGAGCGGTTCCGCCCCTACACCAAATGGCTGCTCCTTGTCCTCGTGCTCGGCGCGATCGTGTGGGGCACGCCGCACACGATGATCGCCGACTCGAAGGAGCTCGCGGCGATGGGTGGGTCACACCATCCGTTCCTCGGCGCGCTGGGCGTGATGAGCGCCAAGAACACGGCGGTGAACCTGATGATTCTCACGACGTTCCTGTCCTTTCTCATGTACCGGCGGGGGAACATACGGCTCGTGGTGCCGTGGGCGCGGGCGGGAACGTTGATCCAGGCGGCGATGTTCGCCGTCGCCGCCGGGGTCGTGCTGTTCTACGGGATCCGGGGCTATTTCGTGGACGCGATCGTCCGCATCGGCTTCAGCGTCTACCAGGTGCTGGCGGTCCTCGCCTGCATCGCGGGCGTCACGGTCATCGACATCCTGCTGGGACGCGGCGCCCAATCGCTCGGCGCGATCCAATGGGGCAAGATGCCGCCACGCTCGCAGTACGCGCTGTTCATTCTCGCCGTGACGTTCACGTGGCTCATGGGGTTGATGGGGTTCGCGCGCTCGGGGGTACGCCAGTACTGGCACGTGTGGCAAGTCATGCAGGACACGTCGAAGTACGCCGCGACCCCGGCGCTCGGCTACGCGTCGAAGATGATCAGCCTGTGCGTGCTGATCTTCCTCTCGCTCGTGGCGTTCGTGTTCTGGCTCGGCGGGCTCGCCGAGAAGTCCACGTTCGTGTCGGCGGGGGAGGGCAAGGCCCGGCATGTGGGTCACTAACCTCAAGATCGTCGGGGTCGTCCTCGGGGTGCTCTCGCTCTATACCCTGATCGCGAACAAGATCCCGCAGGTGCAGTCCGAAGTGCCGCAGGCGCTGACCCTCGGAGCGAACGTCACCCCCGAGCAGCTCCTCGCCGCCGGGGAGAAGGTCTTCAACGGCATCGGGGGCTGCACCACCTGCCACGGCCTCGGCACCCGCGCCCCCAATCTGCTCACCGACGAGAAGGGCACGGGACCGATCGGCGCGCGCTGCGGCAAGCGCGAGCCGGGAAAGACGTGCAAGCAGTACCTCTTCGAGTCCCTCGACAACCCCACGGCGTACGTCGTCGCGGGCTACCAACCGATCATGCCCGTGATGACCAAGCAACTGTCGCCCGAGCAGGTATGGGCGGTGATCGCGTTCCTCGAGTCGCAGGGCGGCACGGTGGACGTGACGGCCTCGGACATCCCGGCCCCGACCCCGGGCGCAAGCCCGGGGGGCCCGGGGGCCCCGGGGTCCCCGGGTTTGGCCGGCGGCAGCACCGATCCCAAGGCGATCATCCAGGCCGCGGGGTGCCTCGCCTGCCACAAGCTCGACGGCCAGGGACAGATGATCGCGCCCGATCTCACGCACGTCGGCTCGCGCCGCAGCGCCGAATCGATCCGGAAGAAGATCCTCGATCCGGCATCGTCGATCGCCAAGGGATACGAGAAGCTGGCCGGCATCATGCCCAAGACGTTCGGCTCCATGATGAACGCTTCGCAACTCGAGGCGCTCGTCGGGTACCTCGCGGCGCACCAATGAGCCTCCCGCTGCCGCCCGCCCTGCGGCGCTACGTCGAGCACCCGTTCTGGCAGGCCGTGGGGCTTCTGGTTCTCGCCTACGTTGTGGTCGTCTTCATCATCCCACTCATGCCAGGCAGCGCCATCGTTCCCAAGAGCGTGGTGCTCCAGTACATGGCCACGGTGTTCGTCGGCGTTCTGATATACGTGTCGGACAACGAGGAGCGGTGGGCGCGCTTCAAAGAGCCGCTGGGCATGCTGGTGACCGAGCCGCGGCTCAGGGTGGTACGCGGGATCGTGCTGGCGGGCATCACGGGGGTGGTCGGGCTCGTGACCTACGGGCAGGTCAGGACGAGCGTCGCCGCCCCCCCGAACCTGCGCTCGATCCACCCCGCGCCGCCGACCGAGATCACGTTTCGCGGGCATTCCATGACGCTCGCCGGGCTCGACAACCCGCTGCGGCAGCACCCCGAGTCGGCCGCCGCGCACCTCGCGGCGGGCAAGCGGATCTATTATCAGAACTGCCTCCCGTGTCACGGCGACCATCTGGACGGACAGGGGCACTATGCCTCGGGCTTCAATCCGCTCCCGGCGAACTTCCAGGACAACGGCACCATCGCGCAACTCACCGAGAGCTTCGTGTTCTGGCGCATCGCGAAGGGCGGTCCCGGGCTCCCCCGCGAGGGTACGCCGTGGAACTCGGCGATGCCACGGTGGGAGGACTTCCTCACCGAGCGGGAGATCTGGTCGGTGATCCTCTTCCTCTACGACCAGACGGGCTGGACGCCGAGAACCTGGGAGAAGAGCGTGAGCGGTGAGCGGTGAGCGGTCATGACTAGCCGGGTCATGCTCTGCCTGACCCTGTTCGGCGCAGCGGGGATCACACCGCTCACCGCTCACCGCTTACCGCTCACCGCGCAAGATACGGTGAAAGGAAAAGCGGTCTACGTGAAGTGGTGCGCTGGCTGTCACGGCGACACGGGCGCGGGCGACGGGGCGGCCGCGACGGCCATGCTACCCCGGCCGCGCAACTTCACGGGGGCGGTCTACAAGATCCGGACGACCGCGAGCGGCCAGTTGCCTACCGACGCCGACCTGATGCGGGCGATCGACGAGGGCCTTCCCGGCAGCGCGATGCCCGCCTGGAAGACGCGGTTGTCTCCGGCCGAGCGCCGGGACGTGATCGCATACATCAAGACGTTCTCGTCGTTCTTCGCGGACACGAGCCAGCACGTCGTGCCCCTCCGTTTCGGCAAGGAGCCGGGGGGGGGCGTGGGCGCGCAGGCGGTGAAGACGGGGCGGTTGTTCTACGATTCGATCGGGTGCCGTAAGTGCCACGGCGATCAGGGTCGGGGCGACGGCCCTTCGGCCCCCACCCTCAAGGACGACGCGGGATTCCCCATCTTCGCCGCGGACCTCCATCAGAGTTGGCGGTTCCGGGGAGGCGGCGGGACCGAGGACATCTACCGCCGGCTGCGCACCGGACTCGACGGCACGCCGATGCCGTCGTTCTCCGACCTCATCGACCAGAAATTCCTCACCGACGAGGAGCTGTGGCGGCTCGCCCAATACGTGCGCAGCCTCTCGCCGGCGCGGGAGCCCGAGGTGCGGGACGTGATCCACGCGCCGCAGCTCGGCGCCACGCTGCCGGCGTCGCCCAACGACACGACCTGGGCGCGCGTGGACCGCTACTGGTTCCCGCTCGTCGGCCAGGTGATCCGCAAGCCTCGCTGGTTCGCCCCAACCGTCTCCGGTGTCTGGGTACAGGCGGTGCACAACGGGCGCGAGCTCGCTCTGCGACTTTGCTGGGACGACCGCACCCAGAGCCCGGACACGGCGTGGCTCGCGTTCGAGAGGCGGGTGCTCGAGACGGTGGCGAGCGACGACTCGACGCCGCCCGTAGCGGGCCTGTGGCCGGATCAGGTCGCCGTGCAGTTCCCGCGCCACATCCCCGACGGGATGGAGCGCCCGTATTTCTTGATGGGGACGGGGACAGACCCGGTATACCAATGGCGGTGGAGCAGCGAGCCGCGGAAGGCGGTCGCGGGGCTGGCGCGCGGACTCGAGCAGTTCGACACGCTGTCGGCCGCGCCGGAGAGTCGGGCGGTGTGGGACCACGGGGAGTGGCGCGTCGTATTCACCCGGTCCCTTGCGACCCCCGATACGGCGAACGAACTTCAGTTTGTGGCAGGCCGCGCCATTCCGGTTGCTTTCTTCGCCTGGGATGGTTCCAACGGTGAACACGGCTCGCGGCTGGCCGCGAGCACGTGGTACTTCCTCGCCCTCGACCAACCAACGCCGCCGCGGGTCTTCATCTCCCCGGTCGTTGCGATGGCTCTGACGCTGGGGCTCGGGTTCATGGTGGTGTGGCGGGCACAGCGCCGGGCCGCTGGGTCACGTGGCACGGGGGCGGGTACATAGAAAGATCGTATAGTGAAGACTTCCGACGCCGGATTCTTTAGCGGGAGGGATGATGCGTAAGCTCGGTTCCGTGGGTGTGGTGGCAGTGGCGGGGAGCCTGCTCACATTGGCGATCGGGGCGTGGACGCGGCAGCCGCCGGCGCTAGCAGGGGCGACGATCACGGGGAAGGTGAAGTTCACCGGCACGAAGCCCGTCATGCCAAAGATCGACATGAGCGAGGAGCCGAAGTGCAAGGCGAAGTACACCGCGGCTCCGCCGACCGAAGAGACCGTGGTCGTGAATCCAAACGGTACGCTTGCGAATGTGTTCGTGTACGTGAAGTCGGGGCTGCCGGCGAGCTACAAGGCACCCGCCCCCTCGGGACCGGTGACCCTCGACCAGGACGGATGCCGCTATCATCCCCACGCGTTCGGCATCATGGTCGGGCAGAACCTGGCGATCAAGAATTCCGACGGCATTCTCCACAACATCAAGGCGAAGGGCACGAAGAACCGCCCCTTCAACATCAGCCAGCCCACGACCATGACGTCGACGCGCACGTTCTCCGCGCCCGAGGTGATGGTACCGCTCGAGTGCAACGTGCACGGCTGGATGCACGCGTGGCTGGGGGTCCTGCCGCACCCGTTCTACGGGGTGAGCGGCGCGGACGGGAGCTTCAGCATCACGGGGCTGCCGCCCGGGACGTACACGGTCGAGGCGTGGCACGAGAAGTACGGGACGCAGACGGCCACCGTGACGGTCAGCGGCAGCGAGACCAAGACGGCGGACTTCAGCTTCGCCGGCAAATGAGGTGACGGACTAAAGAGAGGGAGGGGCACGGCATGTCCTGGTGGCTGCCGCTCAAGGGTTCGACGTTCGCCGGGGAAATCGACGGCCTGTTCATCGCGATCCTGGTGATCACGGGGATCGCGTTCGTCATCGTCGAGGCGGGGCTGATCTGGTTCGTCGTGCGCTACCGGGAGCGGCCGGGGCGGAAGGCGTTCTACACGCACGGGTCCACGCGCGCCGAGGTGATCTGGACCGCGATCCCGGCCGTGACGATGGTCGCCCTGGGACTGGTGAGCAACCACTACTGGGTTCAGATCAAGGGGCGCAACAGCATTCCGCCCAACGCCTATCCCATCGGGATCCACGCGAAGCAGTTCGAGTGGCAGGTCACTTACCCGGGGCCCGACGGCAAGCTCGGCACCGCGGACGACTTTACGGTGCGCAACCAACTGCACGTGCCGGCCGGCCGCCCGATCGTCCTCGCTCTTTCGTCCGAAGACGTCATCCATTCCTTTTTCGTGCCCCAATTCCGGGTGCGGCAGGATGTGGTGCCGGGCATGGACATCAAGGCGTGGTTCCAGGCCACCGTCCCCGGTACCTACGAGCTCGGCTGCTCCCAGCTCTGCGGACTGGGCCACTACCGCATGCGGGCCCAGGTATTCGTGCACACGCCGGATGAGTATGACGCCTGGATGAAGCGGGCTGCTCAGGGGGAGGCATCAGAATGACGACTGTCGCCGCAACCGCCCAGGTCGCTCACGGGCATCACGACGATCGGCCGTTCATCCGCAAATACATCTTCTCGACCGATCACAAGATCATCGGAATTCAGTTCCTGTTCGTCAGTCTGTTCTTCCTGCTCCTGGGCGGGCTGCTCGCGATGCAGATGCGCTGGCAGCTGGGCTTCCCGGGCAAGCCGATGCCGGGCGGTGGAATCCTGCCCGAGACGATGGCGCCGGGTGGGGTGATCCTGCCCGAGTACTACATCCAGCTCGTCACCATGCACGGGACGTTCATGGTGTTCTTCGCGATCATGCCGCTGCTCGTGGGTGTGTACGCGAACTTTCTGATCCCGTTGAAGATCGGGGCGCACGACATGGCGTTCCCGCGCATCAACATGTGGTCGTTCTGGACGGCGCTCGCGGCGGGCCTGGTGATGCTCGCGAGCCTGTTCGTGCCGGAGGGCGCGGCGCGGGCCGGCTGGACAATGTACGCCCCGCTCTCGGCCCGGCACGACTACTCGGGCGCGGAGCTCGGCCAGGAGCTGTGGTCGATCTCGATCGTGTTCCTCGGGCTGTCGTCGATCCTGGGCTCGCTCAACTACATCACCACGGTCATCAACAACCGCGCCCCCGGGATGACGTGGTTCCGGATGCCCCTGTCGGTGTGGGCGCTGTTCATCACCGCGATCCTCGGCATCCTGGCGCTGCCGGTGCTCTCGGGCGCGGCGATCATGCTGCTGTTCGACCAGATTATCGGGACGCACTTCTTCGATCCGCCGGCCGGGGGGCAGGCGCTGTTGTGGCAGCACCTGTTCTGGTTCTTCGGGCACCCCGAGGTTTACATCCTGATCCTGCCCGCGATGGGCATGGTCTCCGACATCATCGCGAACGGGTCGCGCAAGCCGATCTTCGGCTACCATTCGATGGTGTTCGCGATCATCTCGATCGCGTTCCTCGGCTGGATCGTGTGGGGCCACCACATGTTCGTGAGCGGGATGAACCCGACGCTGGGCTCGTCGTTCATGGTCTCGACGCTCGTGATCGCGGTCCCGTCGGCGGTGAAGACGTTCAACTGGCTGGGGACGATGTGGCGCGGCAACCTGCGATTCACCGTGCCGATGCTCAACGCGGTCGCGTTCGTGGCGATGTTCGTGATCGGCGGGCTGTCGGGGATCTACATGGCGGCGACGCCCGTGGACATGTTCATCCACGACACCTACTTCATCGTCGCGCACCTGCATTACGTGTTGTTCGGCGGAAGCCTGTTCGCGCTGTTCGGCACGATCCCCTTCTGGTTCCCCAAGATGTTCGGTCGCCTGATGAGCGAGCGGTGGGGGAAGATCCATTTCTGGCTCACGTTCGTCTTCTACAATTGCACGTTCTTCCCGATGCACATCCTCGGCATGGCCGGGCACATGCGGCGCATCTACGACCCGACCCAGTACGACTTCCTGAAGCCGTACCAGCCGATGAACGAGTTCATCTCGATCAGCGCGTTCCTCTTGTTCGCGACGCAGATCATCTTCTTCGTGAACTTCTGGTACAGCCTGTTCAAGGGGAAGAAGGCGCCGCAGAACCCCTGGGAGGACAACGGGCTCGAGTGGTCGCTGCCGTCGCCCGCGCCGCACGGCAACTGGGCGGCGACGCCGACGGTGTACCGCGGGCCGTACGAGTACAGCTCGCCGGCCGTGACGGAGGACTACCTGCCGCAGTACAGGAAGCTGCCGACCGACCGTGAGCCGGCCATGGCGCCGGTCGCGGGCCACTGACGCCGAGAGGGGCCGAAATGACCCACGCGACCGTCGATGTGATGCGTCCCCCTTACCCCACCGAGCGGGGACTGGACGTCTACAACACCAAGCTGGGGATGTGGGTCTTCCTGGCGTCGGAGGTGATGTTCTTCACAGCCCTCATCGGGTCCTACATCATCCTCCGGTTCGGCGCGCCGGGCGAGTGGGCGAAGCCGGGGATCGTGCTCAACATCCCGATCACCGCGGTCAATACGTTCCTCTTGATCTGCTCCAGCGTCACGATGGTGAAGGCGTACGCCACCATCGCCGACGGCGAGGGGCACTTCTTCAGGCTGCGGCCGGGCGCGCGCCTCTCAGAGCGGCTCGATTTCGGGGTGAAGTTTTGGATGCTGGCGACGATCGTGATCGGCGCCTCGTTCGTGAGCATTCAGGTCTACGAGTACCTCCATCTCGTGCACCGCGGCTTCCTGCCGAGCGGGGTGCGGGAGGGCAGCGAGCTAGCCGAGCTCGTGGCCAACGGAACGCTCCCGGCGGCGACGATGGGCCTGTACGGCTCGAGCTTCTACACGATGACCGGGTTCCACGGCTTTCACGTCACCTGCGGCGTGGTCTCGATGGCGTACCTGTACTTCACCAAGACGCTGCGGGGGAAGTACTCGCAGCAGGACTACCGCGGGATCGAGACGATCGGTCTCTACTGGCACTTCGTCGATCTGGTGTGGATCATCCTGTTCACCATCGTCTACCTGATCTGAGGGCCCCGATGGAGACTGCGCACAAGCGACCCAACTACGTGGCGATATGGGCCTACCTCTTCATCTTGACGGTGGCGGAGCTGGCGCTCGCGTTCGAGCTGCCCATTTCGCGCAACATGAAGCTGCTGCTGCTCTTGTTCCTGGCGGTGTGGAAGGCGGCCCTGGTCGCGCTCTTCTTCATGCATCTGAAATTCGAGCGGTGGAACCTGAGAGTGCTGGCGCTCGTGCCACTGCCCCTCGCCGTGATCTTCGTTCTGGCCGCGATGTCGGAGCACGTCTGGTAGCGTTCCTCGAGCTGACGAAGCCGCGCATCACGCAGCTCGTGGTGCTCACCGCGGCCGCCGGGTTCTATCTCGGCTCCCGCGCGGGGGTGGACCTCCGGCTGCTGGTCCACACCCTGATCGGCACGGTCCTGGTCGCCGCGGGGACCAACGCGTTCAACCAGCTGCGGGAGCGCGACGTCGACGCGCGGATGCGGCGAACTCGAGATCGCCCCCTCCCGTCGGGGCGCATCACCCCGCGGGCGGCCGGCGCATTCGCGGGGGTGATCTCGGTCGCGGGCGTCGCATATCTCGCGCTCGCGGTCAACCTCGTCACCGCCGGGCTCGCCGCCCTCACGCTCGCGAGCTACGTGCTGCTGTACACGCCGCTCAAGCGCCGCACGTCGCTCAACACACTCATCGGCGCGGTCCCCGGAGCCCTGCCGGTCGTCGGCGGCTGGGCGGCGGCGGGGGGCGAGCCGGGGGCCGCGGTGCTCGCGCTGTTCTCGATCCTGTTTCTGTGGCAGCTGCCGCATTTCCTCGCGCTCGCCTGGATCTACCGCGAGGACTATCGCCGCAGCGGGCTCGCCATGCTGTGCGTCGAGGACCCAGACGGAAGACGCACCGGCCGGATGGCGCTGCTCTACGCGGCGGCGCTGCTGCCGGTGAGCCTCCTTCCCACCCTGCTCGGCGTCACGGGTGGGTTCTACTTCTTCGGCGCGGTGGCGCTCGGGCTCGCCTACCTCGTCGCGTCGGCGGCGATGACGCTGGCCGCCACGGCCGCGCGCGCGTGGCGCGTGTTCTTCGTGTCGATCGTGTACCTCCCGGCGCTGCTCACGCTGATGGTGCTGGACAAAGTCGTCGCGTAGGGGGCGCTCATGATCCCCTTCCACCGCCTGCTCATTGCGACCGCGATCGTGTTCTGCGCGGGGTTCACAGCATGGGCGGCGTGGAGCTACGGCGAGTCCCGCAACGGGTGGATTCTGGTCCTCGCGCTCGGGTTCGCGGTCGCGACCGTGGCGCTCGCCTATTACCTGCGCCACCTGAAGCGCTTCCTCGGCCGATGACCCTCGCGACCCTGCTGCTGCTCCACGGGGACTCCGCCAAGTTGGAGTTCCTGTACTTCGTCGCCTCGGTGCTGCTCGCGATGACGCCGCTGGCGATCTTCGGAACCATCGGCGTGCTCGTGCTTCGCAGGATTTGGAAGGAGAGACGGGACGCCAGGGAAGCGGAGCACGCATCGATGCGGAATGCGGCAATGCGCAGTTGAGGGCTGGCACTTCCATTCCGCACTCCGCACTCCGCACCCCGCATTAGATTCCGTTCCATGGCCGCCCAGTCTCCCGAACGCCGCCAGGTCGTCCGTTTCGCGTTCCACAAACTGGACAACGCGTGGCGCAGGCTCAGCGCCGAGCGGCAGGCGGCGTCCAAAATCGAGTTCGGCGAGACGATCGACAGCTTCCACGGGCGCCTGCTGCTGCGGCCGTACGGGCTCGTCGGCATCCGCGGGGACTGCGACTTCCTCCTGTGGCAGGTGGCGGAGGACCTGGACTCGCTTGTCGCCCTGCAGACGGCGCTCAACCGCACCGACCTGGGCGCCTACCTGACGACCCCCTACAACTACCTCGCGATGACGCGGCGCTCGATCTACGCGTTCCCGGAGGACCCGGGCCAGCCCTCCCGGCTCGTGATCCGGCCCAGCAACGCGCGCTACCTGTTCGTATATCCGTTCGTGAAGACGCGCGCCTGGTATCTGCTCCCCAAGGCGGAGCGGCAGGCGATGATGGACGAGCACGTGCGCGTCGGCCGCCGCTACCCGTCCATCCGGTTGAACACGACGTACTCCTACGGGCTCGACGACCAGGAGTTCGTCGTCGCCTTCGAGGGCGACAATCCCGCCGACTTTCTCGACCTGGTCATGGAATTGCGGGAGAGCAAGGCGTCCTCCTACACGCTGCGCGACACGCCGACGCTCACGTGCGTGCAGATGTCGCTCTGGGACTTGCTCGATACGCTGGGCGGCGCCGGGTCGGTCCAGGCCGTAGCGCGCCGGCCGGCGCGGGCCGACGGGTACACGCCGGTGGCGACGCTGGCGGAGCTGGCGCCTGGGGCGAGCAAGCGCGTCTACGCGGCGGGCGAGGCGGTGGCGCTGTTCAACGTGAACGGCTCCGTCTACGCGATCGCGAACCGCTGCACGCACGCCCGCGCCAGTCTTTCCGAGGGCGCGGTCGATCTCACGCGGTGCGC
>Ga0070708_100002014_pt1 | contig 15646 bp, 15 predicted proteins | sample KBSK5503metaG_FD_65469 | JGI IMG/M metagenome (GOLD analysis project Ga0070708, IMG submission 65469) | Corn, switchgrass and miscanthus rhizosphere microbial communities from Kellogg Biological Station, Michigan, USA - KBS K5-50-3 metaG | ecosystem: Host-associated > Plants > Roots >... | reverse complement strand
GACGAGCCCTGCCTTCCGCGCGGCTTCGAGCGCGCTGCAGACCTGCGCCGCGATCCGCGCCGCGAGCGCCGGGCGGAGGCGCCCGCTGGCGGCGAGAACCTCGCGGAGGTTCTGTCCTTCGACGAGCTCCATCGCCATGTACGCGGAGCCGTCCTCGCTCCGGCCGAAGTCGTAGACCTGGACGATGTTCGGGTGCGACAAGCGCCCGGCGATCGTCGCTTCCTTGCGGAAGCGCTCGACGAAGTCCGCGTCGGAACCGAGCCCGGCGCGCAAGACCTTCAGCGCGACGGTACGGTCCAGAACGCGGTCGTGCGCCTGGAAGACCTCACCCATTCCGCCCGAGGCGATGAGGCCTGTGATCTGGTAGCGACCGCCGACGACGCGGGCGACTCGACGATCTGTTCCGATGTCTTGCGACACGTCGGCAGCAAGTGTAGTGACCGGGAGAGGGGTGGGCACGCAACCCGGTTGGCCCGAATAGACTCAGTTGTGGGATGAAGGTCCTGGTCACGGGCGGTTCTGGGTTCGTCGGACGCCATCTCGTTCCGCGCCTGCAGAGCGAGGGGTTCGACGTCGTAGCACTGGCGCGGCATGAAGCGGCAGCGCCGAGAGGTGCGGCGGTCGTACGCGGCAACGTCGCCGAGCCTCGTTCACTCGAGAAGGCGCTCGACGGCGTCGACGCGGTTGTGCACCTCGTCGCGATCATCACCCAGCGGGGCGTGCAAACGTTCGAGCGGGTCAACGTCGGCGGGACCACGAACCTGCTCGAAGCCATGAGCGGGCGTGGTGTCGAGCGGCTCGTGCACCTGAGCGCGCTCGGCACCTCGCCCGACGAACGGTTCCCGTACCTGCGATCGAAATGGCTCGCCGAGGAAGCCGTCCGCGCGAGCGATCGGGAGTTCACGATCCTCAAGCCGAGTGTCCTCCACGGCGAAGGCGCGGGATTCTTCCGGCCGATCGTGTGGAGCCTTCGGTGGACGCCGGTCTACCCGATGGTCGCCGGCGGGAGGACCCGCTTCAGTCCCCTGTGGATCGAGGATCTTTCGCGCGTCGTCGTCGCGTCGCTGCGGGGCGAACAGGCAGGAGCGACGCTCGATCTCGGGGGGCCCGAGGTTCTGACCTTCTCCGATATCGTTCACCTGGTCATGGATGCGCTCGGGAAGAAGCGCCGGATCGTGCCGACGCCGGTGTGGGCCGCCCGGCCGTTCGCCGCGTTGCAAGGACTGCGGCGCGATCCGCTCGTCACCAACCAGCAACTCGACATGGTCGTGCTCGACAACGCCGCGGCGCCCGACTCGATCGAACGCGCCTTCGGCTTCAAGCCCGTGCGGATGAGAGACACCGACCTTCGCTGGCTCGCGAGGTTGTAGGTGTGGATGGAGAAGCGTTCGACTCCGATCTGAAGGCGCTCGGCTTCCGCGTCGTGGGGCAGAACCGGAAAGGCGTCGTCACCTACGAAAAGCAGGCCAACCGCTACCTCGTCTACCACGTGCACTGGAATCCCGAAGAGCCCGACGTCCTGTTCACGTGGGAGTTCGCGATCGGAGAGTTCTTCGACGCCCGCGGCATGCAGATCGGATCGAACGAAGCACTGAATCTCTTCCTCTTTCCTCAGTTCGACTCGAAGGGCCCACCGGAGGTGGCCTTCATCGTCGCGGAACTCGATCGCGCCGAGCAGCTCCTCCGTTCGCTCGACTTCGTCGACGCCGAGGCCTGATATTCGCGCGCGGCGTATGATTGTCTCGACAACTCGATAGACGCGGGGAGCTCGGGGAACCGGGCTGAGAGGCCGCCCGAGACCGGCGGCGACCCGAAGAACCTGATCCGGGTAACGCCGGCGGAGGGAGGAGACGAGGCCACCGGATCGGTGGCCTTTCGCATCCCATGGATATGCGACTGCACGATCCGCTCGTCATCGCCGGCCGTACGTTCGGCTCGCGGCTGATCGTCGGGACCGGCAAGTTCTCATCGGGCGAAGCGATGCGCGACGCGCTCGACGCGAGCGGGACGGAGATGGTCACGGTCGCGCTGCGCCGTGTAGACCTGGACGCGACGGGCGGGCCCGACATCCTCTCGTTCATCGACCCGGATCGGTACTTGCTGCTGCCGAACACGTCGGGTGCGATGACCGCTGAAGAGGCGGTGCGCCTCGCGAGGCTGGCGCGCGCGATGGAATTGCCGACGTGGATCAAGCTCGAGGTGACGCCCGATCCCCGGTACTTGCTGCCGGATCCGGTTGAGACACTGAAGGCCGCCGAGATACTGGTTGCCGAAGGCTTCACGGTACTGCCGTACATCAACGCCGACCCCGTTCTCGCGAAGCGTCTCGAGGAGGCGGGGTGCGCGACGGTGATGCCGCTCGGCGCCTGGATCGGGTCGAACCTCGGCGTTCGCACACGCGACGCCGTGCGGATCATCGTCGAACAGGCGGGGATACCGGTGGTTGTCGACGCCGGGATCGGCGCGCCGTCGCACGCGGCGGAGGCGATGGAGCTCGGGGTCGACGCGGTGCTCGTAAACACGGCGATCGCCGTTGCACGGGATCCGGCGCGGATGGCGAACGCGTTCGCGGCGGCGGTTGGGGCCGGCCGGGAGGCGTACCGCGCGGGACTCGCTCCCGCTCGCGAGGCGGCCGACGCGTCGAGCCCACTCACCGGGTTCCTCGACCCGATGAGCCCCGTATCGGGGTGACCATCGTGACGCCTACGTTTTCGAAAGAGCTCTCCGCGCTCGACATCACCGAACTCGCGTCGTTTTCCTCGATCGCTTCCGACGCCGACGTGACCCGTGCCCTCGCGCGAGGCACCGGGGAGCGCGACCTGTGGGATCTCGCCGCGCTTTTGTCGCCGGCCGCGTCGGCCCGACTCGAGGAGATCGCTCGCGCGTCGAGGCGGCTCACGGAACGGCGCTTCGGCAACACCGTCCACATGTACGCGCCCATCTACCTTTCGAACGAGTGTCTCACGACGTGCACGTATTGCGGTTTCGCGAAGGACCTAGACATCGTCCGGCGCACGCTGACGGTCGCCCAAGCGGTACGGGAAGCGCGCGCGTTGACCGCGCGCGGGTTCCGTCACCTTCTGCTGCTCACGGGAGAGCACAAGAAGATCACCGGTGTGGACTACCTCGAGCAGGCGTTGCGGGCTCTCTCCGGTGTCGTGCCGCAGCTTTCCATCGAGGTGCAGGTCTGGTCGGAGGAGGAATACCGGCGGCTCGCCGCGGCCGGTTGCGACGGGGTCGTGATCTACCAGGAGACCTACGACCGAGACGCGTACGCCGACTATCACCTCGCGGGCAAGAAGCGAGATTACGACTGGCGGCTGGAAGGCCCGGAACGCGCGGGGCGCGCCGGCATCCGACGGCTCGGCGTGGGGGCCCTGCTGGGGTTGCACGACCCGTGGCGGCAGGAGGCGATCGCAACGGCGGCCCACGCGCGGTTCCTGATGCGGCGGTTCTGGCGTTCAGAGGTGAGCGTGAGCGTTCCTCGTATCCGGCCGAGCGCCAGCGGATACACGCCGCGCGCGATCGTGTCGGACCGGGAGCTTGCGCAGATCATCTGCGCGTTCCGGCTCTACCTGCCCGATGCCGGGATCGTCATGTCCTCGCGTGAGGCGGCAACATTCCGCGACGCGCTCGTGCCGCTCGGCGTGACGCACACGAGCGCGGGATCACACACCGAGCCCGGCGGGTACACGGAGCCGGGTGAGGCGGAAGGGCAGTTCGAGGTCAACGACACGCGGTCGCCCGAAGAGGTCGCATCAGCGTTGGCGGCGCGGGGGTTCGACGTCGTCTGGAAGGACTGGGACCCGGCGATGCGAGACGCGGCGTTGACGCGCTGATGGCTGCGATCGTCGCCAACGGCAAGCCGCGAGAGGTTCGCGACGGCGCCACGATCGTCGACTTCCTTTCCGAGCTCGGATGGAAGCCGGCGTGGGTGGTCGTCGAGCTGAACGGTGAACCGATCGAGCGCTCCCGGCTCGGCGATCATCGACTCGCCGAGGGAGACCGGCTCGAGGTCGTGCGCGCGGTCGCCGGCGGCTGATGGATCCCGACGAGCTGCGCGCAAAGCTCGACGCGGCGCGCGTGTACCTCGTGACCGACGGGCGCGGCGGGGGAGCGGCGCTTCGAGACTTCCTCGACGCGGTACTCGGCGCGGGTGTGGACGTCGTCCAACTCCGCGAGAAGGAGCTGGAGGCGCGCCCGATCCTGGAATTCGCGGATGTCTTCGCCGAGCGCTGCGTTGCGTACGGCGTGCCGTTCATCGTCAACGATCGCGCTGACCTGGCGCTCGCGTCACGCGCCGACGGCGTGCACCTCGGTCAGGACGACCTTCCGGTGGCGGAGGCCAGGCGGATCGTCGGTCGTCACGCGGTCATCGGGCGCTCGACGCACGATCCGGCGCAGCTGCGCCGCGCGATGACGGAAGACGTCGACTACGTCGTGGTCGGCCCGGTGTACGAGACCCCGACGAAGCCGGGCCGTCCCGCGGCCGGGATGTCGCTCGTGAAGCTCGCGGCGGCGGAGGCGACGAAGCCGTGGTTCGCGATCGGGGGCATCGATCCCGGCACGATCGGAGCCGTCCGCGATGCCGGCGCCCGGCGCGTCGTGGTCGTCCGCGCGATCACCGGTTCCACCGATCCGGCGGTCGCCGTGAAGCGTCTCGCCGCGGAACTCGATTGACGCAGCCACGCTGCGCGTTCGTCCCGAGAACATGCTCAAGGACGGCCGCTCTTAGGCCGACGCACGGGGTGCGCAGCATCATGCATTCCCCCCGGCGCGAGGGGCCGTCTGCCACCATCGGGCGGCCTCTCCGCATGTCCGGCCGCGCCCGCGCTGCCAGGCCCATATCATCGGCGCGTGCGTTCGACCGAGGCGCGTCTCGATGAGTATCTCCGCTCGCGTCTGCCCGGCGGCGGCGACCTTACGATCGAACGGCATCCTTTCGGGCACTCCAATGTGACCTACTACGTGACGCGCGGTGACGCGCGTTACGTGCTCCGCCGGCCCCCCGAAGGACCGCTTCCGCCCGGGACGCACGACATGAGCCGCGAATATCGTGTGCTCGCCGGCCTCGCGGGATCGGGAGTCCGCGCCCCGAACGCGGTGTTGCTCTGTGACGACGCCTCGGTGATCGGCGCGCCTTTCTACGTGATGGATCGGGTCGACGGGGTCGTGATCCGCGAGGACATGCCGGCGAGCCTCGACGAACCGGCCGATCGAAGGCGCATCGGGGAAGAGCTCGTCGACGCGCTCGTCGAACTGCACGCGGTCGATCGCGACGCCGCAGGCCTCTCGGATTTGGGAAAGCCGGACGGGTTCCTGGCGCGGCAGGTACGGCGACGGCGCGAGCAGCTCGCGATGACCGTCGCGCATACGCGGCCGCGTCCCGACCTCGAAGAAGTGGCGGATTGGCTCTCAGCGAACATCCCGGCTTCGCCGTCGCCGTCGATCGTTCACGGCGATTACAACCTTCACAACGTTGCCTTCGCTCCCGAAGCACCGGCGCGGCTGGTCGCGATCTACGACTGGGAGCTCGCCACGGTCGGGGACCCGCTCACCGACGTTGGGTGGATGATCGCGACGTGGCGCGAGGCATCCGATCCCGAAAGCGTGCTCAACGACCTCGCGATGACCGCGCAGCCCGGGTTCCCGACGCGCGCCGAGCTCGCCGCGCGCTACGAGGAGCGCAGCGGCCGCCGCTTCGATCACCCGACCTTCTACCGCGTGCTGGCGCTGTTCCGGCTGGCGGTCGCCCTCGAAGGGTTGTACGCGCTGCATCTGCTCGGCACGAGCGACGATCCGTGGCACGCCAGGATGGAGCAGGTGGTTCCGTCGCTCGCCGCGGGGGCGCTCGCGCTGATCGGCGGCGCGGCCCCGCTCTAGATGATCGTTCGGCGCATCGACACATCCCCGGATCGCGTGTTCGCGGCCGCGGGGCGACCGATTCTTACGGGTTTCGCGGAGCAGAAGGCGCCGCGGATCGAAGGCGACGAGATCACGTGGGGTTCGGATCCGGACCTGTTCGAAGTGGGCATCGTCGCCCGAGTCGACCGCGACGGGGACCGCACCCGCGTCTCGCTTACTTCGACGTACCGCGTTCCCATCCCATACTTCGGCTGGCTGTACCGGCCGCTCGTGCGCTCGGCCGTTCGCCGTTCCCTCGAGCACGTCGCCGATGTCATCGAGGCTCGGGCGCTCGGTCGCGCCGAGCCGCCGTCTCCACCCCGTCCGGTCTGGCTCGCCCGCGACGCGATCACCTCACGGCAAGCGGCGACGATCGCGACGATCGCAATGACGCTTGTCCTCGCGGGGTTCGGCGGGGGACTGTTCACTCAGACGGTTGACTTCGTCGCGAAGAGCTTCCACGCGACCGACGCCGACCTCGGCGTCGCGCTCGCGCTCACGCGCATCGGAACGCTGGTCGGGATCGCCGGTGCGGCACTCGCCGACCGTCGCGGGCGTCGGCGCATCATGCTGGTTTCGGTGGCCGGGGTGTGCACGGCGAGTGCGCTGACCGCGCTCGCGCCGAACCTTGCCGCTTTCACGGTGATCCAGGTCTTCGTTCGAGGGTTCGTTCAGCTCGCGACCGTCGTCGGCTTCATCGCGATCACCGAGGAGGCGCCGGAAGCGTCGCGCGCGTTCCTGCTCGCCATCGGCGGCATGGCGGCCGGCGCGGGGTTCGCGATCGGCGCTGCGATGTTGCCCGTCGCCGAGATCCGGCCGGGGGCGTGGCGGCTGATGTTCGCGGTGGCCGGGCTCGGCCTGCTGGCGCTGCCGGGCCTCGCCCGGCGCTTGCACGAAACCGGCCGGTACACAGCGATGGGTGGGCGAGCGGCCGGCGCAAGAGCCGGCGAGCTCGTGGACTCCGTATACGGAGGCAGGTTCGTGCTCGTGGCCGTTCTCGTGTTCCTCCTCGGATTCTTCGGCACCCCGAGCCTCCAATTCACAAACCGATATCTCCAGGACGAGCGCGGCTTCACGGCGCTCGGGATCGTATGGCTCCGCGGCGTGACGCAGAGCCTCCCGGCGCTTGTGGCGATCATCATGGGAGGCAGACTCGCTGAATCCCGCGGACGCAAGCCGATCGCATCGCGATCGACGTTCGTGCTCGCCCTCGGCTCCGCGGGATTCTTCCTCTGGAGCGGCGCCGCGCTCTGGGTCGCTTTGCTCATCGGGACCATCGCGGGAGCGATGTCGGGCCCGGCGATGACCTCATTCAGCACGGAGCTGTTCCCGACGGAGGTTCGGGGAAGAGCAGCCGGCGCGCTCCTCGGCGCCGGCGTGGCCGGCTCGGTGGCCGGGCTGCTCCTCGTCGGATATCTCGCCGACCCCCTAGGAGGGGTCGGCCACGCCGTGGCTGTGACGTGCGTCGTTCCGCTCGTCGTGGCGATCTTCCTCATCCCACGGCTGCCGGAGGGCCGCGGCCGTGCGCTCGACGAGCTGAGCCCGCCCGAGGTGTAACGGCGTCAGCCCGCGTCGAGAGCTTGTCTGAGATCGGCGATGAGATCGTCGACGTGCTCGATCCCGACCGAAAGACGCACGAGCGCCGGGTCGACGGCCAGCGGCGAACCGGCTACCGAGGCGTGCGTCATGCGCGCCGGATGCTCGATCAGCGACTCGACCGCGCCGAGCGACTCGGCGAGCGCGAAGACGCGGGTGCGGGACACGAGCTCCAGCGCGGCGTCCTCGCCGCCGGCGACGGTGAACGACACCATCCCGCCGAAGTCGCGCATCTGCCGCTTCGCCACCGCGTGTCCGGGGTGGCCGTCGAGACCGGGGAAGAAGACCCGCTCGACCGCGTCGTGTTGCGTCAGCATCTCGGCGACGGCCCGAGCGTTCGCGCAGTGGCGGTCCATCCGCACGCCGAGCGTCTTCACGCCGCGCAGAACGAGCCAGCAGTCGAACGGGCCGGGGACGCCGCCCATCGCGTTCTGGAGGAAAGCCAGCTTCTCCGCGAGCGGCGCGTCGTTCGTCGCCGCGAACCCGCCGATCACGTCGGAGTGTCCGCCGAGGTACTTCGTGGTCGAGTGCACCACCACGTCCGCTCCGAGAGCGAGCGGCTGCTGCAGATACGGCGTCGCGAACGTGTTGTCGACCACCACCATCGCGCCGCGTTCGTGGGCGAGCTCCGAGACGGCCTCGATGTCGATCACACGCAGGAGCGGGTTCGTCGGCGTCTCGATCCAGACCAGTTTCGTCTCGTCGCGCCAGGCGTCGCTGCACGCGGAGGTCTCGGTCATGTCGACCGCGCTGAACGCGTAGCCTGCCGGCTCATACACGCTCGCGACCAGACGGTAGGTGCCGCCGTACGCGTCGTTCGGGATCAGGATGTGATCGCCCGGCGACAGCTGCCGGAGGATCGCGTCCTCGGCGGCCATGCCCGACGCGAACGCCAGCCCGTGCGCCGCGCCCTCGAGCGACGCGAGACAATCCTCGAGCGCCGTCCGCGTCGGGTTGCCGGTGCGCGAGTACTCGTAGCCTTGATGCTCGCCGACTTTTCGCTGGACGTACGTCGAGGTCTGGTAGATCGGCGGCACGATCGAGCCCGTCGAGGGATCCGGCGTCTGGCCGTCGTGGATCGCGCGGGTCTCGAACTCCATCAGCGTGCGCCGCGCGAGGAGATGAACTCGAGCACGTCCGAGCGCGTCAGGATCCCGACGGGATGCCCACCGTCGACCACGAGCACCGCCGGACCGCGTTCGAGGGCCTCGACGGCGGCGTCGATCGGCTCGCCGGAGCCGACGGCCGGCAACGGCGGGCCCATCACCTCCGACGTCGGCCGGTCGAGGACCGACGCGTCGCGGAACGCGCGGTCGAGCAGGTCGCGCTCGCGGACGGCGCCGACGACCTCCGCGAATGCGAGCGGGGGCTCCGCCTTCACGACCGGTACCTGCGACACGTCGTACTCGCGCATCAACGCGATCGCGCCGCGGACCGGTTCGTCGGGGTGGATGTGAACCAGGCCCGGCAGCTCGCTCGACTTCCGCGCGAGGATGTCGGACACCGACTCGCCCCCGACGCGCAAGAAGCCGTACTCCGCCATCCAGTGATCGTTGTAGATCTTCGACAGGTAGCCTCGCCCCGAGTCTGGGATCAGGACCACGACGATGTGCTCGGGCCCGAGCTCCGCTCCGGCGACCAGCGCGGCCTTCACCGCGAGCCCGGCGGAGCCGCCGATCAGGATCCCTTCCTCGCGCGTCATGCGACGCGCGGTTAGGAACGAGTCGCGGTCGCTGATCGCGATGATCCGGTCGACGACGCTCGGGTCGTAGGTCTTCGGCCAGAAGTCCTCTCCGACCCCTTCGACCATGTAGGGTCGGCCGCCGCCGCCCGAGTAGACGGACCCTTCCGGGTCTGCGCCGACGATCTGGATGCTCGGGTTCTGCGACTTGAGGTAGCGGCCGGTTCCCGAGATCGTGCCGCCGGTGCCGATCCCGGCGACGAAGTGCGTGATGCGTCCCGCGGTCTGCCGCCAGATCTCGGGACCGGTGGTGAGCTCGTGTGCGCGCGGGTTCTCCGCGTTGGCGTACTGGTTGGGCTGGAACGCGCCGGGGATCTCCGACGCGAGCCGGTTCGCCACCGAGTAGTACGACTCGGGGTGCTCGGGCGCGACGGCGGTCGGACAAACGACGACCTCGGCGCCGTACGCGCGCAGGAGCGAGATCTTCTCCTGACTCATCTTGTCGGGCATCACGAAGATGCAGCGGTACTTCCGTCGCGCGGCGACGATCGCGAGTCCGACGCCGGTGTTGCCGGAGGTCGGCTCCACGATCGTGCCGCCAGGCTTCAGCAGGCCGTCGCGTTCGGCGGCTTCGATCATCCCGAGGGCGATCCGGTCTTTCACACTGCCGCCGGGGTTCATCTGCTCGAGCTTCGCGACGAGCTGACACTCGAGGTCGCGCCCGATGCGGTCGAGGCGAACGAGCGGCGTATCGCCGACGAGATCGACGAGCGAATCGGCGACCTGCATGGGCGCGCCGGAGTCGCCGGTGGCGAGGATTCGGATGCCGGCGCGTTCGAGGCGCGGCCGGTCCACCGGCTCGACGTCGGTCACGAGCGTCACGGGGAATCCGTGCTTTTCGAGCGCGAGTGCCGCCCTTGTGGCGTCGGTCTCCGAGCCAGTTACGCCCACCTCGCGCGGGATACGGGCGCGAAGGTCGGCGACGACATCGGGGGAAAGATCACCGGTGGGGGAGCGGACGACATGATGCGCCTTCGACACGAGCCGCTCGGGCGGTCGCTGATCGCCGATGACGACGAGGACATCCACGCGTGCAGAGTCTACGCCCGCTGCGGCTGCGCGCCGGGGACTCGGCCCGGCTCTTACAGGATCGCGACGGCGACGGCGACGCCGCGCTCACGGTGGCTCGACGTGCTCGGCCGGTTCACCACGCGTCCGTTGAGGACGAACGTGGTCGAACCGCCTCCATCCAGGTTGAGCGCCTCGACCGCGCCCAGCGAGCGCATCAGGTTCGCGGCGTCGATCACGCTGAGCCCCGCGCGGCCCGGCCCGCCGCCGTCGACCGTGACGAGAAGCACGTCGCCTCGTTCGTTCCAGCCCACCATCGTCCGCGCGTCGGCCCGGCTCCTCGTCCGGGTGGCGCGCTCGCCGTCGCGGATGAGGACCGGTTTCCCGGCGACGCTCTGAGCAACGCCGGGCGAGAGCGCGACGGTCACCGTTGCTCGCGATTCGGCGCGGCCGGCCTTCACGTCATTCCACAGCGCGGACAGGGTCGAGGCGGCTTTGCCCGAGCCGGACACCACGACGCTGTTGCCCGGGATCCTGCTGCCGCCGGAGCGCGCCGAGACGAGCTCCAGGACCGTCGGAACGCCGGATCGAAGGGGTCCTGATGGGCTGACGACGCGAGCCGCGATCTCGGTCCCGCCGCGGGTCTCCGTTGTCGGCCCGAACTGGGGTGTGTAGAGGACCATCCGGTCGGCCTCGCGCCGGACGTTGACGCCGTTCACCGAAATCGCGCGCTCCTCCGGCGGAGCCGTGCGTCGGAGAAGGCCCGTGGGGACGCGCGGATAGAACGTCGTGAGCGATGTGGTCATGAGCAACCGGCCGAGCCGGAGCGTTCCGTCGCCGGCGACCGAGAAATTCGATCGCGCGTCGACCGGCGAGCTGAGCGGACGCCCGTCACCGATGAGCCCTCCGACCGGCGCGCCGGCCGTAGTGAAGAAGGAGCCGTTCACCGCGAGCAGGCACCGCACTCGATTGCACATCGTGCTGGTGCGTTCGGTTCTCGGCGCGGGCCCCGACACGCGGCCGTTCGACAAGAGGATGCGGAGCTTGTGCGTCGATCCTCGTTCGATGCGCGCGACGTTCACGACCTGGTGACCCCGGCGGGTCAGCTCCAGATGCCAAACCCCCGATCCGGGGTGATGCCTGGCCGTGACGCGATAGCCGCTCGGGACGCGCACGCCGTAGGCATAACTCGAAGCCGACGACACCGTTTGAGACGCGACCAATACGAGCGGCAGAGCGAGAACGATGCCACGCCGGCGGTCGCTTCGCTTTCCCCCGCGCTTCTTCACGCATCCACCCCGATGGCACCGACGGAGGCAGGAGTCTACGACCGTAAGCGGTCACGTCATAGACCCGATTCCCGGTTGTGCCGCATTGCCTCGAAACGAGACGAAGCGGGCTCGGTTCGCTGCGAGGCGGCGCGTCGAGAGGTTTAGGACGTGTGGGAGCGGTACTCGACCTGCGATATGCGCTCGAGCTTCGACCAGCGATGCTCCGACCGGATGGTTCGGATCGTCCCCGAGCGGGACCGCATCACGAGAGACTCGGTGATCGCGCCGTCGTGAGTCGTACGGACGCCGTCGAGGAGGTAGCCGTCCGTGATGCCGGTCGTCGCGAAGAACACGTCGTCGCCCGAAACCAACGTGTTCGTGTCGAGGACCTGGGAGAGGTCGTAGCCCGCGTCGATCGCCCGTTGGCGCTCGTCGTCGTTGCGAGGCCAAAGCCGTCCCTGGATCGCGCCCCCGAGGCATTTGAGAGCGCAGGCGGCCGTGATGCCTTCGGGTGTGCCGCCGATCCCGTAGAGGAGGTCGACGCCGAGGTTGCTCCGTCCGGCGGCGATCGCGCCGGCGACGTCTCCGTCGGTTATGAGCCGCACGCGGGCGCCCGCATGACGGATCCGCTTGACGAATTCCTCGTGCCGGGGCCGATCGAGGATCGTGACGATCACGTCCTCGATCTCGATGTCCTTGGCTTTGGCTACCTTCGCGATGTTGTCTTCGATGGGCGCCTCGATGTCGATGACGTCGGCGGCCTCTGGGCCGGTGGCGATCTTCTCCATGTAGACGCATGGTCCCGGATCGAACATCGTCCCCCGTTCCGCCATCGACAGAACCGACAGCGCGTTCGCGCCTCCGCGCGAGAGCAGTGTCGTCCCATCGATCGGGTCGACGGCGATGTCGACGGCCGGCGGCTCGCCGGTCCCAACCCGCTCGCCGTTGAAGAGCATGGGCGCCTCGTCCTTCTCACCCTCGCCGATCACCACGATGCCGTCGACCGAGACGGTATCGATCATCAACCGCATCGCGTCGACGGCGGCGCCGTCGGCGGCGTTCTTGTCGCCGCGGCCCATCCAGCGCGACGCGGCGAGCGCGGCGGCTTCCGTCACGCGCGCCAGTTCGAGCGCGAGGTTGCGATCGGGCTTCGCCCCGGGTTTGCGTTGCGCGGTCATGTCCGGCGCCATGAAACCATCTCCTTCGCTCGGGGTCGAACGGCTCAGGCGTCCACCGGCTTTACGCCGGCGAGATGCCGCCTTGCGAGGTCCCGGTAGGCGGGCGGGTTCATCGTGACCCAGATCTCCGAGGGGGTTCCGACGATGGGACCCCGCACCTTCGCGGGAACGCCGGCCGCGAGCATGCCGTCGGGGATCTCGGCGCCCGGCGTCACGACGGCGCCGCCGGCGATCATCGCGCGCGCGCCGATCCTGGCGCCGTCGAGCACCGTCGCCCCGTTCGCGACCAGGCACTCCTCGCCGAGCGTCGCGCCGTGAATCACGCACAGATGCGCCACGGTCGCGCCGCGCCCCACCTCGATCGGCATCTCCGGCGGCGCGTGCAGGATCGAGCCGTCCTGGATGTTCGCGCCGGCGCGGATCACGACGGGGGAGTAGTCGGCGCGCACCACCGCGCCGTACCAGACCGACGCCTCCTCCTCGACGGTCACGTCGCCCACGATCGTCGCCGTCGGAGCGATGAAGGCGGTCGGGTGGATCGTCGGACGCTTCCCTTCGAACTCGAACAGCGGCATCTCGGGGTCCTCTCGCTCGGTCCCTGGTGGCGGGAAGGGTACGGGGTACGCTGCGCGTCGTCATGTCGGACGAGCTCGCGAACGTCTTCGACGAGATCCCCGCCGGGTGCGGGGCCGTCGGGCTGCTCTCCTCCGACGAGTTCATGCCGCTCGCGGCGGCGTTCGATCGGGCGTTGCTCGCCGCCACCGGCCCGCGCGTCGCCCTGGTGCTCGCGGCGCACCCGCCCGGCGCTCGGCACAGCGCCCGGCTCGGGATCGCCCACTATCGCAAGCTCGGCGCCGAACCGTTCGATGCCGACGTACTGATCCGCGACGACGCCACCGCCGAGAAGGTCCCCGACTGCGACGTCCTGTTCCTCGCGGGAGGCAGCCCGGCGGCGCTCATCGCCACACTGAGCGACACGCCGTTCTGGGACGAAGCGCTGAGGCGCTGGCGGAGGGGCATGTCGCTCGCCGGTTCGAGCGCCGGCGCGATGGCGCTGTGCCGCCACTCGCTCGTTCCCGAGCCCGGCGACCGGCGGCCGAGCCGGTGGGAACAAGGCCTGGGCCCGATGGAACGCGTCGCGCTCGCGGTGCACGCGCGCTCCGCGCCCGAAGAGTGGCTACAGCACGTTCGCGAAACCGCTCCCGTTCCGGTCGTCGCGCTCGACGAAGGCGTCGGTGTCGTGCTCGTCAATGGACGGAAGCCGGTCGTCGCCGGGGACGGGCGCGCGCGGCTGCTCTAGCCGAGAAGCGCCTGGGTCAGCGAGCGCACCTCGGCCACGTCGGTCGGGCCGACGATGCGCTCGGTCACGGTGTTGTCGGGCTTGATCCAGTAGGTCACCGGCTCCTCTTCGAGGCTCCACGCCTTCGCCGCGGGCGCGAACCCGTTGACGAGATCGGCCGGGGCGTTCTTGTCGTCCTTGTAGACCTCCGCATGGACGAAGTTCACGCGATCCGCGAAGTCGGCCGAAACGGTTTGGATCACCCGGACGACGGGCCCGCACACCCTGCTCTGACAGAACCTCGGCGTGCCGATGATGAACACCGTCGGACGGCCGTTCGCGAGGGCAACGTCGAGTGAGGTCTTGTGCATCGAGCACGGCGGAACGTCGGTGCAGTACGGCTCGACGCCGCGGTGGTCGTCGACCGTCGGCGTCGCGACGGAGATCGCCTTCGCCCCGGGAGCCGGACCCTTCACGTGCGCAACCGCGGGGTAGGCTGCTCCGCCCCACACCTCGCCCGTCGCGCCGCCGGGGTTGCCGGCGACGAGCACGTTCCAATCGGCGGCATGGTCGATGTCGATCCGCGCGACGTAGATTCCTTTGTCGCCGAGTCCCTCGCCGTGGTACTCGGCCGTGATCGGTCCGTGCGCGGCGGCCGTTGAGTCGACGGCCGACCAGTACACCTGCACGCGGCCTCCGCTGAATCGCTTCGTGCCGGCCTTGTCGACGAGCGCGAAGGACACGCGAGACTGCGGCCTCACGAGGAGGTTCTCGACCGCTTGGATCACCGAGATCTCTTCGTTGGTCTTCTTGAGAGAGGCGACCAGCGAGGCCATCGTGGCCCGCGCGGGAAGGGCGTCTTTCTTCTTCTTCGCGCAGGCGGTTGCAAGCCCGGCGAGCGCGAGGCCGCCGGTCACCAGGAACGTCCTTCGGTCCATCGGGCGCACGATGCGCGCAATCCTATCGACGCGACCCGGCCGCCGCAGGACGCCTATTCCGTGTAGCGCACCGCCTCCGCGGGAGGTAGGCGCGACGCGCGCCACGCCGGGCCGATGGTCACGATCACGACGGCGACGAACACCGCGGCGATCGCTCCGAGGATCGACGGCCAGTCGACACCGAACGGCACCTTCGAATCGGACTGGCGCCAGAAGATGTAGCCCATCATCAGCCCGACGGCCATGCCGACGAGAACGCCGATGAACGTGGTGGTCGCGGCCTCGGTCATGAGGCCGCTCATCACCTGCCACCGCTTGTATCCGACGGCGCGGAGCACGCCGATGATGTGGCGCCGCTCGATGATCGCGCGCAGCGCGACGATGCCGAGCGCCAGAACCCCGACCACGAGCCCCATCCGCATCAGAAGATCGATCACCGAGAAGAAGGAACGCTGCGCCCGGTACGACTGGTCGAGCAGCTCCTTCGTCGTCGTGGCGTCCACGCCTTTCCCGAACAGATCCGCCTCGATCCTGCGCGCGACCTTCCGCGGACTGACCCCGCCGGCAACGTCGACGAGCGCCGTGGCCCCCTTCGGCAAACCACGGAAGTCGGCGAGCGTCGCCTGTGATGCGAACATCCCGTCGAGCACGTTGAAGGTCTGCACGCCGACGATCCGGTAGGTGACCGATCCGGTTGCTCCCTGCATGCGGAGGCACTGACCGCTCGATCC
>Ga0070708_100002013_pt1 | contig 15647 bp, 18 predicted proteins | sample KBSK5503metaG_FD_65469 | JGI IMG/M metagenome (GOLD analysis project Ga0070708, IMG submission 65469) | Corn, switchgrass and miscanthus rhizosphere microbial communities from Kellogg Biological Station, Michigan, USA - KBS K5-50-3 metaG | ecosystem: Host-associated > Plants > Roots >... | reverse complement strand
CGTCGATACCACGGCGCCCCGCCCGCCCGGTGAGCTGGGTGTACTCGCCGGGCGTCAGGAACTGATGGTGCTCACCGGTGAACTTCGACAGCTTTTCGATGACGACCGATCGGGCGGGCATGTTGATCCCGAGCGCCAGCGTCTCGGTGGCGAACGCGACCTTGACCAACCCGGCAGCAAAGCACGCCTCCACCGCCTCCTTGAACGGCGGGACCATCCCCGCGTGATGGGCGGCGAAGCCCGCTTCGAGACCGGCGAGCCAGCGGCCGTACTCGAGAACCTCGAGATCGGCGTCGGACAACGACTCGACCCGCTGCTCGGCGATCTGGCGGATCTCGTCCCGTTCTTCGGGCGTCGTGAGCCGCAGGCCGGCGTCGAGGCACTGCCGCACGGCGTCGTCGCACGCCGCCCGGCTGAAGATGAAGTAGATGGCGGGCAGCATGGCTTCGTCGCCCAGGCGCTCGACGACCTCCACCCGCCGCGGGGTGTACTGGCGGCCGCGGGGGCGGCCGTAGCCCCGCCCTCGCGTGGCGGCGGCGTCCAGCCGGCTGGCCTCGGGATTGGGCCGCCCGTCGACGAACGTGGGCAGCATGACGAGCTCCTCGTTCGTACGGTCGCCCACGAGATAGAGGTGTTGGAGCTCGACGGGGCGGCGCTCCTCGATAACCGGCGTGGTCGCCCCCCGCACCGTCTGCACCCAATCGGCGAACTCCTCGGCGTTCGACACCGTGGCTGACAGACACACGAGGGCGATGTCGGGCGGCGCGTGGATGATCACCTCCTCCCAGACGGGTCCTCGATACGGATCCTGGAGGTAGTGCACCTCGTCGAGCACGACGTAGCGCAGTCCCCGCAGCGCCGGCGACCCCGCATAGATCATGTTGCGCAGCACCTCAGTGGTCATCACCACAACCGGCGCATCACCGTTGATCGAGTTATCGCCGGTGAGAAGACCGACGCGCGCCGGTCCGTGGCGGCGGCTGAGGTCGCCGAACTTCTGGTTCGACAGCGCCTTCAGCGGGGTCGTGTAGAAGGCCTTCCAGCCCTCGGCCAGCGCCTTGGCCACCGCGTACTCGGCCACGAGCGTTTTCCCTGAGCCTGTGGGGGCGGCAACGAGCACCGACCGTCCGGCGTCGAGGGCGTCGAGCGCCTGCTCCTGAAACGGGTCCAGGTCGAATTCGTATGCGCGCAGGAACTGTGCCCGGTCCACGTTATTTGGCTACCCGTTTCCTCGGAGCAGCGCGGGGTCGAACCCACTCTGGCGGGCGCCCAGGCCGTGAGGCCAGAGCGAATCGCCGATGAGCGACAGCCGGCGAGCCACGTCTCGCAACGACGCCGCCGGCTCTCCGTCGAGCAGCGACGCCGCCTGCGCCGCCCGAGCGCCGTCCGCCGTGACCAGGAGCGCCAGCCGAGTGACGGCGCTCTTCTCGCGTTGCCGGTGGGGGTCCGGGGTCGAGCGCAGCCGCTCGGCGGCGTCGACGAGCTTGCGAGCAACGCTGCGGAGCGTGTCGCCGTCCCCGCCGTCGATGGCGGCAGCGACATCGGTAGCCGCGGGGATGTCGGTGGCCCGAACCGCCGCCGACCACGCCGAGGACTCCTGCTCGGGACGCGAGGCCTGCCGCAACGGGGGCGACTCCGCCGCCGGGGGCGGGGGGTCGTCGAGCGGGGGGCCCGGTGCCATGCCCTCGGCGACCCAGCGCGGAACCTCCTCGGGCAGGCGGACGTCGACGTCCTTGAGCGGGTCGTCGTGCACGAACGGGGCCATGGCCGCCGACCCGCGGTCGTAGACACGATCGCCTAGCTCGCGGATGCGCCGGGCGAGGACGTCGAGCTGCGTGCGCACGTCGCCGGCAGGCGCGACGACCGCGGCCCGGTACACCCGTGCGAACTCGATGTAGAGCTCGGCGCCCGCCTTGAACAGCTCGATAGCCGAGGGGGCCTTGGCATAGGGGGCGATCTTGCCCAGGTCGTCGCGGGCGGAGGCAAAGCGGCTGATGTGGGAGTCGAGCTCTTGTTGGAACTGGTCGGCGGGGCGGGTGCCCGCCAGCCACTCCCGCGCCCCCGTGATCAGCTCGGGAGCGGCGTTCACCATTGGCGTGAACGCGGCGATCACCTGCTTCTGCCACGCCCGCGCCGCCTCCGCCACCGCCTTGTCGCGCCGGGACAGCGTGGTCGACGTCGACGGCGGTGCGGCGTCGTTCCCGGAGTCGTTGGACGCGACGAGATAGATCACGCCCACGGTCACGGCGAGGGTCGCGATGACCGCGATCACCGCTCGCCTCACTTCTTGAGCACCCTCCCGATGATGATCGCCGCTTCGTAGAACACGTACATCGGGATGGCCATGGCGAACAGCGAGTACGGATCCTGACTCGGCGTGATGACCGCCGCCACCGTCACGATCACCACGATCGCCGGCCGTCGCCACTTCCGCAGCCGGGCCGACGGCAGCACGCCGGCGAGCTCGAGGAACACCAGCACGATCGGGAACTCGAAGGCGATCCCGAAGGCCACGATCATCAGCACGACCAGGCTGAGGTACTTCGACGGCGTGAAGAACGTGGTGAGGTTGCTGCCTCCTACGCCGACCAGGAAGCGCAGCGCCGGCCGGAAGGTGAGCATCGCCACTGCGCCACCAAGGAGAAAGAGCAGGATCGACGACAGGATGAACGGCACCGCGTAGCGCTTCTCGCGCTTGTGCAGCCCGGGGGTGATGAAGCGCCAGAGCTCCCACAGCACGACCGGCGAGGCCAGGAACATCCCGCCGTACGCGGAGATCTTCAGCCTGGTTGCGAATCCCTCGAGGGGATCAGTGATCAGCAGCGACCGTCGGTGGGTGACGTCGCGGTACGGAGCGATCAGCAGCTTCAGGATGTGGTTGTAGAGCACGAAGGCGATGACCGCCCCGATGGCGATGGCAATTGCGGAGATGATGAGCCGGCGGCGGAGCTCCCGAAGGTGCTCCACGAGCGTCATCCGCCCGGGGTCGAGCTCGTCGGGCTCCGACGGAGTGGGAAGGCTGGCGATGAGAGGACCTACTGGACGGTCGACCTAGTGGTCGGGCGCCGTGGCCTCGGGCGGCGGGAACTCTCTCTGGAGAGGCACAACCCACGACGGCACCACCCGGGCGCGCGGTGCCGCTGTCTCCGGCTGCTCATCGGACGGATCGGGGACGGCGGCGATCGGCGGGAACGGGTCCTCCTCTTCAGCGTCGAGGGCCGAGCGGAGGTCCTCCTGCACATTGCTCGACCAGCGACGAACCTCTCCGACGGCCTTGCCCAGCTGCTTGGCCGCCTTCGGCAGCCGCTCGGGGCCGAGCACGATGAGGGCGACTATGAGGATGACGAGGATTTCGGCGGGGCCGAGCGACGTCGGCATATGCCGATGTTACTTGCGGCGGATTCCGTCGAACCTCGCGACCAGGGCGGCCCGCTCGGCGGCCAATGCCTGCAGATCCGGGGTGAGGGTGCGCAGGGCGATGAGGCTGCGAGCGAGCGCTTGGGCCTCATTCCATGCCGCCCACGCCCGCAGCGCCACCAGCACTGAGCCGACGGCAACCACGACGGCGGGGGCGATCCAGATGTTCACAGAATCACCGTAGCGGCGAGGCGGGTGAACCACTCGGGATCCTCCAGTTCCAGATGGAACTCGAGGAGATCGTCATGGGTGATCGGCGGGCCCCCGGGCCGCTCGGCGAGCTCGGCGGGCAAACGCCACGCCTCGAGGGCGACCCCCGAGGCCAAGAGCACCTCGACCACCACCGGCTCGGCCACCTTCGACACCCGCTCGTCGCACGTCGGGCACCGGAAGGTGTAGGTGCCCTGGCCGTCGTCCATGCACACTCGCAGCACGAGCTCGGCGAGCCGAAGCTCGACGTCACCACACTCCGGGCACGTCGCCCGAACGATTGTCTCCGCCGACGGGTTCGTCACAGAGGTGACATCGGCAGACAAACTCGGCACCTTGAGCGATTTGCCGTCGCTGCTCCACCCGCCCATCGCCTTCGCCCACCGCGGCGCGAGCGCCCACGCGCCCGAGAACACCCTGGAGGCGTTTGCGCTGGCGCTGCGCCTTGGCGCCACCGGGCTGGAGAGCGACGTGTGGCTCACCCGAGACGGGGTTCCGGTCCTCCGCCATGAGAGCCGGGTTCGGGCCGGTCGCCGCAACCGCAGGATCTCCGACGTCGACCGTGCCGATCTCCCCGCGGCGGTGCCGGCGCTGGCCGACCTCTACGAGGCCTGCGGTACCCAGGCGTCGGTGTCGCTCGACTTGAAGGACCCGGCCGCCCTCCACCCGGCGCTCGACGTCGCCCGGGCGGCCGGCGGAGCGGCCCTCCGGCACCTGTGGCTCTGCGCCCCGACCGCCGACGAGGCCGTCCGCTGGAGGGCCGAAACCGATGCTGCCCACGTGGTGTGCAGCACCCGCCGGAGGACCTTCGGCCATGGCGCCGAGCCCCTGGCCGCCCGCCTGGCCGACGCCGGCGTCGATGCCGTCAACCTCCACCACTCCGACTGGACTGGCGGACTGACCACGCTGTTCCACCGCTTCGAGCTGCTGTGCTTCGCATGGGACGCGCAGTTCGAACGCGTCATCGTCGCCCTCATGCGCATGGGTATCGACGCCGTCTATAGCGACCACGTCGACCGCCTCGTGGCCGCCCTCGCGAGCTAGCGCGGCTACAGCAGACGGACGTGCGAGAGCGGCCAGAGGCGAATGAAAGCCCGGCCCACGATGAGCTTGTCGGGGATTGCCCCGAAGCTGCGGCTGTCCTTGGAGTTCGTGCGGTTGTCCCCCATCACCCAGTAGTGGTTGGCCGGCACCCGCTGGGCTTCGACGCCGGTGGTGACGTTGGGGTCGTGGAGGTAGGGCTCGTCGAGGGCCCGGCCGTTGATCAGGATGCGACCGTCGCGCGATTCGACCGTCTCGCCTGGAAGGGCGATCACCCGCTTGATCAGGTCGTGGACCCGAGGGTCGTCCTCCCCTTGTGGCCGCTCGAACACCACGATGTCGCCACGATGCACGTCGTGCATCCGGTAGCTGAGCTTGTTGACGAGGACCCGGTCGCTGATCATCAGCGTCCGCTCCATCGACCCCGACGGGATGTAGAAGGCCTGGAGCACGAACGCCTTGATGAACAGGGCCACAGCCAGGGCGGCCGAGACGATCAGCACCCACTCGGTGACCGCCGCGATGCCCGAGCGCTCGCGGCCGCGCAGCCGGTGACGGCGCTCCATACGGGTTTCCACGGGCGTGGGGGCGTCGACGGACAGATCGTCGGTGGCGCGGGAAAGGTCCACGGGAGTCCCGAGGGTATCGCCTTCGCGAGGTTTCACTCCGTCACATAACGGGCCAGCACCCGGCACGCCGCGTGGCGGGCGGCGTCGGTGTCACCCTGAATCACGGTTGCGCGCGGGCCGAGTCGCAAGAGGAGCCGTTCCAGCCAGGCGCGTTCACTCACCGCCAAGCGAACCCGCAACCGCCCGCCGGCGTCTTCGACCCCTTCAACGGGATACTGCTCGACCACCCATCGGGCCGATGGATCCAGCTCGAGGACGACCCGTGGGTCGGAGGCACGGGGCTCGTACACCGTGAAGTCGGGCACCTGTGCCGGCGGGTCGAACGTCGTGTCGAGGACGCTGGCGTCGCGAATGCGGTCGACCCTGAACAAGCGGTCGTCCTGGACGCTGCGGCAGTAGGCCGACAGATACCACTGGCCCCCGGCTGAGAACACTGCGTAGGGATCGACGACGCGGCTGGTCCACTCGTCGCGGCCGAAGGCGTAGTACTCGAGCTGCACCTGGCGACGGTCGAGAGCGGCGGTCCGCAGGATCTCGAGCATCGCCGGCGGCGCCTCGCCCAGTGCAACGTCGACGGCGGTGCCTCCGAGGCCCAGCACCGCCCCCACCTTGGTGAGGCCGCGGGCCAGCGGACCGGATGGGTCGGCGCCGGGCGTGGCCAAGACCGCGTTCCCCGCGGCGAGGAGGGCCATCCCTTCGGCGGGCGTCAACCGCAGCGGCCTCGAGAAGTAGTCCGCGTAGCGGATCCACACCCGATCGCCGGAGACGTCGATATCGATCAGGGCGTCGGGCGTATACGGATGCAGACCGCACATGAACAGCAGGTCGAGGTCCTCGAGAAGCTCGGCCTGCGTGCAACCGAATCGGGCGCACACCTCGCTGATGCGAGGGCCGTCCTGCGCCGCGACCCACGGCACCATCGCCAGGACGCGGCGCAGGCGTTCGCCGGCGCTCACCCGCGGCACAGCGCCTCCAGCCACGCGGTGACGTCGTCGCGCAGTTCACCGGGCCCGAGAACCTCGGCATGGTCGAGAAAGCCGAGAACGAATGTGCGGAACGCGTCGCGGTTGGTGACGGGAACCGTGAGGACGACACCGCCGTCGGAACGCTGCTCGGCCACCGCCGCCGCCCCGACGTGCGCGATCGCCCACGCCGCTTGGTCGCCGTCGACGAGCAGCCGCGCCTCCGCGGGCTCCTCGTCGCCCATCTGCCACGGCGGCGGCTGTTCCGCAGGCGGGTCGGGGGCGGCAAACGAGCCCGCAGGGCCGACGCCCTCGACGGCGCTCTCGAGACGGTCGATCCGGAACGACCGCTGCTGGTCGGGCGCGTGCTCGCGGCCCACGAGATACCAATGGCCGTTGCGAAAGCGCAGCGCGTGGGGATCGACGCGGCGCCGCTGCCCCCGATAGTCGAAGGCCACCGGTCGCCGCTCCGACACTGCCGCGAAGAGCTCCACCAAGTGGGCCGGTGCCGGCAGCGCGGCGCGCGCCGGCGTCGGGCCCGCTTCGGCGACGACACCACCGAGCTTCCACAGCGCCTGCAACCCCTCGGCGCCTTCGAGCTCCACCGCCGACGCCGCCAGGTGCAGCGCCGCCAGCTCGTCGGTGTCAAGCCCGGGATCCGGCAAGTAATAGGCGTCCTTCGGGATCCGGTACCCCTCAGTTCCCTGCACGGGCGAGTCCCCGACGGCTTCGAGCACCAGCGGCACGCCCATCTCGCGGAGTGCTTCCTTGTCTCGTTCGAACGCCCGGCGGAACGACGCCCGGTCCTCGGGATACCCCGGAACGCGCTCCCGCAACTCCTCGGCAGTGAGCGGCCGCGACGAATCCAACAGCGCGGCGACAAGGTTGATCAGCCGCTCGAGCCGGTTCACGCTCGCGGAGGCTAGGCGCCGGCGTCGGAAGGACCGGATGCTGCTGGGAGAGAACTAACGTGGTCTGTGGTGGGGACCCGGGGCCAGCTGTTGTTGATGGTGCGAAAGCAACCCGGAAGCACCGTCACCGAGCTGGCCGAGCAACTGGGTATCAGCGGTGTCGCGGTGCGCCGGCAGCTCTCCGCGCTGTCTCGGCTCGGCCTCGTCGAACCCGTGCCCCCGCGCGCCGACGACGACCACCACCGGCGCGGCCGTCCCGCCGGGGGCTGGCGGGTGACGCCTGCGGGTCTCGCCCATGCGCCTGGCAACTATGACACTTTCGCCTTGGATCTTCTGGCGCAGCTCGACGAGCGCGACGGAAGCGAAGCGGTCGACGGGCTCCTCCAGCTGCAGGCCCGTAGCCTCGCTAACCACTACCGCTGCTGCCTCGCCGACTTCGACGAGTTGAGAGACAGGGTCAAGCTCCTCGCCGAGCTGCGTGACGATGCCGGCTACGACGCCTTCACCGACGAGGACGACGGCGCGCTGCGTCTCACCGAGTGCAACTGCGCGGTCTACCGGGTCGCGGAGAAGTACCCCGTGCTGTGCGCCCTCGAACTCGAGTTGATGCGCGACGTGCTGGGCCCCGACGTCGACGTCCAGCGGGTGTCCCACACAATGCAGGGCGACGGCGTGTGCGCCTATCGCATCGTTCCCCTGGCCACGCGCGCCGCCGCTGCCACCCCGGCGGCACCCGCGTAGCGAAAGAACTCCGGCTCCTCCGCCGGCGAGCGCCCCATGGTCGTCACGGCGATGCCCGCGTCCGCGAGCAGCTCGACGACGTCAGGGACGTCTACCTCGACGATGTCCTGCTCGCCGAGGTCGAGGGCCGGCGCGCCCCGGGGAACCGCAACCGTGACGCGCTCACCGGCCCATCGGAGCGCCGTCCGCGAGTGGTGGCTCAGGCCGCGATGACGAGGTCGGGTGTCGGCGTCTGACCACCGCAACGCCACGATCGCCTGTCCGCCGTCGCGCTGGGCGGCGTCGACGACCGCCGCGACTTCGAGGGCGCCGAAGCCGAGCTCGGTCGCGGTGCCCACACCTCCCGGTCCTGGTCCGACCACAACCGCGTCGGCGCCGGCGGCGGCTCGGGCCACGCGCAAGGCCGACGGGAGGTTCACGGCTTCGCGATCACCGCCGAAGGCCTGGCCGGCGCTCACGGTGCTGTCGAGGAGCCGCCTGTCGCGCAGATCAGCCACCAAATCGCTGAGCGGGAGCGGCAACGCGGCGGCGTCGGTCATCACGAACACGAGGGTGGCGTCAGGGGCGGCGTGCTTGAACGCCGCTGCCACCGGGGCGATCTGGCTGTGCAGGCCGCAGGCGACGACCGGCATGCCGTCCAGCCCGCGCTCGTCGTAACCATCGCGCTGCTCGGCCACGCCGGTGTCGGTCTGCAGACTGGTGTAGCGAAGCTTCATGACGTGGCCGCCGCCACCGGCATGCCACGTCTCGCGGGCCAGGTTCCAATGCACGACGTCCCACCCGCCGGTACCGAGCCCCAGCTCGACGGCGGTCGTGTTCACGACCACCCGGTCGCCCACGGCGACGTCGCCGGTCAGGGAGGTGAGGACGTAAGCGTTGCGGCCGTCGACCTCGACGCGCTGTAGCCCGTCCCGCTCGGAGATGATCGACGTGACTGTGCCCGTGCGGAAGGAGGGCACCTACAACGATGCGATGAGCTTCTCGACGCGCTCGTCGCGGGCCTTGAACGGGTCCTTGCAGAGGACGGTGCGCTGCGCCTGGTCGTTGAGCTTCAGATGCACCCAGTCGACGGTGTAGTCGCGCTTGCGCTCCTTGGCCCGTCGGACGAACTCTCCGCGCAGCCGGGCCCGCGTGGTCTGGGGCGGCGACACCACCGCGAGGTCGATCTCCTCGTCGGTGACGGCGCGATCCACGAGGCCGTGCTGCTGGAGCCGGTAGTAGAGGCCCCGCTGGCGGTTGACGTCGTGGTACTGGAGGTCCATGAGCGCGACCTTGGGGTGAGTCAGGGCCAGCCCGTGACGCGCTCGGTACGCCTCGATGAGCCGGTGCTTGATGACCCAGTCGCATTCGCGCTCGAGGCTCAGCGGATCGTGCTCGAGCTTGGTGAGGCAGTGCTCCCACATCTTGAGGGCCTGCTCCTCAAGCGGGCTCAGGCCTTTGGTCTCTGAGTACCGCAGCGCCCGGTTGAGATACTCCGACTGGATCTCGACGGCGCTGGCCTCGCGGCCGTTGGCCAGGCGCACACGCCGCTTGCAGGTGATGTCGTGGCTGATTTCGCGGATGGCGCGAATGGGGTTCTCCAACGACATATCGCGCAGCACAACCGACGGATCCTCGAGCATGCGCAGCAGGATGCTGGTGGCGCCCACCTTCAGGAACGTGGCGTACTCGCTCATGTTCGAATCGCCCACGATGACGTGCAGGCGGCGGAAGCGCTCGGCGTCGGCGTGGGGCTCGTCGCGGGTGTTGATGATCGGGCGGCTGCGGGTGGTGGCGCTGGAGACACCCTCCCAGATGTGCTCGGCCCGCTGGCTGATGCAGTAGAGGGCGCCGCGCGCCGTCTGCAGGACCTTGCCCGCGCCCGCGTAGACCTGGCGGCTCACGAAGAACGGGATCAGGACCTCGGCGTAGTGGCCGAAGTCGTCGCGCCGGCTCGTCAGGTAGTTCTCGTGGCAGCCATACGAGTTGCCCGCAGAGTCGGTGTTGTTCTTGAAGAGGTAGACGACCCCGCGGATCCCCTCCTCACGCAGCCGCTGCTCGGCGCTGGCGAGAAGGCTTTCGAGGATCCGCTCGCCCGCCTTGTCGTGGGTGACCAGGTCCTGGATGGAGTCGCACTCGGGCGTGGCGTACTCCGGATGGCTGCCCACGTCGAGGTAGAGGCGGGCGCCGTTCTCGAGGAAGACGTTGCTGCTGCGGCCCCAGGAGACGACCCGGCGGAAGAGGTAGCGGGCGACCTCGTCGGGGCTGAGGCGCCGCTGACCGCGCAACGTGCACGTAACGCCGTACTCGTTCTCGAGCCCGAAGATGCGTCGTTCCACGCAATGAACGGTACCGTTTCATCCGTGCAGCAACTCCGAATGGTGCGGGTGGCGACGGTGCGTGACAGTTTTCACGCCCGGGTCATCGCCGCCCGCCTCGGGTCGGAAGGCATCGTGACGATGCTGCGGGGCAACGTCGACGGGCCTTACCCCCTCGGCGACGTCCACGTGATGGTCACCGAGGACGACCTCGACGCCGCCCGCGAGCTGCTGCTAGCCGACGAGGTGGAGTCGGCATTCGACGACGACGAATCGGTCAGCCGATGAGCAGGGCGGCGAGCTCCTCGACCTGAATCCGCCGGAAGGCCCGCCGGCCGTTGCTGCGGGCCAGCACCGCCACTTCGAGGTCGCTGGCGGTCAGCGTCCGGTCGGGGCCGGCGAGCGCGCTGGTCGCGGCCCGCAGTGCTGCGCCCAGGTCGCGCTGTTCGCTGAGGGCCTGCGTGAGGCGTTCGGCGACCGTCTCCGCCTCGCCGCCGAGGACGGTGTGGTCCTCTTCGTCCATGACGGTCCCGTCGTAGAGGATGTGGAACAGCTGGTCGCCGGCGCTCTCGCCGCCCAGCTCGGCAACGAGGATCTCTACCTCGAACGGCTTCATCTCGTGGGTGAAGACCTGGCCGAGCGTCTGGGCGTAGGCGTTCGCCAGTGACCGGGCGTCGACGTCCTCGCGGGCGTAGGCGTAGCCCTTCAGGTCGGCGTGGCGGACGCCGGCGCGCCGGAGGGAATCGAACTCGTTGTACTTGCCCACGCCCGCGAAGGCGATCCGGTCGTAGATCTCGCTGACCTTGTGCAGCGTGCGCGACGGGTTCTCGGCGCAGATGAGGATGCCGTCGTCGTAGACCGCGGCGACCAGCGCCCGGCCCCGAGCGATGCCCTTGCGGGCGTAGTCGGCCCGGTCCTTCATTACCTGCTCGGGCGCCACGTAGAAGGGCATCGTCATGGGCGGCGCTCCCTCGGGCTCTTTCGCTCGATCAGCGCGGTGAAGTGGCTGGCCACCTCTTCATCGGGCACCCGCTCGAACCCCGCGGCAGTGATGGTCGCCACCGTGGGATAGATCCCCCGCACGACATCCGGACCGCCGGTGGCCGAATCCTCGTCTGCGGCCTCGTACAACCCGTCGATCGCCAGCTCGATGGCGTCGTCGCGGGACATGCCGTCGCGGTACCCGAGCTTGATCGTGGTGCGGGCGTCGCGGCCGCCGGAACCGGTGGCGTGGTAGTCGGATTCCTCGTACCGACCGCCGGTGACGTCGTACTTGTAGATGCGCCCCGTGCGCCGGCGGAGGTCGTAGCCGGCAAAGATCGGGACCACCGCCAAGCCCTGCATCGCCGCCGGCAGGTTGGCCCGGATCATCTGCCCGAGCTTGTTGGCCTTGCCGTCGAGGCTGAGGTTGCTGCCCTCGACCTTCTCGTAGTGCTCGAGCTCGGTCTGGAAGAGATGGACCATCTCCATCGCGGGGCCGGCGGCACCGGCGATCGACACCCCCGAAAAGCGGTCGCCAGGGAAGACCTTCTCGATCGCCCGGTGAGCGATGCTGTAGCCCTCGGTAGCCCGGCGGTCGCCGGCCATGACCACGCCTTCGGCGTAGCGGATGGCCACGATCGTGGTGCCGTGGGTGACGTCGATCCCGCCTTGTGCGTCACTCGTCACCGGCGGATCTCCACCCGTGGCGCGCAACAGCTCAGAGAAGCTCGGCCCCGGATCGTTCCCCGGCGTGAACCACGGCAGTGTCATCGCCGAGCGAGGTTACCCGCAGCGCCGCTAGCCGCTGCCTTGTGAGCTCGATCATCCGCTGCGTGTCGGGGTCCGAGCGCACGTGGTCGAGCGCCCGCAGCAGGACCTCCTCATCTTCTTGCAGGAGCCCGATGCCGTTGTTGCAGGATCCACAGAGCAAGCCGCGGATACGCCCGGTCTTGTGGTCATGATCGATGTGCAGGCTGATCTTCCGGCTCGGGGGCCGATGGCAAAGCGCACACCCGCCGCCCTGCGACTCGAGCATCGCCTCGTAGTCGGTTTGCGTCATTCCAAAGGTGCGCTTTAGGTAGCTGTTGCGACTCCATTCAGCCTTGCGGCCCGACTCGACATAGCGTCGCTGCTTCTCGCGATACCGCTCAGGATTCTCCTCAATCCAGCGGCGCGCGCGCTCTCTATTAGGAAAAGGGTTCGCGGCGTTTCTAGCCTTCGACGCGGCAAGGTTGCATGGTATGCAGTCGTTGCGCCGACCGTCGCGCATGCCTGTAGCACGGTAGAACTCCTCCAACGGCTTGAGTTCGCCACATTTCTTGCACCGCTTCATTGCCTTCCTCCGTTGAGCATTAACTCGCGGGGGAAGTACGCTTATTATAGCGTATTAGCGAGCAACGGGAGGCACCAATTGATGGTTATTCGCCGCCCTTCTGCACATACGACCGAACGAAATCTTCTGCATTCTCCTCTAGCACTTCGTCAATATCGTCCAGTAGATCGTCGAGTTCGGCCTTGAGCTTTTCGCCTTGCTGCGATGGCTCCGGCGTCTCTTCGATGACTTCTTCGTCCTGCCGGGTCTTGGCGGGTTGCTTCTTCTTCAGCTCACGCTCTGGCATCGGTGCCTTCCCTGCTCCTCACGACCCCAGCCGCTCTACTAGCTCGGCGGCGGTCGAACAACTCTCTAACAAGGTATCGACATGTGCGGCGGTCCCCCGTAGCGGCTCCATCATCGGGACCCGGCGCAGCGGATCGCCGCCCAGGTCGAAGACCAACGAGTCCCAGTTGGCGGCGGCGATGTTCGCCGACCACCGCTGGAGACACTTGCCTCGGAAATAGGCGCGGGTGTCGGGAGGCGGCTCGGTGACGGCCTCGTCGACACCGGCGTCGTCGACGAGCCGCTCGGTGGTCAGCTTGGCGAAGAGCGACCGCTCCGGGCGCATGTCGTGGTACTGCAGATCCATCGCCGCCAGCTTGGGGTCGCCCCAGGCGAGGCCGTGGCGCTCCCGGTACGCATCGATCAGCTTGTACTTGGCGACCCAGTCGAGCTGACCAGCCAACGACATCGGGTCGACCTCGAGTGTGCTGAGCACCGACTCCCAGCGCTCGAGCACGTCGCGGCCGACCCCCTGTCCCACGGGCTCGAGGCCTCTGGTCTCCGAGTACTTCTTCGCCAGGTCGAGCTGCTCCCACTGGATCTCGAGGGCGGTCATCGTGCGGCCGCTGGCGAGCTCGAGCGGCTGGCTGAGGGTCATGTCGTGGGAAACGCGGCGAATGGCCTGCACGGGCGATGCCAGCGCCAGGTCGAGGTCGGCGGCGAAGTCGTCCTCGATCATCGCCAGCACGATCGCCAGCGTGCCCACCTTGAGGTACGTGGCGACCTCGCACAGGTTGGCGTCGCCCACGATGACGTGCAGCCGCCGGTACTTCTGCGCGTCGGCGTGCGGTTCGTCGCGCGTGTTCACGATTGGCCGCTTCAGCGTGGTCTCGAGCCCGACCTCCTCCTCGAAGAAGTCGGCCCGCTGGCTCAACTGGAACGTGACCTCGCCGGCGCTGGCCACTTCGGTGCCGACCTTGCCGGCGCCGGTGAACACCTGGCGGGTGACGAGGAACGGAAGGAGATGCTGGACGATCCTCGCGAAGGGCGTGGCCCGGTCCATGAGGTAGTTCTCGTGGGTGCCGTAGGAGTTGCCCTTGCGGTCGGAGTTGTTCTTGTAGACCACGATGCTCTGGTCGGGGGGCAACACGTTGGCCGCCGCCTTCATCGACCGCTGGAGAATGCGCTCCCCCGCCTTGTCGTAGCGGACGCACTCGCGGGCATCGGCACACTCCGGCGTCGAGAACTCCGGGTGGGCGTGGTCGACGTAGTAGCGGGCGCCATTGGTAAGCACGGCGTTCACAAGATGCGTCTCGACCTCGGGGGCCATGGCGCCCTCGCGGGCGAAACCGCGGGCGTCTCTCCCGGGAGACTCGTCCTCGAAGTCCCATCCCACCTTGCGCTGCAGCTGGTTGACATAGGCGTTGATGAGCAGCGACGAGGCCATGATCGGGTTCGATTCTGCGGCGCCGCGCAGGACGATGCCGTACTCCGTCTCGATCCCGCAGACCTTCGGGATGGCCATGGGATGAAGCTACTCGCCTTAGCCCGGCTTGCGACCCCACAACACCGGCGCTGGCGCCCCTACAAGTATTGACCGGTGGCGACCCGTTCGATGGCCCGGCCACCCGTCGCCTCGTCGCCATCGGAGAGAAGCGTGCGGATGTAGACGATGCGCTCGCCCTTCTTGCCCGAGATCTTCGCCCAGTCGTCGGGGTTCGTGGTGTTGGGCAGGTCCTCGTGCTCCTTGTACTCCTGCCGAATCGCCGCACTGAGATCGTCGCTGCGAATGCCTTGGCCCTCGCCGGCGATCGCCCGCTTGATCGAGAGCTTCTTGGCCCGGCGGACGATGTTCTCGATCATGGCGCCCGACGAGAAGTCCTTGAAGTACAAGACCTCCTTGTCACCGTTCTGGTACGTGACCTCGAGGAAGCGGTTGTTGTCGTCGGGCCGGTACATCTCGTCGACGGTGCGGTCGATGATGGCGTTGACCGCCTGCTCGGCGTCGCCGCCACCGAGCGACTCGATCTCCTCCTTGTCCAACGGGAGGTCAGCGGTGAGGTAGCGGCTGAAGATCTGCCGGGCCGCGCCTTGGTCGGGGCGCTCGATCTTGATCTTCACGTCTAGACGGCCGGGTCGCAGGATGGCGGGGTCGATGAGGTCCTCGCGGTTGGACGCGCCGATCACGATGACGTTCTTCAGCGTCTCCACGCCGTCGATCTCGGCCAGCAGCTGGGGCACGACGGTCGACTCCATGTCGGACGAGATGCCCGTGCCGCGGGTGCGGAACAACGAGTCCATCTCGTCGAAGAAGACAATGACGGGCCAGCCCTCTTCCGACTTCTCTCGGGCCCGCTGGAAGATCAGGCGGATCTGACGCTCGGTCTCGCCGACGTACTTGTTCAGCAGCTCGGGGCCCTTGATATTCAGGAAGTAGCTGCGGGCCGCCTTGTCGTCGCTCACCTCCGCGACCTTGTTGGCCAGCGAGTTGGCCACCGCCTTGGCGATGAGCGTCTTGCCGCACCCCGGAGGGCCGTAGAGCAGGATGCCTTTGGGCGCCGGCAGCTTGTGGAGCTCGAAGAGGTCGCGGTGGAGGAACGGCAGCTCGACGGCGTCCATGATCTGCTCGATCTGCGAGTCGAGCCCGCCGACGTCGGCGTAGGAGATGTCGGGGATCTCTTCGAGGATGAGCTCCTCGACCTCGGGACGAGGGAGACGCTCGAGCGCCAGTGCCGAGCGGGAGTCGAGGAGCAAGGTGTCGCCGGCGCGCAGCTTCTCGCCGATGACCTTGTCGCCCAGCTCGATGACCCGCTCCTCGTCGGCCCGCCCCACGATGAGCGCGCGGCGGCCGTCGTCCAGCA
>Ga0070708_100002009_pt1 | contig 15653 bp, 19 predicted proteins | sample KBSK5503metaG_FD_65469 | JGI IMG/M metagenome (GOLD analysis project Ga0070708, IMG submission 65469) | Corn, switchgrass and miscanthus rhizosphere microbial communities from Kellogg Biological Station, Michigan, USA - KBS K5-50-3 metaG | ecosystem: Host-associated > Plants > Roots >... | reverse complement strand
CGAGCCGCCCCTCTCCCCTCCCCGGTGCCGCGCGTCACCACGCTCCCCCCAAACCCTGAACTCAGACCCGACCCTGAACCTTCACCCGAACCGGCACGCGCGCCTGGGCGGGGAGCCCTGGACCCGCGCGAGTATCCCTGGCTCGCCTCTTACGCACGCAATCTCACCGCTCTCGCGTTGGAGGGAAAGCTCGATCCCCCTGTCGGCCGCGAGCGCGAGACCGAAGAGCTCCTGGACATCCTGGGCAAGCGCCGCGCCAACAATCCCGTCCTGGTCGGCGAACCCGGCGTCGGGAAGACGGCCATCGTCGAAGGACTCGCCCGGCGCATGCTGGGGAGCGAGCGCGTCCTGGTCGAGCTGGACATGAGCGGCCTCGTGGCGGGCACGCAGCTCCGCGGCTCGTTCAGCGAGCGCCTGATCGGCATCAAGGACGAGGTGAAACGCGCCGAAGGGCGCGTGATCGTCTTCATCGACGAGCTGCACGTGCTGATCGGGGCGGGCGCGGCCGGCGAAGGCCCGCAGGACGCGGCCAACGAGCTCAAGGCCGCTCTCGCCCGCGGCGAATTCCCCTGCATCGGGGCGACCACCCACGACGAGTTCCGCAAGCACATCCAGGCAGACCCGGCGCTGGAGCGCCGATTCGTGCCGGTGCTGGTTCGCGAACCGTCGCCCGCCGACGCCGCGCGCATCCTGCGGGGCGCGGCCGCGCAGTACGAGGCGCACCATCAAGTGCGCTTCCTCCCCGACGCCCTCGACGCCGCCGCGCAGCTCTCGGCCCGGTACATCCGCGACCGTTTCCTCCCCGACAAGGCCTTTGCCGCCATCGACCTCGCGGGGTCGCGCGCGCGCCGCGAAGGCCGCGCCGAAGTCGGTCGCGAGGACGTCGCCCGGGCCGTTGCGAGGATGGCCGGGATGCCCGAAGAGCGGGTGCTGCAGCCTGACGGCGAGCGCTTCCTGGACCTGGAGGGACGGATCGGCAAGCGGATCGTGGGCCACGAGCCGATCCTCTCCGCCATCGCCCGGGCCGTGCGCCGCAACTATGCCGGTTTTGCCGCGCAGCGGCCGCTGGCCTCGTTCTTCTTCTGCGGGCCCTCCGGCGTGGGCAAGACCGAGACCGCCCGGGCCCTGGCCGACGAGTTGTTCGACGGCGCCCTGGTCCGGATCGATCTCTCGGAATACGCGGAGCCGCACACGGCTGCCCGGCTGGTGGGCGCGCCTCCCGGCTACGTCGGCTACGGCGAGGGCGGGCAGCTCACCGAGGCAGTCCGGCGCAGGCCGGCCTGCGTCGTCCTCCTCGACGAGGCGGAGAAGGCGCACCTCGCGGTCTTGCAGCTCCTCCTCCAGGTGCTGGACGAGGGCCAGCTCACCGACGGTCGCGGGCGCCGCATCGACTTCTGCGGGACGGTCGTGATCCTGACCAGCAACCTGGGGTCCAACGCTCTCGTCCCGGACTCCGCGCGGGCCATGGGCTTCGCGCAACCCTCTCCGGGAGCCGCGAGATCGCCCGCGCCCGTTCAGGAGACGCAGGCGGCCAAGGCGCTGGACCAGGCGCGCGCGGCGCTTCCTCCCGAAGTGTGGGGACGCCTCGACGAGAAGCTCGTCTTCGCGCCGCTCATGCCTGCCGAGGTGGCGCGCGTCGCCCAGCTTCTGCTCGCCGACAGCTCCCGCCGCCTCTGGGAGGAACGGAGGATCTCCTTCCGCCCCGGGCCGGGACTCATCGATCACCTGATCGGCGCCGGCGGCTACCAGGTCGCGCTCGGCGCGCGCCCGATGCGCCAGGTGATCCAGCGCCTCGTCGAGTCGCCGCTAGCGGACGAGATCCTGGCCGGCCGGGTGAAGAGCGGCGAGACCCTGGTCGCCAGCGCCGGCGCCCTCGGGGTGGAGTTCCGCGGCGAATGATCCAGACTGCCGCAGTGCTCGGCGGCGGGGCGGTCGCGCGCGCGCTCCTCGAGGCGCTCCCCGCCGCCGGGGTCCGTGTGCTGGCCTCTTGGCAGCGCGGCAGCGGCCTCATGCCGCCTCCCTTGCGGGACGTGGACGTCGTCCTCCTCGCCGTTTCCGACCAGGCGGTGGCGAGCGTCTGCCGCCAGCTGGAGGTCGGCGGAACGCAACTGGTCGCACATCTCGCGGGCGCGCTGGGGCTCTCGCCGCTGCGCTCGGCCCGCCTCAAGGGCGCCCGCACCGGGTCGGTCCATCCCCTCCGGGCATTCACCCGGGGAGAGGTCCAGGACTTCCGCGGCGCGGTCGCCGGGATCATCGGCTCGGACCTGAGCGCGAGCGCCGATCTGGCCGCGCTGGCCGCCCGCCTGGGCATGGTTCCGCTGATGACGGGGAGCGGCTCGCGCGCGCTCTATCACGCCGCGGCCGTGCTGGCGGCGGGCGGTCAGGTCGCCCTCTTCGCGGAAGCGGTGCGCGCGTTCCGGAAGGCGACCGGAGCTACCGAGCCGGAGGCCCGCGCCGCCCTCCTCCCGCTCGCCCTGGGCGCCCTGGAAAAGCTCCGCCGCGAGCCACCCGAAGCGGTCATCACCGGTCCCGCCACCCGGGGCGATCAAGCCACCATCGCCGCGCACCGCAGCGCCCTTCCCCGCGATCTGCTCAGGTTGTACGACGAGCTGACGGCCGCCGCGCGGCGGCTCAGAACACGCCCGGGGGAAGCGTCCCCGGCGGGGGGCCCAACGAGCCGATCATCGCATCGACGTCGTCCACCACCTGGGACGGCGCGCCCATCGGCCAGCTCGCGATCGCCAGCGCGACATGGTCCCCGGCGCGAACCACCGCGACCCGGCCGCGGACCTCGTCCGCGACAGTGAAGGAAAACCCGTACGCCTCGCCGCCGCGGGCCAGCACCCGCTGGACGTCCTCCACGTGCACCCGCGACTCCGCGGAGAGGTTTTCCATCAGCATCCGGGCGAGCAACCGCAGGTCGTGGATGCCGTCGGCGCTCTGCACGACCAGTTGCGCGCCCGTCTCCTGCGACATCGCCATCAATGGGACGGGCTCGCCGTCCGGGCCGCGAACGCCGCTGCGGAACATCCAGCGCTCCTGGTCGGGGCGTTCCAGCGCGAACTGGCCGGTGCGGTCCTGCCACATGCGCGGGGCCTGCAGGCCCTGCTGCGGCTTGGGGGCGCGGCCCAGCGGAGAGGTGACGCGCGTCGGAAGGAGCGAGATGGCGAGCGAAAGCAGGGCCGCTCCGGCGATCGCGCTGTTCATCGCATGACTCTCCGCATGACCGAGGCAAAAAGCTAGCGACGATGGGGACTTCGTCAGCTGCTTCTATTCCCTCGCGCGAGCGCGACGGTCGTCAGGGCAGTTTCGCCAGCGCTGCGCGCGCCGTTCGCGCGACCACCGGCTCGGTATCCCGCACCAGCGCGAGCAGCGCATCGCGTCCCTGCGGAAGCCCCAACCGCCCGAGCCCCCACCCCGCATGATTCCGGATGCTCCAGTCCGCATCCTGCGAGAGCTGGACGAGCAAGGGCAGCTCCGCCGCCGTCGCCACCCGCGCCAATCCGTCCGCCGCCACCCGCCGCACCTCGGGCTCCGCGTCCTTCAATCGTGCCTTCAGGAACGGCAACAACCCGGGCGCTCCGATCCGGATCAACGCCGCGACGATCTCCAGCCGCTCGTGCCCGGTGGCGCGGGGAAAGAGCCGCTCCAACTCGGCGCCCGCCGCTTCCGCGCGCAACCGGCCCAGCGCGCGGATGGCGTGATAGCGCAGCTCGTCCGAGACCACGAGCATCTCGGCGAGCTCCGGCACGGCGCGCGTCGAGCCGTTGCGCACCAGGAGCTCCACCGCTTCGATCCGCACCGACTCGTCCGGATCCTGCAGCTTGCCGACCAGGTATTCCTCCGCGTCCACCCCGTCGTGGTTGACCAGGACGCGGAGCGCGGCCCGCCGCACCGGAGCGGCGGGATCGTCGAGCAACTCGACGATCTTGTCCGGGAACAGCGGGCTGCGGGCCGCTTCCAGGACCTCCAGCGCGCCAAGCACCTTGTCCTCTTTCTCCAGATACGGCGCGAGCGCGACCAGGCTCTGGCCCGGCATGCTCCCCAGCGCTTCCGCCGCCGCGATGCTCTCGGGAGGCGTGCCGCCTCCGAAATGCTCGACGAGGACCGGAATCGCCGAGACGTCGCGGGAGCGCCCCAGCGCGTGGCAAGCCGCAGCGCGCACGTCGTGGTCGCGATCCTGCAGCATCGGCAGGAGCAAGGAGACCGAAGCGGGATCGGAGGGCGCGCACATCAGGGCGCCGCGCCGCACGCGCGCATCGCGGTGTTGCAACAGATCCACCAGCGCCGCCCGCACGGCCCGCTCGTGCTTGCGGCAGAGCGCCGCCGTCCAGCGCGCCTCCTCCGCGTCGGCCGACAGCGCCCGCTGCACCACCGCCGGATAGAGCTTGGTCAGGTTGGCCGAGAGCGCCACCGAGGCGGCAGCTCGCGCCAGCTGCGCCTCGTCGGAGCCGAGCAGGCTGCCGAGATATTCGACCAGGTCGGACTCGCGCCGCTCCTCGTCCAGCTTGCGGCGGAAGCGGGTGAACACGGAAGGCGGCGCCGGATGCCCTTCGAGGATCGCGGCGCAAGCGCGGAGGATGCCGTCGCGCAAGGGCAGCCGATCGTGGTCCGCGAGGATGGAGAGCAGCCGCGGCAGCGCCTCCGGCGAGGCGATCCGGCCCAGGGCCTCGACCGCCGGCTCCGAGAGCATCTCATTGGGAATGGCGTCGAGCAGCGGTTGCACCGCCCGGGGATCGCCGATCTCGCCCAGCGCGGCCACCGCGGCGAACTGCAGCCAGAGATCGGCATCCAGCAGGCGGATCAACATGGGGACTGCTTCCCTCGCCTTGAGCGCGCCCAGGGCTTCGATCGCGGCCTGGGCGATGTTGGAATCGGAGTGCTCGAGCAGCGGCAGCAGCGCCTGCGCGGAGCCCGGATCCTTGATCCGCGAGAGGATCTGGACGGCGAACATCGCCACTTCGGCGTTCTCGCCCCGGGAGAGCGAGACCAGGTGGGGCACCGCGTAAGGTCCCTGGCGCTCCAGGGCCGAGAGCGCCGCGTTGCGCAGCACGGCGTTCTCGTCGTCCCCGACGAACCGTCCCAGGGTCTCGGGCGCCAGGTGCCGCGCGGCCAGCGCGATGGCGCGCTCGCGCAGGATGGGCTGCGTCTCCTGCAGCGCCGCGACGATCTCCTCGTCGCTGGCGCCCGACTCGAACACCTTCTCCATCTCCGCTGTGCTCAAGGGCCCCTCAGTGCGGCTGTGCCGCCTGCCGGCGCAACAGCTCGTTCTCGAACGCCAGCCCGGCCTGCGCCGCCGCCAGCTCCAGGATGTCCAGCTCCTCGATCGCGCGATTCGAATGCCCGTTGTCGGCGTACACCAGGGCGATCACGCGTTGGCCGCCCGTCACCGGAAAGATGGCGCACTCGCCCGAGCGCGGCTTGCCGATCACCGCGGCGAAGCTCTCGGGAAAATGCGCGTCGTCGAAGCGGATGGCCCGGACCTGCCCGTCGGCCAGGCTCTCGGTGAGGGCGTTCTTGCTGCTGAGCTCGAGGTTGAGCCCCCGGGAGAGCTGGGCCAGCGGCTGGCCACCCGGACTGTTTCCGAACGCCCCCAGCGCGGCCAGGCCTTCCTTCCGCACCAGGAAGAGCACGGCGCGCTCCACCGACTCGCTGAGGATGTTCATCAAGCTCAGCGAGATGGTGGTGGAGATCAGGCCGCTGCGCAGGTCGCCGACGATCCGCCGCAGCTTGGAGAAGTTGGCGTGGATCCGATCGGCGCGGGAGGCGCCGGTCATCAGATCGCGCCGGTTCTCCGCCACGGAGCGGAACACCGCGGCCAGGAGCGCGAGATCGGCGGAGACCACGGCGATGGCGCCGGCCTCGAACACCCGGCCCGGTTCCATCGTCTGGTCGGTCAGCGCCAGGATGGAAGCGCGAGGCCGCGCCCGGCGGAGCGCCGACAGCGCGTCCAGCGCCACGCCTCCCTGCCGCATGTCCAGGAGCACCAAAGGAGGCGCCTCTCCCGGCGGCGGAGTTCCCGCGTCGCGCAGGTTCACGCGCGCGACCGTCGCCTCGGGCAATGCCTGGGTGAGCTTCTCCGCGATCTGCTTGTCGTTGGAGACGACCTGCAGCCGGGTGCGGGCCTCCACGGTGATCCCGGCGACCCCCTGGACCGGCGTCGGCGTGTGCCGGACCACGCTGCCGGACGGCGCCGGAGCGGCGCCGGGTCGCGACGGACCCGGACCGCTCGGAGAGCCACCGTCGGCCGCACCCTTCCCGTCCCGGTTGCGCTCGTCGAAGATGCGCAGGGCGTCCATCAGCACCACCTGCGTATCGAGGTTCAAGGGCCGGATGACGTCTCCGGGAACCAGCGCGATGTCGTCGATGGGCTTGAGATCGTCGAGCGCGAAGTGGAAGGTGCCCTGGTTCCACGTCACCAGGTCATAGACGGTGCGCTCGATCTGCTGCTCGACGACCCGGTAGAGCGTGTCCGCGTCCACCGCCCCGATGGAGACCAGCAGCTGCCCCAGGGAGCGGCGCGGATGCTCCTGATCCTGCCGCCGCAGCGCCTCGTCGAGCGTGGGCTGATCGATGTGTCCCGCCTCCACCAGCAGCTCGCCCAGGCGCCTCGCCCCGGGCGCCCAGGCGTTGACGATGCGCCCCTGGTGGAAGCCGATCCCGGCCTTCGCGTCGCCGCAGGTGAGGGTGAGGGTTCCGGTCCGGCCGCCCAGGTGGATGAACTGGAGGGCGTCCGCCACCGACACGTCCTGGATGTTGCCGGAGAGGCTCATCGCCTATTGCCTGCGCACCAGCGCGACGAGGCTCTCCAGGGTCTTCAGCTTGCGGTCGGTATTGGAGTACACGCGCGCAGCGAACAGCGCCGAAGCGGCGTGGGCCGCGATCAGGTCGAGCAGGTCGCGGTCCTCGGCCCGCAGCATCTCCTTGTGATCGAAGAGCTTGAGGATCACCAGCGCGCCCACCGTGGCGCCCTGGACGGCGAGCGGGACGCAGGCCAGCGCGTCCGACCCCCCGATGGGACCGATGCGCAGCACGCCGTCGGCCAGCGTCGCGTCGACCGCCGGATCGCCGCCGGAATAGACGCCGTTCTGCCAGGTGCCGCTCTTGTCGTCCTCCATCCCCTGCGCCAGCGCGATCTCGCACTCGCCGGAGCGGCCGTCGCCGGCGTTGTCCGTCTTCCAGAAGAGGAGGACGAAGCGCTCCGCGCCCAGCAGGTTGATGGCGATCTCGGCGATGGTGGCCTGGACCTCGCCCGGGTCGAGGGTCGCGTGCAGCTGGTAGGTGGCGACGTACAGGTTCATCAGCCGCTGCACCTGGTGCTCGTATTCCGCCAGCTTGGTGGAGAGCTCGTCGCGGTCCGCCTCGACGTCCGCGAGCCTGGAATCCAGATCCCCGCCCGGCGTCGACCCCGCTGTCAGCTGCTTCGCCAGCTCGGCGGCCCGATCGAGGGTCGCCCGCAGCTCGTCGAGCGCGGACCCGAGGCGTGGCGGTAGCTGCTCGCGAGCGGCCATCCGCGAATTCAAGCAGCCGGACTCGCGGTCAGCTTGTCGATGACGCCGAGCAGCTCCTCGTTGCGGAAAGGCTTCTTCACGTACGCGGCGGCGCCCGCTTGCATCCCGCGTTCCGTGTCGTCCTCGGTGCCCTCGGTGGTGATGATCACCACGGGTATGCGCGCGAATTCGGGATGCGCCTTGACCGCGGTGAGGAACTCGAGCCCGTTCATCCTCGGCATGTTGATGTCGAGCAGGATGATCTCGACGTCCTTGTGCTCCGCGAGGCGATCCAGCGCCTCGCGCCCGTCGAACGCGTGCACGAGCGGAAACCCCCGCAGCATCATCTCGAACATGCGATGCAGGAGCTTGGAATCGTCGACGACGAGGACTTTTTTTGTTTTCATTTTCTGCCCGGATCCTGCGCGCGGGCAGATCGGCCGTCAAGAATCGGACCGCGTACTTCCACCTACCGGGAGCCAAGAGTTTCAAGGGCTTGCGTCAGTTCGGACAGCGTGTGCGCGTTGCCCTGGCGGCGCGCGATCTCCTGCCCGCGCACCAGCGCGTCGCGCGCTTCCTCGACCCGATCCAGCGCGGTGAGCAGCATCCCCAGCTGGAGGTACGCGGCGAGATAGTCGGGCTTCCGTTCGAGCAGCTCGCCGAGCTCCTTGGACGCCGCGGACGCGTCGCCCTTCCCCTTCAGCTCCAGCGCCAGCGCGTAGCGGGGGAGCGGGTCGTCGGGAGAGGCCAGGATGAACTTGCGCAGCTGCTCGATGCGGTCCATCGCGGCCTTATAACTCGACCGAATCGAGGTCGTCGCAGACGCGGACCCCGGGTGGCGCATCGATCCCTGCTCGCGCCTCGCTCCCCAGGTGGCCGAGCAGGATGCGGGGCACCGCGGGCAACCTCGCGCGCAGGGTGCGCCAGCCGAGATGCTGGTCCGTGCTGTCCCCGAGGTTGGTGCACTCGGCGCAGAGCGCTTCTGCGCCCGCGCAGAGCCCGGGCGGGATCGTCCCCGTGTCGCCCGTGAACGCGAGCGGGCCGATGCGAAGGCAGAGCGCGACGTGGGGTGGGCTCATGTGCTGCGCCTGGAAGGCGGCGACCGGGCGACCCGCAAGCTCCACCCGATCCCCCGGCCGCAGCTCGCTCACCTCCAGCGCGAACGGCAGCGGCTGCTCGGCCGCGCTGGCGTAGCAGGCCGCCCACAGCGCCTGCAGTCGATCCCCGATCCCCGGGGGGCCGCTGACCACCAGCGGCGCCTTGCGCTGCGCCCGGTACACGCAATCGACGAGGAAGAAGGGCCAGCCGCCGATGTGGTCGCCGTGCAGGTGGGTGAAGTGGATCGCGCCGACGTCCTGAGGGTTCCGGCCCAGCCGCTTGAGCGCCAGGAGCGCGGTGGCGCCGAAGTCGACCGCGAAGGCGCCCTTCTCGTCGTCGACCAGCCACGACGTGTGGCCGCGGCCTGACGAACAGAAGGCGTCGCCGCTGCCGAGCGCGGTGACCCTCATGGCGGCGCCTTCTCCAGAAGCGGAGCCAGCTGCTCGGCCACGTTGCTCTGGCGGAGATGGATCTCGCGCCGCAGCGCCTCCAGCGACGCCATCCCGCCGCGCAAGGACAGCTCCGTCTGCAGTTGCTCTCCGCCCCGCTTCCAGCGCAGCCGCAGCATGGGCAGGTCCTTGCCGGCGATGGGCGCGAAGGCGCGATGCAGGGCCGCCTCGGCGACCTCGGAATGCCCGATGGAGAGCAGGGCTCCCTGTCCCTCGCGCCGGATGAAGAGCGCTTCCGCCGTGCACCAGACGTCGCAGAGGCAGGGCTCCTTCCATGCCGAGGCGAGCAGCGTCGCTCCGTCCGCGAAGCGGGTCCCGTGGTAGAGGGCCTGCGGCTGGTCCAGGATCCGTTCGTCCTCGGACCGGGCCTTCGGACCGGGCGCTCGCAGGAAGCGCCGATGGCGGGCGCGAATCCGTCCGGCCGCTGCCAGCGCCGCGGCCGCGACCAGGACCGCAAGCGCGCCGGCGATGAGGAGCGCGGTCAAGATCTACTCGGCGGGAGCGCCTCCACCCGCCACCTCGTCCAGCTCTCGCAGCTTGTCCTCGACGGCGGCCTTGGACCGGTCGAAGTTCCGGTTGCACGAGATCAGCACGTCGGTTGCCGTCTTGGCCTGGACTCCCCGATCCACGTCGGCGTAGACGGACTTGTTCCCCTGCAGGAAGGCCTGGTCGAGCTGGTTTGCGTAGCTGTTCGTCGCCTGCGAAAGCTTCTTCCAGTCGGAGGTGAAGGCGTTCGTCACCTGGGTCCGCTGCTCGATCAGCTCTTGCGCCTCGGCCACCCTGTTCTTGATGTCGGCGTCGGCGATCTGCTCCGCCGAGCCGGTGAGGGCAGCCGCGGACGCCGTCGACTGCGCGGCGAACTGGGAGATGGAGACCGCCAGGCGGTCGTACGTCCTGGCCAGCTCCCGATACCCGGCCACGATCCGCCGGGCCTCGTCGCCCTTCGGCGGGGTGGCGGTGGAGGGCTTGCCCAACGAATTGAGGGTCCGGGCGACGTCGCCGACCTTGTCCACGGCGGCCGCGCACGGCTTGCTCTTCTGGATTTCTCGCGCGGCGGCGACGAAGGCGGCGAGGCTCGCCCTGTCGCGGCGGGCCTGTGCGCGCTTCTTCAGATAGAGCCCGCCCCCGACCCCCGCTCCGGCGAGCACCAGGACGCCGACGATGATCGCCGCGAGCAGCCGGCCGCTCAGACCGGCGTCTGGCCGCTTGCGGCCGCCGACCACGTCGACGCGGATGGAGGTCTGCCCGAGCCGCAGGACGTCGCCGTCGAACAGCTCCACGTCGTCGACGCGCTCGCCGTTCAGCCAGATGCCGTTGGCGGATCCCATGTCCCTGACGCGGATCTCGCCGTTGATCTTGCTGATCTCCGCGTGCCGGCCGGACATCGAGCTGTCCTTGACCGCGATGTCGCACTGGTCGGAGCGCCCGATGGTGACCGTGACCGCCCGCATCGGGTACGCCTTCTCGACGCCGCTCGGTCCCTTCACGATGAAATTGGCGGAGACCCCGTCGAGGAGCGCGGGGTTGATCATCTCGGTTTTCGGCGTGCCTTCGTCGCCCATGACGGCCTCGCAACTGGGCCTGCTGAACGAGCCCGGAAGAGGAGCGAGAGCGTACGGGGGAGCCCCGGTTCGGTCAAGGAGCGGGCGGCCCGGCGCGAGGCCGGGCCGATGCTCGCGCTACTTGCCGGCCTTGTGCATCTGCTGCGAGTCGGTCCCGGCCTTTCCCTGCGCCTGGTCCGGCTGCCCCGGAGCTTGGTTCTGATCCTGCGCCTGCTGGGGCGCCGCCTGCATCCTCGGCTCCAGCTTCGGCAGATCGGCGCGCGCGACGGCCTCGCCAGGCTGCTTGGCGTCCGAGGAGTCGATCGTCAGGATGACGGCCTTGCCCTGGTCGATCGCGGGAAGGTCGACCTTCATCGCGGAGCCGTCGCCGTTCGAGTCCGCCTCCAGCGCGCCGACGTCGATGGGATCGCCGGAGAGCGGCTGCAGCCAGACGTGGTACGCCTTCCCGCTCCCCAGATCCTGCGACAGGCCGTAGGCGTAGACCCTCATCCACGTCTTTCCGTTGGAGAGCTCACCCCAGGTCGCGGCGGCCCACGACTTGGAGGCGGGGGCGGCCTTCTTCCCGGTCGACGCCGGAGCCTGGAGGACCACGGTCGTCCGGCCGGGGCTCCGCAGGAGCGCGACGTCCTTCTGCAGATCGCCGACCTGCTTTCCGATGGCGGCGACCTGGTCGCGGTACTGATTCGCATCGCGCTCGGCAGCGCTCGCCCGCTGGGACGAGGAGCTGACACTGGAGGCCAGGTACCCCAGCAGCGCGACGGCCAGAACGATCACGACCACGGCGGGGGCTGCGGCGCGCCAGGACTGCCTCGTCTTCCCTTCCGTCAGGCGCGAGAACTTGGGGCGGGTATCGGTCACGGATGGTTCCATGGCCGACACGGTTTTCATGGAAGGACGGAAGGGCAACCCTATGATTGCCCGGGCATATCTACGTAACCGTCCGCCTGCGGAGCGCGGGGGCGAGTGCCAGGCACAACCCGAAATCCGAATCGATCGCCTCGGCCGGCTCCTTCTTGGGGCGCAGATGCGGGTCGGGGGGCAGGACAGCTGGGGCACGCCTGCGGGGAGAGCGGCGACTGCTAGGGTCGGCCTTTCTCGACATGGCGCGTTGTTGTACTCGACCTTACCCCCGCCCGCAACCGGCGCTGCGTGACGCCACTGTAATTATGCTATGACGCGCTAGGACGATGGCTCGAAGGATGAAAGCGGATCTGACGCCCAGGACGGTGACCTCGCCGGGCAAGTCCTTGGCGACGTTCCCGAATCCAAGTCCTGGGCGAGACTACGAGATCCGGTTCGAGTGCCCTGAGTTCACCTGCGTCTGCCCGATGACCGGCCAGCCGGATTTCGCCACCATCCGGATCACGTACGTGCCCGATCAGACCTGTGTGGAGCTGAAGAGCCTCAAGCTCTACCTCTGGAGTTACCGGAACGAGGGCGCGTTCCACGAGGCCGTCACCAACCGCATCCTCGACGATCTGGTGAGCGCGCTGAAGCCGCGGCGCTGTGAAGTGACCGGCGACTTCTACGTCCGCGGCGGCATCCACACGGTCGTGGTCGCGCGACATCCCGACCGTTGATTTGCCTCCCCCGGGTCCGCCCGGCAGGATGCCCCGGTGGTTGGCGGCGAGCTCCACCCATTCCTGGTGCACTTCGCGGTAGGGCTTCTGCTGGTGGCACCGCTCGCGGACGTCTTCGGGCTGCTGCTCCGTCGCGAGGCCCTCCTCTATACCGGACGCTGGACCACGCTCCTCGGGAGTGGATTCGCCCTTCTCGCCGTGGCCAGCGGCTGGGGAGCGGAGGCCGGGCTCGGGGCACACAGCGCGGCGGGAGAGGCCCTCCTCCACATCCACGAGGCGCTCGGTTACGTCACGGTGGTGCTCTGGGCGCCGGTCGCGGTGTGGAGGGGCGCTTCCAAGCTCGCGCTCCCGCTGCGCGCCCGGACGATCTACATGGCTCTCGCGTTTGCCGCGGCTTCGGTGCTGACGGCGGAAACCGTGCTGGGAGGCGTCCTCGTCTACCGCCACGGCGTCGGCTTGAGCCCCGCGGCCCGCGCCGAGCCGGTGGTCCGGATGCCCGCCGGCGCTACTCCAGTTCCTCGCTGAGGGTCCGGCGCCGCCCGAGCAGGAGCTTTCCCAGGACGAATCCCAGGGCGAGTCCGGCGAGCACGACCTGGCCGGGGTTCTCCTCCGCCCAGGCCCCGATCCGCCGCACCGCCGTCTCCGCCAGCTCGCGCCCGGCCCGCAGCCCGCGTTCGAAGACCTCGACGTCGTCTCCGATGCGAGGGGTCGTGATCTCCGGGATGGGCAGCTGCGTCTTGCCTCGCGTCTCGGCCATGTCGCTCACCTCGCAGTCACGCGCGCGAGCAGCAGGCCGGCGACCAGGGCGCCGGCGAACACCCCGCCAGGATGGCGTCGCACGAAGCTCCGCCAGTTCAGCCTGTCGGAAACGTTCGCGCGCAATGCATTCACCGACAGCTCGATCTCCTGTCGGGCGCGCTCGATCCCCGCCCGGATGGTCTCCGCGTCCCTGGGCTTGTCAGGCATCCCTCGCTCCTTCCCCCGGGACGATGGCCTGCGGCTGCGCACCGCCGTTCTGCCTCATCGCCGCGAGCCATTGGCGATCGCGCTGGATCTCCTCGGCGGTGCGGGGAAGCTCGAGGCGGTCGCGCATCGCTCGCCGCACTCCCGCCTGGGTGAGGATTCCGCCCGCTGCCAGGTTCAACGACCCCACGATCGCGAACGCCGCCCATTGCGGCAGCCACCGCGCAAGCAGGAAGCCGATGGCGAACATCAGCAGCAGGTATCCCGCGGCGAGGGCCGGAACGCCGGCCGCGCCGACGGCGAGGTCGCGCCCCAACGCGCGCAGGTCCGCCTTCATCTCCGCGCGGGCCAGCGCGAGGTGCTCGCGAATGAACATCTGCAGCCCGTCCAGCAGCCGCGGCAGCGCGTCCTTGGGTGGGATGGTGGCCGCCGGCATCGCGCCCAAACTAGGTACGCCTTCCCTGCCGTGCCAGAGGGAGGATCAGTGGAGGAGCGGACTTCCCTGGGCCTGGGTCCTGAGGTCGAGATCCTCCTCGAAGCAGCGGATCAGGTAGCCGATGAGGAGCAGCGACGAGGCATTTTCCGTCGCTCGCTGCGGCTCGCGCTCCATGAGGTCCGTCGCGTAGGCGAGAAAGAACTGCGCCAGCTCCTCGCCGGCGTGCCGCATGATCAGGTCATGCAGCTTGTCGCGGTCCATCGTGCGGATCCGCCGGATGAACTCGACCGCCAGGTCGCGCTTCCGGGCAGAGCTCGATCGTTCGGCGGACCTGGACATGCCCTACCCCCTGCCACATAGGTGGGTGTTGGCAGGCTTTCCGGCAAGCCCGTCCATTTGACTTCCGTTCAGGCGGGTGGATGATTCAGCGATCGACACCGGGAGGGGCGGGATGTTCACGGGCGTGAAGGTGTTCTCCGCGACCAAGGCGAAGGAGCGCGACGACCTCGGGGAGCAGGTGACGAGGTGGCTGCGGGCCAACGCGGACCTGGAGATCGTGGATCGCACGGTGGTGCAGTCCAGCGACAACGAGTTTCACTGCCTGACCGTGGTCCTCTTCTACAAGCCCAGGAACGGGGCGAAAAAAGCCTAGCTCGCCGCCGGGCCCGCTACCGCAGCCTGCCCGGGGCGGTCTTTCCCAGCGTCCGGCCGGCGGCCAGCGCTGGCTTCGACGGTTTGTGGTCCGTAGACATCCGTACGCCGATGCCGAGCAGCACCGCCACCGCCGTGCCGATCTTCAGCCAGGACCAGACTTTCGACTTGCGGGTGTTCTTCCGGGTCCGGGGCGCCACCTGCAGGGTGCGGGCGATGCCCGCGAGCGCCTCGAGCGCGTGCGCCAGCTCAAGGGCGCTGTGCGGCCGGGCCGCCGGGTTCGACTCCAGGCAGCGCTCGACGAGCGGGTCCCAGCGCGCGTCGAGGCCGGGCACGAGCTTGGAGGGAGGCGCGAACTTCCCCACCGGCAGCTCGGCCGTGAGCAGCTCGTAGGTCATCACCCCGAACGAATAGATGTCCGCCTTGTGGTCCGCGCGCTTGGCGTTCTTGCGCTGCTCCGGCGCCATGTAGTTCGCCGTGCCCATGGCGACGTTGCTCTGCGTCAGGCACTGGGCCCCTTCGGCGTGCAGACCGGCCAGACCGAAGTCGAGCACCTTGGTGTGCAGGTTCTTCGTCACCAGGACGTTGTCCGGCTTCAGGTCGCGGTGCACCACCGCCCGGGCGTGGGCGTAGGCCAGCGCATGCGCCACCTGCGCCAGGAGCGCGGCGAGCTGACGGGCCGGAGGCCGGTTCCGGTGCGCCCACAGGCGCAGGGACTCGCCGTCGATCAGCTCCATCGCGATGTAGACGTGCTGGCCCGCCTTCCCTCGCCCGAGGAGGCGGACGATTCCGGGATGCTCGAGCTGCGCCATCGCCGCGGCCTCGCGGCCGAAACGGCGGACGTAGTCCGGGACCGCGGCCATCTGGGGCGTGAGGATCTTCACCGCCACCGGCACCTGGTCGGAGATCCTCGTACAGCGAAACACTTCGCCCATCCCGCCCTGGCCGATGCGCTCGTGCACCACGAACCCTTCGAGTTGCGGGAACGCCGGCTCCGGCGCCTTCGCTTGCGGTTGCGAGATCGCCGCAGGCGTGCTCTTCGGCCGCTGCACCTCGAACCGGACGCCGCAATGACCGCAGCGCGCCAGCGACCCGTCGACGAACAGGCTCACGTCGCAGCGGATGTCGCAGTTCGGACATCGCTGCACGGCGCGCTTCTTCCCCGGCGGCGGCTGCGACTTGGGCGCGACCAGATCGGCCATGTGGGACAGTTTGGCCCAGCCGCGGGATCAGGCAATTTTTCCGTCACGCGAGCTAGACTCGTCAAAAAGCCGTCTACGGCCACGTCAACGTCAACGTCAACGTCTACGTCTCTCGATCCCGCACAAGTAGCTGGGCAGGATCAGGTGTTTGTGATCGAATGGCGGGATGAAGCAGCGGCTCAGGGAGGATGCGATAGCCCGGCTGATGGCTGATCTGGGTCG
>Ga0070708_100002008_pt1 | contig 15653 bp, 13 predicted proteins | sample KBSK5503metaG_FD_65469 | JGI IMG/M metagenome (GOLD analysis project Ga0070708, IMG submission 65469) | Corn, switchgrass and miscanthus rhizosphere microbial communities from Kellogg Biological Station, Michigan, USA - KBS K5-50-3 metaG | ecosystem: Host-associated > Plants > Roots >... | reverse complement strand
CGACCGTCGGTCGGCGCAGCACACTGTCCGCAGCACCTTCCCGACCCAAGAAACATTCATGTCACGATTGTGTGACGCCAATGACGCAAAAAAAAATGGAGGAGGCATTGGCCTCCTCCACCCTGAGGATAGATTCGGTGATGCTTCCTAGACTACGGGCACTGGCTCAAAGCGATGAACTCGTTGTTGATGATGATCGGATCGCGGGATGCGGGATCGTCCATGAAGTTCAGCAGCGACTGCTCGGCGGGTCTGACGTTCGCGCCGGAACCGGTGGCCTTGTAGATTTGAAGGCTCCGGTTGATCGGGTAATCGCGGCTGCAGATCGTCGCCACGGTCGGGGCAAAGAAGGTGCCCGGGCTACCGGAAGACGAGATGTTCAGCGCATGATTCCTGCCGGCAGGGTCGGTTCCCACCAGTCCGACGTAGGCAACCGCATTGGTCGTCGTAGAGGTGATCTCGCGAATCTGAATGCTCGCATCCGGCATCGGGTCAACCACGGTGGCGCAGGGCCCCGGGGTGAAACCGACGATCGACTTGATGGTGTCCGTCGTTCCCGAGACGTCGTTTCGGCGATAGACGGCAATCGGTCCGGTCAGCCCCGAATCGGGCAGCTGGCTCCAGTCGGTGGTCCGGCACTCGAAGACGTCCCGGATCTGCTGGAAGGTCATCTGGCTCATCGCATTTGCGCTGTTCACCACGATCACCACGCCATCGAGGGCGACGAGGTGCAGCTCCGGCGTGATGCCGTGGTCCGCCGCAATTTGAAGCGCGGCTGCCGTAAATAGCCGCGACATCGGAGCAATTCCCTGGCGACCGTTGGCGAGCTCTCTCTCTCCAAGGCCTGAACCGCCGCCGATGTATCCGATATCGGCGGTCAAGCCCGCGTAGAAGATCGCGTCATCCATCACCGGTCCCAGCGTATCCGAACCCTGGAGGAGAATCGGCGGGGGCGTCCCTGCGAACGCCACCGTGCTAAGGACAAGGGACAACAATACAAACCGAGTTTGTAACATTTGCATCTCCTTTAACTGCTGGTTGAGTGCACCCCCCCTTTGTGGATGGACTTCTTGGGTGCGCGGGGATTACTAAGGGATCGAGCGACAAAGAGGAAAGACAACTCTTTGTAACAACTTTTGGTCTTGCGAAATTGGCGGCTTACCGGCGCAGAGCCCCTTTTTCGAGTGTGGGCCTGCGGATGCGATATCCCACGCCCCGAACCGTTTCCAGGTATTCACCGGCTTTTCCGAGTTTTTGTCGCAATCGATTGATGTGAGTGTCAATGGTTCGCGTCTCGAGCGATCCCTGTAGTTTCCAGACTTCTTCAAGCAGCTGCTTGCGCGACTGCACCTGTCCGAGGCGCGCCAGCAGATAGTGGAGAAGCCGAAATTCCAGGACGGTGAGCGGGATTTCCGTTCCCTGGACCGTGCAGCGGTGCTCGCCGACATCCAGATCGACCAGGCCGAAGCTGATGTTCGCCGCCTCGCCCCCGCTCAATCCCGCCCGGCGGAGAATCGCCTTGACCCGCATCACCAGCTCGAGCACGCTGAACGGCTTGACGATGTAGTCCTCGGCCCCGGACTGGAAACCCGCCAACCGATCCGCCTCTTCCTTCTTGGCGGTGAGCATCACCACCGAGACCGCGGGAATGCGCCGCTTGAGCACCCGGCAGACCTCGATCCCCGCGATGTCGGGGAGCATCAAATCGAGGATTATCAGATGAGGCGGATTCCGGGTCGCCAGATCCAGCGCGTGCTCGCCGGTCTCGGCCGTGTCCACTTCAAAGCCCGCCTGACGGAGATTGAAAGCAACCAGGGCGGCGAGATCGGGTTCGTCCTCAACGACGAGGATACGTGGCATGCGCTGGCGCTTACCATCGAAAAAAGGCGGGATCGTGACGGCGGAGTAACATCTCCGCAAATGATCGGCGCTCGAATCGGCGCCAAAACCGGAAGTCTGCTGTGGATAACTTGTGCGTCGCTTACACGAACGTGACGTACCTTTGACACTCAATCACAAACATCAGTGGTACTACGCCTTCGTCCGGGATTTTCGGGAGGAGGGCGCACCTTGCTTCAAGTGGGATTTCTTTCGCTCGCCTTGCTAGCGACCGGTCCATCGATCCAGCAAGAGAAGCCGGTGCGGTTGAAAATTCAGGCGAGAGCAAACGCGGCGCCCGAGCGTCTTTCCTTCAAGGAGATCTTCGAAGCGAGTCCCCGCGAGCTCAAGCCCTCCGCGAAGCTGCTCTCCCTCAACGGTAAGCGGGTGACGATGGTCGGGTACATGGCCCAGATGGAGATGCCTCCCGAGGGCGCCTTCTACCTCGCCTTCCAGCCGGTGGCCTGCGGTGAAGGGGGCGGCGGCACGGCGGATCTGCCTCCGGACGCGGTGTTGGTGATCGTCCGGTCGGCGAAGGGACGCAAGCTGGAGCACATCGCGCGCCGCATCGAAGTGACCGGCATCCTGGAGGTGGGCAATCTCACCGGAGAGGATGGGCAGGTCTCGGCGCTCCGGATGATTCTCGATCAGTCGAAGGGCAGCCGATCTTTGAAAAAATCGAAGCAGGTAAAGCCGCGAATCAATGAAACGTCGCAAGTGAAAAGCGATGCGGACGGAGCTTCCATCTAACCCAGGGGGTATACAACGATGCATCGGTCGAGCAAATGGCGCGCAGGCTTCATTTCTATTCTGTCGGGCATATTGGTCAGCGGGGTCGCCTCGGCGCTTCCCAGCAACGTCCGAATCATCCCACCCGGAACGACGCGATTTCTGGCTGGCCAGAAGTTCGACCTCCGCGTCGAGGGAAGAGGGACGGGACCCTTTTCCGCGACGATCGCGATCGACGGGGTGAGCCAGGATTTCACGTCCGGGGTGCAGGCCTCGAACGAGACGGACGGGATCAGCTCTGCGGGCTACGGCGGGTTCAACCTGCGCGGCTACTCCGATGATGACGCCGGCATCCACACCATTACCGCGACTTTTTCGGACTCCACGGGGACCGTCGACGCGCAGGCCCGCTTCGAAATCATCAATCCCTTCGGAGATAGCCGCCCGGCGAAGAACATCATCATCTTGCTCGGCGACGGCATGGGGGTAGCGCATCGAACCGCCGCTCGACTGGTGAAGTATGGGGTCACGGACGGGCAGCCCAACGGCTATCTGGAAATTGATCGCCTCCCGGGCACGGGCCTCGTCACCACCCACTCCCTGAACAGCATCATCACCGACTCCGCGCCGGGAATGGCGTGCTACGCGACGGGGAGCCATTCCAACAACGGGCAGGAGGGCGTGTACCCCGCCAACATGATCAATCCCTTCTATCAGCCCAGGATGGAGTACATGGCCGAATACCTCCACCGGGTGCGAGGCACTTCGCTGGGGCTGGTGACCAGCGCCGACGTCGAGGACGCCACTCCGGCGGCGAACGCGGTGCACACCGGAAATCGAAATGCAGGAACCGGCGTCTGCGACCAATATCTGGATGAAAGCGATGCGGAAGGGACCGGCGTCTACGGGACCGGCTTGACCGTGTTGATGGGGGGTGGACGCCGCTGGTTCCTCCCCGCCGGGCAGTTCGGTTCGAGCCGTTCGTCGTCCACCGATTACAACAATCTCCCGGCGGACCTGGTGGCCGCCTGGCATCTTCCATCCAGCGGCGCCCTCGATCCTCAGCGCAACCTGATCCAGGATTTCATCAACGCCGGCTTCGCTTACGCCGATACCTCGACGGCTCTAGGCCAGATCGGCACTCCGGACAAGCTGCTCGGTTTGTTCGGCTATGGGAACATGAACGTTGCGTTGGACAAGATGGCCAAGCGGCGCAACACCCTTCTGCCCGGGACGACCACCTTTGCGGTGGATGACTATCATGCTCCGGATCAACCGTTGCTCGAGGAAATGACCCAGTCGGCGCTGCAAGTTCTGAGCAGGAACAAGCAGGGGTTCGTCCTGATGGTCGAGGGCGCGCACATCGACAAGCAGTCGCATCTGATGGATGCCGATCGGGTGATTGACGAAACGATCGAATTCGACAATGCAGTGGGAGTGGCGAGGCGATTCGCCGATCAGGCAGGCGACACGGTAGTTATCGTGCTCGCGGACCACGAGTGCTCCGGATTCAGCCTGATCGGGGCGCTCACCGGCGGCATCACGCACCTGAGATCGCTCCCACCGGACAACACCGTTCTCGATCCCGCGGTGCAACCCGAGCGTCAAAAGGCGAGCATCATCGGCACCTACGACTTCGCTGCTTTCCCCAGATACAACATCCTCCCCGACGGTTATCCCGAAACCTTCGACATCGATGGCAAGCTGCTGGTCGGCTACGGTGCCAGCGGCGACCGTTACGAGAGCTGGCTAATGAAACCCCTGCCGATCGTCGACAGCCTGCTGCCGGACGACATCAAGGGCGAGCTGCGCGCCCACGGGTACTCGGACATTCCGTACCAACGGGCAGAGAGCCGATATGGCTATTTCATCCGTGGACAGGCGACCGGGAGGGACCAGGCGGTCCACACCGCGTCGGACATCCCCGTGTCCGCCTACAGCACCGGCCCGGATGGACCCAACCGCGTCTACGAGCAATTCTACGGGGTCCAGACGAACACCGATGTGTTCTTCAAGCTGATGCGCGCCGCGCTCGGCGGATTCTCGCAATAGAGGACAGTCGCCATGAAACAATCATCGACATCGAGGGTTGTGGTGCGCCTTGCGGTCCTTTCCGCCTGCCTCGGGACATCCGGGATGTACGCCTGGGGGCAGCCCGGTCCGGGCAACGAGGAAGCAATCCAGTTGGCAAGCGGGTCTCCCCTGGTGCGTTCGGCCGAGCGGTTCGTGCTGCGACAAATCGAGCACATCCACGACGCCGCCCTGCGCAACGCCACGTTGGACGCCATGGGCAATCATCGGACCTGCGTGGTGCACCGCGCGAAAATGACCGAGGCGGAAAGGAGCACGCTGGCACAGCAGCTCATCGATGAAGGGCTGATCAACCAGGCCGACGCGGATGCGTTTCCGGGCGGCGCGGCGGCGGGGGTGTTCCCGCCGCTGCTCGATGAAGGAACCGCCTGTCCACACCTTCCCCAGACCTTCTTCTCGGCGCCGGGAAGCGTCTACGGCGGGCACCATTCCTATCCGGGTGGCCTGGTCATTCATGAAACATTCAACGAGATGAGCAACCTGCAACTGGCCGCCGGATACCGCCGAGTCTACGGATCGACCCGAAGGGATGGGCTCCCGGTGGTGGGCAGAGGGGACGAGCGACCGGACATCAACCTCGAGGAGGACATCGTCGTCGCCGCGCCGATCTGGCACGACTGGGCGAAGATCGTCGTCTTCCAGTGGAACGCGAACGGCAGCGAATTTCCGGAGCTCAACTTCGGCGGAAACGGCCAGGCCGACGACTACGGGGCGCCGGGCGATTCGAGAACGGGCGGCCACCACATCATCGGCCTGGCGGAGGCGATGGCGCGCGGGCTCGCGCCGGACTTCGTCGTGACCCAGGCGTCGGCCCATTCCACGCCGACCTCCGGCAACGAATACAAGGTCGTCAACTGGATCCGCGCGGCGGCGATCATGGCCGGAATCGATCCGGTGAAGCAGGGATATCTGCGCCGCGACAGCGCCCGGCGGATGAGGCTTCCCGCCGTCCGGCAGCTGGGGAGCCTGGACTTGAATGAGCTGTCGCCCACGCAGACGAACGTGCTCGCGGAGTACGTGGCGCACAACCTCTCCGACGCCGACTTCACCCTCACCGGGCCGGCAGTGACGATCGTACAGCTGCTGTTCCGGGAGCTCGCGGCCGAATTCGGCTACGATCCGGCGGACGTCAGCCGGTACAATCGAATGTTCCGGAATCCGGCGCTGACCTATCTCAGCGCCGAGCGGCTTCTCATCATTTACGGGGACAGAGGCCTCGACGGCGTCCGGAGCGAGATTCGCAAGCTGCGGCGCCGCGGCATCCTCTAACCACTCCGGATTGGAAAGCCGCGGCTCCTACGAGGGGGTCGCGGCGGTAAACTGCGGCGCGCGACGGGCCCGCCGAACCTCGGGGACGGCGGCGTCCACCCAGGCGGGCTCCGCTACGAGCCGGCCGTTGGCGTGATTGAACACCCGGTATGCGGACAGCTCGGTCGAGCTGCCGGCATTGTAGACGTGCAGCGGTCGGGGGCCGGCGGAGAAACGGGTCTCCCGGGGTACGTGTCGGTGCCCGTGGAGCACCAGATCGCAAAGCCCGGTCGAGCGGCGCAGCAGCTGATGTCCCAAAGAAAGCTCGCGGGCAAACGGCCAGCGCATCCGCATCGCAAACCATTCCACGAACGTCTCGACGGGCAATGGAAGGACGTGGTGGTGGATCAAGATCGCGCACAACGCGCCCGCCGGCGCGAGGTCCAACAGGCTCCCCACCTCGTCGATCAAATCGGGATTCAGCTCGCCGTGTCCGGCCACGAAGGAGCGGTTGTGCGGTCCGGTGGAGTTCACTTTCACCAGGTACAGTCCGTCGAAAACCGCCGCTTCGGCGCGCCCTGACATCAACGTGCGGCCCACCTCGTGCCGCAGGCAGTCGTGATTCCCCGGGATGACCGACATTCTTCCGCGGCTCAGGAGCGGAGCGAAAATCTCAAAAAACCGCTCCATCTCGCAGGCCCGGCCACCGTGGGTGATGTCGCCGGTCACCACCACGTGATCTACCTTCGAGGCGACCAGCGATTGGCAAATCCTCTCCGCCGCACGTTCCGTCCTCGAGGACAACCCGATGTGCAGATCCGAGAGGTGCGCCAACGTCTTTTCGTGCATGCAACGCATTCTACCAGTGGCCCGCCAGAATTCGTGTCGCCCCGGAGTCAACGGGAAGTGACATTCGTGAGAAATGTTTATTTCCGCTGCGCAAGCGAGCGCTGGCTCGTCAGACCGAGCCGGGCGCTGCGGGAGACCGAGCAGGACCTACACGCTTGACCGACCTCACCATCACCAGCTCGGCCGCGCGATCGACTTCGTAGAGAACGCAGAAACCTTCCAGCTCGAAGCGAAGCAGCCCGGATTCCGGATCTCGCCTCCGCTCCCACAGGGGATCGGTGGCCTCCGTTTCGCTGGCCAGCTCGGTCACTTGTTTGAGGTGCTTCTCCAGCCGCAAGGCGACCTCGAGCGGCAAGCGCTCCAGCTCGTTCTCCTCCGCTTTGGCAATCTTCAGTCGGTACACGGAGTGACTCTCCCTGCCCGCCCTCAACAGCCGCGGAGCTCTTGCAGTTCGACTCCCCATCCGGGCAAAGGCTACGCGTATTGTGTGTCATCTCCATGGCGACTCGGCAAAAAAGGGGTCAATAAGGGCTCGATCCGAGCGAGCCGAGGTAGGGCCGGCAGGCTCAGATGTGCGCGGCCAGGGGCGAGATTTCCGATTCCGCCCGGGGGAGGATCACCGTGAAGGTAGAGCCTTTGCCCGGCGCGCTCACGACTTTCACCTCGCCCTTCATCCCGGCCACCAGGTGTTTCACGATCGCCAGGCCCAGGCCGGTACCGCCCATGTCCCGACTTCGCCCCTTGTCCACCCGATAGAACCGCTCGAACAGCCGGGAGAGGTGCTTGGCCTCGATCCCGCTCCCGTCGTCCCGCACCTCGATCTCGCAGCGACCGTCGCGCGCCGCGGCAGTGATTTTCACCTCGCCGCCGGAAGGCATGTACTTCACCGCGTTGTCGAGGAGATTGAGGAGGACCTGCTCGACCGCCCGTTCGTCGGCGAGCGCCCTGAGGTAGTCGGGGATCCGGATTTGGAGGTGGATTCCCTTCGACTCGGCCCGGGGCCTGACCGCGTCCACGGCCCGGTTCGCCAATTCCAGGAGCAGGACGGGCTGCGCCGACAGCTTGAGCTCGCTGCCTTCCAGCCGCGACAGCTCCAACAGATCTTCCACCAGGCGCGACAGGCGCTCCGACTGGCGGAAGATGATCTCCACCATGCTCGCCGCGACTTCGGGATCGCTCAGAGCCCCGGCCCGGAGGGTCTCCGCGTAGCCCCGGATGGCGGTGATCGGAGTGCGCAGCTCGTGAGAGACGTTGGCGACGAAGTCGGTCCGGATTCTTTCCAGGCGCCGGATCTCGGTGACATCGACGAAGACGACGAGCAGGCGCCCGGTCTCGGCAATCCGGACGGCGTGGAGCAGCAAATAGGTAGGCTTGAGCGCCACCAGCTCGATCTCGATCGGGACGGGCTCGCTGGAGCCCTTGCACTGCTCGAGAAGGGCGGCGAAGTCGGGATGTCTTATGACTTCGAGCGGATACTTGCCTACCAGTTCGGGCCCGAGCAGCAGCATTTTCCGCAGGGCGGGGTTGACCATGGCAATGCGCCCATCGCCGTCGAGGACGAGCAGTCCCTCGTGCATCGCGCTGACGATTCCACCGAGGAGATCTCGCTCTTTGCGCAGCGCACCCATCGCCGCGGAGAGGTTGATCGCCAACAGATCCAGCGCGCGGCCAAGCTCGGCCAGCTCGTCGCTGCCCTCCGCCCGAGTCCGAATCTCGAGGTCGCCGGCGGCCATTTTCGCCGCCGACTCGGTCAGCGAGCGGACCACCGCGGAGACGCGATCGGCGGCGAGTATCGACACCGCCGCGGCGATCAGGGCCGCCAACAGCACGCTCGACAAGAGCGCCCGGTGGGCGTCCGCGAGCGTCTCTTCGACCGCGGCGAGAGGCTCCGCCACCCGCACCGTCCCGACGACCTGTCCATCGCGACGGAAGGGCAAGGCGACATACACCATCCTTCGCGAAAGCGTGGTGCTGTACCGGATGCTGGACCCGCTGCCCCTTTCCAAAGCGTCCACGATCTCGGGACGGGTGGAGTGATTCTCCAGCGAAGCCAGCTTGTCCGCCGAGACTTCCGAATCGGCGAGCACCTTGCCGTCGCGCCGGATCAGGCTGACCCGGGCATGCGATCGCATCCCGAGCTGATCCACCACCTTGATCCAGGAGGCGTCATCGTTTGGAGCGATGCCCTCGCGTTCCAGTCGATCCCGGATCAGCTCGCCTTTGACCCGGAGATCCTCTCGAACCTGATCGGTCAGCCGCTGATTGAGAAGGACGGAGATGTAGATCGAGACTGCCCCGACCGATACGACGATGAGGGAGAAAAGGACGAGAAACAGCTTCGCCCTGATGCCCATCTTCACTGCTCGACTCCGCTCTTCCCCTCCATGAAGCGATATCCGATCCCGCGGATCGTCTCGATCGACTCTCCCGACGGGCCAAGCTTCTGCCTCAGTCGCTTGATGTGCGTATCGACGGTGCGGGTTTCGATCTCGGCGTCGATTCCCCAGACGTCGGAGAGCAGGGTTTCCCGCGTCTGGATTCTGCCCGGTCGCTCGAGCAGCGTTTTCAACAAACGAAACTCGAGCGGCGTGAGAATCACCGAGTCTCCGTCGGCCGTCACTTCGTGCCGCGACGGATCGATCCGGATGCCGCCTCCGGTCAGAATCGTGTCGGTGCCCGCGTCCTCGACCATGCGCCGCAACACCGCTTCCACCCTGAGGAGCAGCTCCCGCACCGAGAACGGCTTGACCACGTAATCGTCCGCTCCCAGCTCGAACCCATGAACGCGGTCCGACTCCGCCCCCTTCGCGGTGACCATCACCACCGCGGTCCGCCGCTGTTGCGGCGAGGAGCGGATCATCCGGATGACTTCCAGACCGGAGATGTCCGGCAGCATGAGATCGAGCAGCACCAGATTGGGTTTGAAGCTCCCCACCTGGACGATCGCCGAGGCGCCGGTCCGGGCGATTTCCGCCTCGTGCCCGGCCAATTTCAGATTGTAGTGGAGTAAGCCCGCCAGGTCCTGCTCGTCTTCCACGATCAGAATTCGAGACATGCAGTAACGAAAGTCTCGCATTTCGGATTCTGTGACAAGCTTGAGTACGAGCCTTTCTCGTCCGGCTGCCCTAATCTGCCGCAAATGGCCGCGACCTCCGCGCTTGACGCCTTCCAACTGGCTCGCCGGCAGCTCGAGGTCGATCGGCAGCGGATGCAGGCTTTCCCCTGGCTCGCCGGTCGCAAGCGCAAGCTGATGCAGGCTTCGGCGCTCGGCTTCCTGCGCGGCTCGGCTCGGCTGTTCTACGAGATTCTCCAAGACAACCCGAGCCTTGCCCAGGGCCCGGGAGGTGAAGGCTTCATCTCCGGCGATCTGCACCTGGAAAACTTCGGCGCCTATCGCGCCGACAATCTGCTCGATTCGAATGTCCCGAAGGCTGTTTTCAATCTGAACGACTTCGACGAGGCGGTGGTGGGGCCGTGGCGCTACGACGTCTTGCGTTTTCTCACCAGCTTCCTGCTCGCGGCGCAGGGCCTGTTCCCGCCGGAGCCGCGGAAGGTGAGCGCGTCCGAACAGATCATCGAGGCCTATGTCGCCGCCGCGATGCAATCGGGTACCTTTCCCCGACCGCCGGAAGCGGTGCGCAAGCTGATGGAGAGGGTCCGCAATCGCACCCGGAAAGAGCTGCTCGATGCACGCACCCGGCTCGTGGGCGGAAAGCGGCGCCTGATCCGCGGAAAGCGATATCGCTCGCTCGGAAAAGAGCTGGCGGCAAAGGCGCGGCGGGCTTTCTCCGAGTACGCCAAACGCCTGCCGGAGCGGGCCGCCAAACCCGATGCGCTGGAGATCCTCGACCTCGCATTCCGGATCGCCGGGACGGGCAGCCTCGGCCTGCTGCGGGTCGCCGTCCTGGTCAAAGGCAAGGGCGGACCCAACGGGGCATGGCTCTTCGATATGAAGGAGGAGGAACGCTCCCCCGCTCCCTCGCTGCTGGTGGGAACGCCGCAAATCGAGCCCGCCGAGCGCGTCGTTCGCGCCTTCCGGGCCTGCCTCGAGGTCCCGCCCCAACGGATGGGCACGACTCGCATCGACGACCGCTCGATGTTCGTCCGCCGGTTGACCCCCCAGGAGGACCGGGTCTCCACCCGGGGGATGGATTTCGACGAGCTGAGCGGGCTTGCCTCTTTTTTCGGGGCGCTCAGCGGCGCGGCGCACCGAAGGGGCTCCCGAGATCGACCAAGGCCCTGGAGCCCAGGCGGACGCGAACAACTGCTCGGATCCGCCCTGGCGTTGGCGGGGATTTACCAGGCGACCTACTCCGCCTTTTGCCATCTGTGCGCCACCGGGCGCGGCGACGCGCACGCCTCCACCGCCCGGACGCGTCAAGTGACAAGGCGGTGACTTGCGTGCGAGCCGGTGCGCTCTTGAAGTCCGCCGCTTTTTTCGTAGCCTGATCTGAAATTATAGCTGCATTGGATTCTGTCGTCTTGTACTCAATGCGCCGACGAGGACCCAATGACAGCGATCGTTTCGCTCAGCGACGTGGTGAGGACCTATCGGCTCGGGGCGGTGGCCGTCCCGGCGCTCCAGGGCGTTTCGTTGGAGGTTCACGCTGGAGATTTCATCTCCATCGCCGGGCCCTCGGGAAGCGGAAAGACCACGCTGCTCAACCTGATCGGCTGCGTGGATACCGCCACGTCAGGCACCGTGCTGGTGGATGGAAACGACACCCAGCACCTTTCCGATCGAGAGTTGACCGACCTTCGCCTCAACACCCTGGGCTTCATCTTCCAGAGCTTCAATCTCGTTTCGGTCCTGAGCGTGTTCCAGAACGTGGAGTTTCCGCTCCTGCTCCAGCGCCGGCTGAGCAAGAGCGAGCGAAAAGATCGGGTGATGTCCCTTCTCGACCAGGTGGGGCTGGCAACCCACGTCCATCACCGCCCCAATGAGCTCTCCGGGGGCCAGCGGCAGCGCGTCGCGGTGGCCCGCGCCCTGGTGACGCAGCCGAAGATCGTCCTTGCCGACGAGCCCACCGCCAACCTCGACTCGGTGACCGGCAACAACATCATCGACTTGATGAAGGCGCTCAACGTGAAGAACGGGACCACGTTCATCTTCTCCACCCACGACTCGAAGGTGATGTCCCACGCGAACGTGGTGATCCGACTGGCAGACGGGAAGATCGTCGACCGCACGACGCCGGGGAACGTCCAGCTCAAGTCGGTGGCCGAGGTGCACTGATGGGCGGTCATCTTCGCGTCCTGATAAGGATTGCGCTGCGAAACCTCTTCGCCTCCAAGCTGAACCTCGTCATCGGCGGCATCATCCTGGTGGGGACCCTGCTCGTCGTGGTGGGCGGGGCGCTCCTCGACAGCATGGACCAGTCGATGAGCCGAAGCATCATCGGCAGCGTGGCGGGCAACATCCAGGTCTACTCCGCGAAATCGAAAGACCCGATCGCCCTCTACGGCGCGATGGGCGCGGAGGCGGATCTGGCGGCGATCGACGATTTTTCGAAGCTGAAGACCGCGCTCGAATCGATTCCCAACGTGAAGACCGCGGTACCGATGGGGATCAACGCCGCGCTGATCACCTCGGGCAACACCGTGGACATCGCGCTGGAGAAGCTGCGCGAGCTGGTTCGACAGAAGCAGCAAGGCGGGAGCACCCCCGAGGTCGAGGCAAAATATCAGAGCCAGAAGGAGTACATCCGCCAGATCCTGCGCGTACTGCAGAGCGACATGAAGAAGCGGGAGGTGATGTTGGCGGAGAAGTCGATCGAGCCGGAGAACGTCGCCGCGCTCGCCCGCGCCGGGTCCGATGCCTTCTGGAATGACTTCGATCGGGATCCGCTCAATAGCCTCGAGTTTCTGGAGAACCGGATCGCTCCCCAGGCGTCGGACGCGGACCTCATCTATCTTCGCTACCTGGGCACCGATCCGGATGAGTTTCAGCAGTCATTCGATCGGATCCAGATCGTCGATGGCCAGAAGATCCCGACCGGCCGGCGGGGGTTCCTCTTCGCGAAATTCTTCTACGAGAACATGCTCAAGCTCAAGGCGGCCCGCCGTCTGGACAAGATCAAGAAGACGCGCGTGGACCAGGGGCTGCCGATCGTGACCTCCACCGGCAAGGGCGGGCAACCCTCCGAGGCAGAACATCTGCTCAAGGAGAATCAAGCCCAGACCCAGGAGATCATCCTTCAGCTCGATCGGATCAAGACCCAGCAGGCGATTCAGCGGCTGCAGCAGGAGCTCGGCGCAAGCGACACCGACCTCGACGCCTTGTTGAAGAAGTTTTTCGAGATGAACGACCAGAACTTCAACCGGCGCTACCGCTTCTTCTACGACCAGCTCGCCCCCTTGCTCGAGCTGTACCGGATTCGCGTCGGCGACGTGCTCACGATCAAGGCCTTCACCCGGACCGGATACGTGCAGTCGGTCAACGTCCCCGTGTACGGCACCTTTCAATTCAAGGGCATGGAGGACGCTGCCCTCGCCGGCAATCTGAACCTCATGGATCTGGTCTCCTTCCGCGATCTCTACGGCTACCTCTCGGCGGAGAAGCTCGAGGAGGTCGACAAGCTGAAGAAGCTCGCCGGGGCGGAGTCGATCGATCGTTCGCGCGCCGAGGAGGAGCTGTTCGGGGCGGGGAGAAAGGTGGTGGCCGAAGCCACTCCCGGCCTGATCGATGAGGGGAGGGAGACGAGCGGCAACCTCCGCGCCCTGCGAAGGGAGGAGCTGCTGCGGCGGGTCTATTCCAAGGACGAGATGGACAACGGGGTGATGCTCAACGCGGCGGTGATTCTCAAGGATCCGCTGAAGCTCAAGCAGACGATGAAGGACATCGAGGCGCTCTCGGAGCGGGAGCACCTCAACCTCAAGGTGGTCTCCTGGCAGACCGCGGCCGGGCTGATCGGTCAGTTCGTCAGCCTGGCCAAGCTGGCGCTGTACATCGCGGTGTTCATCATCTTCATCGTCGCGCTGGTGATCATCAACAACGCGATGATGATGGCCACCCTGCAGCGGGTTCACGAGATCGGAACGATGCGGGCGATCGGAGCCCAAAGAAGCTTCGTTCTCGGCCTGGTCCTCACCGAGATCATCGTCCTCGGGATGGTGTTCGGGGCCACCGGAGCGGCGATCGGCGCCGGGATCGTCAAGTGGCTGGGAAAGGTCGGCATCGCCGCCCAGAACGATTGGTTCTACTTCTTCTTCTCCGGCCCGAGGCTCCACCCCTGGCTGTCGGCAGGCAACCTGATCGCCGCCTTCGTGATCGTGCTCGCGGTGAGCGCGATTTCGACGCTCTACCCCGCTTTTCTGGCTACCCGCGTCGCCCCGGTGCGCGCGATGCAGGCGGAGGAATAGCGTGCTTCAGCTCCTGCTCATCGCCGTTCGCAACCTCGTTCAGCACCGGCGCCGCACCCTGCTCCTGGGCGTGGCCATCGGGGGAGTCACCGCGCTTCTGGTGATCCTGATCGAGCTGTCCACCGGGCTTCGCTCCACCATCCTCAGCTCCGCCACCACGCTGATGACCGGTCACGTCAACGTGGCCGGATTCTACAAAGTCACCGCCGGGCAGAGCGCGCCGGTGGTCACCGAGTACGAGAAGGTGCTCCGGGTTGTGCGGGAGACGGTGCCGGAGATCGACTTCATCGTCGAGCGCGGCCGGGGCTGGGCCAAGGTGATCAGCGACACCGGATCCCTTCAGGCCGGCCTGGGCGGAGTGGACATCCAGCACGAGCCGGGCCTGCATAAAGTCCTGCGGATTTCACAGGGGAACCTCGACGAGCTGGCCCAACCCAACACCATCCTCATTTTCGAGGATCAGGCGAAGAAGCTCGACGTCAAGGTCGGGGACACGCTCACCGTTTCCGCGCCCACCACGCGGGGGACGAACAACACGCTCGATCTTCGAGTAGTGGCTATCGCCAAGGACCTGGGCCTTCTCAGCGCGTTCAACGTGTTCATTCCCGCCACGTCTTTGCGCGCCCTCTACCAGTTGAGACAGGATACCACCGGCGCGCTGATGCTCTATCTCAAGGACATCCGCCTCGTCTCCAGCGTCCACGCCCGGCTGCGCGAGGCGCTGGCGAAAGCGGGCTATCCGGTGATGGACGACGACCCGAAGCCGTTCTGGCAGAAGTTCGATTCGGTGAATCGCGAAGACTGGACCGGCCAGAAGCTGGACATCACCAACTGGGACGACGAGATCTCCTTCGTGATGTACACCGTCACCGCGCTCGACGTTCTCACCGGCGTCCTCACCTTCATCCTTCTGGTGATCATCGCCGTCGGGGTGATGAACACGATGTGGATCGCCATCCGGGAGCGGACGCGGGAAATCGGGACCTTGAGGGCGATCGGGATGCAGCGGGCCAGGGTGCTCTGGATGTTCGTCACCGAGGCCTTCGTGCTCGGCCTGTTCGCCACGGCTTCCGGAGCATTGGCGGGGATGCTGACCTGCGCGATTCTCAACGCGGCGCACATCTCGGTCCCGATCGGTGTTCAGTTGTTTCTGATGAACGACACGCTCACCCTGCTGGTCGACCCGCTGAAGATCTTCCTCTCGGTGGCGTTCATCACCTTCTGCACCAGCGCCATCTCGCTGATTCCATCGCTCCTCGCCGCCCGAATGAAGCCGATCACGGCGATGCACTACATCGGTTGACCCCCATGCGCTTTGCCGTCCAACTTTCGCTGCTTGTTTCCTGTACGCTGCTCGCCCGCGCGCCCGCGCAGGCGGCGATGAACCAGGAGCAGATGGTGCAGCTGCTGCGCACCCTGGATGATCGCCAGCAGAACAACGGAGACTACAAGTCGCTCATCTATCTGGAGCAGAAGGAAAAGGACAAGACGGACGT
>Ga0070708_100002007_pt1 | contig 15658 bp, 12 predicted proteins | sample KBSK5503metaG_FD_65469 | JGI IMG/M metagenome (GOLD analysis project Ga0070708, IMG submission 65469) | Corn, switchgrass and miscanthus rhizosphere microbial communities from Kellogg Biological Station, Michigan, USA - KBS K5-50-3 metaG | ecosystem: Host-associated > Plants > Roots >... | reverse complement strand
CCGCGACGGTGAACTCCTGATCGTCGGGATGCGCGTGAATGCTCATCACGCGCGGGGGCGTCGGCGGCTCCTTGCGACGACGGGTAGGCATGACGACCCTACTGGGCGAGGACCAGCACCAGGTCCGCCTCGACCTGGATCTCGTTCGACAGCTTGAGGATCAGCAGCTGCGGCACCTGCATGCCGTGGTTGGTGAAGCTCGTCGGGAACTTCGCGGTGACGCGCACCGTCTCGGCGGTGAGCCCGAAGCGCTTCTGGCTCTCCACCTGCTCCGGGGTGAGGCGCAGGTAGTAGACCGTCGAGTCGGCGAGGATGTCGATCGGCTTGCCCCGGACGGTGAAGGTGCCGCGCACCTTCGCCGGCGTCGGCTTGCCGGCCTCGAGGGGCCCGCCGATCTCGACGCCCTTGATGTCGAACACGGCCCACCGGTTCGCCTCGTTGCCCTCGCTGTCGAGAAACCCCTTGCCGCGCATGGCGACGTCACGGCGATCGATTCCCGTCTTGATCGCGTTGAGGTCGACGCGGATCGCGCCCTTGGCGTCTTGTGGCCGCGCGGGATCGAGGACGACCTCGCCGGTCACCGCCGACTCCCCGCCCGTCGTCCCGACGACGGTCTCCAGCGGCGCCTCGGTCTTGAACGTCGCGCGGGACGTGTAGTTCACCTTGAACGTCCGGGGCTGGGCGCCGGCGGCGGCCGCCCACGTCGAGAGCAGCACACCGATCAGGCAGCCCACCAGCGCTCGTCGAGTCATGCGCCCTCCATCGGAGTCGATGATCGCGGCAGTATACTCCCCGTGATGCCATGAACCCGGTCAGGGATTCCGCGCCGCGAAAGGATACGACGATCACCGTGACGGTGACGTTCTTCGCCGATCTCCGACGGTTCCTGCCGCGTGGCGCCGCCGGTCCGCAACGCTATCAGGTCGTGCCCGGGGCCACCGTCGCCGACCTCCTCGACGTCATCGGCATCGAGGCGGAGACCGACCTCACCGCCGCGGTGGACAACGAGCTGGCGGCCCGCGACACGCGGCTGCACGACGGCGCCGAGGTGATGCTGCTCAGCCCGATGGAGGGCGGGCTCAGATGAGAATCGGCGCGGCGGGCAGCCGGCCTCGGCACTCGAGATAGGTCCGGACGGTATCGCCGTGATCGTAGGCGAGCGTGTCGAGCGGCGGGAGGCGGTCGATGGCGATCCACTCGACGAGGGACGATTCCGCATCCGGCTGGCCGCGCTGCTCCAGGGGCGTGATCACGAAGTCGAACGCGACGTTCTGGCGATCCTCGTGGGGCCGGTCGGGGCGCGAGTTGATGCGCAGCAGGGCGATCACACGGCCATCCCAGCCCGTCTCCTCGCGCAGCTCGCGCAATACGCCCTCGACCAGCGTCTCGTCGCGCTCGAGAAAGCCGCCGGGCAATCCCCACTTCCCGCCTTCGGGAAGGTATGAGGCGCGCTTGACGAGCAGCAGGCGGCCATCACGCTCCACGACCGCGTGAACGGCGACGTGTCGGAGCGCCGCGGTCGAGCCGTGCTCGAACATGCAGATGATCATGGGTCTCCACGGCGAGTATAGCGGCGACCCCGGGCCGTTCCATGCACCGGTGGCAAGAGATTGGGCAACGGCCTTCAGATCTGCGGCCCACCAGGGCGCGAAACACGACCGCGGGCCTTGATTTACGCCTCTCGAGAATTCGGCACGTGAGTTGCCTGGAATCTGATACGTATTTGGAGGTAACAATCATGGGAAAGGAGGGGTGCGCGGAGCCGATCTGAGCGGGCTCGAGGGAAGTGCGAGAAGCGCCAGGTCCGCCTTCGGGCGGATGACGAGGTAGGGACCGATCGAACCACTCGGCGGATGGTCCCTCGGCGAGCACGGTCGTGATGGGCGGAGCAAACCAGCGCGGTGACGCGCTGACAAAGGCCGCCCAGGGTGCTGGCGGGTCAGCCTGACCCGTCTCCGATCCCCTCCTGCCCACGACGATGCCGGATCCCTGCGCGCCTCCATCCCGACGAGGAGGACGATCATGTGCGGAATCTTCGGCTACGTCGGTCGCGACCAGGGCACCGCGGACATCGTGCTGCGCGCGCTCAAGAAGCTCGAGTACCGTGGCTACGACTCCTGGGGCATCGCCGTCGGTCATGGGGACCAGGTGGTCGTGCAGAAGCAAACCGGCAAGATCGGTGAGGCCGCCGTCGATCTGCCCGCGAGCGGCATCGGGCTCGGCCACACGCGGTGGGCGACGCACGGCGGGGTGACGACGTACAACGCCCACCCGCACCTCGACTGCTCCCGGCGCCTGGCGCTCGTCCACAACGGCATCGTGTCCAACTATCGCGAGCTGCGTGAGCCGCTGGCACGCGCGGGACATCGGTTCCTCTCCGAGACCGACACCGAGGTGATCGCGCATCTGCTCGAGGAGTGCCTGGCGGCGACGCCGGCCGGGCCCGACCGGCTCGCGACCGCGACGATGACGGCGTTCCGCCGCCTGCAGGGCCTCAACGCGATCGCCGTGCTCGACGTCCACACCGGGCAGCTCGCGGCGGCGAAGAGCGGCTCTCCGCTCGTCCTCGGCTGGAGCGAGCACGGTCACATGCTCGCGTCGGACTACAGCGCGCTGCTCGAGCACACACGCCGCGTGACGTTCGTGGAGGATCGCCAGGCCGTCGTGCTGTGCGGCGACACGATCCGGCTCTTCGACGCCGACTCGGGACGCGAGGTCGCTCCACGCATCATCGAGGTCGAGTGGGAGGCGGCCGCCACCGAGCTCTCCGGCTATCCCGATTTCATGACCAAGGAGATTCACGAGCAGCCCGCGGTGCTCCGGCGGATCGCGGGCGGCTGGGAGGGCCACGCGCGACAGCTCGCCGCCCTGATCCACGAGGCGCGCGACGTGTTCGCGGTCGGCTGCGGCACCGCCGGCCACGCCGCGCTCGCCGCCCAGTACCTGCTCGCCCGGGTCGCCGGCCGCCGCGTCACCGTGGCCTCGGGCTCGGAGTTTCCCTATCTCGGCGATTTCGTCGGCGACCGCGCGCTGATGATCGCGTTGTCCCAGAGCGGCGAGACCATCGACGTCATCGAGGCGGCGCGCGCGGGCCGCGAGCGCGGAGCCCGCATCGCCGCACTGGTGAACGTCGAGGGCTCGTCGCTGTGGCGGATGGCGGACCTCGCCGTCCCGCTCGGGGCCGGCCCCGAGCGGTGCGTGCTCGCCACCAAGAGCTTCACCGCAAAGCTGGCGATCCTGCTCATGACGGCCCATGCGCTGGCGGGACGCGCGGACGCCGGCGTGGCGCTCGTTCGCGACGCGGCCGACGAGATCGAGCGGCTGCTCACCGACGGGCGGCGCGACGCGATCCGCCAGATCGCCGAGGCACTCCATCGCCGCGAGCACCTCTTCGTGATCGGTCGCGGCCCGAGCTACCCCATGGCGCTCGAGGCCGCGCTCAAGGTCAAGGAGGTGAGCTATATCCACGCCGAGGGCTTCGCGGGCGGCGATCTCAAGCACGGCGTGATCGCGCTGATCGAGCCGGGGACGCCGTGCCTCGTCCTGGCCCCGCGTGACGAGACCTACGACGACATCATGTCGGGGGCGCTGCAGGTGAAGGCGCGGGGCGGCGTGCTGATCGGCGTGTCGCCGGAGCCGCACGAGGCGTTCGACTACCACATCCCGGTGGCCGACCTCGGGCCCGCCACCGCCATCGTCAACGCGCCGCCGGCCCAGATCCTCGGCTACTACCTGGCGCTGCTCCGCGGCCACGATCCCGACAAGCCGCGGAATCTCGCCAAGAGCGTGACCGTGAAATAGACACGGCGGGGGCAGGCCCCCGCCGTCCTTCTAGGGGTTGATCGGCTCCAGGGTCATGTCCAGGAGGGCAAGCTGACCCCGGGCGAGCGCGGCGAGTCCACGCTGGAGCGCGGGGCGCACGTCGGCGGGCTTCTCGACCTTCTCGCCGTAGCCGTCGAACGCACGGGCGACGGCGGCGTAATCGGGGCTGGGCGTGATCGACGTGCCCACGAACGTGCGGGACTTCACCGCGAAGCCTTCCGGATAGTGCTGCGGGATGCCGGACTTCTGCGAGAGGTAGCCGGCGTTGTTGAACATCACGATCAGGATCGGCATCCGGTGCTCCTGGGCGAAGCCGAACGCGGCGAGCGCGGGGTTGTAATTGAACGCGCCGTCGCCGATGAGCGCGACGACGGGACGGTCGGGCGCCGCCGCCTTGACGCCGAGCGCGGACCCGAGCCCGGTGCCGAGCCCGCCGTAGCTGCCCTCGAAGAACCGGCCGGGACCGAGGGAGTCGAGGCGGCGGTTGATCTCCAGCCGGTGCGTGATCGTCTCGTCGACGACCAGCGCGTCCGCGGCAAGCACCTCGTTCAGCTCGTGGACGACCCAGCGCGTCTCGATCGTCTTCCGCGCGCCCGCGGCGGCGTCCTCCTCGTGCCGCGTCTGCCGCGCCTTGTCGTGGCGGACGCGCCAGGCCTCGATGCGATCGGCCCGCGAGCCCGGGCGGATCAGCGATCGGACGCGTTCGAGGAGCATGGCGAGTGAAGTCTCGACGTCGCCGGTGACGATGAGGTCGGACCGATAGCCCCAGAACGGCAAGTGGGAACGGAGCGGCTCGTCACTCAGCACCGCGACCTTGGTCGCGGGTCCGGGCGCAGCCGACGGCGGATGCCACGGTGCCACGGCGTCGAGGAGGAACACGAGGTCGGCGTCCTTGAGGTAGGCCGACGAGTGGGCCAGGGGACCGACGCCTCCGTACAGCGGATGGGTGCGCGGGAAGTTCACGAAGCTCGGATGCCAACCTTCGAGGACGGGCGCGCCCAGCAGTTCGGCGAGGGCGACGAGATGCTCGACCGCGCGCACGCTGCGCCCGGCTTCTTCCGTGATGATGACCGGATTCGCAGCCTCGGCGAGGACGCGCGCCAGCTCGAGGATCGCCGCCGGCTGCGCCGCGGGTACTTGCGGGAGCGCCGATGCGGGAGCATCGGCAGTCATCGTCTCGAACATGTGCTCCATCGGGATGGAGACGAAGACGGGCCCCTGCGGCGCGGCCATGGCGAGCTGACAGGCGCGCGCAATGGTCGCGGGCAGGGTCGCGCTCGTGTTCAGGCCGTAGCTCCACTTGACCGAGTCCGCGGCCAGCTTCGCCGGGCCACCGATGTCCGTGAGCACCCGGAGCCACTGGTGACCCGGATCGGGACCCGGCACCTCGCCGAAGCCGATCGATTCGCCGGCGAACACGACCATCGGCACGCGCTCGTGCAGCGCGGCCCGGAGCGCCATGGTCGCGTGCTGCACGCCGACCGTGGTGTGGATCATCACGGCCGGGAGCTTGCCCGACACCTTGGCGTAGCCGCTGGCCATCGCCACGGCGATCTCCTCGTGCCGCGACGACAGGTAGACGGGAATCTCGCCGGCCGGGTAGGGCTTGGCGAGATATTCCCAGACGGGAGACCACTCCGATCCCGGAGAGGCGAAGATGCGCTCCACGCCCATGCCACCCAGCACCCGCAGGAACGCTTCCGCCCCAGTCAGTCCTCGTGTGTCCATCGGGAAGTTCCTCCTTTGAGAACATGGGGGGCCCCGAAATGGCCCCCCCAACCCCCCATTCGCGTCACGATCGAGCTGGGGCTCGATCGCTTCTGCGGACAACCCGCCGCAGCGCCGCTCAGAGGAGTCGTCGGGAGTATACTCCGCGCCATGGACAGACACGGGTACTGGAACAAGATCTTGCACGTGAACCTCGCCGAGCGGCGGACGTGGATCGAGGAGCCGGGGGATGTCTTCTTCCGGCGCTACGCCGGGGGGCGCGGGCTCATCGCGCATTACCTGCTCAAGTACGTGCCCAAGGGCGCCGACCCGCTCGGGCCCGACAATATCCTCGTCATCGCGCCCGGCGTGATCACGGGCGCGCCGGTGCCGGGGGCCGGCCGTCACAGCGTCGGCGCCAAGTCGCCGTTGACCGGCGGCTTCGGTGAGTCGGAGTCCGGCGGCTACTGGGGCGCCGAGCTCAAGCGGGCCGGCTGGGACGGCATCGTGATCCACGGCGTCTCCCCCGCACCCGTGTATCTCTGGATCGCCGACGGCGCCGTCGAGATTCGTGACGCCGCACACCTCTGGGGAAAGATCACCGGCGACGTGGAAGACACGCTCCTCGCCGAGCTCGGTGATCCGCGCATCCGCATCGCGACCATCGGGCCAGCCGGCGAGCACCTCGTGCGCTACGCCTGCATCGCCAACGATCTGAACGAGGTCGCGGGGCGCACGGGCATGGGCGCCGTCATGGGATCGAAGCGGCTCAAGGCCATCGCCGTCCGCGGCAAGATGCCCGTGAAGATCGCCGATCAGCCGGGCCTGCTGGCCATCGCGAAGTGGGTGTCCGGCACGATGGACGAGAAGCACCGCGGGTTCCACGAGTTCGGCACGGGGGCGGCCATGCAGGGCAAGAGCCTCGAGGGTGGGATGCCCGTGCTCAACTACCGCCTCGGCGCCTCCGAGACCGTGGCCAAGGTCGATGCGGTCGCCGTGCGCGACCAGGTGCGCGTGCGCATGGGCGCCTGCTACGCGTGCTCGGTGCGCTGCAAGAAGGTCGTTCACATCGAGAAGCGAGAAGAGGAGGCGCGCGAGGCGACGGAGACCGTCTACAAGGGCCGCGCGCGCGTGGCCGTCGATCCCCTCGGCCGCTACCGCGTCGACCCGCGCTACGGCGGCCCCGAGTACGAGTCGCTGGCCTCGCTCGGCGTGAATCTCGGGCTCGACGACCTGATCGCGATCTGCAAGTCCAACGAGATGTGCAACTACCTCGGCATGGACACGGTCTCGCTCGGCGCGACGCTCGCGTGGGCGATGGAGTGCTTCGAGAAGGGTCTCCTCACGCTCGAAGATACGGGCGGCGTCCCGCTGCGCTTCCACGACGCCGACGGCGTCGTGGCGCTCGTCGAGTTGATCGCGCACCGCCAGGGCATCGGAGACTTGCTCGCCGAGGGCTCGCAGCGCGCCGCGCGCCGGCTCGGCCGCGGCTCCGAGGCGTTGCTGACCACGGTGAAGGGCCTCGAGATGGCGATGCACGACCCGCGGCACATGCCGGTCATGCGCGCCTCGTATCTGCTCGCGCCGACCGGCGGCGATCACATGCGGCAGACCGGCAACCGCAACGGCCTGCGCAACCAGATCGGGCTCTGCCACTTCCTCGCCTACGAGGACGACCAGTCGCTCGCGATCCTGAAGGCCGTGACCGGCTGGGACTTCACGCCCGAGGAGATGGTGACGACGGCGCATCGCGGCCTCACGCTGGCCCGTCTCTTCAACCTGCGCGAGGGCTTCGGCCGGGCCGACGACCGGCTCCCGGCGCGGTTCAGCGATCCGCTGCCCAAGCACGCCGGGCTCACCCGCGAGCAGCAGGACAAGGTCGTCACCGACTACTACATCGAGCAAGGCTGGGACCCGGCGACCGGCGTGCCGACCGCTGAGACCATCCACGCCCTGGACATCACCGAAGACGCCGCGCGCGCGGTGTAAGGACACACGATGAACCTCCTGCGTCCGGTGGATCGCGACGTCCACGTCAACGGCGCGCGGCTACGCGTGCTCGACTGGGGGGGCGAGGGCCGCATCCCGCTCCTGCTGCTCCACGGCTTCACGGGCCACGCGCACGCATGGGACACGCTCAGCATCGCCTTGCAGCCGCACTTCCACGTCTACGCCCTCGACCAGCGCGGCCACGGCGACAGCGATCCCGCCGAGGTCTACAACGCCATCGCGGCGTTCGACGACCTCTCCGGGGTCGTCGATCAGCTCGGGCTGGCGCCGCTGATCATCGTGGGGCTCTCGATGGGCGGCCGCAACGCGATGTACTTCACGTCCAAGCGGCCCGAGGCCGTCCGGAAGCTCGTGATCGTCGACATCGGGCCCGAGATCAGCAAGCGCGCGAGCCAGCCGTCATCGGGACCGCCCGAGCCGGAGACGTGGGAGAGCATCGAGCAGGCCGCCCAGCACTTGCTCCGTGGCAACCCGTATCCGGGCATCCACTACTACCGCTGGGTCGCCTCCCACAGCCTGCGCGCGCGGCCGGACGGCGCGCTCGTGTGGAAGTGGCATCCGAGCGTCAAGGAGCGCCGCACCCAGCCGAACCTCGACTGGTGGGACGTGCTGCGCGCGATCACGCCGCCCACGCTGGTGCTCCGCGGCGCCGAGAGTCCCATCCTCGATCGCGACGTCGCCGAGCGCATGGGCAAGGAGCTACCGCACGGCCGCTTCGTCGAGATCCCGCGCGCGGTCCACACGCTGCACGAGGACAACCCCGATGCCGTCGTCGCCGCGCTGAAGGACTTCCTGGGCTTCTGATGGCCGAGCCCGTTCGCGTTCACCTGCGCGTCCCGGGCACGGCGCCCATCGCGGAGCTGGTGAAGCTGCTGCGGGACGTCGAGGCCGCCGGCTTCGACGGGGCCGGCATCCTCGACAGCCAGATGCTCTGCCGCGATACCTTCGTGACGCTCGGCCAGGCCGCCACGCAGACGTCGCGGCTGACGCTGTTCCCGGCCGTCACCAACCCGTTCACGCGGCACCCCTCCGTGCTGGCCGGCGCGATCGCGACGGTGGAAGAGCTGGCCCCGGGCCGCATGAAGTTCGTGATTGGCACCGGTTACACCTCGGCGAGCACGATCGGGCGCAAGCCGGCCACGCTCGCCGAGATGCGCGCGTGCATCGCGACCGTGAAGACACTGCTCGCCGGCGAGGCCGTCGACTTCGACGGCACGCCGGGACGTCTCGGCTACGCCTCGGGTCGGCACATCCCCGTGATCATGGCGGCGTCGGGGCCGAAGGCGATCGAGGTCGCCGGCGAGATCGCCGACGGCGTGCTGCTGCTCGTCGGCTTCAACCGCGGCATCGTGGAGACCGCGCTCGAGCACTTGGAGCGCGGGGCCAAGCGCGCCGGACGCCGGCTCGAGGACCTCGAGATCATCTGGGCCGCGCGCACGGGCACCGCCGCGACGATGGCCGAGGCGCGTCGCCTCGCGCGGCCGACCGTCGTGCACTGGGGCATTCTTCGCTGGGGCGGCCACTGGCTGGGACCGGCCGGCGTGCGCGTGCCGCCGCTCGACGTCCCCGACGCAGTCTGGAAGATCTATCCGGATCTGTCCCACGCCGAGGACTGGGAGGCTGCCATCGCGGCGACGTCGTTCGTCCCCGACGACGTGATCGCCGAGCTCTGCGATGCGTACGGCCTGATCGGGACGCCCGAGCACTGCGCCGAGCGGATCGCCGAGATGGCCAAGCTCGGCGTGCAGAGCATCTATCTGATGGGGTTCCAGACCTTCGCGCCGCCCGCGCAGGAAGTCCGCGCGTTCCGCGACGTCGTCTTCCCGCGTCTTCGCGCCGCCGGACTCCGGTAGACCGAATCAACCGTCCGTCGCGGTGACGCGACGGTCACCCAGCTGACACACGCGTACACCTCGATGTGCCAGTCTGTTCGGGATCCGGACAGAGGCGGTTGAACGTAATGCGTCAGGGCAAGCGGCCGGAAACAAGACCTGACGGAGACTTCGTACCTGTGCCTTCGTGTCCCTGTTTCTGGCCTCCTTTTTGCCCGATCCGGCACCCGGAGGAAGGCTCGATGGGAGACGTCAGATGAGCAATTCGTGGAGTCCGTGGGATCTGACCCCGAGTGGGATGGGTGTGGTCATTGCCGCCGCCCTCATCATCGCGATGATCATCGCGCAGTGGTCGAAGCACCGGGACGTGATCGTCGAGACGAGCCCCGTCCAGGTCGACGCGACGAGCGACGGCTCCGCGGCGCCGGCGATGCCGCGTGACCCGGCGCCCGTCGCCTCCGCACGCTCTGGCGCGCCCACGCCCGCGGCGATCGCCGAATGCAACCGGTACGCGGCAAACCGGATCGGCGTCAAGGGCAAGAGCGTCGATGACCTGGACGAGACGAAGAAGAGCGACGAGCGGTTCCGTCGCGCCTATGCGACGTGCGTGCGCTCGCTAGGCTACACGGGCTGACGTCAGGAGTGCGCGCCGCTCCCCGCGGGGGCGGGCGCGCCGGACCGCAGCCGCCGCCAGAAGAACACGCGCGAGATCGAATGTGTCGCCAGGTACTTTTGCGCGGACTCCATGTAGAGGTAGAGCACCGGTGTGATGTAGAGCGTCAGGAGCTGAGACACGAGGAGGCCGCCGACGACGGACAGGCCGAGCGGGCGGCGCGCATCCGCGCCGGCGCCGATGCCGAGGGCGATCGGCAGCGTCCCCAGGAGCGCGGCCATCGTCGTCATCATGATCGGCCGGAAGCGCAGCAGACAGCCCTGGTAGATCGCCTCCGCCGGCGTCAGGCCGGAGCGCTCGGCCTCGATCGCGACGTCGATCATCATGATCGCGTTCTTCTTCACGATGCCGACGAGCATGATCATGCCCACGAAGCCGTAGATGTTCAGCTCCGATCGGAACAGGATCAGCGTCAACAGCGCGCCCACGCCCGCCGACGGCAGCCCCGACAGGATCGTCAATGGATGGATGAAGCTCTCGTAGAGGATCCCGAGGACCAGGTAGATGACGAGGATGGTGATGAGCAGGAGCATCCCCTGCCCCTGCAGAGAGGACTGGAAGGCCTGCGCCGTCCCCTGGAACGTCGCCGATAGCGTCGCCGGCACGCGCAGCTCACGCTGCACGCGCTCGACCTGGGCCACCGCGTCGGACAGCGACACACCGGGCTTGGTGTTGAACGAGATCGTCACCGCGGGCAGCTGGCCGAGGTGGGTCACCGTCAGCGGGCCGATGCCGGGCGTCATGGTGGCCACCGAGCCCAGCGGGACCAGCGCGCCCTTGGCCGAGCGCACGTACAGACGGTTGAGCGCGGTGGCCTCGCGCTGATACTGCGGGTCGAGCTCGAGGATGACCCAGTACTGGTTCGACGGGGTGTAGATCGTGGAGACCTGCTTCGACCCGTACGCCGCGCCGAGCGCACTCTCGATCTGGTCGGCGCTGACGTCGAAGGCCGCAGCCTTGTTGCGATCGATCTCGACCGTCACCTGCGGGCTGGAGATCTGCAGATCCGTGTTGACGTCCTGCAGCCCGGGGAGCTGCCGCAACCGGTCGTACAGAATCGGCGCCCAGTAGTACAGCTCCTGCGTGTCGGTATCTTGTAGCGTGTACTGGTACACCGCCTTGGTCAACTGCCCGCCGATCCGGATCGTGGGCAGGATCTGCGGATACACCCGGATGCCCGGGATGGCTGCGAGCTTGGGGCGCAGCCGCTCGATGATCTTGTCGGCGTGCGGCCGCTGATCGCGCGGCTTGAGCAGGGCGAAGACGCGCCCGTTGTTGAGCACGACGCTCGACCCGCTGGCCCCGATGAACGACATCAGCTGCTGCACGGAGGGATCGGCCCGGACTGTCTCCGCTACCGCGCGCTGCCGCTCCACCATGGCGTCGTAGGAGATGTCCTGGGCGGCCTCCGTGAACGCGAAGATCGTGCCGTTGTCCTCGTTGGGGATGAACCCCTTGGGGATGATCACGAAGAGGTAGACCGTCAGCACGAACGTCCCGAGCAGCGCCACCATCGTCGTCCGCCGGTGGCGGAGCGTCCACTGCAGCGTGCGGTCGTAGACGTGCAGCATGCCGTCGAAGAAGCGCTCCGAGACCTGATACAGCCGGTTGTGCCCGCCGTGGGGTGGCCGAAGGAACCGGCTGCACAGCATCGGCGTGAGGGTCAGCGAGACGATACCGGACACGATCACCGCCGCGCCGATGACCACGGCGAACTCGTGGAGCAGCCGGCCGACGACGCCGCCCATGAAGAGCACGGGGATGAACACGGCGGCCAGCGACAGCGTCATCGAGAGGATGGTGAAGCCGATCTCACGCGCGCCCTTGAGCGCGGCCGTCATCCGGTCCTCGCCGGCTTCCATGTGGCGGACGATGTTCTCGAGCATGACGACCGCGTCGTCGACGACGAACCCGACGCACAACGTCAGGGCCATGAGCGAGATGATGTCGATCGTGTACCCAAGCCCGTACATCACGGCGAAGGTGCCGACGATCGAGAGCGGCACGGCCAGGCTCGGAATGATGGTCGCGGAGAGGTTGCGCAGGAAGAGGAAGATGACCATCACGACGAGGGCGATGGTGAGGATCAGCGTGGACTGCACATCGTGCACCGACTCGCGGATGGCGACCGACCGGTCATAGACGACGTTGAGGTTCACCGACGCGGGCAGCTGCTGGCGGAACACCGGCAGGAGCTTGCGGATCGCGTCGACCACCTCGATCGTGTTCGTCCCCGGTTGGCGCTGCACGGCGAGGACGACCGAGCGCTCGTCGTTGAACCAGCCCGCGACCTTGTCGGTCTGTACACCGTCGATGACGCGTCCCAGCTCCTCGAGCCGCACGGGCGAGCCGTTGCGATAGGCCACCACCAGCGGGCGGTACGCCGCGGCGTCCATGAGCTGGCCCGTGGCCTGGACGTTGACCGCCTGGTGCTGGCCGAAGAGGGTCCCCGTCGGCTTGTTCACGTTCGCCCGCGCGACGGCCTGCTCGACCTCGTCGATCCCGATGCCACGCGCGGCGAGCGCGCGCGGGTCGACCTGCACGCGGACCGCGTATTTCTGCGAGCCGAAGATCGTCACCTGGGCGACGCCGCTGATGGTCGAGATGCGCTGGGCCAGGAACGTCTGCGCGTACTCGTCCACCGTGTAGAGCGGCAACGTCGCCGAGCCGAGCGCCATGTAGAGAATCGGCTGGTCGGCGGGATTCACCTTCTGATAGAACGGCGGGGTGGGCATCCCGAGCGGCAGCAGCGGCGCCGCCTTGGTGAGGCCCGCCTGCACGTCCTGGCCGGCGGCGTCGATGTTGCGCTCGAGCGTGAACTGGATGGTGATCTGCGTCACGCCGAGCGCGCTCGTCGAGGTCATGGAATCGATGCCGGCGATGGTGCTGAACTGTCGCTCGAGCGGCGTTGCCACGGACGACGCCATCGTCTCCGGGCTCGCGCCGGGCAGGTTCGCGATCACCTGGATGGTCGGAAAGTCGACGTTGGGCAGGTCGTTCACGGGCAGCTTCTGGTAGGCCATCACGCCGAAGATCAGGATGGCGGCCATGCCCAGCGTGGTCAGGACGGGACGGCGGATGAAGAGGTCGGTCACGACTTGTCCGGCTTGACGTCCACCCGCGCGCCGGGCACCAGGCGCAGCTGGCCGTTCGTCACAACGCGCTCCCCCGCCTTCAGGCCCTGCTCGATCGTCAGCTCGCGGGCGAGGCGCCGGCCGACCTTCACGACGCGCGATTCGACCGTCAGGTCCGGCTTCACCACGAACACGAACGTCCCCGCCTGGCCGTTCTGCAGGGCCTGGGTCGGGATGAGAACCGCGTCCTCCGACGTGAGCGTGAGCGCGACGTCGACGAACTGCCCCGGCCACAGGGCGTTGTCGGTATTCGCGAACGTGGCCTTCAGCTGGATCGTGCCCGTGGTCGGGTCGACCGTGTTGTTCATGAAGGTGACGGCGCCCACGACGGTCCGCTGCCCACCGTCTAGCAGCGCCTCGACCTTCAGCGGGCCCTGCGCCCGATACTTCTTGATCTCGTCCACGTATCGCTCGGGCACCGCGAACGACACGTAGATGGGGCGGACCTGCGCGATGACGACGAGGGGATTGTCGTCGTTGCCCTTCAGGACGTTGCCACCCTGGACGAGGAGGTTTCCGGTGCGACCGTCCATCGGAGCCTTGATCGTGGTGTAGGCGAGCTGCAGGCGCGCCGTGTCCACCATCGCCTCGTTGACTTTCACGGCGGCGCGCGCGTTTTCCACCATCGCTTCTGCCGCGCTCGCCGCGGCGCGCGCGTTCTCCACCGCGGCGCGATTGGCCTGGACCGTCGCCTGGGTCGTCGCGAAGCTCGTCCGCATCTGGTCGTACTGTTCGCGCGCGATCAGGCCCTTGTCGGCGAGGGTCCGATAGCGCTCCTCCTGCACGCGCGCCATCTCGAGATTCGCGAGGTCGCGATCGAGATTGGCGAGCGCCTGGGTCACCTCCGCCCGGCGCTGGTTGAGCGCCGCCTCCGCCGAGCGAAGCGCCGCCTGGTCCTTGGCGACGTTGGCCTCCCACTGCCGCACGGAGGCCTGCATGGGCCGCGGGTCGATGGTGAAGAGCAGCTGTCCCTGCGTCACCTCCTGGCCTTCGGTGAAGTGCACCTTCACGATCTGGCCGGCGACCTGCGACTTGATGCTCACGGTCGTGTACGCCTGCACGTTGCCCACGGCGGTGACCTGGACGGGGACGGTCTTCTGCTCGACCGTCGCCACGCCGACGGGCACCGCGGGCGCCGCCGCCGGACGCGGCTGGCTGCCGGCGCGGTCGGAGCATGCCGCGAAGACGACGGGCGCGAGGCCGAGCGCGAGGGCGGCCAGGAGTCGCCTCATCGCGCGGCCGCCTCGGTCGCCGCATCGACCAGCGCCTCGAGACCCTTGATGACCTTGCCGCGGTCGTCGGCGGACATGCGCGCCAGGACCTGCTCGACGCTTCGCTTCTGCAGCGTGCGGAGCTCCTGCACGAGCGCCTTGCCCTGGCGGGTCAGCTCGAGGATGTAGACGCGGCGGTCCCCCGGATGGTCGGCCCGGAGCAGGAACTGCTTCTGCTCGAGGCGATCGACGATGTGGGTCACCGCCGGCAGCGTCACGCCGAAGGCCTTGGCCACGTCACCCATGTGGCACTCGGGATGATCGCCCACGTGGTACAGCACCTGCGATTGCGCGTAGGTCAGGTCGAGCTCCGACGCACGCTGCCAGAGGAGCTGGCGGAACGTGGTGCTGCCGAGGGCGTTCAGGAGATCGAGCAGCCGCTGGGCCTCCGTGGATCGGGCGCGGGCGGACCGGGAGGAATGCACAACGCCGTCAATAGTAAACCGGCTTAATCATTCTGTCCATCCGGCGTCCGGGGCCCCGCCCGGCCGGAGACCGTCAGTCCTGCAGCGTCAGACGGCGTCGTCGCGGCGCAGCCGCTCGATCTCCGCCGGCGTGTACCCCGCCTCGCCGAGGATCTCGTCCGTGTGCTCGCCGAGCGTCGGCGGCGGCCGATCGATGCTCGGGCTGCCGTGGGCGAGCCGGAAGCCGGCGCCGACCAGCCGCAGCGGACCGAAGCGCGAGTCGACGGTCTGCAGCACGTCGCGATGCTGGAGCTGCGGATGCTCCACGATCTCGTCGATCTTCCAGATGCAGGCGCACGGCACGTCGGCCGCCGTCAGCCGCGTCTCCCACGTCTTGGGATCGTCCTTGGCCAGCGCGCCCTCGATGACCTCGCGCAGCGCGGCGACATTCTCCGTCCGGGCGGCCCAGTCCTTGAAGCGTGGATCGTCGAGGGCGTCGGGGCGGCCGATCGTCCGCATGAGATTCACGAACTGCTTCTCCGTCAGCACGGCGAGGACGATGTAGCCGTCGCCCGCGCGGAAGCGGCTGGCCGTGGGCTTGCGGCTTACCGAGCCGTTGCCGATCTGCTTCTGCTCGATGCCGGCCACGGTGTACTCGGAGACCGGGCCCGGGATGAAGGCGAGCGCGGCGTCGAGCATGGCGACGTCGACGAACTGCCCGCGGCCTGTGTGCGTGCGCTGATAGAGGGCGCTGGAGACGGCCAGCGCCGCCGTGATGCCGCCGATCGTGTCGCAGATCGCGAAC
>Ga0070708_100002006_pt1 | contig 15668 bp, 9 predicted proteins | sample KBSK5503metaG_FD_65469 | JGI IMG/M metagenome (GOLD analysis project Ga0070708, IMG submission 65469) | Corn, switchgrass and miscanthus rhizosphere microbial communities from Kellogg Biological Station, Michigan, USA - KBS K5-50-3 metaG | ecosystem: Host-associated > Plants > Roots >... | reverse complement strand
TGTGCCGTGGTCGGACATGTCATGGCGATACGGTCTCGACGCACGATTTGGCCTGATAGTCAACCGGGTCACCGCCGCAGGATCGATCCCTCAACTGCTTCCAGCTGCATTTGCGAATTCGGCCGTGATCCCTGAGAACGCATCCCACAGCAATGCATTGGAGTTGCCGTGGGTTCTTCGACCGGACTCCCGAGCGGGCCGAACCCTTTCCGAGATTGCTCGAAGGCTGGTCCCGGATCTCGCTTCGAAGGACGAGAGCAATGCCGCATGAGCTGATCGCGGGGCTTGAGGCAGCGGCTGTCGGTGTTCTCGTCCTTCTATTAGTGCCGAAGCGCGGCGTAAGTCACATTCGGGAAAGGTTTGCGGACCTTAGCTCTGATCGCCGCCGCTGGCTCTTCGAACCGCCGGCGTGGCAGCGCGCCAAGCGGCCGGAGGGCGCTCGAATGGCGGTCCTCGCTGCCATCGACGTGTTCGAACTCGGCGTACCGCTATTCGTTGCTGGGAGGTTGGCAGAACAGAGGTCAGCTCAGATTTACCTCGACCGTCAGAGTCGCTGGGCGGATACGCCAAAGGCTTTGCTGGCGACCCATCTCAAGGGAGGGATGACAGACGCTGAACTCCACAGTCAGTTGGCCAGCCGAGGTTTGCCAGAGCCGTCGGCCAAAGCAGTCGTCAAGAAAATCGAGGCAAGGCCACTGATCAGCGTCAAATGGTGGCTCGAAAGGCAGGCGCTGGCATAGGCAACCGCCAGATCGAATGGTGCACCTGATCCGGATGGTCGAAACGGGGAGGAGGACGAAGAAGAGCCCGAGGAACTCGATGAGGCAGAGCTTTCTCGTGTCGCTGATACCGACCCGAGCCACCTGACGATTCGGACGCTCGGACGACTGCAACTGCTACAGGCCGGCCAGGATTACGGTCCCACGCTGATGAGCAAGAAAGTGCTTGCCTTCATCTGGCTGTACCTGCTCGTGCGCCGACTACACGAGCCGGCAGGTTGGGTACAGCGCGCGGCATTCGCTGAGGAGTTCTCTCCGGGCCTTTCGGTCAAGAGGCAGAGCAAGCGGCTGCGTGACCGGGTGGGCGACATTCTTAGACGGGACCTTCCTGAGGTGCTTGCTTCTCGGATCACTGTCGATCGTCAAGCAATGCGTCTCGACCTCAGCAACTGCAGCATCGACCTGGTCCGTCTTCAGGAAGTGGCAAGACTATGCGCGGACCAGAAGGGGATGCTGACCAGTGACCTCGTCGCGGAAGCGCTCCGAATGTTGGAGGAGACCGAAGGCGAATTTCTTCCGGGATGGGAAGAAATAGAGGCCGAAGCTAACGGCGGCCAGGGCGCGGCTAAGGAGTACGTCCGCGCTCTTCGGGAGGTAGCTGAAACGGCCCGGGTCGACCTCATGGGCGCCCTGGCGGCTAACCACCTTGCCCGGCAGGAACCCCGAAAGGCGATCCCGCTGCTGGAGCGGGGTCTCGAGCACCAACCCGAACGAGAAGATCTCGCCAGAAAGCTCATTGCTGCATACATGGAGACCGGACAGCGGGGCAGAGCTGCAGATCTCCAAAAGGCGCATGCCCTAGGCATCTGAGACTCGAACCCAGTCGGGGCACCTTCACAACCGAATAGGACCCTTGAGGTGTTAGGTATTGAGCCCCCGCTATCCCCTGGTATTGGCGAGCCTTAACAAGCTGGCTAGTAGCGGGTCCCATTGGACATCAACGTTGCCTGAGTGGGCATCGACCGGCCCGCAGGGGCTTCTTCTAGAGCAACTTGTGTGCACGGCTACTCGAGGTTTGGAGCCGCCTATTGGCCTGCAGCGTCACATTTCGTCCTCCTTGAGATCGACGCTTGCGGCAATTCGCTTGCCGGCGAACTTATATGTCGGATCTGCGTCGGAGCCGTCGCTCGCCTCATCGAAGCTTTCTTGGAGTTGGAGGATTGCCACTCCAGCCGCTACGAGATTGTGGGACAGACTGAACCTGCTGCCGGAACCTGCTGCTTCTGCCTAGCGACCCTTTAAGCAGCGGGCGGCGGCAGTCGGGGTTGTTTAGTATCTCCTCTCTACCGAGGGAATAGAAAGCTGGACGTCTTTGATCTAGGCCGGCGCGTCGTGGGCGAGTACGCCGAGTATGTCCGCGGCTTTATCTCAATCAAGGACGACCGCATAAAGGAAAAGGTCAAAGACGAGCTCGACGCAGGGCTTCTTTGGCCAGACCCCCACGTGGGCATCACGCCGTCGTTCGAGCCGGGAATGACCGTCGACGAGCTTGTCGCTGGAGGCGTCCTACACCCTGAGTGCGCGCGGATCTTCCGTCGCAAGACCGAAAGCGATCCGACGGGCCAACCTCTTCGCCTGCATAAGCATCAGGAGGACGCAATCCGGGCGGCTCGGTCTGGCCGGAGCTACGTGATGACCACTGGCACTGGATCTGGAAAGAGCCTCGCGTACGTAATCCCGATTGTGGACGAGGTCCTTCGCAAACCAAGCAAAGGTATCAAGGCGATTGTCGTCTATCCGATGAACGCGCTCGCCAACAGTCAGCTCGGCGAGCTGACCAAATTCCTGAAACTTGGTTTTCCGGATGGCCATGGCCCGGTGTCGTTTGAACGCTACACCGGGCAAGAGTCCGATGAACGACGCAACGAGATTATCGCCTCCCCTCCGGACATTCTGCTCACGAACTACGTGATGCTCGAATTGATACTCACTCGACCTCGGGAACGTGCACTTGTCACGTCAGCCAGAGGGTTGAGGTTCCTCGTCTTCGACGAACTTCATACGTACCGAGGTCGGCAAGGTGCTGATGTCGCCATGTTGATCAGGAGGACGCGCGAGGCGACCCAGGCAGGTCCTCAACTGACGTGTATCGGAACGTCGGCCACCATTGCCGGCGAGGGCACTCCGCATGACCAGCGTCGCCAAGTGGCTGAGGTGGCCAGCTTGATCTTCGGCACGCAAATAGCCTCAGACGACGTCATTGGTGAAACGCTTACCAGGGGGACGCCTCAGGTTGACTTCGCCGATCCGGGCGCTCGCGCGGCTCTGAAACACAGCATTTCCACCAGCCACGATGAGTTGTGGACGTACTCGGACTACGTTTCGGATCCACTCTCCAGTTGGATCGAGCAGACCGTCGGGCTCCAGACGATCGATGGCAACCTCGTCAGACGACCGCCGGCTCCTCTTGCCGAAACCAGCGCCACCCTGGCCGAATTGATTGGAGAAGCTCCGCAGCAATGCGCTTCGGCCCTAGAGCTGCATCTTCAACGGGGCTACACCGTCACGCAGCCTGGTACAGACTTTCCAGCCTTTGCATTTCGATTGCATCAATTCTTGAGTCGTGGAGACACCGTCTTTGCTTCTCTAGAGTCGGTAGAGGAACGCGCGATATCTGTAGAGCGCCAGCACTTTGTGCCCGGGGATCGGTCACGGGTCTTGTTCCCCCTTGCCTTCTGCAGGCAATGCGGCGCTGAGTACTACACAGTCCGGCGCATCGGTGAAGGGGCAATCCAGCGCATTGAGCCACGCGACTTTGACGACAAGCAGCCGCCCACCCGAGACTCAAAAGATGGCTACCTGTATCTCCGGTCAGATCCAGCTTGGCCAGAGGCGAGTGACGCGATCCTCGACCGTGTCCCCGAGGAATGGGTGGATGAGAACAACGGAGTGCGGAGGATCAAGTCTCACTACAGGCAGTACTTGCCTCGAACCGAGGCGGTCCTTCCGGACGGAAACCCGGACCGCGGGGGGGTCATATGCCAGTTCGTTCCACGGCCGTTCGTTATGTGTCTCAGCTGCGGTGTTTCCTATTCGGCGCGAACAGGCGACTTCTCAAAGCTGGCAACGCTAGGTTCGGGTGGTCGAAGTACTGCCACCTCGATCGCGAGCCTGTCCACGATTCGCTGGCTTCGGGCCAATGATGAAGTTAAGGACGCTAGGAAGCTGCTCGCCTTCAGCGATAACCGGCAAGACGCGTCGTTGCAGGCAGGCCACTTCAATGACTTCGTGCAGAGCACCCTGCTGAGACGAGCCCTGCTTCGTGCCGCACGCGCCGCCGGCCCTGATGGGCTTGGGCATGATGGCCTGGCACAGGCGGTATTCGCGAATCTAGAGGTTGCTTTTGAGGACTACGCAGCGAACCCGCTGGCCGAGTTTGCGGCGAAGACCAACGCGGAGCGCGCACTTCGAAGCGTCCTGGCTTACGAGGTCTATTTGGACATCTCACGCGGTTGGAGGCTCAGCTCTCCAAACCTTGAGCAGTGCGGCCTGCTGACTTTCATCTACGAATCACTCACCGCAATATGTTCGGCTGAGGAACACTGGTCTGCCTCGCACCCGGCCCTGGCTACAGCATCCCCTGGCACGCGCGAAAAGGTCGCCAAAGCGCTGTTGGACCACATGCGGCGCCAACTGTGCATCAAGGTTGAGTACCTTGACGCCAACGAGCAGGAGTCGATCCGTCAGCAGTCGCAGCAACACCTGATCGAGCCGTGGGCACTCGACCCAAGTGACCGCCTGACATACGCGAGCATCCTTTATCCCGGGCCGGCTGCAAGTGCTGGGTTCGGCGGCGCAGAATTCCTGAGTAGCAGGAGCGGATTCGGCCGCTATCTGCGGCGCGCCAGCACGTTTTCGCAGTTCTCCGGCAAGCTGACGCCAGACGACGCCGACCACATTGTTCATGACCTCCTGGAACGACTCGTCGTCGCGGGTATTGTCACTCATGCCAAGCCGGTCGAGAAGGGCGGGCAACCCGGATACCAACTCCTTGCCTCCGGCATGAGGTGGGTGGCCGGCGAAGGGAAGCAGGGCTACCACGATGTAGTGCGCATGCCGGGATTGCCACCGGAGGGCGTTGCCGTCAACCCTTATTTCCGCGATCGATACGCCGAGCTGGCGGGAGGAGTCGTTGCTCGCGCAAGGGAGCACACGGCTCAAGTTCCCGCGGAAGTCAGAGAACAGCGTGAACACGAGTTCCGAGAGGGCAGACTCCCTGTTCTGTATTGCTCGCCGACCATGGAGCTCGGCATAGACATCGCGTCCCTACATGTGGTCGGCATGAGGAACGTGCCTCCTACGGCTGCCAACTACGCACAGCGGAGCGGTCGCGCTGGCCGTGGCGGCTCGCCCGCGAGCCCCGCCTACGTCTTCACCTACTGCTCAACAGGCAGTCCACACGATCGTTACTTCTTCCGCCGGCAAAACTTGATGACTGGCGGCACAGTCAGTGTGCCGAGGCTCGATATCGCCAACGAGGATCTTGTGCGCGCCCATGTGGACTCGATTTGGTTAGCGGAATCGAAGCAAAGCCTGGGACGAGGCCTGACGGACATCCTGGACCTCGCGGGCGACGCGCCAACCATGAAGCTGCTTGAGAGCGTCAGGGCAAGCTTGAACGACAAGACTCATCGCGACAACGCCGCCCAGCGGGCGGCAAACGTGTTACACGATGTGTTGCCGTTGCTCGAGCAATCGTCGTGGTGGCACCCGGAGTGGCTCGAGCGGACAGTAGAGTCGATTCCCAGCCGCTTCGAGGACGCCTGCTCGCGTTGGCGTGGCCTTTTCGGATCAGCGCTGGCCCAGGCGAAGGCACAGAACGCCGTGATCCATGACGCCACGCGGTCGGTCGAAGAGAAGCGGGACGCTGAGCGCCGGCGCCAACAGGCCGAGGCCCAAATGAAGCTCCTGACTGTCGGTGACGACCGGGCCCAGAGCGACTTCAGCAGCTACAGGTATTTCGCCAGCGAAGGATTCTTGCCTGGCTACAGCTTTCCACGACTGCCTCTATCTGCATTCATACCCGGTCGCCGCGGAGCGGGAGGCAGCGACGACTACCTGCAGAGGCCGCGCTTCGTCGCGATCACCGAATTCGGTCCGCGGAACATCATCTATCACGAAGGTTCGCGTTACGTTGTTAATCAGATCCAACTGCCTTTCCGCGCCGAGGCAGGTGGCGATTCTCCGTTGATGACAGAGACGGCCAAACGCTGCGGCAACTGCGGATATTTACATATCGGCCGCGATCGCGATCTTTGCGAGAGTTGTGGAGCTGCGTTGGAGGAACCGCTCGATTCCTTAGTCCGTTTGAGCCACGTCCTTGCTCGTAGACGTGACCGAATTAACTCAGATGAAGAGGAGCGCCAGCGCCAGGGCTACGACATATGGAGTGCGGCCCGTTTTGCCGAGCGCAATGGAAAACCGAGCGCTCGAGTCGCCCGCGTAATCGACCAAGGGCAGCACATCGCCACACTTGAGTACGGTGAGGCGGCGACGCTTTGGCGCATCAACGTTGGCTGGAGGCGACGGAATCCGGGTCAACCGCTCGGTTATAACGTCGACGTTGAGCGTGGGTATTGGGCCAAGGGGTCGGACGACCAGGACGACGACGAGATTGATGACGCAAAGAACGCGAAACGTATTCAACGCATCATCCCGTACGTCCAGGACCATCGCAATTGCTTGCTGCTGAGTTTCACCGAAATTCCCGAACCGAAGGTCCTCGCGTCGCTTGAGGCAGCGCTCCGAGTCGCCATCGCCGCCCGCTATCAGCTAGAGGACGAAGAGATTGCGGCTGAGCCGCTGCCAGCACGCGAACGACGAACCCGTGTGCTTCTGTACGAGGCAGCCGAGGGGGGAGCTGGAATCTTAAGGCACCTAGTTGACGATCCTGGCGCGCTGCAAGCGGTCGCTCGCGCCGCACTCGATATCTGCCATTTTGATCCGAGCACCCTAGTCGATAGAGGTCGGGCGGACGGAGCGCGCGAGGCTTGCGAAGCTGCTTGTTACGACTGCCTCCTGGGCTATCGCAATCAAATGGACCACCCCATCCTCGATCGTAAGGCTGTGGCGCCCCTACTAGCGGTGCTCGCTCGAGCCTCCGTCCAGACTTCTCCGGGGCCCGAGGACAGGGCCGAACATGCCCTGCGGCTGATGAACCTTTCTGCTTCCGGGCTCGAACGCGAGTGGGTCGAGTTCATCGACGCAGGCGGCCTGAACCTTCCAGACCACGCACAGGAGCTGATGCCGAGCGTCGGAACGCGGCCAGATTTCACATATACCGGTAACGACAGAGCGGCGATATATGTTGACGGTCCGCACCATGAATTCCCAGATCGCGCAGCGCGCGATGTCGCTCAAACCGCGGCTCTCGAAGATGCCGGGTACACGGTCATCCGTTTCAAAGACCGAAAGGATTGGGAGAGCGTCGTAACGCGTTACGCCTGGCTATTCGGCCACATGCGTGTCCCACTTTGACCTTCCAGGTCGGCGCGCTCGTCAGGGCGCGCGGCAGAGAGTGGGTGGTCAATCCTGGCTCCTCAGATGAACTAGTCATCCTGAGGCCGCTCGGCGGAACGGACGCAGAGACCGCCGGGTTGCTAACGGCGCTGGAAAAAGTTGAGCACGCGACCTTCGACCTTCCGGATCCGAATAGACCCGGGGACCACCGATCCGCGCGGCTGCTGCGCGATGCAGTGAAGCTCGGGTTCAGATCGGGCGCAGGGCCCTTCCGGTCGTTCGCTCGTATTGCGGTCGAGCCGCGGCCATACCAATTGGTTCCACTACTCATGGCCCTAAGGATGGACCCTGTACGGCTGCTAATCGCAGACGACGTGGGGATTGGCAAGACCATCGAGGCAGCCCTCATTGCCCGTGAGCTCATAGATACGGGCGGCGTGCGGCGCCTGGCCGTCTTGTGCCCTCCGCACCTGGCGGGCCAGTGGAAGAAGGAGCTCGATCTTAAGTTCCACATCGACGCGACCCTCGTCCTGTCATCGACCGCCGCGCGGCTCGAACGAGAGTGTGTCGGCGAGCAGACTCTCTTCGATCTCAATCCCTTCGTCATTGTGTCAACCGATTTTATCAAGGCAGAGAAGCGACGCCTTGACTTCCAGCGCACGTGTCCTGAGCTGGTTATCGTCGATGAGGCGCACACCTGCAGTTTGGCAGGCCCTCACCGCAGCGCACGGCAGCAACGACACGAACTGCTCAAGGGTCTCGCCGCCGACCGTTCTAGACACCTAATACTGGTGACCGCGACCCCGCATAGCGGTAATGAGAACGCCTTTAGATCCCTGATCTCGCTCCTCGATCCCAGCTTGACGGCCCTGCCGGAGGACCTCACGTCACCGCAGCACGAGGCAGATAGGAAGCGCCTAGCGAAGGTGATGGTCCAACGCCGCCGTTCGAACATCACGCGCTACGTGGATGCGGATACCCCTTTTCCGGAACGCGAGGAGCGTGAGGAGCCGTATCAGCTTTCCAAGCCCTACAAGGATTTCTTCGAAAAAGTCCTACGGTTTTGTCGCGAGTCGGTTCGGGACACTGACGGCGGCTTACACAGGCAGCGGGTCCGCTACTGGTCCGCGCTAGCACTTCTTCGATCGGTTGCCTCGAGTCCCGATGCCGCTGCCGAAACGCTGAGAAATCGCGCACGTACCGCGGAAACGGCAGATGCTGCCGCCGCCGACGAGGTGGGTCGCCGTCTCCTCATGGACGATGTGCTCGAGGACGACATCGACGACTCGGATCCGGGAGCTGACTTCGACGCAGCGCCAGAGGGACCCGTGTCACGCCGGCTCAAGGTTCTCGCTAGAGAAGCGGATGGCTTGGCTGGCGAACATGATGCGAAGCTCCGACGGGCGACTGCGCTGATCAAGGACCTCGTGCACGATGGCTATCGTCCGATTGTGTTTTGCAGGTTCATCCCAACTGCTGACTACGTCGCAACGCACTTGCGGGAGGCGCTTAGGGGTGTCGAAGTTGCTTCGGTCACTGGGAGGATTCCCTCGGATGAACGCGAACAGCGCGTATTGGAGCTTGCCCAGTCGCACCCTCGCGTCCTGGTCGCGACGGATTGCCTCAGCGAAGGCATCAACCTGCAGGAGCACTTCGACGCGGTGGTGCATTACGACCTCGCATGGAACCCGACTCGGCATGAGCAGCGTGAGGGACGGGTGGACCGTTACGGGCAGAAGAAGAAAGTGATCCGAATCCTCACGATGTATGGCCGTGACAACGCCATCGACGGAGTGGTGCTCGACGTACTGCTGCGCAAACACCGCGCAATCCGAAAGGCGACTGGCGTGTCGGTGCCTGTCCCGATCGACTCCGAGGGAGTCGTTGAGGCGATCCTCGAGGGTCTTCTGCTCCGAGGCCGAGCCGAAGCGGGATTCGAGCAGTTGCTTCTACTGGACAAGGAGTTCAAACCCAAACAGGAAATCCTGTTTGGCGAGTGGCAAAAGGCGGCCGATCGGGAAAGGCGATCCCAAAACCTATTTGCCCAAGCCTCAATCAGACCGGAGGAGGTTGCCTCCGAGCTACGGGAGGCGCGGCACGCTTTTGGCGAGGCGGAAGACGTCCGGCGGTTTATCCACGCGGCTGTTCCGGCAGTTGGCGGCACGGTCTCGGGCGAGAAGGTGCTGCGAATAGACGTCTCCGCCGGGCCGCCGGCGCTGAAAGATGCTGTGATCGAGACTCGACTCGAAGCGACGTTCGACGCTTCGCCAACCGATGGCCAGGTCCAGCTCGTGCGCACGCATCCATTTGTGGCGGGCCTGGCCGCCTATCTGATCGACACAGCCCTCGATTCGCTCGCGGAAAAGCCGGCCGCGGGACGGTGCGGTGTGATCCGCACACGAGCGGTCAACACGCGAACCACACTGCTAGTCATCCGCAACCGGTACCACCTCCTGCTGCGCATCGGTCGCGAAGAGAGGGCGTTGCTGGCCGAAGATACCGATGTCGTTGGCTTTGAGGGCCAACCCCAGGGTCCGCGCTGGCTGGCCGACGGTGCGGCGGAGTCGTTGCTTGGTGCGATGCCGACCGGGAATGTTGGCGACGGCCAGAAGCGGGAGTTCCTAGCTGTGCTAATCGAGGGCGCAGCCGCCTGGTCGCCGTACCTGGCGGATCACGCGAACCGCCGAGCAGAACGGCTCGTCGCTTCTCACAATCGAGTTCGCGCGGCGACAGGATTCGGCGGTAGGGCAGCGGTCGAAGCTCACCATCCTGACGTGCTCGGCGCTTACGTCCTTTTGCCAGACTCCGCTGCCTGATGGCCCGTCAACGGTCCGCGTTCGCCACGGTTCGCACTGAGGGCACACTGCTTCCCGCGGACGAACTAGTTCGAATCGCGGATCGCGAAGCAATCGGAATGTCGGCGACGGACTATCACCTGCAGCCACACGAGCGAATCAACGAAGGCATCAGCCAATCGTGGAATCGCCTCGTCCCGGCGTGGGGGGGCCTGAAGGCGGCCCTGGACAAGCTATCGATCGGGGCACCCGGCACAACCGAGACGCGAGAGCGTTGGCTCTTGGTCATCTTCGATGAACTTGGCTTCGGCCGGTTATCCGTCGCGCGAGGCGAACTCGATGCTGGCGGTGGACGGAGGTATCCGATATCACATGTCGGTCCCAACGACCTGCCGATTCACCTCGTGGGTTTCGGCCAGGACCTCGATCGCCGCACACCTGGGCGTGTCGGAGCCGCGACTTCAAGCCCACATGGCTTGCTCCAGGAGTTCCTAAACGACTCTGCCGCTCACCGCTGGGGCATCGTCAGCAATGGCCGTCAGCTTCGTGTCCTCAGGGACAACACGTCTCTTACTCGTCAGGCCTATGTCGAATTCGACCTCGAGGACATGTTCGAAGGTGAGGTCTACTCAGACTTTGCGCTGCTGTGGCTTGTCTGCCACGAGAGCCGATTCGTTGGTTCAATCGGCGACACCTGGCTGGACCGCTGGTCGGATGAAGCGCAGAAGGCTGGAATCCGAGCGCTCGACAACTTGCGCGATGGCGTACAGGCGGCGATAGAGGCGCTGGGGTCTGGATTTATGAGGCATCCAGCCAATTCAATATTGCGGGGTCAGCTGAGAGCAGGTGCGCTAGACGCGCAGGACTACTACCGGCAACTTCTGCGTCTTGTCTACAGGCTCATCTTCTTGTTCGTCTCTGAGGACCGCGACCTACTGCTTCCGGCCCAAACCGAAGCGCGCACGCGTGAGATCTATCTGGAGCACTACTCGCTCGATCGCGTCCGCCGACTCGCCTCGCGATGGCGTGGCGCCAACGCTCATCCCGACCTCTGGCGATCGCTGCGTCTGGTCATGTCCGCGCTTGGAGCCGACGACGGTCTGCCAGTCCTCGGACTGCCCTCTCTCGGTAGCTTCCTGTGGTCAACCGAAGCAGCGCCCACAGTAGAGGGATGCGACATTGCCAACCGCGACCTCCTGACCGCCGTCCGTCATCTCTCCTTCGTCGAGAGCAACAAGGTCAAGCGCCAGGTCGACTACCGCAACCTCGGTCCCGAAGAGCTCGGTGGGATTTATGAGTCGCTCCTGGAACTGCATCCCCGCATCAACGTAGATCTCGGCACGTTCGAGCTGCGAACCGTAGCAGGCCACGAGCGCAAGACCAGTGGCAGCTACTACACGCCAACCAGCGTGATCACGTCCCTTCTCGATTCGGCGCTGGAGCCAGTCCTCGACGAAGCGGCTCGTAGGACAGAGCCCGAGACGGCGATCCTCGACCTGCGGGTGGTTGACCCCGCCTGCGGCAGCGGTCATTTCCTCATCGCAGCCGCCCACCGCATTGCGCGGCGGCTGGCGGCTGTACGGACTGGGCTCGTCGAGCCGGCGCCACCTGATATGAGGGCGGCGCTGCGTGACGTCATCAGCCACTGCGTGTACGGCGTCGACATGAATCCGATGGCGGTAGAGCTATGTAAGGTCAACCTATGGATCGAGGCGCTTGACCCGGGGAGGCCACTGTCCTTTCTCGACCACCGCATTCGTTGCGGGCATTCGTTGCTGGGCGGCACCCCAGAACTGGTAGCCGAAGGCATACCAGATGAGGCGTTCAAGGCGCTCGAAGGCGACGAAAGGAAGTGGGTTTCATCCCTGCGCAAGCGAAACCGCCAGGAGCGTGAGGGACAGCTCTCGTTAGGCCTCGAGGCTTCGGTCGGGCAGGAGAGCAGGCTTGCCGAAAGCCTTCGTGCTCTCGACGCAATCGAGGACAAGTCACCGGCCACAGTCCACGAGAAAGAGGCTCGGTGGGTTGCGCTTCAGAACGCAGCGCCGGCCGTCGCAGCCCGGCTTGAGGCGGACGCCTGGTGCGCGGCTTTTATGACCTCGAAACAGCCCGGCGAACCAGCGATCACCGACGGCGTTCGCCAGCAATTCGCCGTTGACCCCGGCCAGGTCGCTCCGACCGTGGTGGCGGCAGTGCGCAATCTTGCGAACCGCTTTCGGTTCTTCCACTGGCATCTCGAGTTCGCCGACGTGTTCGCCAAAGGCGGATTCGATCTCGTTTTGGGAAACCCACCCTGGGAGCGCGTGAAACTCCAGGAGCAGGAGTTCTTCGCGCGGCGCGATGCCGCGCTCGCTAGACAGACGGGCGCGCGGCGCAAGACTGCCATCGCGGCTTTACGCAAAGAGAACGCCACACTTGATTTGGAGTTCAGGACTGCACTCCGCGAATCAGAGGCTATAAGCCATTTTCTTAGAGAGTCGGGGCGGTTTCCTCTATGCGGCCGCGGCGATGTCAACACATACTCAGTTTTTGCAGAGACGATGCGGGGTCTGGTCGGACCGACGGGGCGGGCTGGGATCATCGTTCCAACGGGAATCGCCACCGATGACACCACCAAGGAGTTCTTCCAATCTATCGTGGAGCAGCGCAGCCTCGCTTCGCTGTACGACTTCGAGAACGCGGCCCCAATCTTTGAGGGGGTCCACCGCAGCTACAAGTTCTGCCTACTAACGCTGTCTGGATCTGAGCGACCGGTCGAGCATCCCGACTTCGTCTTCTTTGCCCACCGCGTGGAGGACCTGGACGACGAGGATCGACGATTCAGACTGTCTGCCGCCGACTTCAAGCTACTGAACCCCAACACGCGAACTTGCCCAATATTTCGCACAAGTCGTGACGCCGAAATCACGAAGGGGATCTACTTGCGGCTTCCTGTATTCATAGACCGCACCCGTCGGGACGGCAACCCATGGGGCGCCTCATTCACGCGTATGTTCGACATGACTAATGCCTCCGGCCGGTTCAAGCGGCGTACCGAGCTGGAGCGAGAGGGGTGGGTGCTCGACGGCAATGTATTCCGAAAGAATCAGCAGGCGTACATTCCTCTGTATGAGGGAAAGATGTTTCAACTGTTCGACCACCGGTACGCAAACGTAGTTATTGGCGGTGGATTGATCCGGCAAGGCCAATCAGACGAACTAACTGAGGCTGAGCACGCCGACCCTACACGAGTGCCGGAGCCTCGTTACTGGGTGGCAAAGGAAGACGTTCCCAAGTTGGGAACAGTCGCCCTCGCTCTACGAGATGTCACCAGTGCGACGAATGAGAGGACTGTCATCGCTTCTCTAGTTCCGCCCATCGCGTTCGGTGACAAGGCGCCGCTAGTCCTGCTGGATCGTCCATCAGCAATTCGGTTTGCGAGTTTAGCCGCGGTGCTGTCGAGTTTCGCACTGGACTACGTGGCACGAACCAAGGTTGGTGCAGTGAAACTGGCTTATTTCGTGATCGAGCAACTGCCACTGCCATCTCCAGCGGTCTTCGCCGACAAGTGCCCGTGGGATGTCGAGCAGCGTCTCGAGGAGTGGCTCGCTCCCAGGGTCGCCGAATTGAGTGCGACCGCAAGAGACATGGTTTCGCTCAGTGAAGAACTCGGATTTGCAGGTGCCCCTTTCCCGTGGAGCGAAGAACGTAGAGGGTTCTTACGAGCTGAGCTCGATGCTGCGTTGTTCCACCTGTACGGACTGCAACGCGACGATGTGAGCTATGTATTAGACACATTTCGAATCATCAAGCGCAAAGAGGAGGGCACGTTGGGTCAGTATCGGACGAAGCAAATGATTCTCGAGCGATTCGACGCCCTGTCGGAAGCAGTCAATTCAGGCATGCCATACAGGACGGTGCTCGATCCACTGCCAGCAAAAGTCACAGTGACAGCCTAACGGCGCGCCACATCAGCGAGCCAACACAATGACGGATCGCGCGGAGGTCCTATTCCACGGCAAGAACGCTGTACTGCTGCCGGCCTACCGTAAATTGCGCGCTTTGCTTACGGGCCGCCTTAGATGCGAATCTTATGTTGCGACAATCTATGTGGGCTTTTCTCGGAATGGCCGTATGGTCGCGGCTGTATACCCGAGACATGGAGATCATCTTGAAATAGCGCTTGCGTTGCCTGTCGACGCGAAATCACCGCTACTACATGACGCACGTCATTTGAAGTGGCCCACAATGCAGCTGGCAGTCGCCATCCGCGACGACAAATCGTTCATGGCGGTCGAGCCTTTGATCCGAAGAGCTGTAACGGGAGTCGAAGCATAGCGTTCTCATTTCGGAAAGAGAGTCGATACGAACGTTCGCCCGTTGCCACGGGCAATTACATACCTACAGCGAGCGGTCAGGTCGTACTTGCGAGAGACCAGCCTGCGGATCACACATTCAGCCGCGTGGTCCCGCGGCTCGGACTGGGCGGACCGGTCCAACCCGAACTGGTCAGCTTGCCCCCGACCCTGGTCCACGCTATGGTCCATTTATCGATGCAGCCCCTTCGCGACCGAGTCATAAGTCAGCGGTATTCATGCCTGATGCGACACTTGCCACTCCCGAGCTCATAAAGCGAAAGGACGTATCAGGGCCATGACCGCCGACTGGCTGGTCGTGATGAGCGAAGACAACTGGCAAATTTGCGAGCGGGAAGAGCTCATAAGCGTTGGTGGCGACGGCTCCAAGTTAGATCGATTCGAATATGGCGATCGCCTATGGATCTATGTCAACCGCAAATACGTCGACCACCAGGTGCCACACGTTTATGAGATCCAAGCATTGGCACGCGTTAGCGGACCCGTTATGACCCTAAAGAAGAGTCCGTGGCGTAAGCGTGGCCGATCAGAGTACAAGTTGGCTCGAGCAATTGCAGTAGAGCGAAGGCTTCGAATCTCGGCTCTTCAGCTAGTTAAGTCGCTTAGCTTTGCCGGCACGCCGCCGGTATGGGGACTGTCCTTGTTGAACGCGCCATTAAGACTAACGCCGAATGACGTCAAGAATCTGGAACGAGCAGCCGCGAAGGCCTAACCCGTGGCAACGATGCATCCCGGCGTCATCGTCTTCGACAAGAGCGAGGCCGAGCGAAAGGTGTTCACTGCTCTCGACCGCGCGCTCCCCAACGCATATCACGCGCTGCACCACGTGGCTCTGCTCAAGATGGGCGTAGGGGGTAGAGCCGTCGATGACGAGATCGACTTTGTGATCGTCCATCCCGAGCTTGGTGTCATGGTGCTCGAGGTCAAGGGTGGGCTAGTGAGCTATGACCCAGCCACGGGCCGCTGGTCTTCTAGCGGTACGAATATTCGGGATCCCTTCGACCAGGCCACTGACGCCAAATACGGATTGGCCCGGTGGCTCTCGGCCCAACCTGGCTGGCGCGCCGAGTGGGGGCCGTTTGGCCACGCAGTGATTTTCCCGGACGGCGTTTATCACGGCGCGCCCATGCCTAAGGTGGATCGACGCATCGTGTTCGATGCCGATGACCTGGCCGACCGAAGTCGGTTGAGGGTGCGACTCGAGAATGCATTCAGCCTCTGGAAGGGTGCCGCTAAGCTAGGCACCGTCGGCTGTGCTTTCGTCGTGAGCGCACTTGACCATG
>Ga0070708_100002004_pt1 | contig 15669 bp, 14 predicted proteins | sample KBSK5503metaG_FD_65469 | JGI IMG/M metagenome (GOLD analysis project Ga0070708, IMG submission 65469) | Corn, switchgrass and miscanthus rhizosphere microbial communities from Kellogg Biological Station, Michigan, USA - KBS K5-50-3 metaG | ecosystem: Host-associated > Plants > Roots >... | reverse complement strand
TGATTCTCGACGACCCCAACGCCGAGGAGCGGCTCGCCGCCACGCGGCGCTTCCTCGAGGCCCGCAAAGAGCAGGGCCACGCGCGGCCCCCGGCTAAGAGCGCGGCGAAGGCCGCGCGGCGTTAGAAGCCTGCAGAATAGACCGTTCGGGAGGAGCGATGAATGCCCATCGGGGAATTCTCTACGCCTGCTGCCTGGCCGCGCTCGCCGCAGCCGCGCCACCGGTGAGCGCCCAGCGCACCGCGAAGCCCGTGCTGCACGGGCGGCACTGGGTCGCGATCACCGGCAAGCCACTCGCCGCGACGGCCGGCGCGATGACGTTCCAGAAGGGCGGGAACGCCGTGGACGCGGCGTGCGCGATGCTCGCCGCCGTCACCACGATGTGGCGGGTGCTCTCCTGGGGCGGCGAGACGCAGGCGCTGATCTACGATCCGCAGAGCGGCAAGGTGATCGGCATCGACGCCCTGGGCGTCGCGCCCACGGGGGCGACCCCGGAGTTCTTCCGCGGCAAGGGGATGGCGTATCCCCCCGAGTACGGGCCGCTCGCGGCGGTGACACCGGGGACGCCCGGGGGTCTCATGACCATGCTCGCCGAGTACGGCACGCTGAGCCTAAAGGACGTGCTCGAGCCCGCGATCCAGATGGCCGATGGCTATCCCATCGAGGCCGAGACCGCGAACTCGATCGAGCGCAACAAGGAGCGCATCAAGCAATGGAAGTATTCGCGCGCCGTGTTTCTGACCCACCCCGGGGAGAAGCGCGAAGCGCCCTACGCCGGCGAGGTCTTCCGCCAGCCCGATCTCGCCGCCACGCTGCGCAAGCTCGTCGAGGCCGAGCAACAGGCGCTCAAGAGCGGGAAGAGCCGCAAGGAGGCGATCGCCGCCGCCTACGACCGATTCTACAAGGGCGACATCGCCCGCGAGTTCGTGCGCGGTGTGCAGGAGGAGGGCGGGCTCATCACGCTCGACGACCTCGCGGGCTGGAAAGTCCGGATCGAGGAGCCCGTGATGACGACCTACCGGGGCATCGACGTCTACAAGCTTACCCACTGGACGCAGGGGCCCGCGATGCTCCAGGCGCTGAACATCCTCGAGAGCTTCGACTTGAAGGGCATGGGGTACAACAGCGCACGCTACATCCACGCCCTTTACCAGGCGATGAATCTCGCCTTCGCCGACCGCGACTTCTATTACGGCGACCCGTACTTCCCGCCCGAGGAGCCGATCGCCGGGCTCCTGTCGAAGCAGTACGCGAAGGCGCGCGCGCAAGCGATCAACTGGGAGCGGAACGACCCGAGTGTGAAGCCGGGCGATCCCTATCCCTTCATGGGCAAGGTGAATCCCTACCGGCAGCTCTTGGAAAGCTGGCCCGGGGTGACCCCGGCCACAGGCGGAGGCGGCGCGGGCGACGATCGCTCTTTCAAGGAGGCGTTCTTCGGGGGCACCACGTCCATCGAGGCGGCCGACGAGCACGGCTGGGTGGTCTCGGTCACCCCGAGCGGCGGCTGGATCCCTGCGGTGGTCGCGGGGCGCACGGGCGTCGGGATGAGCCAGCGGATGCAGAGCTTCGTCCTGAACGAGGCGGAGAACCCGTTCAACGTGGTGGCGCCCGGTAAGCGCCCCCGGGTGACGCTCACCCCGACGCTCGCCCTCAAGGACGCGAAGCCGTTTCTCGCCATGGCGGTGCAGGGCGGCGACACGCAGGACCAGAACCTGCTCCAGTTCTTTCTCGACGTCGTCGAGTTCGGGATGAACGTGCAGGAGGCGGCCGAGGCGGCGAACATCACGAGCTACCAGATGCGCAGCTCGTTCGGGAACCACGAGTCGCGGCCCGGCCGGCTCACGCTCAACGAGTCCGTGCCGCCCTGGGTGCGCAAACAGTTGCGGGCGATGGGCTACATCCTCGACTTCGAGCCGCTCACTTCGGGGCCGATCAACGGCATCTACTTCGACCGGGAGCACGGCACGATGTGGGGCGGGTCGAGCAACTACGGGGAGGACTACGGCATCGCGTGGTGACGGTGGGCCAGAAGGCGCGGCGGAGCCTCACCCTGACGGCCGAGCACGTGGCCGCCTACGCCAGGCTGACGGGGGACTACAACCCACTCCATTTCGACGAGGCCTTCGCGTCGCGGACCAGGTTCAAGACGCTCGTCGTGCAGGGCGGGCTCACGACGGGGCTGCTGCACGCGCTCGTGGCGATGGATCTTCCGGGGCCCGGTACGGTCTTCCTGAGCCAGCACTGGAAGTTCACCGCCCCGGTCTACATCGGTGACACGATCACGGCCGACGCCGAGGTCCTGAGCCTGCACGAGACGAAGCCTGTGTGCCAACTGCGAATCAGGGTCACGCGCCAAACCGGCGAAACCGTGCTGGAAGGCGAGGCGTGGTGCTACACGTTTGCCGCCGGCTGACTAGCGCTTCAGCGTCACCACGATCGCCGCTTGTCCGTCGGTGGGCCCAAAGCGGCTCGCGGTCTCATTCGTGCTGAGCATTCGCAGCTCGAGGACGCGCGCTGCCGGGATCGTCCTGAGGTAGTCGATCTCCCCCATGTTGACGTCGTTCAGGTAGACGCGAACCGGCGTGGAGTGGAGCGGCTCGCCGGCCCGGCCCGGAAGCCGGCTGACCTCGTGCAGCTGCAGCCACCGGGGCCGCAGCGTCTCTACGGCGTCGTACGCGGTGTTGATATTCGCGCTCGACCGCTCGATTTCCTCCGCGGTGATGAGCCTGCTGGACCGGTGTTGCGCCTCGAGCCGCATGCCTGCCGCGAGGGTGACGACCGCCAGCGTGAGCAGCGTTGGTGTGATCGAGCGCATGTGGCCTCCAGCCATTTCGAAACAAACCTACACGCTCTCGGCCGTCTCCGCCGGAGCGTCTATCGGGCAGACGGCTAGACGTCGAGACGGCTAGCGGCTTGTAGGAGGCGGGAGTCAGGTAGCATGTGACCTGGAACCTCGGACCTCACATCCGCTGGCCGTCTCGACGTCTAGCCGTCTATCTGTATCCTGCCGCCTGCAAGCTGAACAGCTCGGCATAGAGCCCGCCTCTCGCCACCAGCTCCTCATGCGTCCCCTGGTCGACGAGCTCCCCACCCTGCAGCACGAGGATCCGCTCCGCCATCCGCACGGTCGAGAAGCGGTGCGAGATGAGCACGGCCATCCGCCCCTTCGTGAGCTCGGCGAACCGCAGGAACACCTCGTACTCGGCGCGGGCGTCGAGCGACGCCGTGGGCTCGTCCAGGATCAGCACCTGGGCGTCACGCATGTACGCGCGCGCCAGCGCCACCTTCTGCCATTCGCCGCCCGACAGGTCCACGCCACCGTCGAACCGCCGGCCGAGCATCTGGTCGTAGCCTTTGTCGAGCCGAGCGGCCACCGAGTCGGCGAGGCTGCGGCGTGCCGCCTCGCGCACGCGCGGCTCGTCGCCCAGCGCCTCGACCTGGCTGACCCCGATGTTCTCCCGCATGATGAAGTCGTAGCGCACGAAATCCTGGAAGATGACGCCGATGTTGCGCCGCAGGCTCTGCAGGTCGTAGTCGCGCAGGTCCACACCGTCGAGCAGGATGCGCCCCTCGTCGGGGTCGTAGAGCCGGGCGAGCAGCTTCACGAGCGTCGTCTTGCCCGCGCCGTTCTCCCCCACGAGCGCGATGCGCTCGCCCGGCTCGAACCGGAAGGCGAGGTGCCGCACCGCCCAGGTTCCCGACCCCGGGTAGCGGAACCCGACGTCCTGGAACTCGAACCCCCTGCGGATCGGGACGGGCACGAGGCGCGCCCCAGGCTTGGAAACGACCCGCGGCTGCACGTCGAAGAAGGTGAACAGGTCGGAGAGGTACAGGCTCTGCTCGAAGACCTGCGACACCGACAGCAGGATCCGCTGGATCAGGTCGCGGCTCTGGCGGAACGAGCCCGCGAGGAACGTCAGCGCGCCGACGGTGAACCGGCCGAGCACCGTCAGATAGATCGTGACGGCGTACGCGCCGTAGTAACCGAGCGTGCCGATCGTGACGAACACGGTCGAGACGACGTTACGTTTGATCGCGAGCCGCTTGTTCTCCTCGTAGAACTCGTCCGACAGCGCGGCGTAGCGCCCCACGAGGAAGTCCGACAGGCTGAAAAGCTTGACTTCCTTGGCCATCTCGTCCGACGCGCCGGCGTAGCGCAGGTAATCGAGCAACCGCCGCTCGGGGGTCCACTGGAACAGGAGGGAATAGCCGAGCGCCGCGAAGTGCGTCTCGCCGAGAAACGACGGCAGCACCGCCAGGACGAGGAGAAGCAGCAGCCACGGGAGCTGGACGAGCAGCACGCCCGCGAGGGAGGCGAGCGTGACCAGGTCCTGCGCGGTCGCCAGGAGCAGCGCGATCAGCCCCAGCCGTCCCACCGTCTGGCGGCGCGCGCGCTCCAGATGATCGTACGTCTCCGCGTCCTCGTACTGCGCCAGGTCGAGCGTCGCCGCGTGCTGCATCAGCCGCACGCTGATCCGGTTCGAGAACAGGTCTCCGAGCAGGCTCTCGAGTAACGACGACAGCCGGGCGAGCCCTTCGCCCGCCACGGCGATGCCGAGCTCCAGCCCGACGAGCCTGCCCAGATACCACCAGTCCATCGGCTGGCCCGCCGCCTGCGCCCGCACGCCGGCGATGACCCCGTCGATGATCAGCTTCCCGATCCACAGCACCGCGAGCGGCACGAGCGACCGCACCGCGCGCAACGCGAGGATGGCGACGGTGTATCCCCGGTGGGTCTCGTAGACCAGCTTCAGGAGTGGCGGGACGTACTTCAGTGCCTGGAGCCGCTCGCTCCAGGTCGGGGGCTTTCCGTCGCCGCCCGAAACGAGACTCCTGGGGCGCGGAAACAGCCCGTGCGAGATGAAACGCGGAGTCGCCGTCAGATCTTTAACGCCGCCATGGGGCCGTGCGTCAATATAACCGCATGAAAGACCGGGTCCTCAGGTACCTGCTGGGAGTGAGCGGAGCGGCGTGTGTCGTAGGGGCGCAGCATGCTGCGCCCCTACACGTCGCGCGTGGTGCGCCGTCACAATTCGTCGCGCGCGCCTCCGCACCCGCCGCGGACGCCGAGCGTGCCCTCACATCCGCCCGCACTCCTCGTGACTCCGCGCTGCACGCCCTGAACCGCCTCGCCTACGGCCCCCGGCCGGGGGACATCGACCGCGTGGCCGCGCTGGGCGTGATGAAATGGATCGACCGGCAGCTCAAACCCGACAAGATCGACGACGGCCTCCTGGCCGCCCGCGAGCGCCGGTTCACGATCCTCGACTACGACCGCGGGCAGCTCGCGCGGCTGTACGTCGAGGTGCAGCGCGAACGCCGCGAGCGCAAGCGCGACGCCGGAGCGGCGATGGACAGCACGCTGCGCGAGCAGAGAGGGCGGCGCATGGCCGGCGACTTCCAGGAATTGGCTGTGGTGCGCGCCGCCCTGTCCGAGCGCCAGCTGTACGAAGTGATGGTCGATTTCTGGACCAATCACTTCAACGTGTTTTTCGGCAAGGGCGCGGACCGGTTCCTGATGCCGGACTACGTCGAGCACACGATCCGGCCGCGCGCGCTGGGGAAGTTCGAGGACCTGCTGATCGCGACGGCGAAGAGCCCGGCGATGATGTTCTACCTCGACAACTGGCAGAGCGTGGCGCCGGGAGCCTCCCCCCAGTCCCCCCTCTCCGCATCGCGTAGAGGGGGTCAGGGGGTGAGGCCGCCGATGCCCAGAGGCATCAACGAGAACTACGCCCGCGAGCTGCTCGAGCTCCACACGCTCGGGGTGGACGGCGGCTACACCCAGGAGGACGTGATCAACGTCGCCCGGATCTTCACAGGCTGGAGCATCGAGCCGCCGCGGCAGGGCGGCGACTTCCAGTTCCACGACTGGGCGCACGACACGGGAGAGAAGCAGGTGCTGGGGGTCACGTTTCCGGCCGGCCACGGAATGGATGAAGGCGTGCGCCTGCTCAAGATGCTCGCCAACAACCCCGCGACGATGCACCACGTGAGCCGGAAGCTGTGCCAGCGGTTCGTCAACGACGAGCCCCCCGACGGCTGCGTGGACGACGCCGTGGCTGCGTGGCGGCGGTCCCGCGGCGACGTGAGAGAGGTATTGCATGCCATCTTCCACGGGCCGGACTTCTGGGCGCCGCAGAACGCACGCGCCAAGGTGAAGACGCCGCTCGAGTTCGTCGTGAGCGCGTTACGGGCCGTGCGCGCGGATCCCGACACGACGCCGCGTCTCGCCCAGGTCGTCGCCCGGCTGGGCGAGCCGCTATATCTCCATGTCGCCCCGGACGGGTACCCCGAGCGCGAAGATGCCTGGGTGAACAGCGGCGCGCTGCTCGACCGGATGAACGCGGGCGTCGCGCTCGCCGCCGGGACACTTCCCGGCGTGACGGTGAGCCTCGACAGCCTCATCCCTGCGACCGGAGACGCCGAGCAGCTGATCCTGCAGGTGAACGACAAAATCCTCGGCGGAACGATGACCGATAACACGAAGCAGGTTATCAGACGTCAGACGTCAGATATCAGCGATCTGCTCGCGGCAAGGGCACTCGCCGTCGGCCTCGCGATCGGGGGGCCGGAGTTTCAGAGGCAGTGAGGGTAGAGGGCGGTAGAGGGCGGTAGAAGACGGTAGAGGTCTGGAGGAACGAACGATGGGGATCTCAAGAAGGGTGTTCGTCAAGTCGGGGGGCCTGGCGCTTTTCAGTCTGGGCCTGGACCCGCTGTTTCTGGAGCGAGCGGCCTTTGCCTCCTACCGCCCTCTACCGTCCACTACCGCCCTCTACCGTCCGGTTCTTGTCTGCCTCTTCCAGCGCGGCGCCGTGGATGGGCTGAACATGGTCGTCCCGCACGGCGACCCGATTTACTACCGGGAGCGGCCGCGGATCGCGGTGCCGGAGAAGGACGTGGTTGACCTGGACGGCTACTTCGGGCTGCACCCGCAGCTCGCGGCCCTGAAGCCGTTGTGGGACAACAAGAGCCTGGCCGTCGTCCACGCCATTGGCTCACCCGACTCCAGCCGCAGCCATTTCGACGCGCAGGACTACATGGAGTCGGGCACCCCCGGCCTGAAGGCGACGCCGGACGGCTGGCTCAATCGCTACTGCCAGCACGATCGCGAGCACGAGGACACCCCGTTCCGAGCGGTGGCGTTCGGGCCCCAATTGCCGCGCATCCTTGCGGGCTCCGCGCCCTCCCTCGCAATCGATGACCTGCAGGCGTTCGGCCTGCGAGCGCCGCGGCAAGACGGACGCGACCGGCTGACACGCGCGTTCGAAGAGCTGTACGCGGGCTCCGCCACCGGACTCTTGTCCGCGTCCTCAGCGGAGGCGTTCGAGGCTGTTCAGCTGCTGAAGCAGGTGAACCCGGAGCAGTACCAGCCCGGGAACGGCGCCGACTACCCGCGCGGCCGGTTCGGCCGGGCGATGATGCAGATCGCCCAGCTCATCAAGGCGAACGCCGGGCTCCAGGTGGCCTTCACCGACGTCACCGGCTGGGACACCCACGTGAACCAGGGGTCGAGCGAGGGCCAGCTCGCGGCCCGGCTCGCGGAGTTCGGGCACACGCTGGCGGCGTTCGCGCAGGATCTCGGCGAGAAGATGCGGGACGTCGTCGTGCTCACGATGTCCGAGTTCGGCCGCACGGTGCGGGAGAACGGCAACAGCGGCACCGACCACGGGCACGCCACCGCGATGCTGGTGCTGGGCGGCCCGGTGAACGGAGGCAGGGTGCTGGGCAAGTGGCCCGGTCTCGACCCCGCGCAGCGCTTCGAAGGCCGCGACGTGGCCGTCACCACGGACTTCCGCGACCTGTTCGGCGAGATCCTGGCGCGCCACCTCGGAGCGACCGACCTGTCCGCGATCTTCCCGGCGGTCACGCCGGATCCGGCGCGGTTCCCGGGGGCGGTTCGGGCGTAGCGGCCGCCCGCTCGAGCGCAGCGACGAGCGGCTCCAGGTCCCACGCGTCGTCGTGCCGCACCCCGTTGACGAAAAAGGTGGGCGTCCCGTTCACCCCGCTCAGCACACCGCTCCGGAAGTCCTCCCGCACCCGCTGCTCGTAGACACCGGCCGCCAGCTCCTCTCGGAAGCGCGCGATGTCGAGGCCCAGGTCGCCCGCGTACTCGACCAGGTACTCGTCGTCGAGCGCGAACTGCCGCTCGAACAAGCGATCGTGCATCTCCCAGAACTTTCCCTGCGCGCCGGCGGCTTCGGCGGCCTCCGCGGCATGCTGGGCGTGGGGGTGGCTCTCCCGCAACGGGAAGTTCCGGTACACGAACCGCAGCCGGCGCCCCATCCGCTTCCGGACCTCCTTAATGATCGGATAGGCGCGGCCGCAGTGAGGACACTCGTAGTCCCCGTATTCGACCAGTGTGACGGGCGCGCCTGCCGGGCCCTGGATATGATCCCGCTCGCCGACCGCGAGCGCGAGCACTGCCGCCGTGTCGCGCCTGCTCACGCGGGCGTCCTGTCGCCGGCAAGCGCCTCGAGGGCGCGCAGGATGCCGTCCGCTCCTGGGTTCACGCCGAGCGGCGAGACGTTGCTCCAGCGGATGACTCCGTCCCCGTCGATCACGAACAAGGCGCGCTCCGTGAAGCCATCGCCCTCGCGGTACACGCCGTACCGGCGCGCCACCGCTCCCTTCGGCTCGAAGTCCGCGAGCAGAGGGAAGTGGAGCTTGCGATCGCGGGCAAACGCGGCGTGGCACCACACGCCGTCCACCGAGACCCCGAGAAGCTCCGCCCCGTGGCGCTGGAACTCCGGCAGCACCTCGTTGTAGAGCGCCATCTGGTCGCCGCACACCGGACTCCAGTCGGCAGGGTAGAACGCGAGGATCACCGGCCGGCCACGGAAGTCGCGCAGCGAGACCGCCTGATCGGGCGAGCGATAGAGCCTGAAGTCGGGCGCCGGCACCCCGGCGTCGAGCGGCCCTTCCGGGCTGCGGATGTTGGCACTCATGCGTGTTCCTTTCAAGAAAGTGAAGTCCGGGCCCTGTCAGTCGGCCTGCACGGGAACGATCGCGAGCTCCAGCTTGTCGGCATTGCGGAGCACGCTCACCGTCGTCTGCACCCCGATCCGGTCCGTGGCGAGCAGTCGATGCAGATCGTCGATGCCCGCCACCGGCTTCCCGTCGAATCCCACGATGATATCCCCGGCCCTCACCCCCGCCTGTTCGGCGGGGCTGTTCGGCTCGATGCCCGTCACCAGCACGCCGGTCTTCCCTTCCAGGGCATGCGCCCGGACCGCCAGGCGCAACAGCGGGACGTTCTGGCCCGCGACGCCGATCCGGCCGCGCCGAATCTTGCCATGGCGGATGAGCTGCGCGGCCACGAACTTCGCCGTGTTGATGCCCACCGCAAAGCAGATCCCCTGCGCGGGCAGGATGACCGCGGTGTTGATCCCGACGACCTCCCCTCGCGAATCCACCAGCGGGCCGCCCGAGTTCCCCGGGTTGAGGGCGGCGTCGGTCTGGATCACGTCGTCGATCAGGCGCCCCGTGACGGAGCGGAACGACCGCCCCAGGGCGCTCACGACGCCGGCGGTGACGGTGCTCTGGAAACCAAGCGGGTTGCCGATAGCCACCACGAGCTGGCCGACGCGCAGGCCCGCTGAGTCTCCGAGCTCGGCTACCGCGGGTGGCCCCGGATCGGGGGCGGGGGGGACCCTGATCACTGCGACGTCGGTCTCCGGATCATCTCCTACCAGTTCCCCCCGAAAACGGCGACCGTCCGGGAACGCGGCCTCGATGCGGGCGGCACCGTGCACGACGTGGCTATTGGTGAGCACCAGGCCGTCGGGTGTGAACACGAACCCGGACCCGTGGCCGGGCACCTCCCGTCCCGGGCGGCCGCGCCGCTCTACCCGGTGGCGCACCTCGACGCTCACCACCGCCGGTCCCACCCTCTCGGCCACGGCCGTGACGACGCGCGAGTAGGCATCCAGCAGCTCCCCGTCCGACGCCGCGGCCGGGCGGACCGCGGAGTCCGCCGGGCCCGTCCAACCCTCCGAGACCACTATGATACCCGAGCTCATGTGGCACCTCCAAAGGCAGGGGCGCCCTGATGACGCCCACACCTGCCAAAACGCCACCCGGTTCCCGTTCTTTCGTATATTTGACCTCCAATGGACCTTGCGGGCTCTCTCGCAGCCGTCACCGGGGCGACCGAAGGCATCGGCCGCGCGATCGCGATGGCGCTCGGCAGCGCAGGCGCCCGCGTGGCGATCTGCGCCCGGAGTGAAACGAACGTGCGCCGCACCGTAGGGGACTTCTGTGCCGCGGGCGTGGACGCGATCGGGATCGCGTGCGACGTGTCCGACCCCGCGGCCGTCGAGCGATTCGCGACGTTCGTGAGGCGCGAGCGGGGCGCGCCACGGGTCCTCGTCAACAACGCCGGCATCGGACGGTTCCGGCTGCTCGAGGAGCTGTCGCTCGACGATTGGGACGCGGTCATGGCGACCAACGTGCGCTCCCTCTACCTCGTGACCCGCGCGTTCCTCAAGGACATGAAGGCATCGGGCGGCGCCACCATCGTCAACGTCGCTTCGCTCGCCGGCAAGAACGGCGTCGAGGGCGGGACGGCCTACTGCGCCTCGAAACACGCCGTGCTCGGTTTCTCGAAGGCGCTGATGCTCGAGGTCCGCAAGCACAACATCCGTGTGGTGGCAATCTGCCCCGGCTCGGTCGCGACCCCGTTCATGGACAAGCAGGACCGGCTCCGGCCCAACCGGGAGCGCGTGCTCACCGCCGAAGACGTGGCACACGCCGTGCTCGCCACGGTGACCATCGCCGACCGCGCGATGGTGAGTGAGCTCGACATCCGGCCCACGAATCCCTGAGGGCGACCGCCGTGATGCTCGATCCGGTCCGCCGGATGCTCACCGCAGCGAGCGAGACCAAGCAGACCAGGGACTTCTGGCAGGCCGCCGCCCGGATCCTGAGCGAGTGGGGCGGCGGGACACGGGTGCAGCTCACGTACCGGGGGGTGCAGGAATCGGGTGGCGTGGAGGTGGGAACGCCCGGCCGGGAGGGGAAGCCTTTCGTGGCGGACTACCAAGACGCCGAAGGCCGCCAGGTGCAGGCGGCGTTCGCGGCTCTCCCACCCGGATTCCCGGTGATGGACCTGCAGGCGGCGATCGAGATCGCCACCCGCCTGGCCGTCATGGTGGCGCGTCGCGCGGCGCTCGAGCGCGAGCGCAGGCTCGGCACCTTCCTGGTCGAGCTGTCCCGCTGGATGCTCGCCGCCCCCGAGCGGGACCTGCTGCTGCGCTACACCCTGCAGAGCGTGACTAATCTGCTGGAAGCGCAGGGCGCTTACGTGGCCCTGCGCCAGGCGGGGGGCGACATCGTCCGCGTGGCCTCGACCGCCGGCCGGTGCGCGGAGCTCAACGGCACCAAGATCAGCGTGGACGAGAGCACCACCGGCCGGGTGATTCGGACGGGACAACCGGTGCTCACACCGAACATCCTGCTGGAGCCGGACGGTGGTCCCGCCATGTCCCCGTCGGGCGCGGCGCGGGCTGCGATGATCGCCCCGCTCAAGACTTCGAGCGGCGCCGTGGGAGCGGTCGGCGTGCTGCGGTACGTGCAGCCCGGCGTCGAGGACGTACCGCCCTTCGGGCTCGTGGATCTGCAGTATCTGACGGCGGTGGCGGCGTACATCGCCGGGGGGCTCGAGCTGTCGGAGGCGGTCGCCGGCGCGCGCGCGGCGGCCGATCGGGCGCATGCCATGGTGAACGGCAGCCCGCTGCCGATGGCCCTGGTGGAACGCGGCGGCGGGGTGCGGCAGCTGAACCAGGCAGGGTGCCGGCTGTTCGGGATCGCGTCGGAGTCGGAGGCGCTGGGCGTCCACCTCGAGGAGTTGGGGCTGTCGCCGAGCGAGACCTCGCTGTCCCTGGTGCTGGCGCGGCCCCGCGACGACGAGCCCTGGCACGGCCGCGTCCTCGTCAGCCAGCCGTCGGGGGACCGGCGAATCTGCGACTGCACGATCACCGGGTTGTCGGAAGTGGGGCCGGACAACCTGCTCGTGGCGTTGTACGACCGGACCGAGGAGCTGCGCGCCCAGCGCGAGCTGATCGCCCGCGAGAAGCTCGCCACGGTGGGCGAAATCGCGAGCGGCGTGGCCCACGAAGTCAACAACCCGCTCGCCGCGATCCGCATGGAAGCCGAGTTCCTTGGCCGCACGAGCAAGGACCCGGAGACGGCCACCACCGCCGCTACGATCACGCGCGAGGTGGATCGGGCCACCCGGATCGTGCGCAGCCTGCTCCGGCTCGCGCGCCGCGCCGACAGGATGCCCACCCGGGTGCAGATCAACGACCTCGTGCACGACGTCGCCGAGATCCGCCAGCGCGTGCTGCGCGCGGACAACGTCGAGTTCCGGCACCGTCTCGACGAGACCGCTCCCCCGGTGCTCGGCCTGGGCCAGGAGCTCCAGCAGGTCGTGATCAATCTCGTCACCAACGCCGAGTACGCCGTCCGCAAGCGGAGTCCCGCGATCATTCAGCTGGCCACGCAGGCCCGGGAGGGCTGGATACGGCTGACGGTGGACGACTCGGGGCCGGGCGTGCCGTTGGAGATTCGAGGCCGCATCTTCGACCCCTTCTTCACGACCAAGGGCCCCGACGAAGGAACCGGCTTGGGCCTCGCCATCTGCCAGCGCGTCGTGGCCGAGGTAGGGGGAAAGGTCTGGCTCGAAGATTCCTCGGAGCTCGGCGGCGCGCGGTTCGTGGTGGAGCTGCCGGCCGCTCCCGAGCCCGTGGAGGCGAGCCCGCCCGATTCCGGCCGGTAAGGGTCAGGCCTCGAGGATGCGCTTGCGGTAGATGCCGAGCGCCACGAGACCGTAGGCGCCGAGAGCGACGAGCAGCGCGGTCAGCATCCAGTCGAAGCCGAACTTCGCCGCACCGACCAGGCCCGCGACGACCCAGGCGACGCTGGCGATGACGCCCAGCACGACGACCTCCCGCCGGGCCATCAGGATCCCGAAGACGTATCCCCAGCTGAACACCATGACCAGGAAGAAGGGCACGGCGTTCGGGATGATCTTGACGGGGTCGATAAGGTTGAGCACGAAGCCGAACAAGCAGAACAGACCGAGCACCGTGTAGCTCGCGAGGTGCAGGGCCAGCGGCAGGGGAACGGTGCCCAGGCGGTTGAAGGTCATGGGTTAAGAAACTAGCCGTCTAGACGTCTCGACGGCTAGACGTCTAGTCTTAGCCATGCAGGCTACGCGGACGTATCTAGAGCTCACGAGCCCCGACCAGTTCCGGCCCGCCTTCGCCGAGTTCGCGGATCTGGTGGTCGAGCGTGTGGAACGGCCCACCCCTGTGCTGTACCGGCACTGCTACCGCACCGTGGGCGAAGCGTACCACTGGCATGATCGTCGGGACTGGAGCGACGATCGGATCCGCGCCCATCTCGCGCAGCCGGACATCACGTTGCACGTCGCGACCCGCGACGGCGCGCTCGCGGGGTGGTACGAGCTGCGGCGCGTGCCGGAGGACGGCTCCGTGGAGATCGCGTACTTCGGGCTCGCCCCGGACGCGATCGGTCGGGGACTCGGCAAGCATCTGCTCTCGGTTGCGGTGCGCGACGCGTGGGCCATGAACCCGATACGGGTATGGCTGCACACCTGCACGCTCGACCACCCGCACGCGTTGCCGAACTACGAGAAGCGGGGGTTCGTGCGCTACAAGACGGAGGAGTACGAGGTGCCGGACTAGAAGGATTCCCACTAGATTCTTTCCCGTGAACTTCACCTTGACGCGCAAGCACAAGCTGATCATCGCAGGCGTGCTGATCCTGCCCGTCCTCGGCTTCGCGCTCTACACCTGGGCGTCCCTCGCCTGGGCCTATTCTTTAGGGGAGCGCGCCGGGTACGTCCAGAAGTTTTCGAGGAAGGGCTGGATCTGTAAGACTTGGGAGGGAGAGCTCGCCATGGTCTCCATTCCCGGCACGATGCCGGAGAAGTTCTACTTCACCGTGCGGGACGATTCGGTGGCGGCGCGCGTCAACCGGACGATGGGAAACCGCGTCGCGCTCAGCTACAGACAGCACAAGGGCGTTCCGACGCGCTGCTTCGGGGAGACGGAGTACTTCGTCGTGGACGTGAAACCGGTGGGACAATGACGCTCGACACATTCGGCAGCCGCGGCACGCTGGAGGTCGGTGGCCGGAGCTTCGAGATCTACCGCCTCGACGCCCTGGAGCGGCGGGGCCTGGCGGTCGGTCGCCTGCCCTACTCCCTCCGCATCTTGCTCGAGAACCTGCTGCGCCGCGAGGACGGCCGCACGGTGCGCGCCGAGGAGATCGAGAAGCTGGCGCGCTGGGACCCGCAAAAGACGCCCGAGGACGAGATCGCCTTCATGCCGGCGCGGGTCCTCATGCAGGACTTCACCGGCGTCCCCGCCGTCGTGGACCTCGCCGCGATGCGCGATGCGATGAAGGGAATGGGCGGCGACCCCCGGAAGGTCAACCCGCTGCTCCCCGCCGAGCTCGTGATCGACCACTCGGTGATCGTGGACGAGTTCGGGACGCCCGCCGCCTTCCAGGTGAACGCGGACCTGGAGTTCCAGCGGAACCGCGAGCGCTACGCCCTGCTGCGCTGGGCCCAGCAGGCGTTCGCGGGATTTCGCGTCGTGCCGCCGGACACGGGGATCGTGCACCAGGTGAATCTCGAGTACCTGGCGCGGGTGGTCTTCACAGACGAAAGCCGCAAGCCGCAAGCTTACCCCGACACGTTGGTCGGCACCGACTCCCACACCACCATGATCAACGGGCTCGGCGTGCTGGGCTGGGGCGTCGGCGGTATCGAGGCCGAGGCTGCGCTGCTCGGCCAACCGGTGTCGATGCTCGTTCCGCAGGTCGTGGGGTTTCGGCTCACGGGCAGGCTCGCCGAGGGGGCGACCGCGACCGACCTCGTGCTCACCGTGACCGAGATGCTTCGCAAGAAGGGCGTGGTGGGGAAGTTCGTCGAGTTCTACGGGCCCGGGATCGCCGCCCTGCCGCTCGCCGACCGTGCCACGATCGGCAACATGGCGCCCGAGTACGGCGCCACGGTCGGAATGTTCCCGGTGGACCAGGAGACGCTTCGCTACCTCCAGTTCACGGGCCGCTCACCCGAGCAGGTGACGCTCGTCGAGGCCTACACGAAGGCGCAGGGTCTCTTCCATTCGGCGGCCGCGTCCGAGCCGGTCTACTCGGACACCCTCTCGCTCGATCTCTCGACGGTCGAGCCGAGCCTCGCCGGCCCCCGGCGGCCGCAGGACCGGGTGGCGCTCCGCGACGTCAAGCGGATGTTCCTGGCGCAGCTCCCCACGCTCGCCAGCCCTGCCTCGCCCATCGCTCCGCCCGCAGCCTCGAACGGCGGCCGGTGGGAAGCGGAAGGCGGCAGCGTCGCCACGGCGGTGGCAGCTCCCCCCGAGCGCCGCACCCACGTGGACCTCAAGATCGACGGGGTGGACTGCAAGCTGCACCACGGCTCCGTGGTCATCGCGGCGATCACGAGCTGCACCAACACCTCCAATCCCTCGGTGATGGTGGCGGCAGGCCTGGTCGCCAAGAAGGCCGTCGAGCGGGGGCTCCGCTCCCGACCGTGGGTGAAGACGAGCCTCGCGCCCGGCTCCAAGGTGGTGACCGACTACTTGAAGCAGGCCGGTCTGATGCCGTACCTCGAGCAGCTGCG
>Ga0070708_100002003_pt1 | contig 15679 bp, 10 predicted proteins | sample KBSK5503metaG_FD_65469 | JGI IMG/M metagenome (GOLD analysis project Ga0070708, IMG submission 65469) | Corn, switchgrass and miscanthus rhizosphere microbial communities from Kellogg Biological Station, Michigan, USA - KBS K5-50-3 metaG | ecosystem: Host-associated > Plants > Roots >... | reverse complement strand
ACGTCGAATCGCTCCTTGAGACCGACCATGCTTGCCATTGCATAGACCGACGAAGGGTCCATCCGGATTTGGCCGTCCCAATCGACTGTCATGAAGCGGAAGGTAGGATCGATCACGTGGTTCACAACTTCCAAATTGAGGCCGTGACGGTCGCCAATGGCATCCCAGTAAGCCACGCTCGCGCCGCCCAACGGATCCACACCGAGGCGAATTTTGCTCTTGCGGATTACCTCAAGATCGATCACCGAGGGAAGATCATTCACATAGGAATCGAGGTACTGATAAGGATGTACGGTAGAAGCTCGCCGGGCGTGGTCAAATGGTACTCTCGCCACCCCGCGCAGGCCGTTTGCAATAAAGGCATTCGCCTTCTGCTCTATCCATTCGGTGACCTGGGTGTCTGCTGGTCCACCGTGAGGCGGATCGTATTTGAAGCCTCCGAATTGCGGCGGGTTATGTGACGGTGTGATGACGATGCCGTCCGCGAGGCCGCGCTCGCGCCCGCGATTGTAGTTGAGAATCGCGTGCGAGATTACAGGTGTAGGAGTGTAGCCGTTGTTAGCATCGACCATAACGTCGACGCCATTCGCTGCCAGTACCTCCAAAGCGCTGGCAAAAGCGGGCTCCGAAAGCGCGTGCGTATCGACGCCGATGTAGAGTGGTCCGTCGATGCTCTGCTGCTTGCGATAGAGGCAGATCGCCTGTGTGATTGCGAGGATGTGTGCCTCGTTGAACGAATTATCGAGCGCGGAGCCGCGATGCCCGGAAGTTCCAAATACCACGCGTTGTGCAGGCACTGAAGGATCAGGTTGTCCCGTGTAATAGGCAGTAATCAACCGGGGCACGTTGATCAGCAGCGATTGGTCGGCAGGTTTCCCTGCGAGTTTGGAAATTTCCATGTGACTTACCTTCTCATCTAACTATTTCATCGTTCATGGACCATTCGATAGTGGATCATTGGCGATATCCCTCGGGTTGGTCAGCCCAAGTGTCACCACGTTGATTAGTAACGGTTCCGATTCTGGCGACATCCTGCACTGCTATTCTTCTCATTCACACCGTGGCTTCAGCCCGGTGGCAAGGCTGCATCCACAAATTCCTTAACCGTTTCAACGGTTTTCGGCGACTTCCAAAGCGTGTACGCAAAGAGCAAACCGTTAAAACGGTTTCGACGTTCTTAACAAGCCGCAGGCCACCGGGCTGAAGCCGCGGTGTGAATGAGAGGCTGAGCCTTGAACAGCTCTCACTACACCGTAGATCAAAACTGACCCACCACTGACGTTCTTCTATACCACCGGGCATTGTTGTACGTTCCAGATGTCAGCTGCATATTCGGCAATCGTCCGGTCGCTGGAGAATTTTCCGGAGCCGGCCACATTTAAGATCGCTTTGCGTGACCACTCTGGCGAGTCGCTATATAGCTCGCATAGCTGTTGGTCTGCTTCCAGGTACGACTTGAGATCCGCCAAATGCATGTAGTAGTCGCCATGTGTCAGCAGCGCATCACGCAGTGGACCAAGAATCCCCGGCTCATTGAAGGTGAAGTGGTCTGAGAAGATCAGGTCTAATGCAGCACGCGTCTCTGGTTCGTTAGCGTAGTGCCACTGCGGGCTGTACCAGCTGCGGCTGCCGGCCACCTGTTCTGCAGTGAGGCCGAAGAGAAAGAAGTTTTCTTCGTCTGCTTCTTCTGCCATCTCGATAGTCGCGCCGTCGCGAGTGCCGATGGTTAGCGCTCCGTTCATCATGAATTTCATGTTGCTGGTGCCGCTGGCTTCGTAGCCGGCAGTAGAAATTTGGTTTGAGACATCGCTCGCAGGTATCAGCCGCTCAGCGAGGGAAACAGAGTAGTCGGGCAGGAAAACAACCTTGAGGCGACCGCGGATCGCCGAGTCAGCGTCAATGGTCACAGCGAGATTATTGATGAACTTGATAATGACCTTAGCCAGTTGATACGCGGGCGCCGCCTTGCCCGAGAAGAAGAAGGTTCGCGGCGGCATGTCCAGATTCGGGTTGTCGCGCAGCCGGTTGTAAAGCACAACGATCCGGAGCGCGTTTAGCAGTTGGCGCTTGTATTCATGTATGCGCTTGATCTGGCAATCGAAGATATTATCGACGTCGACCTTTTGGCCGGTCGTCCGTTTGAGCCAATCGGCAAATTTCAACTTGGCCTCTCTTTTAGCTTTAAGAAAGGCGTTCTGCAAAGCCTGGTCGTTGGCCAGCGGTTTAAGCTTTTTCAACTGGCTGAGATCGGTGGTCCAACCATCGCCGATTGCGTCTGTGATAGCGTGTGAAAGCGCCGGGTTTGACATCAGCAGCCAGCGTCGCGGTGTGACCCCGTTGGTCTTGTTGCTGAAGCGTTGAGGAAACACCTCGGCCAGGTCCTTGACCGTCACTGTGCGCAGCAATTGGGAATGAATTGCGGCGACGCCGTTAGTACTGTGCGAGCCGACGATAGCCAGATTGGCCATGCGGACATGCTTGGTTGGACCTTCCTCTATGAGGCTCACGCGCTCAACGCGACCCTCGTCACCTGGATACTGGGTTCGGACGTCATCAAGCAATCGGCGATTGATCTCGAGGATGATCTCGAAATGGCGAGGCAGCATGAACTCGAACCATGTGAGCGGCCATTTCTCAAGAGCTTCGGGAAGTAACGTGTGGTTGGTGTATGCCAGGGTTTTTTGTGTGAGGTCCCAGGCCTCCTCCCAACCGAGATGCGCCTCGTCGAGCAGAATCCGCATCAGCTCCGGGACTGCCATCGTTGGATGTGTATCGTTGAGCTGAATGGCGACTTTATCGGGAAGAGCACTCCAATCGAGATTGTCCGCTCGGAACCTGCGGATGAGATCAGCTAGCGAGCAGGCGACGAGAAAATACTCCTGCACAAAACGTAGACCTTGGCCCTTGGTTGTGTGGTCGTCTGGATACAGTACTCGGGTTAGCGATTCGGCATTGAGTGTCTGCGCGAGCGCCCCAACGAAATCGCCGCTGCTGAATTCTTTAAAGTCAAAATAATCATGCGCCGCCGCAGCCCACAGCCGCAGCGTATTGATGGTTTTCCCGCCATAACCTACTACCGGGCGATCGAACGGAACACCGATCAGAATTGATGGCCGCCCGGGAACCGCCTGCAAGATACCGCCAACTATCTCGAATGAGCAGTTGAGCTTGACCTCTACTGTCTCGTTAGGACGGGCAACTTCCCATGGGTCGGGACGGCGAAGCCAGTTGTCGGGGGATTCCTGCTGCCACCCGTCCTGGATTGACTGTTTGAAGATGCCGTATTCGTAGCGCAGGCCATACCCCATGGCCGGGATTTGCATCGTGGCCATTGAATCAAGAAAGCAAGCCGCCAGACGCCCAAGACCTCCATTGCCAAGCCCCGCGTCGGGCTCCTGGTCCAACAACTCGAACCAATCGAGGTTCTTTTGCTTGACAACTTCTTTCACGATGGGATCGAGGAGAAGGTTCGTGACATTGTTGGCGAGCGAGCGGCCGATGAGAAATTCCAATGAGAGATAATAAGCGCGCTTGGGGTTTTCGCTCTGGTAAGTCTGCTCGGTACGCACCCATCGCTGCGAGAGAACATCGCGCACGGAACGAGCGATGGCCTCAAAACGCTCGCGAGCCCCGATCGTCGTCTCTTCCATAACGTTATCAAAGACAAGGTGCCGCTCGTAAAGTGCATCCTCTGCGCCAGTAAACTTAACCGGCCCACCGTATTGCTCGAGCACCTTCGATATGTCGGCTCCCTTGGAGGTTGCGGGAGCCGACTTGATTTTTTTTTCTACTTTCATTGCGTTAGTCCTTTTTGACTTCCCCTTCGGTTAAAAGACCTGGACCATGAGTTCAGATCTAAAAGGGCCACTTCCAATCGGTGACCTCCGGTTGATCGATACCGAACTCATGAGCGTATTCTCTGCATGCGATCTGCTGGTTCAGCAATGCTTCACGTACGCTGGCGCCTTTGACTCGGAAACGAGGCATTCGATCGATCGCATCAATTGCCAGGCTGAAGCGATCCGTCTCATTTAGGATTGCTAGTTCTAACGGCGTGTTGATGTTGCCCTGTTCCTTGTAGCCGCGTACATGCAGGTTATGTTGGCCAGGTCTGCGATACGTCAGCCGATGAATCAACCACGGGTAGCCGTGAAAGTTGAAGATTACGGGTTTGTCTGGGGTGAAGATGGCCTCGAACTCAGAGTCAGTGAGTCCGTGGGGGTGTTCGGTGTGTGGCACCAACCTGAATAGGTCGACGACGTTCACGAATCTTACCTTTACGTCGGGTATGTGTTGCCGAAGCAAGGCGGTAGCGGCCAGCGACTCCATCGTCGGTACATCGCCGCAACTTGCCATGACCACGTCTGGTTCTTCGCCCTGGTCATTGCTGGCCCAATCCCAAATACCGGCGCCCTTTTCGCAGTGTGCGATTGCCGCCTCCATATCGAGATACTGCCAATGCGGCTGTTTATCGGCAACCATAACGTTGACGTAGTTGGTGCTGTTCAGGCAGTGGTTGCCGACCGATAGCAGGCAATTGCCATCCGGCGGCAGATAGATCCGCACAACTTCGGGGCTCTTATTGGCGACGACGTCGAGAAATCCAGGGTCCTGGTGCGTGAAACCATTGTGATCCTGTCGCCACACCAGGCCCGTGATTAGCAAATTGAGCGATGATATCTTGGCTCGCCAGGGGAGCTCATTGCACTTTTCCAACCACTTGGCGTGCTGATTGAACATCGAGTCGACAACGTGAATGAACGGCTCATAGCTGTTGATAAGGCCGTGGCGACCACTGAGGAGATAGCCCTCCAACCATCCTTCCACGGTGTGCTCGCTAAGCATTTCCCTGACCCGACCGTTCGGGGACAACTCACCGCCGTCCGAGTCTTCCGGGAAATACTCGCCGAGCCAAGTCTTCTTGCTGACTTCATAAATAGCATCCAGCTTGTTTGACTGAGTCTCATCCGGCCCGACTACACGGAAATTGCCCATGTTGCGCCGCATAACTTCTCGGAGAAAGGTGCCCAGGGTCGGAACGTTGCCGACCAGGGTATCGCCGGGTTTCTGAACGTCGACGGCGAAGTCGCGAAAATCGGGCATGTCCAAAGGTCTACGTATCAAACCACCGTTGGCGATTGGGTTGGCGCTCATTCGGCGAGGCCCTTTTGGAGCCAGGGCCTTAAATTCCGGCATGAGCCGGCCCTCGTTATCGAAAAGGGTCTCCGGTTTGTAGCTGCGCATCCAGGTTTCGAGTACCTTCAAGTGACTCGGATTGGTTGCAATGTCTCCTAGTGGGATCTGATGCGCTCGCCAGAAACCTTCAAGGTAATGGCCATCAACTTCACGTGGAGCGGTCCAACCTTTAGGGCTGCGAAGGACGATCATGGGCCACCGAGGTCGGACTGCTTTTCCAGTTCGCCGCGCCTCCTCCTGGATCCTGCGGATTTCCAGGACACAGTGTTCAAGGGTAGCGGCCATTGCCTGGTGCATGCTGCGTGGATCACTTCCTTCTACAAAATAAGGTGTGTACCCATAGCCGACGAACAAAGCCTCCAGTTCTTCGTGACTGATGCGGGCCAAAACGGTAGGGCTATTAATCTTGTAGCCGTTGAGGTGCAACACCGGCAGCACCGCGCCATCGGTAATCGGGTTGAGAAACTTATTGCTGTGCCAGCTGGTGGCGAGCGGTCCGGTTTCTGACTCACCGTCGCCCACCATGACAAGGGTGATCAAGTCTGGATTGTCGTAAACAGTCCCGTAAGCATGCGAGATGCTGTATCCCAGCTCGCCGCCTTCGTGGATGCTGCCGGGTGTTTCAGGAGTGGCGTGACTGCCAATCCCGCCAGGAAAAGAAAACTGTTTGAAGAAGCGCTGCATTCCGGCGAGGTCTTCACTCTTGTCCGGATAGATCTCCGAATACGTTCCCTCGAGGTAGGCATTGGACAGGACCGCCGGCGCGCCGTGACCAGGTCCTGAGATGTAAATTGCGTTCAAGTCGTACTTATTGATTAGCCGGTTGAAGTGAATATAGGTGAACGACTGGCCCGCGTCCGAGCCCCAGTGGCCCAGTAGTCTGGGCTTGGTCTGTTCCAGCGTCAGCGGTTCACGCAGTAGCGGGTTGTCCTTAAGGTAAAGCATGCCGAGGCACAAATATAGAGTTGCTCGCCAATAGGAGTCGATATTATCCAACTCCTGGGGACTCAGCGGAGCACCCTTAACTGTCGAGCGAGCCGTGCCGTACGCTGAGATTGACTCGTTACTATTACTAATGTCCTTTATTTCTGTTGCCATGTTTTCTAATGCTCCTTTACTGAGTTACTTAGTTGATTAGCCGATGGGTATGCCGGGCGATCATCAGTTCTTCGTTGGTTGGAATGGCCCACGCGGAGACTCGTGCCCCGGACGTAGTTATGCAGGGTCCTCCCGCAGTATTCGCAGAAGGGTCGATCTCTACGCCGAGCCACGCTGCATCGTGGCACACACGTTCCCGGATGGCGGCAGAGTTTTCGCCAATGCCGCCGGTGAATATGATCGCGTCCAGACCGCCAAGCGCGGCTGCAAGCGAACCGAGCTCACGCCGAATGCGATAGCAATACAGATCAATCGCGAGCTTTGCCTTCGGATCACTGGAGGCCAAGAGCGTACGCATGTCGCTGGAGATGCCTGACACGCCCAGCAATCCTGATTCGTTGTAGAGAAGATTTTCTATTCCGCGGGCGTCCATGTTGTGCTGGTCCATGAGATAGAGGACCACGCCCGGATCAAGCGTGCCTGTGCGCGTGCCCATCGGTATTCCGTCAACAGCAGTGAAGCCCATGGTGGTCGCGACGCTGCGGCCTGACTCCATGGCGCACATACTTGCGCCGCTGCCAAGGTGCAGCGCGACGGCCTTGCCTGAAGCGGCGGTCGAATCAAATTCGCCTAACACTGAGGCGATGTACTCATAGGACAAACCGTGGAATCCGTAGCGACGCACGCCGGCCTCATGTAGCTCTTCCGGCAAGGCGAAGCGCTGCACGAGATCTGGGTTCGTCGTATGGAAAGAAGTGTCGAAGCATGCCACCTGCGGCAGTTCGGGCGCGCGGTCGAGAAGACGGCGGATTGGTGCGAGATTGTGTGGCTGATGCAAGGGAGCTAGCGGAACCAACTTTTCGATTACTCTTGTCACTTCCTCATCGACAACCACCGGCCACTTGTAGTCGATGCCACCGTGCAAGACCCGATGTCCAACCCCGATAAGATGATCCTCAGAGAGCTCCGACTTCAAAAACGCGATCAGGTAATCAAGGGCGCCATCATGATCGAGCTTCGAACTCGTGTCCCATGACTTTTCCGCTACCTGAGTTGTATCCCGCCTTTTCACAATGAAGTGCGGCGTGGTGTAGATACCCTCGATCTGACCATGCAGTTCGAGCTCAAGCTCACTGCCGCGCGTGACGAAGAGAGAGAACTTAATGCTGGATGAGCCAGCGTTCAGGACGGCAATCGCATCAGCCATACTGCACTCCCAAGGCAACCGCTTTCGATGGATCCTCCGTTGTGGGTTGACTCTCAGTGATTGTCATTGCCATCTTGACAACGCTCCATGCTGTAACACTGATAGGTCAATCGCGACAGCCGTTTTCTGTATTTCTAGTGGCGTTAGCCCTCTCACAAGTTCCTGCTTTTGTAAACCGCAACTCACTGGCAGCCTGACGATCCACAGCACTGGTGCTTGGCCGTACCTGGGTGAGTTCATGACAAGGTGTGTCGTGTATTGTTGCTTGTCTGTCGGATCCATTCTCGTGCTCCTTACACGCTCTCACAGCAGGGCAAGGGATGTACCAGAGGTACCTGAGTGTGACTTTGCTGAGTAGCGAGGTATCTGAAAGCGTTGAGGGATATGTTGTCGGAAATGTCGGTCTGATTGAACCGGTTGTCGGCGGGAAAGTCGGCATTTCATTTCGAAACAATCTTTGAATCACGCGCTCTTATTTGAGCCCTTGGTCCACGCATGGATAACACTTGGCTGCGGTCGTAAACGAACTCAGTCCGAGAAGCACTAACATGTGTCCAAATATTCTGTTGATTCTGCCGGCAGCGATCTGTCGCTTCGAAACTGCGGGGGCTTCTGTCAAAGTCCAGGGGTCCGGCATTCTGAGTCGCTGGCGCAATATGTCGAAGACACTGATGCTGTTTGAATTTTCCATGTTCACCCTCTAATCACTACAAGAACTCTTGCCGTCAGTTCAGCAACCTTTGTAACTGTCAACTGTTGACAAGCTGGCGTCCATAATGAGTCACGTTGTGCATCCCGCGTACCAAAGATACCGTTAGCCAATGCTGGATGAATTGAAGAGAGTTTGAAGATGAGCGCGTAATAGTGCCGGAAATGCCGGGCTCGTTCAGGTAGCTATCTCTGTCGCAGCCGACAAACTAACTTGTAACTGTTAGCGCTGTGCCTAATGACAGAGGGTGTCAGATCAATAAAACTTGGATGGACCGGCGAGCCAATCTATTTTTTCGAGAACGATATGCGCGTGCCGAACATTCGGCCCACTCCGTTTGAAAAGCCTCCGAAGCCGTCACTCGCCAGGTTGTTCTGAAAGTCCCGCGGGTTGAAATGATTCGTCAAATTGAAAACCTTTAGTCCGAGATCAGCCCGGTACTTTTTCCACCTTCCGGGAAGACTGACACTCTTCAATATCTGCAAATCGAGCGACGCGAACGTTGGAAAGCGCCCGGCGAGATTACGTGGGCCAACGAAATTGCGTTCCTCGTCTATGATTGAAAACGGGAACCCCGATCGTATATCGAGAACGGGCGCTACGGTGAATCCATACTTGACGTGGAACTGGCTCCGGAAGAGAAAACGGTTTGGCGCATCCCAGGGCAAGCGCGATCGCTCATTCGGTTGGATGATTGGGTTCTCGAAATTGCCGTAGTAAGAATTGAAATCGTTGAGATCTCCTCTTGCTGAAGAACGAACATAAGAGGCGACAAATTCGTCACGCTCGCGGAACTTGTACCTTGCGGTAACTTCAAACTCCCGGTAGCGGGAGCTCCCGGAATTATCCAATCCCAGAATGGTTCCCTGGTCTGCGGACTCGATTGGGTTCAGAATAAATTCCCGCCGCCCCTGCCTCTGCTGGTAGCCGACGCGGACGAACAGATTGTTCAACCATTCACGATCCAACTCGATGTTCCAGTTGACACTGCGCGGCGTACGAAGCCTCTTGTCCAAAAGAGCGAAACGCTGGCGCTGAGGCACACCGATGATCTCCTGGCCGTCTGGTCCAAAACGCGTCAGTACCCGCTCCTGCAACTGAGAAAAGGTGGCCACGTTAAGATTGATGTTGTCGTAGAAGAGACCGATGCCGCCCCGGACGACAGTACGTCCATCGAGAAATGGCAGAAAAGCAAAACCTACGCGTGGCGCAAAATTGTTTTCACTGGCCACGTTGTCGCGGTCAAAGCGCGCGCCGTATTCAAGCGTCAGACGACGGTTGACGGTCCACTTGTCCGAAAAGTAAGCGAGATACTGCGTCTGATTACGGCTAAGTTCGCCGCTGCCGATAAAATCGAGCTGTTGGCTGCGTGTACCGTCAGCCCTCCGGACGCGAACGGCGTTGCTGATGTTGCGACCATCGAAAGTGATGTAGTTAACTCCACCGCCGATTTTCATGAAGTGCTCACCGGCAAAATTTGGCGGGCTGAAACTGTAGACTTCTAGTGCCTGATAACGTTTGCTTCGCCGTGACTGTTGATTGAAGAACTTTCCCGAATTCACGTTCGGCGAAAGATTCATCGGCTCGTTACCTGAACTGGGAAAAACGTCGGCATTGAACTGCTTTATGCTGAAAGAAGATTCCAGGACCGATTTGCTATTCAGGATTCGGCGGTGGTTTACCGCCCAGAGGAATCCTCGCTGCTTAAGATTTGGCGTCACCTCCTGGGGATTGAATGTATTCAGCCCCACATATCTTAATTTCTCAGGGAACAAAGAAAACGTCGTCGTAAGGTGGTTCCTGTCGTCGATGTCCCAATCCATTTGTGACAACGAATCGAAGCTTTCGAGGTCTGTATCGCGCTTGAGCGGTGGCAGATTCTCTACTGGCGTGCGTACAAAGCGGTATTCGAACGACTGGAAAAACTTCAGCTTGTCCCTATATATAGGACCGCTGAAGGTGACTCGTGGAGTGAATGCGGCGATTCCGACAAAGGAACCACCACGACGACGTACCCTTGGAAAGAAGCTCTGCGCGTTAACCGCGAACTTTTCTCCTCCAGACCTTGTTTGGACGGCTGTTACTGCTCCGGTGAATTGGCCGTACTCAGGAGCGTACGGATTCGTCAACACCTCGACTGACTGAATCGCTTCGAGCGGCAGGTTAATTGCCGAGTCACCTGTTACCGGGTCCTTCACGTTGGCACTATTGACCGTGACCCCGCTCTGGCTGGTGCGGGCCCCTTTCATGTTGAGCAAGCCATCCGGTCCCCGGACAACTCCCGGAACAAGCGGTAATGCATCCTGAAAACGCTCGTTCACGAGCGGCAGGGTTTGTAGTGTGTCTTGTTTGAATGCCGCAGGCGGTGTTGCGTCGGTTGTGTTTAATACGTCGCCATCAGCTACCACCGTAACAGCACCCGAAGGCTCTTCCAGTTCCAGATTGATATTCTCATCCGTTGTAATACCCGGGCGAATCGTTACACTTTCGCTATGCGTTTTGAATCCGTTAAGAGTTACTTGCAGTGTATAAAGCCCCGTCGTTAGATCTACGAATTTGTATTCGCCTCGATCGTTCGTAACTGCTGAGAGTGTTTTATGGTCCCCATTCGCACATATAAGAACCAAACTTGCGCCTGGCAATCTTTCACCCGGTCCACTAGCAGAACTGACGCTAACTGTTCCTTGAAGCACAGTGGTCTGGGCCAGAACGGGGTGAATGGCCATCAACGAAAGAGATACCAACAGAACGAGTCTCACCATCCAAAGTTGCGCCGTGCGGGGACGGAGCCTTGAGGCTAGTTGCATATTATTCTGATATGCCATGATTATTTTGCTCCTCCAATCTCCGTCCTTACAGTCGGCGTTTCGTCGATACTACTGTTGTTGAGAGGCCTTCTGTTCTGCTTTCGCCTGAGAAGAGATTCCCTTATTGACCAGGACTGTAATCTCAGCTCGGCGATTCATTGCTCGACCTTCGCGCGTGTTGTTCGCGGCAACGGGATCTTGTGAACCGTAGCCAAAAGGTTGGACCAATCGGCGCGGCGCAAGACCATATTTAGTCACAAGGTAATTGATGACGGCGTTGGCTCTTCGCTCACTTAGCGAATGATTTCTCGCCGTTCTACCTGTTGAATCTGCATAACCCTCTACTGCGACTATCCAGCCTTTCAGATTCTCACTCACGCTGGTCGCCGCTTCATCGATCTCTTCCTTGGCCCTGGGGGAAAGGCGAGCGCTTCCGGACTTAAAGTGCACAACGACGGTCTTGAAAACCTCATAATCGTCCAGATTGTTGATCCGTTCATTAGCGGTGGTTGCATCTGATTGAGCCTGATCAGCAGTTGTCTGTGCGTTCTTTGCTGCGGCGCCAGCCGCGTTGGCAACGCTGCTCAGTTCCTCAACCTGTCCAGAAAGTCGTTGAGCATTTTGCTCAGCCTGGTCTATGCGCATCGCATTCGATTCCGCAAGAGTCTGTGTCGAATTGGCGAGGCTCTCAACGGGGTCAACGCGAGACTCGAGCGCCTGGGCCGTCCTGAGATCCTGTTCGTCAAATCGAATATTCTCAGCCACCAGTTTGCCATCACCGTTACCTTTGCCATCGGCTTTCAACCTGAGGCCGCGGAGGATATCAGTCACGCCAGAGGTTCTGTCGCGGCGAAACAAGCCTTTGCGGACGATCTTGATACTGGTCTTATCGGTCAGGACTACTTCCGTTTCCGTGCCGTCTGCCTCATGTAACGTAAATGTGTCGGCGTTGCGCTTGATGACGATGCCTTCGATTTTCAACTGCTGTCCGTCGCTGAGAGTGCGAGTTTGAGCCGTATTGCTTGCACTTTGTGGCTGACTCGATGCGTTGCTGTCCTGGCCGAGTACCGCGCCCGACAAGCAAAGGACTAAGACAAATGCGATTGACTGAATTTGTATGTTTCCGCTTCTCATCTAGTGCTCCTTTTTCCTTCTACTGCTTCCTGGATACGGAGGCCCCTTACGTATTGCTCACAGGTCTACCGTTCTCTGTTTCAAAACTCTGCGTCACTGGTGCCAAGTGCAACGTACATGCCAGCCAGGGTGAAACTTGGAGTGAGCCTAATTACCGAGCAAACTAAGGGAATTGATGTAGACCATGCCGAAATTGTCGGGTGAACCTCAGTCGATGACGGCGGAACATCCGACAGTGCGTCGTCGCATCGCCTGGAAAGGTGCGTCTGAATTAGGGGATTGCTGAACCTTTGAGTTCTGCAGCCACTCGCAGCCGTGTGGCGAGGAAGTTGCTACGCTGTCGGTAAGGAGAAGCACTGAATGCAAACGACTGAGATGGTACAGATGATGAGAGGTTGGATAGCTAAACGATATCGTCCTCGTCGAGACGGCGAACGGTCAAATCAGTTGCTTCGATGGCAACGAGTGACATTCTTCCTAATCATGCTCTATCTATATTGCCCAAACTCCGAAAGCCATGGCCAACAGCTTCGCGATGCCTTTCGCAGTATTCAGCAGGCGGTGGTTATTGTGAGGACGGAGCAGAGAGGGTTAGCGCCATATCCCCAGCAAGGGATGGTGAGTTTGAATGGGTTGGGCTCAGGAGTGCTCATCTCTAATGACGGCAAGGTACTCACGGCCGCACATCTGGTCCAATCAGCAGATCGGACGATGGTTGAGTTCGCGCAGGGTGAACTCATTCCAGCCACTGTGATTGGTTTGGCACTTTCCGCCGACGTGGCACTGCTGCAACTAGACCGCTGCCCCACGAATTACGAGCCTGCGAAGCTGGGAGATTCCGACAAGGTGGACGTGGGAGACGAAATATTTGTGGTGGGAGCTCCTTACGGCATCAGTAGCACTTTGACAGCGGGTCATGTAAGTGGACGTCGCAGTTTGAAGCGGAGCGAGAACACCCCGGGTGTTGAATTCCTCCAAACCGACGCGTCTATAAACATGGGAAACTCAGGCAGTCCTGTGTTTAATCTGAACGGCGAAGTTATGGGAATCGTCAGCAATATCATGAGCAGGTCTGGTGGCTCTGAGGGGTTAGCTTTTGCCGCAACTTCAAACACAGCGCGACGTCTGCTGCTGGAACAGAAACCATTTTGGACCGGTATCGAGGGCCTTCTTGTCGACGGCACGCTTGGCAAGGCACTGAATCTGACACAGCCAGCCGGCGTACTGGTTCAACGGGTTGCGGAAGGGTCGATCTTCTGGCGCTGGGGAATACATGGAGGCACCCTGCGAGCGACGGTGGAAGGAGAAGAAATCATTCTTGGCGGAGATATTATTCTGCGAGTTAATGAAATCTCAGTGGAAAACGACGGGAGTTACGATGAGATCTGTAGAAGTATCGGCAGTCTCAAGCCAGGAGACAAGTTGGTGATCACCATTTTTCGTCAGGGACACATCGTCACGTTATCAATCCCTGGCTCACAATGATCTTCGTGTCCCTTCAGCTGCGGTAAGATTCCTGGAATTACACTCTAAGATATAAGCCCAAATAATTTTCCAGGCTTTATCAGAACAAGATGGTAACGAGCTCGAGTCGCAACGGCTTTACTTATTTCGCTTTTGTTTGAACGTCGAATCGTGGCAAGGGGCTTGCTCCTTAATTGCATGGATCTTCTGAGGGAGGCACTCCCTTACGCACAGTCCTTCACATCCGCCACGCCCGACTCGCGCGCGCAGTTTGCACAGCAGTAGAACGTCTCATTGGCTTCGATGCCGTGACCGATGATCTTGCATCCGCAGTGGTCGCAAACCGGGGCTTCTGAATCGCACACTCGAAGCTATCGAACGTGTGTCAAGCGCCAGTAGTAATAACTTCAAAATGACAGATGATAATCGTTGCCGCAGACTTCACACTTTGCTATCTCAGTTCTCCTTGTAAACTGGTACTGCTACTAGTTGTTTTCGGGTCCTCGTCCGTTTGAGCAACGCATGCGACTGCCGCGTATCTTTGTCCACCTCCAGCGGTACGGCGAACTTGCCCATGTCGACAAGAATTGGCGCGCCTTGTGTCGTCAATTTCAAGCACCAGCCGCCGTTGCTTTAGTATGCGGGGCGCAGATGGCTTTGAAAGTGTTCATGACATCGGCGTAAGAGACGCCCGTAAACTTTTTGTCACGACCTTCTTCGGTACGACGCACGATGTCGTTTATGGACAAAATGCCTTGTAGTTTGTCATCTTCATCTACGACAGGAAGTCGCCGGACGCGCGCCTGCTCGAATGTCTTGAGCGCGTCGGGAACGCTCGTCTCAGGTGTGCACGACTGAACTTCTCTGGTGGTTACATCGCTGACTTTGATGTTTGCGATGTCCTCATGCCTGGTGGCTGCCGCGATGCAGATGTCGCGATCCGTGATCATGCCAATCACACTGCCCTCATCATCAACTACGGGCAACGTCCCGAAGTCACCATTCCACATCTGCATAGCTGCAGCGGCTAAGTTGGTTTCTGGGGTACAAGACTGAACATTTCTGGTCATCACTTCTGCTACTTTCATTTTCTAAACTCCTTTATGTGGTTTTTTAACAGGAACAATAACCTGTAGCAGAGAAATATGTGTTTTTTGATACGAGAAGGAGGAAGTTTCTACCCGTCGATCATAATTGCCTTTAAGGTAGTTTAATCAACAAGAGAGGAAGAACTCTCAGCTGGTCATAAATTTGTAAGTAAGCGTCCGGCAGCCGGAAGTTGATGAGCGACGCCGTCGAAGCGAAGATCCTTAAAGTAAAGAGTGCTATTGCCGACCGAGAACTCGCCTGGCTATTTGAGAACTGCTTCCCGAACACGCTCGATACGACGGTACTTTCGACTCGCACGACAGCCGACCCGACACCTACGTGATTACCGGGGATATAAAAGCGATGTTGCGCGACTCGACCGCGCCAAGTAACTCCCTACGTGCCACTAACGCGTGAGACAAAAAGCTCAAAGCAATGATCGATAGTGTTATCAACCGCCAGACTGGCCGCATTCTCATTGTTCTTTACGCCAACTCCTTTGCCTTCGGCGCGAAGGCCTGCCCGTGGGGCGTAAAATGACAAGCCCCCGATTCGGGGCGGAGTTGCGAACGCAAGTGGGAGAAAACAAGTAATTGTCCTCCACGCCATAGCATCGTCGAGACCGGTGTACGGACGGAGATTTAAGGAGCGAATAAACAATGGCATATCAAAATAATGTGCAACTGAAGAGCGTATCAGAAATAGAAAGTGGGCAGGTTCACACCATCTGCTCGGCGGGTGAGAGCTGGAAAGCAATGGCGGCGGGAATAGAAAATTCAACCTCAGTTCCGGCGTTTACAGTACTGAAGATCTCCAATAACCCGCCGATCCTGGCAGCGCGCTTCCGCATACCTTCCAGCCCCCAATGTCCTTTACGCCCGGACTTGAGCACATCAGCTTCGATTCCACGTCCATTGTCGCGTACTCGCATGCGCAGATCATTTTCGGCGTATTCAAGTTCGAACTCTATGCATT
>Ga0070708_100002002_pt1 | contig 15679 bp, 9 predicted proteins | sample KBSK5503metaG_FD_65469 | JGI IMG/M metagenome (GOLD analysis project Ga0070708, IMG submission 65469) | Corn, switchgrass and miscanthus rhizosphere microbial communities from Kellogg Biological Station, Michigan, USA - KBS K5-50-3 metaG | ecosystem: Host-associated > Plants > Roots >... | reverse complement strand
GACCGGCCTGTCACGCCGGAGGTCGCGGGTTCGAGTCCCGTCGCTCCCGTAAAAGTCCCTGCAAATCGGCAGCTTCTGTTGCCGGCACGGGCGCGAACGACCGCCGGCCTTCCGATCCATCCCGCGCTGATCCCGTACTCGAGACGCTGGGTCCGTAAAGGGCTGCAAATCGGCATATTCTGTGGCTGGCCTAGGCTCAAGACGACCTCCCGCCCTCCCGTCATCCCGCGCAGATCCCGCACGGGAATGACCAGTTCGAACGGAGAGGAGCTTGCCGGCGTCGGTACGGATCCATGCGTCCACGGCGCTCACGGCAGATCCTCCGCCGCACTGGACTCCGAAGACGGGCGATGCTCGAGTCGGACCACTGCGCGGTTCCGCCCGACGGCGACCCGCCGAGTCTTACCGTCACCAGAAGGGGGAAGAGCGCGGCTGGGTGAGCCCGGCACTCGGCGGCCGGATGCACGCACCGGCTAGCGTCTGCCGCATGTCTGATCTCGGAGGCGAGCTCGACGCCCTTGCGTCCGGGACAGGGTTCTCGGGTGTCGTTCGGATCGACCAAAGCGACCGGATCGAGCTCGCGAGGGCGTACGGCCTTGCGCATCGCGGCTTCGAGATCCCGAACGCGGTGGACACGCGCTTCGGACTCGCGAGCGGGGCAAAAGGCTTCACGGCGCTCGCCGTCGTGAGCCTGATCGAAGAAGGCGTGCTCGAGCTCTCGACGCCCGCGCGCTCCGTCCTCGGCAGCGATCTGCCGGTGATCGACGACGGCGTGACGGTCGAGCACCTCCTGTCGCACCGGTCGGGCATCGGCGACTACCTCGACGAGGAAGCCGGATTCGAGGTCGAGGAGTACGTGATGCCGGTACCAGTGCACGAGCTCGCGACCACCGAGGACTACCTCGCGGTGCTCGACGGCCACGCGAGCAAGTTCGCGCCCGGCGAACGCTTCGCGTACTGCAACGCCGGCTACGTCGTGCTGGCGCTTATTGCCGAACGCGCGAGCGGCATGCCCTTCCACGAGCTGGTCGAGCAGCGCGTGTGCCGGCGCGCCGGATTGACGGACACGGCGTTCCTGCGCTCCGACGAGCTCCCCGCCCGGACCGCCCTCGGTTACGTCGAGGTCGACGGCGCGTGGAGGAGCAACGTCTTCCATCTCCCCGTGCGGGGGAGCGGCGACGGCGGGATCTACTCCACGGCCGCGGACATGAGCTCGTTCTGGCGGGCGTTCTTCGCCGGTCGGATCGTCTCCACGGACTGGGTCTCGGAGATGGTTCGGCCGCGCAGCGACGCGCCGAAACACTCGAAGCGCTACGGGCTGGGCTTCTGGCTCCACGCGTCGAACGACGCCGTCCTCCTGGAGGGGTACGACGCGGGTGTCTCGTTCCGGTCCGTGCACGATCCGCGCGCACGAGTGACGCTCACCGTGATCTCGAACACGAGCGATGGCGCGTGGCCGATCGCTCGGTATCTCGAGAATGCGGCTTCAAGCTGAGCGACTTTCCTCGTAAGTCGGCCCACGCGGGAAGTGGGTGGGTCGTGAGGGTCGCCTGCGCGAGCGTCCTTGTCCTAGAGTCTGGGCTCTGATCGCAGCTGCGTGGTGTGAAGACAGCGATCGGGATCGCGAAACGATGCCGTCCTGTCGCTACTGAGGCAACGTGTTATCCCGCGCTCATCCCGCAACAGGCGATGACCGGCTGACTAAGCCGGAGGTCGGTAAGACATGCCGGCCCGGGCCCGAGAATGTCGAGTCCGGGCCGGCATCAAAGCGCTACGGAGTCAGCGCGTGCGTCCCCCAGTCCGGAGGCCCACCCTCGTCGAGGGGGGTGCCGCTGACCTCGGAGGGGTCCGTGCCGTCGGCGTTGACCGTGTAGACGTCGTTCTGGCCGGCCGAGCGGCGCACGAAAACGATCTTCCCGCCGTCGGGAGACCAGCTCGGGCCGAAGCAGCCGATCGTGGTCGGGTCCGACCTCGGGCCGCCGCAGCCGGGGATCGGGACCTGCCGCAGCCCGGTTCCGTCCGAGTGGACCGTCCAGACAGTGCTTCGCTGGTCGCTCGGAGCGCGCGCCGAGAACAAGATCTCGTTCCCCTGCGGCGACCACCTCCCGCAGTCGAAGTTGATGGAGAACTGGTCGCTGCCGTCCGGCGTGACCTGCCGCAGGCCGCTGCCGTCGAGCTTGATCGTGAACAGCGCGAACGTCGTGTCGTTCGACCGCAGGAAGACGAGGCGCTTGCCGTTCGGCGAGTAGTCGCCGGCACAGTCCTCGCCGCCCGGGTCCGAGGTGATCCTCGTCAGGCCGCCGCCGTCGGACGAACGGAGCGTCAAGATCCCGTTGAGGCTTCCGTCGTCGCTGAAGGCCGCGCATGTCAGCCTCTGGCCGTCGGGCGACCAGGGGCCGCTGCACGGGAGGAAGAAGCGATCGGGATCGGGATTCGCGATGTCCCGGTAGCTCCCGTCGTCGGGATTGACGATCCGTGCCGAGACGTTGTCGACGTCGTGCGGGAAGACGACGACGCGGCTCCCGTCGGGCGACCAGCGGGGCCCCTCGGCTCCGGTCGGCAGGAGCTGCCGCTCCTGGCTGCCGTCGGGGTTGGCGGTGTAGACGAAGTCGTCGCCCTGCACGGGGTCGAAGCGCGTGAACGCGACTCTTCCGTTGGCGCCCGGGGGCTTCGCCGTCGCGGAAGTCACGACGATCGCTACCACGGCCGAGGCCAGAAACGCGAGCGTGACGAGCTTGCGCATCATGGTTCTCTCCTTTCGTCGAACGCTGGTCATCGACCGACCGTACGGCAGAGCGCTCCAAAAGCACTCCAAGATTCCGGCCGACGGGCGAGCCGCGGGGGCGACGGCGTCACGTCTGGAGCGTTTCTGGAGCCGCCGGTCGTAGGGTCGCCAGCATGGCGGAGATGCGGCTTCAACCAGCGAACGCCCTAGGCAACCGCCGTGAACGGTCGTATGTTGACGCCGGCGTGGAAATTCGCGTCCTAGGGCCGCTGGCGGTCGCAAGCGGCGGCGCCGAGGTCCACCTCGGCGGCCGCAAGCAACGCACGGTGTTGGCGTTGTTGGCTGCCGAGGTCGGGAAGGCAGTCTCGGTCGACGCATTGATCGACGGCGTTTGGGGCGAAGAACCCACACCGGGAGCACGCTCGACGCTGCAGACGTATGTCTCGAATCTCAGAGCAGCGATCGGCGACATCATCGTGCGCGAGGACAGCGGTTACCGGCTCGCGACCGACCCCGGCACGTGGACGCCGTTCAATTCGAGCAAGCCGTTGCGCACGCCGCCGATCTCGTCGAAACCGATCCGGCAGAGGCGTCACAGCGGCTCCGGGCGGCGCTCGCGCTCTGGCGAGGGAACCCCTACACAGACGTGGCGGCGTCGTTTCCGCTCGAGGTGGAGGCGCGCCGGCTCGAAGAGCTGCGCCTGCACGCGGTAGAGGCGCGGATCGAGGCGGAGCTTGCCCTCGGCCACCACGCAGACCTCATCGCCGAGTTGGAAGTGCAGTGCGAGGAGTTCCCTGTCTACGAGAGCTTCCGCTCGCAGCACATGCTCGCGCTCTATCGCTCGGGCCGGCAAGCCGAAGCGCTCCGCGCGTACCAGAAGACGCGCGCGTATCTCGCGGAGGAACTCGGGCTTGAGCCGTCGCCGCAACTGCACGAGTTGGAGGGCCGCATCCTCAACCATGACAAGTCGCTGCTGCTCGAGACCGAGCCGCACGTGCAGACCGTTGCGTTCCTGCTCACCGACGTTGAGGACTCGACAATGCTGTGGGAGCTGCATACCCAGTCGATGCGGGCGGCCGTGGGGGAGCACGACCGCATCGTCTTCGGGGCGGTCGAGGCTGCAGGAGGCCGAGTCGTCAAACGCGTGGGCGACGGTGTAGACATCGCATTCGCGGACGTCGGCGCAGCCGTCGCCGCTGCCGGTGAGATTCAGCGAGAGCTCGCGGCCGTGCGCTGGGACGAAACCGGCCCGTTGCGCGTCCGGATGGCGGTCGACGTAGGCGAGGTGGAAGGGCGTGGCGGCGATTACTTCGGTCCGGTGCTCAACCGGGCCGGCCGCATGCTCGCCGCCGCGCACGGCGGGCAGGTGCTCCTGTCGTCGGCGGCCCATGCCGCTCTGTCAGCCGCGACGTCAGGCTGGCAGGCGAAGGCGCTGGGGGAGTTCCGCTTCAAAGGCATCGGCAGTCCGCAGCATGTCTTCCAGCTTCTACTCGACGGACTTCCGGCCGACTTCCCGCCGCTCCGGATCGACCGGCTGCCGCCCCCGGTCCCGCCCGACGCGTTCGGTCGCGCTGTGCGCGGCTACGAGCTCCGCGAACAGGTAGGCGTCGGCGACTTCGGCATCGTCTACCGCGCATACCAGCCGTCTGTCGGCCGAGAAGTCGCGGTCAAGGTCATCCGACCCGATCTCGTCAACCAGCCGTCGTTCGTGCGCGGCTTCGAGTCCGAGGCGCGGCTCGTCGCTCAGCTCGAGCACCCGCATCTCGTTCCGCTGTACGACTACTGGCGCGATCCCGAAGGCGCGTACCTGGTCATGCGCTGGCTTCGCGGCGGCTCGCTCCGCCACGCGCTTGCGCGAGGCGCGTGGAATCTGGAGCCGGCTTCGCGCTTGCTCGCACAGGTGGGAGCTGGGCTCGCGTACGCGCACCGCCAAGGCGTTGTCCACCGCGACGTGAAGCCCTCGAATGTCCTCCTCGACGAAGAGGGGAACGCGTATCTGTCCGACTTCGGAATTGCGGCGCGTCTTGCCGACACGGACACCCCGGGACACCCAATCACCTCCTCTCCGGCGTATGTCTCGCCCGAGGAGCTGGCGGGTCATCACCACACCCCGAGCTCTGATCTGTACGGCCTGGGCCTGCTGACGTTCGAGCTGCTCGCGGGACAGCGCCCGCCGATGGACGGTTCGCTGCCGTCGTTGAACGCCGTTCGACCGGAGCTACCTGCGGCGCTTGGACACGTCATCGTTCGCGCGACCGCGTCTGATCCGGACGAGCGTCACGCGTCAGTGGATGCCTTTCTGGCGGAGCTAACGGACGCGGTCGGTCCCGAGTCCGTCGCGATCGACGAGACGTACACGGCAACGGAGAACCCGTATAAGGGTCTGCAGGCGTTCGCCGAGTCCGACTCCGATGACTTCTACGGACGCGAGTCACTTGTCCGCGAGCTCGCCAGCGCAATCGGCGAACACCGTCTGGTGGCCGTAGTCGGCCCATCAGGAATCGGGAAATCATCTGTCGTGAGGGCCGGACTGGTGCCGGCGCTGCGCGATGGCGCACTGCCTGGGTCGGACCGGTGGGCGATGAGCGACATGTTCCCCGGCGCGTATCCCTTCGAAGAGCTGGCTGCGGCGGTACTGCGTGTCGCGGTCGAGCGGCCGGAAAACCTCGTCGAGGAGCTGGCGCGTGACGAGCTGGGGATGCGCCGGATCGCGAAGCGGGTGCTCCCGGAGGGGACCGAGCTGTTGCTCGTCATCGACCAGTTTGAGGAGCTGTTCACGCTGACGGCCGACGAAGAGACTCGGCGCGGCGTTCCTAGACGGTCTCACCGCGCTCGCCGCCGACGGGCGCTCGCGCGTACACATCGTGCTGACGCTGCGTGCCGACTTCCTCGACCATCCGCTCCGCTACCCGGAGTTCGGCGAGCTGCTGCGCGCGGGCATGGTGGCAGTCGCCTCCCCGTCGGAGGATGAGTTCGCCGAGGCGATCGAGCGGCCCGCGAAACGGGTCGGCGTCCGGTTCGAGCCCGGCCTCGTCTCGCAGATCATCGCCGACGTCCACGAGCAGCCCGGCGCGCTGCCGCTGCTGCAGTACGCGCTCACGGAGCTCTTTGCCGCGCGTACCAGCGACGCGCTCACGCTGGAGGGTTACGTCGCGACGGGCGGCGTCGTCGGTGCCCTGGGGCGTCGCGCGGAGGAGCTGTACGAACGCCTGGACCCGCGCGCACAAGCTGCCTGCCGCCAGGTGTTCCTGCGCCTCGTGAGCGTCGATCCTGCAGCGCAAAACACGCGACGCCGCGTCCGCCGCCGCGAGCTCCGCCAGCTAGAGCTCGACGCCGAGGCGCTGGAGGGGATCCTAGCTCGCTATGGCGAGCATCGCCTCCTCTCGTTCGACCGGGAGCCGCTGACGCGGACGCCGACTGTCGAGGTCGCCCACGAGGCGATCCTCACCCAATGGAACCGGCTCCGCATGTGGATCGAGGAGCGACGCGAAGACCTTCTTCTGCACCGGCGACTTGCCGAGGCGGTCGAGGAGTGGCAGGACGCAGAACGTGATCCCGAGTACCTGCCGCGCGAGGGCCGTCTGGCGCAGTTCGAAACATGGGCGAGCGCGACCGACCTCGCCCTCACAGCCGGGGAACGCGAATTTCTCGCCAAGGCGCGTGCGGCGGCGGACGAGGCGGCGCGCCGGCGTGCGCGCCGGCGACGAGGGATCCTCGCCGGGTTCGCGGTGCTCGCCGCCGCTGCGTCGCTGCTCGCCGTGTTCGCGCTCATCCTGCGCGGCCGAGCCAAAGACGAGGCACGCGTCGCGACCGCTCGCCAGCTGGCGGCCTCCGCGGAAGCCAACCTGGACATCGACCCGGAGCGGAGCATCCTGCTCGGGATCCAAGCCGCCGAGACGACCCGGCGGCACGACGGCAGCATCCTTCCGGAGGCCCAGCAGGCGCTGCACGACGCGCTCACCGCCTCGCGCGTGCTCGCAAGAAGCTCCGGCGTCGGGCGGCGGTCCGGTATCGGACACGTCGTCGCCCTCGCTCCCGACGCTGCGACGTTCGTCGCCGCCGACCTCGATCAAGGGACGGTGAGCATTCGCGATGCGCATACCGGCAAGAAGCTCGCGACGCTCCCGGGTCATTCGGCGGAGGTGCTCGCCGTCGCCTACAGCCCTGATGGGAGATTGATCGCCGCCGGAAGCGCCGACGGCATTCTCAGATTGTGGAGAGCGTCGTCCCGGAAAATCGTGCATGTCCTTCGGGCGCATCGAGGCGCAGTCTTCGCAACCCGATTCAGCGCCGACGGCAATCGACTGGTGACTCTGGGTGGTGATCGCGCAGTGCGGGTGTGGGACGTCCGTAGCGGCCGGCTGCTCCAATCGCTCCCCAACGTGCACGAGCGCACGCGAGCACCTGTCGTTTGGGGCGAGGGCGTCGCGTTCGTCGGCGACGACCGCATCGCAGTCGCACCGTGGTCTCGTGAAGGCGGAGTCCCCTCCGCGGTCGTCGCGAAGGTCTTCGACCTCTCCTCAGGCAAAGAGGTGAGCGTCGTCAACGATCCCGCCGGGCCAACGCAGACCGTCGACATCGACGTCAGCCCCGACGGAAGGCTGCTCGTCGCCGGTCACGCACAAGGGCCGCTCCAGCTCTACCGGCTGTCGGATGGGCGGCAGCTCGACGTCGAGCAGAACGGGTCTCAAGCGGGCGCGATCCTCGACGTCGAATTCAGCCACGACGGGAAGTTCGTGGCCACCGGAGCCGTGGACGGCTTCGCGAAGATCTGGAGTGTCGCCGACGGCAGGCTGCGTGAAGTGGTGAGGCTCCGCGGCCACGACAACCCCGTCGGGAGCGTCTCGTTCAACCGGGATGGGACTCGACTCGCGAGCTGGGGCCAGATTTCGGGCGAGGCGAGAGTTTGGGACGTTTCTCCGGCCGGGCGCGGCGAGGTGCTGACGCTCCCGGGCCCGCAAAGCGGACCGGAGTGGTATGCCGACATCGCGTTCACGCCGGACGGCCGCCGGCTCATCGCGAGCTCCGGCCCGGCCGGGACCGTCCGAGTGTGGAGCACTCGGACGGGCAAGGAGCTGCTCCACCTCGACCAAGGCGCGACGGACCGCGCGCCGGTGCACGCGGTCAGCGGCATCGACACTAGCCCCGACGGCTCGCGCATCGCAACCGCCGGCGCGGACGGAAGCGTCAGGATCTTCGACGCCGAGACCGGCAAGCAGCTCCTCGCGCTCCGGCATCAGCATTGCGTCCCGCACGGCCTGTGCGTCGTCAACCGCGCGGTGTTCAGCCCGGACGGTTCGAGGATCGCAACAACGGGCTGGGACGCGACGATCGGCATCTTCGACGCGCGCGGTGGCCGTCGGCTCCGGGTGCTGCGCGGGCACGAGCCCGGCGGCCTCGGCACGTATGGCGTCCAATGGAGCCGCGACGGCAGGCGCCTGCTTTCGACTGGGCATGACGGGACGCGCATCTGGGATGTACGCACAGGCCGCCAGCTGCTTGCGCTTCCCCCCGGTGGCGGGCCCGGCAGGTCCGGCACGTGGGCCCGGACGGCATGGAGGTGTTGACGGAGTCGGGGCTGGGCCCACGGGTGTGGGACGCGTCGACAGGGAAACAAATCCGCCTCCTCGCGACCGGCGCTCCCGTCTCCGAGCTGGTCTTCAGCCACGACGGCGCCCGGCTGGCCATCGGAACGATCGATGAATCGTTGAGTACCCGGATCTGGGACTGGCCCTCCGGTGTCGAGGCGCTCAAGCTCCCCGAAGGCGGCAACGAGCTCGCCTTCAGCCCGAACGGCAAGCTCCTCGCCGTCGTGCAGCCCGAACCGATGCCCTTCGTACACGTCTGGACGCTCGACCCGGAGCGCTTGCTGCAGATCGCGCGTCACCGCGTCACCCGCTCGCTAACTGAAGACGAGTGCCGCCGCTACCTCCAACACGCCTGCCCGACGGGAGATTAGGAGCCTTCGGGACAATCGTGCTTCCCGGCGCCTGTCCCTCTCAACGCCTCCAACACCGCGCACCGCGGTTCCCGCTGGTTTTCAGCTACGGCAACACCGCATCCCGCACATATCCCGCAAGAGGCCGCCGGAAGCTCCCGCCTCCGCCCGGCAATGCCCACAAGCGCGAGGTCGAAGACCCTGCTCTCGCCGCGAATCCCCGCCTATTCCCGCTCAGCCCGTACGTGCCATGCCCGGCCTGTCACGCCGGAGGTCGCGGGTTCGAGTCCCGTCTCTCCCGTAAAGATCCCTGCAAAGCGGCATCTTTTGTTGCCTATCTCGGCGCAATCGACCGCCGGCCTCTCTGATCGCGCATCCATCCCGCGCGAGAACGCCCGCACAAAGCCCGCAAAGCGGCTTCCGAGAGGGCGTGACCTGGTTGCAATCCCACGAACATCCCGCATTCGGATTCGCCGTGCGCCAGCGTGACGGAAGGCACGAGCCGTACGGTCGCGTCCCTGACTGGCCCGCAGCGGTACACACAACCGCAGCCGCTAATCGCCGAGCCCAATGGTGAAGGCCCGCCTGGTAGCGGGCCTTCACCGAGATCTTCCCCGCGCCAAGCGCTACGGGCTAAGGGGGTGCGTTCCCCAGCGGGGCGAGCTCTCCCAGGCGTCGGTGCACGTCACGTGGGTCAGGCCGCCCGTGAGGCGCTCCTGGGAGTCGAAGCGGCCGGTGAAGACGTCCGCCCGGCCATCGGCGCCGCAGCCCGGGAGCATCCCGATCGTCAGTTGCGTCCCATCCGGCGAGAACGAGTAGGAGAAGAACCTGCCCTTCTTCGCCGGCACGTCGAGGATGGAGTGCAGGCCCGTGCCGTCGGGGTGAGCGAGGTACACCTTGATGGAGCCGGGCGCATCGTTCGCGGTGCGGAAGATGATCCAGCGCCCGTCCGGCGACCAGTCGGGATGGTCGGTGCCATTCACGCCCGGCGGCGATACACGCTGCAGGTCGCCGCCGTCGCTTGAGTTCGCAGTCCAGATTTCAGGGTGCCCGCTGCGCCCTGCGGAAAGGAAATCGCGTTCAAAGACGAGCCGCGACCCGTCCGGCGACCACTGCGGCTCGTTGTCGAACGACTGCTGGAACCCGACCGGATGCGTCACCTGATGCAGGCCGTCTCCGTTCGGATGGACCTCCCAGATCGAGACGTCGGACGCGTTGTCGTTCACGATCGGCCCCTGCCCCAGCTCGAACGCGATCCACTGCCCGTCGGGCGACCACGAGGGGTCGCCAGCGAACAGGCAGGAGTCGTCCCCCGAGCACGAGAAGACGCGATGCGGGTTCGACCCGTCGAAGCCCACGATGTAGATCTGGTCCGGCGTCGTCGGCGTGATGTGCTGGTAGACCAGCTGGTTGCCGTCCGGCGACCAGTTCTGGTTCGTGTCCAGCTCGTCCGAGGCCGGGAAGGTGATCTGGTTCTCGCCCGTCCCGTCCGGACGGATCGTGAACAACGCGCCGTTCGTGTGGTCGTCGTTGAAGTAGCGGCGGAACGAGATCAACCCGTTCTGGCCGGGCGGCGTTGCATGAACCGAACCCGCGAAGCCCAAGATGAACAGGGTTGCCGAAACGAAGACGAGCACCAGCCCGGTCGCGCTTCGGCGAGGAGCGTGGAATCGCCTCTTCTGAGTGCTAAGCGGTATCTGCATACGTCTCTTTCCTTTCTCCCCCCGCGTCCTCCACAGCATCTGTGTGTGCTAGTCCGGTTCCTCTCCGCCTATGCGAGCACGGCACAGAGCTGTTCCTCGATGGGCGGCAGGTCGCCGAAGCCGAACGAGAAGGTCCCGTTCATCGCGACGATCTGGAACTCATCGTCGGTGATGACGGCGAGGATCCTCCCGGCCGACAGTGCGACCGTGCCCTGCCCCGGGACCGAGATGTGTCCCGAGAGGCCGGTGATCGCGATCGTCGCCGAGTCGTCGTTGAAGGTGGTGTGCCCGACCGACACGCTCACCGTCGTGAGCGTTACGCCGTTGGCGCTGAAGCTGACCCTGAAGCCGGGGGTGATGAAGAGCTCGCGCGTCGGGTTCCCGTTCTGATCGACGAAATCGATGATCCGAACCGTGCCCTCGGCGTGCTCGACGATCGGGAACGGGCAGATGTCGGTGACGGTGAAGGTGTCGTTGACCGGAAGCACCGTCTGCTGTGGCGCAGCTGCATCGGCAGAGGCGGCTGACAGACAGGCAATGCCGGCGACCGCCAGCGCAGCCAGGGCGAATCGTGCCTTCACTGGTTCCTCCTTTGGGGTCGTACTTCGTCCTGCTCGGGCGCTTCTTCAGCGCCCAAGCCGGCTCCGTCCGGCCCCGGAAGCCAGACGGAAGCGATGACTCGTTCGCAGGGAACGCGGGCGCGTTCCGCCGCCTCCTTCACCGCGGCGCGTGAAGACGCCTCGAACAAACAGAGGACGAGGTCGTCCTCGGGAAACAGGATCGCGCCGCGGTAGACAATGCTCCCAGGCTCGGCTGAGCGCGTGGCCAACCGGCCGGACGCACCGCGGTCGAACTCCTCCGCGCTGATCCCGGGCCAGTAGCACTTCGCCGTGTAGAGCATCGCGCGGCGACCATTGCGTCGGGCTGTCTCAGCCGTGTCTCAATCCTGTCTCAGCCGCATTCAGGACTTGGCTGATCGCGGCTTTTGCAGGAAACTTCGGCTGAGACGGTGCGCGGCGACCGTATCGAGTTCCGGATCCTCGGCCCACTTGAGGTCTGCGTCGACGATGCTCCGCTGCGGATCGGCGGTCCGAGGCAGCGAGCGCTCCTCGCGTTTCTCCTCCTGAGCGCGAACGAGGTCGTTTCCCGGGACCGCCTGATCGATGAGCTGTTCGGCGACGCGCGGGCGGAATCGGCGGATCACGCGCTGCGGGTTCAGGTCTCGCGGCTGCGTAAGACCCTCGGTGGCGCCAGAGCTCAGCAGCGCCTCCTGGCGTCTCCACCTGGCTATCTGCTGCGCGTCGAGCCGGGGGAGCTCGATCTCCACGTCTTTGAGCAGCTGTTGGGCGCCGGCCGCCGTGCGCTTGAGGAAGGGGGCGCTGAGCGTGCCGCCGCCAAGCTCCGCGCTGCGGAGAAGCTCTGGCGAGGTCGGCCGCTCGCCGATTTGGAGTTCGAGCCGTTCGCCCGCGTCGAGGTCGAGCGGCTTGAGGAGCTGCGCCTGGCGGCCGTCGAGGCGAGAATCGAGGCTGAGCTGGCGCTCGGACGCGATGCCGCGCTCGTTCCGGAGCTCGAAGGGCTCGTCAGCGAGCACCCGCTACGAGAGCGGCTGCGGTCACAGCTGATGCTGGCGCTCTACCGCTGCGGCCGTCAGGCCGACGCCCTCGAGACCTACCGTGTCGGCCGAACGCTGCTGAGCGAGCAGCTGGCACTCGAACCAGGCCCCCGCCTGCGGGAGCTCGAGCAGGCGATCCTCCGCCAAGAGCCGACGCTCGAGCTGGCGGCGGACGCGCCGCGGGCCGTCGCAGTCAAGGTCGCCTCGCCGTCGCCGGGCGCGCCTCACAGCGACGGGGGAAAACGCGGAGCATTCGCGGCGGGACCTCGGCGGCGGCGGTACGTGGTGTCCGGAGCGCTCGCTGTCGCAGTGCTCGCAACGGCCACCGCGTTCATCGCCCCCCGTTTCACGTCAGGCGCGCCGGCGCTCCTGGCGGCGGCAAACAGCGTCGGGATCATCGATCCGCGTGGCGACGCGATTCGTTCGGTCGTCGACACCGGCGGGCAGCCGGGCGGGATCGCGTCGGGCACCGGAGCAACGTGGGTCACCGATACGGCGAACGATCTGCTCTTGCAGATCGACCGGAAGGGCGGAGTCGAGCGGATCCCGGTCGGCGACGGTCCGAAGGGCGTCGCCGTCGGTGACGGCGAAGTCTGGGTTGTGAACCAGCTCGACCGCACCGTCTTCGAGCTGAATCCGCGCGCGTTCAGAAGAGTGGCGACATTCCGCGTCGGGAACGGCGCCGATGCGATCGCGTTCGGTCACGGCTCCCTCTGGGTGGCGAACACGAGCGACGGAACGATCTCGCGCATCGACCCCGCGACTGGAGCCACCGCGACGATCCCGCTTGCCGGAACGCCCACCGCAATTGCGGTCGCGCGGGCTGGCGTTTGGGTTACGACCTCCGTCGGACAACTATTGCTCGTCGCCTACGCCGACAATCGCGTCACGAGAGCGATCTCCATCGGCAACGGCCCGGCGGGTGTCGCAGTCGGCGGAGGCAATGTTTGGGTGACGAACACTCCCGACGCAACAGTCACGCGGTTCGATCCCGGCAGCGGCGCCGTGACGAAGCTAAATGTAGGCGGCGCACCCCTTGGGATTGCGTACGGCTCCGGCGCCGTATGGGTGGCGAACAGCCGCGACGGTACCGTCGACCGCGTTGATCCGAGCGACAACGCGATCCGATCAATACGCGTCGGCAACGAACCGACGGCGGTCGCCGCAGGCAGCCGAAGCGTATCGACGAGCGTTCTTCCGGCACCGAACGTCCACCGTGGCGGGACTCTGCACGTCACCGAGTCGCTCGCCTTCTCATCGTTGGGCGGCTCTATCGACCCAGCCGTCTTCTCCGGCCTCGGACAGTGGCAGATGCTGAGCCTTACCAATGACGGCCTCGTGACTTACCGCCGTACCGGCGGAATCGCGGGCGACACGCTCGTGCCCGATCTCGCGACCGAGCTCCCGAGGCCGACCGGAGACGGCCGGACCTACACCTTTCATTTGCGCAGCGGGATCCGCTACTCGGACGGAACGCGCGTGCACCCCGAGGACTTCCGACACGCGATCGAGCGTACGTTCGAGGTTGGCAACGCCTACACCCAGTATCCCTACACCGGGATCGTCGGCGCGCAGCAGTGCACCCGGACGCCGCGAAGGTGCTCGCTACACCGCGGGATCGTCACCGACGATCGTGACGACACGATCACGTTCCACCTCACCGCACGCGACCCCGACTTTCTGTACAAGCTCGCATTCCCGATGGCCAATGCCGCTCCGGCAAGCGCTCCGAGTCGCGATATCGGCCATCGTCCGTTGCCCGCCACGGGCCCGTACGTGACGAAATCTGTCTCTCTGACACCGCGTCCGTTGAGCGGCGGACATGGACGGGGCATCAAAAGCTGGACGCTCGTCCGCAATCCGCGCTTCCACGAATGGTCCGCTGACGCACAACCCGGCGGCTATCCCGATCGGATCATCCTTAGAGCAAACGCCGTCGTTCCGCGCGCCGCGTCGAGAATCGCGCACGGCGTCGACGTTCTGCTCTCGCCGACGACGCGTGAGCTCTCCCAACTCGATCGACAGTATGCGACCCAGCTACACAGCAATCCGAACGCTGCGACCTTCGCGTTCGTGATGAACACGCGCGTCGCGCCGTTCAATCAACTCGCGGTCCGGCGGGCGCTGAACTACGCGATTGACCGCAAACACATTCTCGCGTTGGCGGGCGGCTCATTCGAAGGGCAGCCGACGTGTCAGATCCTCCCGCCAACGTTGCCGGGCTACCAGCCTTACTGTCCGTACACGCTCGAACGGACAGCCAGCGGTACGTGGATCGCCCCCGACTTTGCAAGGGCCGAACGGCTCATTCGGGCCGCCGGCACGCCCAAGGTGCGAGTCAGCTTGTTGGTGCCGCCGGCCGACGCGATGTTTCCAACGACGAAGATCGGCTGGTACGTGGTGTCGGTCCTCCGACGACTCGGATTTCCCGCCTCGCTGCGCGCGGTGCCGTGGACGACGTTCGGGCGCGAGCTCGGCGACTCCCGTGCGACGCCGCAGATCGGCTGGTTCACGTGGTACCAGGACTACCCCACTGCCTCGAATTTCATCGAGCCACTCCTGACCTGCCGCGCTTTCGCTCCACGGAACCCCGCGAACCTGAACATCGCGGAATTCTGCGACCCGAAGATCGACACCGAAAGCGGCCGTTCGGCCGCGCTCGAGGCGCAAAGCCCGGGAATCGCGGCAGAACAGTGGCGCCATATCGACCGACAACTCACGAACCGCGCGGTCTGGCTGCCGCTCTACAACCCGCGTGTCCCGGTCGCGCTGTCGGGGCGAGTCGGGAATTACCAATACCACCCATTCTGGCAACTGCTGCTGGATCAGCTCTGGGTCCGCTGAGGTGTGCTGCCGCGATTGCGGCTCCCAACCTCATCGTCGTTCTCGGCTCAGACAACGGTCGCTTCCCGCGTAGATCCCGCCGAAGGCCGCCGGAAGGGCCCGTCGGCACCCGCGCATCTCCGCAAGGCGACCGACGAAAAGCCCCGCTCTTGGCGGAGATCCCCGCCTAGCCCCGCTCATCCCCCAAGCGCCAAGACCGGCCTGTCACGCCGGAGGTCGCGGGTTCGAGTCCCGTCGCTCCCGTCTCTCGAAGTGCCTGCAAAACGGCACCTTGTGTTGCCTCAACAAGCAGATGTTGCGAGGCTCGGTCAGCAAACGGGCAGCACGTTTGTCCTCAGCCAAGTGCAAAAATGCCTGCAAATCAGCACCAGCCAACGCCCGCTTGGCTGCGCATCTGAGCAGCTTCGTGACAGTGTCCGCTCGGGCAACATGACCTCCGGCGTGTTCATGGCCTCGGCGGAACACAGAGCTCTCTCGGCCGATACGCCCGCCATCTTCCTGCGGGCGCGCGCGGATAGCTCGACAGGACGACGCGGGTGTCGCAGTCGAGGGCGCGTAGCGCCGTCGCCGTAGGAATCGGCGTATCGATGGAGGGGTTCCACCTTCTCGTGCGCACCGGACACTCCGTCCCCCGTGCCGGGCACGCGAGTAGGCCACAGGTTGCGGAGCACGCCGGCGAACTCGACGGCTAGCACGTCTCCACGAACTGCCGGCCGGATGACCGAGCACGAAAGCACGCCTCGGATGTTTTCCACCTCGCGGAACCCGTGACCCTCGTCCCCGAACGCGACACACGCGTGTGGGGCGCCGGCCGGCTAGTCGTAGAAGCCAGGTGAGAGCTGGAGGGTCTGCCACTG
>Ga0070708_100001997_pt1 | contig 15703 bp, 14 predicted proteins | sample KBSK5503metaG_FD_65469 | JGI IMG/M metagenome (GOLD analysis project Ga0070708, IMG submission 65469) | Corn, switchgrass and miscanthus rhizosphere microbial communities from Kellogg Biological Station, Michigan, USA - KBS K5-50-3 metaG | ecosystem: Host-associated > Plants > Roots >... | reverse complement strand
CTACCGCGTCCAAGAAGAAAAAGGAGGTCGTGGTAAATTCGAAGGCGAAGACATCCAGATCTTCCGCGTGATCGCCGCTACCAGGAGCCGTGATATAGGAAGTCGTAAGGCCGCTACTGTGGAAAGTCATTGGCCCGCTCTCACCTTCCACCGAGTAGCTGACAGCTAGATTGCGCCCTTGAAGGGTGGGGTCATCGGCATCGTTCACCCAGCGCAGGCTGATCCCATCGCTGAAAATTTCCTGACCGACCGGAATCGTCACCGACTTTTTGCCACCGAATGTTACCATGGTAACCGTGCCCGGTACGACGTTCCCGGAGTACTCCTGTAGAGCGACCGTAACTTTATTGAAGGTCACTGGCTTGGCACCGAAAACATTGGAAAAACGAAACCGCATCGTATTACTCCAAAGGTCCGGCTTCACGATGGTGCGAAAAGTTTGATCCGTTGTTCCTGCAGTATTGGCATCTGGAAACGGAAAACCTAGGTCCGGCTGAATGTTGGCCGGAGCAAAGGTTGTAGGTGGACCGGGTGGAACCGGAGCGACAGGCGGAATGTAGACAAAAAAGGTCACTGGTGAAGTGGCCCAGGTGGCAACCCATCTTTGGTGAGGGTTACGATCGGAAATCTGACGATCGTTATCGGCATAAACCAAAGAGTTGGGAGCAACGGAATTCAGAATGGCGATAAGACAAACGAACAAGGAACTGAGGGCGCGCCGGGAGCGCGTAGTTTGCCGGAGCGTTCGGCTAACGAAGAACGAACTATCCATGTTAGTGCGGGGGTTAGGATTGCGCAGATGATCCCTCAAGCGCTCAAAAACTAAGGAGCAACGTGCTCCCCTTCTCCTTCCTGACTGAATAGTGACAGGTCGATTGCGTTAGCCATAGCCATGTAGCCGGCATCGTTTGGGTGGAGATGATCTCCGCTGTCGTATGCGGCCAACATTCGAGTTGGGTGACTGGGGTCGCGCACGGCTTTGTCGAAATCGATCACTGCGTCGTAAGCGTCGCTTGTGCGAATCCATTCGTTGACTGTCTCGCGCTTAACCTCGCCTTCCGGGGTGTAATAGCCAGGGAACGTTCCTTCAAAGGGCGTCAACGTGCAGCCGTAGATTCTTAGTCCTCTCGCGTGTGCTCGCTCGGTAATCTGCGTTAAGCCGGCGATAATGTCATCGGCGCTAACGGCTTGGCTCGAAAAAGCCGGTATGCCGGAAAAACCGATGTCATTTATGCCTAAGAGTACCGTGACATACTTTACGCCGGTCTGGGAAAGTACGTCTCGGTCTAACCGTGCCAACGCATTAGTGCCGGCGATGTCATGCAGAATTCGATTGCCGGAGATACCTTGATCCAATACGCCCAAGTCTTGATCATGATGACTCGCTTGCAAGCGATCTGCAAGGAAGTTGGGCCAACGATGATTAGAGTCAGGAGTCGAGGCTGTACCATCGGTGATCGAGTCTCCCAATGTAACGATCGCCCCTCCATCATTGGAAGCCTTGACCTCTACGTTAGTCAAAAAGAATGATGATAGAGTCGTAGAACTAGTCGGCAGGGCGATGCTTCCGGTAAAATCTCCCGATGGTGAAATATAGGAGGTCTGCTTACCCTCAGCGTGAAAGGTAGCCGGTCCGGTGTTACCTGGCAGATACACGCTAACCGCCAAATCCCCTAACGCCGGCACGGCCAACTCCACTGGATCGCTCACAATGAGAGCACCTGGCGGAATTGTGATGCTCGACTGACCACTAAAGGTAAGCACACGGTCTGAGTCTGGCACTATCTGAGCACCTGTGCTCCGTAGTGCGATATGAGCAGCGCCGATAGTTAGCGATGTAGTTCCATAAGCGTTGGAGAGCCGTATCCGGATATCATCCCCTCCTAGACTAACGTGCACGATCAGTCGCAGGGTCTGGTTGTTAAAACTAGTGGTCCCGGATTCGGGGCTGGTGGCCCAGGTGCCTACCCAATGTTGGTCGCGATCCCAGAGGGACTGGCCGTGACTATCGTCTGCGTAGGTTAAGGCACTGGCTACGACCAGACTCAAAATGACAAAAGAACTAATCGATAAAGAACTGCGGACGCGCGGCGAAGAGCGCGTAGTTAGCCGGTGTTTCCGGCGGAAAGAGAACAAACGATCCATGTGGCTAATTGGGGGGTTAAGATTGAGCAGGTAAACCGAATGGCTTACGGATGCGGCAGCCAGGATAGAGAGCCGCGTTGTGCGCAAATAGGAAACTGTTGCGCGAGTTTAGGAAATTATTGCTGTCGCAGCCAACGACCCGGAGGTTGGCCGAACACGCGGCGGAAGTGTGAAGCTAGATGGGCCTCATCGTAGAAGCCAGCCTCGACTGCAATGTCGGCAAGGAGCCGACTCCTCGCACTCGAAATGATCAGATGCTGGGCGTGGCGCAATCTGCATCGGATCACGTGCTCATGCGGCGAAACACCGACGGTCGCCCTAAACGCTCGAAGGAAATGATAGGGGCTCAGGCCAGCAACCTCAGCAACCTTTTTTAACGAAATCTTTTCCTGGAAATGCTGTTCGATAAAGCGAAACGCCCGGTCTATTCGAGGGTCTCGTGCTAAGGCCGGTCGGGCCGGAACCAAGCGCTGAACAAGCGCAACTGCTAGCGCCCGGCTGAGTGATTCAAAAAAGGAGGAGCCATGTTTGCATCCCCCAGCCACTTCTTGCATCAAGAGCCGGCACAGCGATTCGAGCGGTTCATCGAGGGCCACAATCCGTACGGCGGATTCGTAAAGCCGTCGAAAATCGATCCGGAGCAAACCGGCCACCTCTTCCAGAAAGGCGGGCTGTAACTGAAAATTCGCCACCATCGCTTCGATTTTGTTCCACTCACACTCGAAGGGCCAGTCCGGGGCAATAAACAGCGGGGAGCCTTCAGTCGGATCGGCGAGGTCCCTGTCCTTCTGCTGGTGAATCATCGAACCGTTCGGTCGAGGCCAATAGCAGAAACAAAAATGGTCGAGGCCGCCCGGCACATCGAGTTCCCCGACAGCAGGAAGTTCACGCACCAATACCCGCAATCCCCCGAACTGTACGGCCTCGCTCGTCTGCCGTATGGTGCGGGGCATAGTATCTGTACGGATGATGCGTCGATTCTGGGGGGGCATCCGGCTGTCTTAATTACCCTAGGTGGAACGATTGGTCACCTGCTTTCTGCACCGCACATAAGGCAAGGTGTGGCAAAACGCCGCCTGTTGGTTCTGGGCGTCCGCCTCCGCCGTTCGAGGTTCGGTAGCGCATGAAACGGGGTCGGAAAGGACCCGTGGTGCCGCTTCCAGACAAGCTTCCCACGCTCTTCTACACCCTGCGGCACTAGGTCATGAAAGCACAGGAAAGCGCGGAGAAGAACCCAAAAAGTGTCCAAGCTTCGAGCTCTCTTACGCCTTCGACGTGCCTCGGCGTGAAATTCTCATTCATACCGGGCGTCTTGGCGTGATCAGTCCGGATAGGCTCCGGCAACATTCTGATCGTAATCCACCAACGCCCCGGTCATGACGCCGGATTCCGGGCTTAGCATGTAGGCCGCGAGTCCGGCTAACTGGTCTGGTTTGGCCAGCTGTCGCATACGTTGAGCGGCCTCAGCCTTTGCCAACCAGTCATCGCCTGCGCCATGGAATTTCTGCTGAGTCACGCTCTCGCCCGGAGTATCCATCCACCCGGCCAGGATCCCATTGCAGCGTATGCGTTTGGCCAACGCGTTGGCAACATTTTTGGTGAGTGTTGCGAGCGCCCCTTTTGATGCTGAGTAGGGTGTCAGATAGGATTGCCCGCAGTGAGCAGCCATCGAAAGAATATTGACGATACTGCCGGGCTCGCCAGTCTCGACCAGGTGCGCGACCACGCGCTGCATGGTCAAAAACGGACCGCGCACATTCGTGTTGAAGTGCCGATCCCATACTTCGAGGCTAGTATCTAGAAGCGTGCCGCGATCGGTAGCAGCAGCAGAGTTCACCAGCGCATTGACCCTCCCAAAGTGTTTGATCGCTGTGTCGATCAGCCGGTGACAATCGTCCGGGATCGACACATCCGCCTTTACAAATAGACACTCGGTTCCTCGAGTCCGCATGCTTTTGGCAGCGCTCTCCCCTCTATCAGCGTTTCGGCCGCTGATGACGATTCCGCGGGCACCTTCCGTCGCCAGCCTTTTGGCTATTGCGAGTCCGAGTCCTTGGGTTCCACCGGTAATTACTGCGATCGTCGATTGATTCCTCGAGGATGGGCCATCAGTCATGCTAAGTCATTTCACAGTTGGTTTTTCGGTTCAGCCGGTGAGACGCTTCCGCCAAATCTCTCTCCGGCTTCTTACCGGCCAGCTATTTCGGTCGGAAGATCAACCCAGGTGCCGCCTGCATTATGCGAAGCAACCGCCGTTTCGATAAATTGTACGCCGCGTGCGCCATCTTCGACAGTAGGATGATTTAGCAGACCCGCGGGAATAGTTCTTCCTGTTCTCCAAGCGTCGATCGCCGCCGCGAACTCTCCGTAGAGATTGGCCCAGGCCTCGAGCCAACCTTCCGAATGGCCGCGTGGAGCAGGCGTCAACCGAACCGCCGGCAAACTGATGCCGGCGCCGACGCCACGGCTTAGAATGTGCGTCGGCTCTCCAAAAATTGCGAACTTGAGGATCTCCGGATGCTCCTGCTCCCATTCGAGACCGGCCCGGTCGCCGTAGATCCGTAAGCGCAGGCCACAGGCATTGCCCGGCGCAACCCGCGTGGCCCATAGCAGTCCCGGTACCTGCCCGGCGTAGCGTGCGCTGACGAAGATAGTGTCATCCAAGGCTTTCGGCGCGCCGCAGACGTGCAGCTCGGCACGTAAGCTCTTCATCTGTAGTCCTGAAACGAAGGTCGCAAGGTGATGTGCGTGAACGCCAATGTCTCCGCCGCAACCGGATGGACCTGATCGTGTCGGATCAAGCCGCCAACTGGCTTGCTTCTGGTCCGGTGGCAAGGGCTGGGTGAGCCAGTCTTGAACAAACTCAACATGAAGCTGGGTAATGCGGCCAAGCTCACCCGTCCGTACCATCTCTCGGGCTTGGCGGATCATCGGATACGCAGAAAAGACGTAAGTTACGCCGAAGATCAAACCAGTTTGTCGCGTTTGCTTCACCAGATCAATGGAATCGGCGAGATTCGTCGTCAACGGTTTGTCGCAGATGACATCAATTCCGCGATCTAAGAAGGCCTTCGCCACATCATGATGCAAATCGTTGGGCGTTGTGATCGCGACAGCTTCGATACCGTCGTCGCGGCTAGATTCGCGTTCCGCCATTTCTGTCCAATTGGTGTAGGCGCGCTCGTCGGAAATGTACCAGTCTGCCCCTGAGGCTTTCGCTCTCGTCGGATCGGAGGAGAGTGCACCGGCCACCACCTCCCAGCAGTTGCTAAGTCGCGCCCCCATCGCATGAATTTCACCGATGAATGCGCCGCGCCCACCGCCAACGATCCCCAGCCGCAGCCGTCGCTCGGGACGAGGCAGCCGCGCATCGGCCGCGTCCGAAAGGAACCATTTCTGCACTTCCTCAGCCATTCCAGGTCATCTCGCAGTTAGGTTTGAGTTCAATGGGTTTTCCTAGTCGAAGGGACGCTGCCGCTGCTTCGGCCAAGTATGCGGCTCGTAGACCGTCGATTGCGTTTACCGGCGGCGGGGTACCTTCAACCACAGTGCGAAGGAATGTTTCGATCTCGATGCGATAGCTGTCGCCATAGCGTTCCATGTAAAACGCGCGAAGCCGGTCCGGCCAAAGGCCTCGATTCGCTGATCGTATCCGTATACAGCTCGCTGCGAATTCAGAATCACCGCCTGTTTGCCGCTTTGCGTAACCATCGTCACACAAGCAGTATCGATGTCGCCGAGCTTTCCGATTTGTGGGTCGACGAGGCAGCTGCCACGACTGTAGATGCTAACTGGCTCTTCGCCCAATATCCATCGAGTCAAATCAAAATCGTGGATCATCATGTCGCGAAAGAGTCCACCTGAATTTGGAATGTAATCGAGTGGCGGTGGATGGGGATCGCGACTGGTGATTGTAAGCTGCTCGAGATTGCCAATTTCACCTGCATCGATCGCGTTTTTCAGCGCTGCATGCCCTGGATCGAACCGCCGATTGAACGCGAGAAAAACATCGCTTGCTCGGAAACCTAAGGCGTCGACGCATCGCCGCGCGTCTGATAAATTCGGCGCGAGCGGTTTTTCGCACATGACGACTTTTCCGGTCTCAACCGCTTGGATGATGCAATCGACGTGTGTGTTCGAGGACGTCACAACGAGGACGGTGGCAACATCAGGATGATGCAAAGCTTCTTCAATGTTGTGCGCCACTAACGCGCCAGTATCGATCGCAAGAGACGCAGCTGCAGACTCGACGACGTCGAAAACAATGACGAGTCTGCCTCCGACCGCACCAATAGTCTTGGCGTGTACTCGAGCCATACGGCCTGCGCCTATCAATGCGATCCCGGCAGGCTGACTCCTCATAAAACGTCCGAGACTTCGTCCACGTTGGTTTCCCCAACTGGCTTGTCCAAGACGATCTCGCCGCGCGCCATGGCGACAATTCGATCGCACGACTCGAAGACGTGATGGAGGTTGTGACTGATCAGTATTCCGGTGACACCCTGCGCCGGGAGACTGCGTACAAAGGCCAGCACCTTGTTCGTTTCCTTCACCGAGAGGTGGTTGGTCGGCTCATCCAAGATCAGAACCCTGGACTTGAAATGCATCGCGCGCGCGATGGCGACGCCCTGCCGCTGGCCGCCTGAAAGCTCACTTAACAGCGCGTCCGGCGAGCGTAGATGGAGATCGATGTTGGCAATGGCGCGCATCGCGTCCGCGCGCATATGCCGGTGATCGATCAATCCAAGACCACCGATCGCGAACCGGAGCGGCTCGCGGCCAATGAACAGATTTCGCGCGATCGACATCGTGGGAACCATGGAATTGTCCTGATAAATCGTCTCGATACCGAGCTTCATCGCAGCTTTGGGTGACGCTATTTCGACCAGCTGTCCGCCGATCCTGATTTCGCCGCCGTCCGGGCGGTGAACTCCGGCAAGAATCTTGATCAGCGTCGATTTGCCCGCGCCATTGTCCCCTACCAGGCCGCACACTTCACCCGGTTGAACATCGAGGCAGACGCCCTTAAGGGCGTGCACACCGGAATACCATTTATGCAAGTCGCGCACGGCGATCAAAGGTGTAGTCATTTCACCCCTCCACCTTGATTCGGCGTGCAGTCCGGCGCAGCCAGGAATTGGCTACCACCGCGAAAATGGTCAGTCCGCCAACGGCAAATTTGAACCAATTGGCGTCGACCTGAGACAGGACCAGGCCATTGTCAATGACACGGATCAGTAGCGCGCCAACAATGGCGCCAAACACCGTACCGACACCGCCGGTCAAGGCGGTGCCGCCGATCACCGCCGCAGCCACTGCCTGCAGCTCGAGCCCATCGCCGATCGAAGGAAGCGCCGAGCCCAATCGGAAAACTTGGATCGTTCCCGCAAAACCCGCGAGCATCGAGCATACAATAAAGCATGCCATTTTCACTCTCCAAACTGGTACCCCCATTGACTTGGCGGCCTCGAAAAAGCCGCCGGTGGCTCGGACCCAATTGCCAAAGTTCGAGCCGCCTAGTAACACTCCCGCGACCAGTGCGATCACGACAAACCAGATGAACGACACGCGCAAAATTCCGGCCGGTCCGACGAATTGGGTGAAAATCCCGATTGGCAAATCGCTCGAAAGAAGCGGCGGAAATCCACCGGTGAGAACGACCGTCAACGAGCGTACCATGAAAAGCATTCCGAGCGTGGTAATGAAGCTAGGAATATGGAACGCCAAAGTGATGAAACCGTTGGCGAAACCAACCACGGCGCCGATTGCCAGCCCGAGCAACATTGCGAGACCGAACGGCACACCATGGTTTGTCATCAGAGCAACGCTAATGGGCATGAGCGCAAACATTGACCCCACGGAGAGATCAAATTCGCCACAGATCATCAGCACGGTGACGCCGATCGAAACCAGCCCCACCTCCGGGAGAAGACCGAAGACGCCACGTAGATTGTCGACCGAGAGGAAGACACCGTTAGAGCGGATTGCAAACACCAGGGTCAAAACCGCAAGTAAAGCGACTCCCGCCAGCTCCGGTTTCTCCAGGTAGATTCTGAATAGCTTCCTCACAGTTCCTCCGGACCCGGTGGTCAGAACTGCATCCTCAGCCTTTGCCCGGACTAGTTGACTCACCGCTTACCCTCCTTGGAAAGCGCCATAATCGGATCGACCTGATCCGGGGTGATCACCGCCTCGCCGGTATCGATATTGGTCGGCGCCAAGCCAACAGTTTTCTTGAGATAAGCCTCCATTACCGGCATGAAGCCCTGCATATATGGTTGTTGGTCGATCTCGACTTGGATATAGCCGGCCTTCATCATTTCGAGTACCTGCGGTACCAGGTCAAAACCTCCTAAGAGCACCTTGCCAGGCGGAACGTTGCGGTCCTTGAGAAGTTTCGCCACGGCAACATGAAAATATCCCATGTCGAAGTAGGCGGTCGTATCGGGATGGGCGTTGAGATAGGCGCCAACGCGATCCGAGACCACAGCGAGCTCGGTGCTGGCATCAATTGTGTCGATGGTCACTTGTCGGTCTGGGTTCGCTTTTTTGAACTCTTCCAAGCCGTTCATAACGCCTTGAGCACGCTGCTCCGCCCAGTTCTGGCCTGGAGCATTTACGCCAACGAGAACGTGGATCGGTCCCTCTTTGGGGAAGAGCGCCGCCAAACGTTTACCGAGGGTCGTTCCGGCCGGGATGAAGTTCTGCCCAACAAAGGCTTCTCTCAGACCGAGCTCAGGTCCCGCAGTCGCGTCGACATTCGAAGTGATAACCGTTATGCCCTTCTCCTTGGCATCCTTGAGTACGCCGACAAAGGCGTTGTTGTCGACCAGCGAGGTAATCAAAGCATCCGGCTTGCGGGCAACGACTGCTTCCATGTTGGCGACTTGCTGTTCGATCGAGCCGTCTTTCTGGACGAAACTAAACTGCCCCTTCGCGCCCACTTTGGTGCAGGCGTCGTCGAAGCCGAGCTTCACCGCCTGCCAGAATGAGTTGGTCGTTGCCGCGTGGCAGGTGAACACGATATTGAGGCTCTCCGCTGCTGACGCGGACACGACAAGAATCAGAGAGAGTGCTAATGCGCCAGCTAGACGACTTATCAGCCGGAGGGGAAACGCCGCACTTGTGAGCATCTGCCCGGAGTGAGAGGGGGAACATGGGATCAACATGGGTTTTATTCTTATTTGGATTTATCTACATGATGTAACATCTCGAAAGTTAGTTAGATCCTGCCCAAAAATTCCCCGAGGACTCACGAAGGAGGATCGGGCCGGCGGACAGTTTGCCGGCGGTAGCGGCGACCATCCCCGGTCGCCATACGATAAGAGCCAGATTGTGCGATCTCACCGCTAACGCTCCGATGCGAAATCCACAAATCGCAATCCGCATTGGGACGATAGAAATGGACCGATTCACGTATCCGTTTCACAATCATGTTTGAGCAACTCCTGCTGTGGGCGCCGGCGCAGCCATCCGCGCAGGCAGGAGCGATTTAAGTTTTACCTTAGGATCGACGAGCCGGTCAGGATCAACCAAAGCCCCAGCTTCGATGATGAGCTGAGCAATGCGGATGTCTCTTCCGATTGAGTCGGTCTTGCCCAGTCCAGCCGCTCCTCGTAACCTCCCCTCTTTAAGCGCGAAGACCGTCACGCTCCCTTGTGCCCGAGTACCTCTGCACACGAAAGCGTCAGCGTCGTCCATCAGTCCGGCGATCTGCAAACGAAGATCATATTGGTCGGACCACATCCACGGCACATCCTGATATTGAACCGCTCGTCCCAACATGTTTAGGGCCGCGACCTGTCCATGCCGTTCGGCGTGTCGCCACGCTTCAAGCCGAAGCGACCGCTCGAAGATCGGATGGAAAAAACGGGCAGCGTCACCAGCGGCGTAAATTCCTGAGCTGGAGGTGAGACAGAACGCGTCGGTGAGAATTCCGTCTTGCACAGCTAACCCACCATCGCGGGCGAGGGTCACCTCAGGCGTAATTCCTATTCCAACAACAACAAGATCGGTCTCAACGGTGTGACCGTCTTCAAGCACCACCGCGCGGGGCGTCGTCCCCTCGCCGGCCACCGCAGCCGGTCTGGATGAAATCAGGATGCGAACGCCGCGTTCGCTATGATAATCAAGCAGATAACTGGCAATCTCTCGCGGAATCATCCGAGCCATGACCTGATCAGCTGCCTCGATAACGGTTACTCCACATCCCAAAGAGACGGCCGAAGCGGCCACCTCAAAACCGATAACGCCCCCGCCAATAATAGTGACTCGCCGACACTGCCTGAGCCTTCGCGAAATGATTTCGGCGTCTGCCGCCGTCCGTAGATAATGAACCCGCGCCGCAGAACCAGCATCCCATGACAGCTGGCGCGGGCGTGAACCGGTGGCGAGAAGCAGCCGATCGAACATTAACAACTCGCCGCCGTAAAGTTGAAGGCGTTGCCCTTCGACATCCAGATGGACGGCCGGATTGTCAAGACGTAGACCGATTTGATTCTTCTGGTAAAACGACCACGGAAAAATCAAGCCGTCGGCGGCAGCTACCTCGCCGATCATTACACCCTTCGACAAAGGCGGCCGGTCGTAAGGCGGTATCGGCTCCTCACCTACCAGCACGATACCGCCACTGAACCCCTCTTGCCGTAATGTTGCTGCGGCGTAGGCGCCTGCGCGGCCTCCGCCAACGATGACAAACTGTTCTGCCATAGTCAGCTTCTCAAACCTTGTTAAACAACGCTCTCCGTCGCGGGGGAAGAGGCGAAGCGTCCTTTCTCGGTTTATGAGGGCAGTTATGAATTGAAATCACCAAGGTTGCTTGGCGATTCCAATGCACTAGCCTGTGAGCTCGGTAATTGGTAGGGTGAACGCGCATCGTGAACTGGTAGGCTTAACCAGTTGTTCTATGTTGGGAGACCGATGTAGACCTGCCCGGCTTCGACCTTGGTTGGATAAGTCCGCAGGTCAATGCAGACCGGCGCTCCTTTCGCCTTGCCGGATGGAATGTGGAATCGTCCCTGATGCCTCGGACATTCAATGATTTCTCCCAGGACCATCCCATCAGCCAAATGGGCCTCTTCATGAGTGCAGATCCCGTCTGTGGCGTAAAAGCCGCTCGGAGTATGGTAGACCGCATATGCCTTCCCATCGTGTTCGAAGTGAGTGAGATCCTCTTCTTCGATCTCATCGACTCCACAAACGGACTGCCAGTCCACCAGTGTGTCAGACATGGTGTACGTCTCCCTTGGCGTTTTCCTTTTGCCGCTCGGTGACAGGTTGGGATTTTGCTGCAGGCGAGCCGTCCGACTTGCCCGGCACCTCACGGAGCAAAAAGTAGTTGGCGTCCCTTGACTGCCTGATCAATACCGGAACGATCTCCTTATAAGCGTCGATCAAACCTTCATACTGGCGTGGCAAGTCTTTCTGAATCCGTTCACTCAGTCTCGGCAACGCATGAAACGGCACCATCGGAAACATGTGGTGCTCGATGTGGTAATTCATATTGAAATAGAGGAAGCGGAAAAACGGATTCAGTTTCAGGGTGCGCGTGTTGAGCCGATGATCACGAACATCTTCGGCCAAACCTGCGTGTTGGGTCAGTGCGAAAACCTGATGTAACCAGCCGCCATACAGACGGCCGAGAGGGAAATACAGCAGTGGGAGCCAACTGCGAGCGACGATCGACCAAGCGATCATTCCGATATAGATGAGAACATAAAGGCGTGACCACCAGATCATCGGACGCCATTCGCTCTTGGGGACGAAATCCCGGGCTTCTTTGGTGATAATGCCCAACGCGTGCAGCGTCATCATTTTGAGCATTGCAAACACGCCTGGTAACCAAAGAAAATCGAGGATAACGTTGGTAAGGTTAGCTGGCCGCATGACTTGAATTTCGGGATCAACACCGACCTGAATGGTTTCAGTATGGTGCCGAGTGTGACTCCAGCGCATGTAAGTCCCTTCCCGCATGTTCATCAGCGACGAGAGCCGATAAAAAAACTCGTTCAACCAACGGGTTCGAAAGGGTGTTCCGTGGGCGCATTCGTGCCAGCGAGCATCACAAGAGCTGTAGATCGTGCCGTAGAGAAAGAAGGCGGGAATGACCCACAGAGTGCCAAGTGCGGCATAGGCGAGCCAGCCGCTAGCCACGAGACATACACCCCAAAGAGCGAAATCGATCAGCCCTTTGCTGTCGTTGCGCTGCATTAAGTCTTTGAGCTCTTTGCGAGAAATCTGGGGGCGATACCAATCGTCCGTTTGGTATTTCATAACCGGTGAGCGTAGCATTTCTTTAGTTAATTGCAATCATTTTTGACATTTTTGACATCTATATTGTACTGTTTTGATAGCATGTATCATTCCGGTAGTTAAGCGTTTTCTTTGCGCGCCCCCGATACGATCGGTTTCTCTTCCGTACCTAAGAAGCCGGGAATGCGTCGTTGCGGAGGACGTTACGATAACTGGCGCTTTACACACGCTGCCGGCATTCCGCCACCTCTCAATCGTCAACGCCGAAAATTGAAACTATGTATCAATATCAATGATATTGTTTTTGCAACAATCGATCGGGGCTGTTATCTTCGGTTTAACCAAGTTTTTCTCCTATATACTGAATGGTTTTGGCGCGAAAAGCGGCATGAAACGACGAGTGACCCGAAAAGAGATCGCTGAACGGGCCGGTGTTAGCATTGCCACCGTGGACCGTGTGATCAACGGTCGTGCGGCCGTTCGGCAGAGAACTGCCACGCGCGTTCAGTTTGCCGCGGAAGCCCTGGGGTTTAAGCCGGTTGCAGCAACCACTACCGACTGGAGCCACGCTGCCGAACCGATCAGATGCGGCTTCTTGCTGCAAAGGAAGGATTCTCTTTTCTATCAGCTTCTGGCCGATGAACTCGAGCAGGCGCTGAGCGGCGATACGTCCCTTGCCGCCCGACTCACGATAGAGTTCATGGACGATTACTTAGAGCCGTTAAGGGTGGCGGAGAAGATGCGCTCCATGGGTGGTCGGGTCGACGCTCTGGCTGTGGTCGCGACGGAGAGCCCGTACATTTCAGAAGCTATCGACACGCTGATGGAACAGCAGATCCCGGTTGTCGCCCTACTAACCGATCTGTCTGCGGTGAACCTGGCTGGCTACGTCGGAATAGACAATCGCATGGCCGGACGAACAGCTGCGTGGGCGATTGCACATCGCGGGCGGCCGGGAACAGTCGGCGTCTTGATTGGCAGTCATGGGTATCTCGGCCAGGAAGATCGGGAAATTGGGTTCCGAAGTTATTTTCGCGAGAAAGCTCCTGACTACAAAGTTCTCGAGCCGGTCGTCTGTCGAGATGTTCCAGACGTCGCCTACGAACAGACACTCGAAATGCTTAAAAGCTCGGAGAACTTGGTTGGAATCTATACGGTTGGCGGCGGCAGAAACGGTACGATCCGAGCGCTGGAGGAGATCCGGCCTTCGCCGATGCCCACCCATGTCTGTCACGAACTGACGGCACTCACCCGCCCTGGCCTCATCGCCGGGACGATCGATCTTATCCTCGACCATGACCTCCCCCAACTTGCTCGTGCGGCCATTAAAATGCTGATCGACATCAAGACCGCGCCGAGCAAAAAACAATCTGCCATCGTTCCATTCACGATTTACACAAGCGAGAACATCTGAGACTCGGGTTGCAGTCGGCGCCCTTCCACCGACTCTTCGCTTCAATCGCGCTGGAAACAAAAAGTATGGGAACACCAAGCTTTAAGCACGTAGCCAACCTATGATCCTTAACCGACTACCCGACGAACTCTGCCCCCTGGTCATTAGAACAGCAACTCGACGCAGTGAAGGCGGCTGGTTTCGATGGGTTCAGCACAAGACTCGGACCCCGCCATGCCCGGCCAGCAGAAAAACGAGCCTTGTTTGCGGTCGGATACTTTTCTTCGGCTGATGAAAAGGAGTTTGCAGACCTGCTAAAGAGTCAGAAGGATGCGGGTGCCCATCGCGTCAATGTTCAATTGGCGGACCATGATACGAGTCCAAGCGAGGCCCTTCGTTTGACGCTGCGATTAATGGATGAAGCGGACCGGATCGGCGGCTTAGAGCCAGCGATTGAAGTGCATCGCGACACGTGCACAGAAACGCCCGAGAAAACTTACACTCTCGCGGATGGCTATTTTAAAGCGACCGGGAAGCTTCTTCCTATCACCTGGGACTTTTCCCACATCGCAGTGCTTAAACATCTGACGCCGCAAAACTACGCCGAACGTTTGTTAGTTCGTCCGGACTTGATTCAGCGCTCGGTGCAATTTCACTTTCGTCCTTTCAATGGCCATCACTGCGCGAAATGGAAAAAACTCACGTCGAGACGCAAAGACGCCAAGAAAAGATTTAGACAGAAATTAGTGTAGTGAAGAAAGGAGAGATTTTTTTCGGAGCATTCATGGGGCATTCATATTCACTTCGAAAACGCCGTATATCCTCCTTCCCGTCCTTCGCGGTCTTTTCGTGAAATTTTTTGGCTTATGGCGCCGTCGACATAACCTGTGCGATTCCATGGCGCCCGAATCCTGGCAAAGGTGCGACTTGCGCTCTCACCTAGTGATCAGAATCACTGGTTTTTTCCCTAAAAGAGCACCAAATAACTTAATTATTGGTTGTTCTCTATATTTAACTTATTCCACTCAAGCTACTTGCACCGTGTAGGAATCGAACCTACCGGTAACGAGGCCCAAAAATTGGCTTGGGAGGAAACTTCGCGCTTTTTGCCGGAAATTCCGAGTGTAAAGATATTCCTACGCGATTCGAGGTGATGACTCGATTGTTGTCCTCACCATTCGGACTGCACGTTACGAGAATTGGCCCAATTGGCCAGGGACATGGAGTATCCTGCCGTGACCATGGGCATCCGACGCTTGGAGCGACGATTAAAGTTGGATAAAGATCTTGCGAAAAAGACACAGCGCGCCTTACGGCTGTTACAAGTTAAGACGTGCTTTGCCGCCAGCGGCGGTAGTCACTCCGCGTAAGCCTTCTTTAGTCCCTCGATATCAATTTTCTCCATTTGCAACATCGCCTGCATGACGCGGCCAGATCTTTCCGCGTCCTCGTCTTCCAACAGCTCGCCGCGGTCATTTGGCTGCTTGCAATGAAACTCTCCCGTCACCGACGAGGTCTCGTCTAGCGTGCTCGACTATTCGACAAGCCTAATTTGAAGCCCCTGACGTTTTTAAGCACTCCTATGATGCACCCCGTGTTTGCAAGGCACCCATAATGACAGCAGCCAAGATGACAATCCCACTGACTACACCTTGGCTGAAGGGTGATACACCTATTAACACCATTCCATCCTGCAATGTGCCCATGAAGAGCCCGCCTAACAACGTCCCCAGGATATTGCCGCTTCCACCAAAAAGACTCGTCCCACCGATAATAACTGCGGCAATCACATCAAGCTCCCAACCTTGGGCTACGGCGGCCTGACCCGCCTCAAGCCGGGCGGCGAGAATCAAACCAGCTAACGCTGCAAGCACAGAGCTGATAATAAACACGCCGATCTTTATCTGTGGAACG
>Ga0070708_100001995_pt1 | contig 15718 bp, 19 predicted proteins | sample KBSK5503metaG_FD_65469 | JGI IMG/M metagenome (GOLD analysis project Ga0070708, IMG submission 65469) | Corn, switchgrass and miscanthus rhizosphere microbial communities from Kellogg Biological Station, Michigan, USA - KBS K5-50-3 metaG | ecosystem: Host-associated > Plants > Roots >... | reverse complement strand
GTAGGGCTCGCCCTCGGCCTCGAAGCGGCGCCGCGCCTCCTCGCGCGAGATCTCCTCTCGATTCCACTCGCGCCCTTCGGAGATCTCCTTCTGCAGCTCGGCCTCGATCCCCTCCAGATCGCCCTCCGAGATCGGCTCTGGGAACTCGAAGTCGTAGTAGAAGCCGTTCTCGATCGGCGGCCCGATCGCGATCTTCACGCCGGGGTACAGGCGCCGGACGGCCTCGGCCAGCAGGTGGGCGGTCGAATGACGGAGGACGTAGAGCGCGTCGGGATCGTCCTTGTCCCGAGTGGTCAGGATCTGGATCTTCTGGCCGTCCTCGAGTGGCAGACGCAGGTCCTGGACCCGGCCGTTCGAGCGGACGAGCACAGCCTGCTCGGCCAGCTTCGGACCGATTGCGGCAGCCGCGTCGCTCCCCGTCGCGCCGTCGGGAAGTTCAAGTTCCGAGTTGTCGGGAAGGACGACTTTCATGGCAGATCAGGATACTTCTCACCCTCGGGAAGACGACCGCAACGACGAGCTCGAAGAGTCTCCGGTTCCAGACCCGGAAGCGACCGAGGGCGACGCGGACGACGACCCGGGCGCTGACTAGACCCAGGCGGCCTCGCGAAGGTTGGCCGGCGCCTTGAGCCAGTAGCTCTCGCGCAGCCATTCGAGCGCCGCGGCGAGCGTCTCCTCGTCGGTCACCGTTGCGGTGATCCAGCCGTACCTGCCCACGTAGCGGGCGACGCTGACGTAGGGAAGCAGATGCGCGACCTCGCGCTCTTCCGCGGTCAGCTTCAGGGTCAGCTGAACGGCGGTCGGCTCGATCGTCAGCCACGCGAAGACCTTGTTGTCGCCGACCTTGAAAACGGGAAAATCACCCCACGGGTGATCTTCGTAGGTCTCGGGAAACGAGAGCGCGAGCTCTCGTACACGCTCCTCGATGGCCTCTGCCAACACAACGGCATTTTCACCGTCTCAGGTCGCTTACACACTTTTTACGGTTTGGTGCAGCAAGAGTTCGCGTTCGCACGTCATATGTGGAGTCGTGGCAAAACCGGATCCCCGCATCGAGACCCTCGAGCGAGAAATCGCAACGCTCGTCGAGAAGCGTCAGACGCTTCGTGCAACGGGAGCAGAGCCTCATGAGCTCGAGGGGAATCGCCGGGAGATCGTGGCGCGCCAGCACGAGCTGTCCGAGACGCTGATCTCGATTTACGCGCCGCAGCCCGCCTTCGCGGCGGCGTAGCTCTCAAAAAAAGAGGGCGATCCCCCTTTCGCGCACGACCATTCACGCCGATACTTCGCGCGTGAAGATCGAGCGAATCTCAATGGAGTGCGCGAACAACGCCGAAGGGCTCGACGCGATGGAAGAGATCCGTTACCTGTTCGAGCTCGCCGATGACGGCGGCGTCGACCTCGGGCCGGCGCTTCGCTCGCTGCTGGCGAACGCCTACTGGGCGGTCGACGGCGCGCTCCAGTCGGAAACCTTCGCCTAGTCGCGCGATGTCGCGTCAGCGTCGCGGCGCTCGGAGATCAGCGCGCGCAGCCGCTCAGCCGCGCCGGGCGCGTCTCGCTCGAGCGCCCACAGGTCGCGTTTGAAGAGCGTGATCAGCCGCATCGGCGAGGTGGCGACCACGGATGCTGTGCGGCGCCCTGAGGCGATCGCCGCGATCTCTCCAAAGACCTCGCCCGGACCAAGCGTTGTCTGCGTCGCGCCATTGACTCGGACCTCCGCCGTGCCCGTTTCGATCACGTACATCGCGTGCCCGAAGTCGCCTTCGGTGGCGAGCTCCTGCCCCTCGCTCGCCTCGACCTCTGAAGCGGCCGCGGCGATCGCCGCGAGCTCGGCCTCGTCGAGGCCCGAGAAAAGGGGAACGCTCGAGAGCCGGGAGGTCTCCACGGCCGGAACCTAACACCTTCGAGATAGGCCTAAGATCAGCCGGCCGCATGAGCGCTTATGAACGCGTCTCGGTCGACGCAGCGCCGGAGGCGACCGTCTCCGCACTGCGCGAGGCGCTGCGATCGCGCGGGATCACCGAGTACGTCGTGGTCGACCACGGACACGACATGGCAGCGGCCGGCGCACCCGGCTTCGCCGCGTGGACGCTCGTCTTCGGCAGTCCCGCCGCCGGGGCGAAGCTGCTCGCGCGAGACCTCGAGGCAGCGGTCGACATACCTCTTCGCCTCGCGGTCGTTGCCCCCGAGCCCGGCCGAAGCGAAATCGTCCTCCGCGACATGCGTTCACTGCTGCGCGACGATCTCGGCGAGCTCGCGGACGCCTTCACGGCGGTGCTTCGGGAACTCGCCGCGCACGTCCGCGACGAGCTCGAGAGATAGGCGGGTCATTTACTCCACGGCAGTCGGAATTCGCGGCCGCCCGTCAGGCCCGAGGGACGCAGGATCAGCACCAGAGCCATGATCGCCGAGAGGAAGACGAGCCGCGTTCCCTGAGGCAGCGTGAGCTTGAAGCCGAGATGGATGCCGGATTCGGCCTGGCTGAGGAATGAGTCGAGCCCGCTGACCGCGAGCGCGCCCACCACGGCTCCCCAAAGGCTCGTGAGACCGCCGATCACGAGCATCGCGAGCGTCAGGAACGTCAGCTCGAGGTAGACCTGCTCGGTCGTGATCGACCCCAGCAGGTGGACGTAGAGGCCGCCGGCGAAGCCGGCGAGCGCGCCCGAAACGGTGAACGCCAGCAGTCGCTCGAGGTGGATGTTCACCCCGACGCTCCGTGCGACCGCCGGGTCCTCCCGGGAAGCGCGAAGCAGACGGCCGCGGCGGCTCCGCTGGTACAAGAACGCCACCGCGATCGCAACGAGCGCACCGACCGTCGCCTGCAGGGCACCGGTCGTCTCCGGCACCAGCGCAAGGGTGGTCGCGCCGGGCCCGATCTTCGTCCACTCCCTCAGCACGTTGTGCGTGATCTCGAGCACCGCGAAGGTCGCGATCCCGGCGGCGAGCCCCGACAGGCGCATCAGCGGTATCCCGACCACGAAGGCGAACACGCCGCCGAGCGCCGCAGCCAGTAGGAGTGAGGTGACATTGCCGACAGAGTGGTCGCGCAGCAGAGGAAAGATGCTGGTCAGCACGCCTTTCTTCGATACGACAGGCACGGCCATGACTCCCGCCGCGAAAGCGCCTACGGCGACGAAGCTGATCTGCCCGAAGGAGAGGACTCCCGAGATTCCGACAAAGACGTAGATCGCGACCACGATCGCGACCGAGACGAGCGCGTTCAGGAAATAGATCTTGTTCGAGGGCGAGGCCGTCGTGGTGACGAGGCCGACGACAACGACGAGGAGCGCCGGGCCGAGCAGCTCGACAAGCGCGCCGAGCGGGAGCCTCAAACCCGCTCCATCGCAGCCCTGCGTCCCCATGCGAAGAGACCCGCGGGCCGCAGCAAGAGGACGATGATCACCAGCGCGTAGACGACCGACGGCAGAAACACCGTCTTGTCTGTGGGGAGAGCGGCATTGACCAGAACGGAGACGAAGCCGATCGCAAAGCCTCCGAGCGTCGCCGTCCAGAGGCGGTCGATCCCGCCAACGACGACCCCGACGAGAACGATGATCGTGTCTTCGAGGGCGAACGTCGGCTGGACGAACGGGTTCTGGACGGTGAGCAGGACCGCCACCGCCGCGGCGAGGAGCCCGGACACGACCACCGCGAACGCGATCACGCGGTTGGCCCGCACGCCGAGCAGCCGCGCTGTGCGGAAATCGCTTGCCGCCGCGCGGGTATGAAGGCCGATCGTCGTTCGCGTAAGCACGAGGGCCAACGCGGCCAACGCAACCAGAGCGACCGCGACGGCAACGAACGTCACCTTGCGGACGTCGACGCCCCCGACCTTGATCGCCTGGTTCAACGGTGCGACCGAGCTCGCGACCTGGCCCAGCGTGCCGTCGCGAAGGTCGACGATCAGCGCCACCGACTGGAGCAGGAACGAAACCGCGAACGTGGTCACGAGCATCACGGCGGGAGACGACGAGCGAAGCGGCCGGAAGACGAGGCGGTCCATAGCAAGCGAAAGAGCCACGACGACCGCGAAGCAGGCAACGATGCTCGCGACGACAGGCCAGCCGGACGTGTACGCGAGGGTGTAGGCCCCCGCCATGATCAGCTGTCCGTAGGCGAAGTTGACGAGCCGCAGGACTCCGAAGACGAGCCCGATCCCAACCGCCATCAAGGCGTAGATCGCTCCCTGCCCGAACGCGTCGCCGAGCGTCTGGAGATCGATCGAGGCGAGGACGGTCACGAGGCGAGATAGGCGGCGATGATCTTCTCGGTGTTCTCCGCATCGGCCGGTCCGAGGTTCATGCGCAGCTCCCCTCCGACGAGGACGTGCGTGCGGTCGGCAAGCGCAACGGTCCGCTGGGCGCGCTGCTCGACGAGCAGGATCGCCGTTCCGACCTCACTGATCTCCGTGAACGCTTTGAAAATCGCGTCGACGGCGAGCGGCGCGAGGCCAAGTGAGGGCTCGTCCAGGAGCAGGATGTCCGGGCGGGATACGAGCGCCCGCCCGATGGCGAGCTGCTGCTGCTGACCGCCGGACAGCGCCCCGGCCTGTCGACGCCGGAACTCCCTCAGGACCGGGAAGAGCTCGAAAGCCGGGGCCAAGGGGTCGCCTATGTACGGCCTCCGGCGCGCCGCCAGGCCGAGACGAAGGTTCTCCTCGACAGTGAAGTCGCCGAAGATCCGCCGGCCCTCTGGCACAAGCGCGATCCCGGCCCGGGCGATCGACTCGGCCGAGCGGCGCCGGAGCGCCTGCCCGTGCAGCCGGATCTCGCCGTGACGAGCCGGCAACAGGCCCATGATCGCGTTCAGGGTCGTCGACTTGCCCGCTCCGTTCGGACCGATCAGCCCCACGATCTCGCCCCTGCCGACATGAAGCGTCAGATCGCGGACTGCGGAGACGCTCCCGTACCGAACCTCGACGTGGTCGAGCTCGAGCGCGGCCGCCTCAGGCATCGGTGTCGACCGCGCTCTCGCCCAGGTAGGCGGCGGCGACGTTGAGGTCGCCGCGGATCTCCTCGGGCGTCCCGGCGGCCAGAGTGCGGCCCTGGTCGAGCACGTGGATCCGATCGCAGACGCCCATCACGAGCGCCATGTTGTGGTCGATCAGCAGCACTCCGGCCCGATAGTCGTCGCGGACCGAGCGGACTACCTCCGCGAATTCCGGCACTTCTGCCTCCGGCAAGCCCGCGGCCGGCTCGTCCATGAGCACGAAGTCGGGCTCGGTGACGAGGGCTCGCGCCACTCCGAGACGGCGCTCGTCGCCCTGGGCCAACGACCCGGCGGGAACATCGGCCAGGTCGGTCAGCCCCAGCCGGTCCAACAGCTCCTGGGCCCGCCGCCGCGCTTCACGTGTCCCCGTACCGACGCCGAGTGCAGCAACCTCGACGTTCTCCCGGACCGACAGCGCTCGTAGTGAGCGGCTGTGCTGAAACGTCCGGGTCAGCCCGGACCGCGCCCGTCGATTTGCGCTCCAGCGGGTGATCTCGCGATCGCGGAGCTCGACCGTGCCAGAGCTCGGCAGGTCGAAGCCGGCAAGCACGTTGACGAGCGTCGACTTGCCGGCGCCGTTCGGCCCGACCAGGCCGACGACCTCCTTGCGGTGCAGCTCCAGGGTGACGTTCTGCAGTGCTTGGACGCCTTCGAAAGACCGGGAAACGGAGGAGGCCCGAAGTGTCTCTTCGGGCCTCCTCTCAATCCCGCTCACTGGCGTCGGATCCCCCAACTACAGCTTCGGGATGACCTTCGCCCGCACCAGGCCCTTGAAGCTGGCCTTGTTGTTCTGGATCTGGATCACGCGATAGTCACGCCCGTAGACCGTGTGCAGCTTCGTCGAGAAGCTGATCCTGCCTCCCAGGACCGGGACGCGCTTGAACTTCACGAGCTGCGCGGCAAGGGCGGAACCCTTCGTCGACCCGTGAGCCCGCTTGATCGCGACGACGACCCCGTCGATGGCGTCCGCACCGCCGAGAAAACCGCCGGTGCCTGGTGCGGCGTTCGCCGCCTTGAGCGACGCGATCATCGCGCGCACCGCACTTGACGGATCGTCGCCGAAGACCGACGCGTAGGTCACGCAGTAATAGTTCGTGACCTTCGGGTTTTTCGGCGCCCAGTAGGTCCCGTCACCGGCCCACGAGTTGAGGATGGGCGTCTTGTTGCCAAGCGACCGAATGCCGGAGACGAACGCGGGCAGTTCCCCGAAGGCCGTCGACGTGACATAGACCGCCGCCTTGTGGCTGTTCAGGCGGGTGACCGCACTGTTGACGTTGTTCGCACCCGTCGCATACGACTCGTGGTCGACGATCTTGCCGCCGAGCTGCCTGAACCGGATGTCGAACGCCTGGACGACGTTCTTGAAGTAGACGAGATAGGTGTTGGTGGCCAGCGCCGCTGACTTCCAACCGCGGCTCCACGCGTACTGCGCCATCGCCGAGCCTTCGTCCTGGGCGACGTTGCCGAAGCTGAAAGCAAGCTTCCCCTTGGCGGCGAAGCGCTTCGGCCCCATCTGATCGGTGCCAATGCAGGGAGCGACCGCGAGCACGCCGCGGTTGATCGCCTCCTGAACCACAGGCGTCGCGTAGTCGACGTCGCACGTCGTGAAGATGATGTTGGACCCCTGGCCGAGCAGGCTGATCGCACAGGCCTTCGCCGTGGCCGGATTGTTGTTCTGGGTGTCACATGTCTTGATCTGAAGGTGCCTACTGTCGACGCCGCCCTTCGCGTTGATCTGCTTGACGCGGATCCTCGCGGCCGCGAGCGCCGGATCGTCGAACGGGGCCATGTTTCCCTTGGAGTCGAACGCCCAGCCGATCACGATCGGCTTTTTCGCGTCGGTCCCGGCGCGACTTACCGTCACGCCCGCGATGGCGGCGACCGTGACGGCCGCTCCGAGGAGCGCCGCCAAAGCGCTCCACCTGGTGATCTTCGTCACTGCGTCTCCTCTCGTGAGTCCGCCCTCTCGGGAGTAGAACTTACTACGGTTGCGGCGGAAAAACGGTTCCGGCCGACAGGACCCGGCGGAGCTTCTCGACCCCTTGCGTCGCGACGTCGCGCGGGTGTCCACGCCAGAGCGAGCCCGGCAGCTCCGCGTCCGAGAAGATCTCGAGGTCGAAGAAGCCGTCCCAGCGGAGCGCCTCGAGGATCGGCCCGAACTCGATCATGCCGTCTCCGGGGAGGACACGGTCATTCGTGTTTCGCGTGGGATCCCGCCAGTCGGCGATGTGGACGCCGTAGATGCGATCGCGGTGACGTTCGAGTTGCTCGAGCGGCTCGCGCCAGAGGTGCCAGGTGTCGTACATCAAGCCGATGTCCGCGCCGGACTCGCCGATCAGTGCGGCGGCCTCGTCGAGCGAGCTGACGACCGTCCAGAGGTGGGCGAACTCGCGCTGGATCGGCTCGAGGGCAACCCGGACGCCGGAGCGCGCGCCTTCTTCGCCGATCGCTCGCAGGCCTTCGATGATCGCGGCACGGTCATCGCCCGGGCCGGTCAGGAAGAGGATGCTGGTCGGCTCGAACGGGGCCAGCCGGCGAATTCCGGCGCAGATCGCCTCGACGCGGGCCTCGGGGTCGGTCGGCCCCTCCATCAGCGGCAAAGGCAGGATCGACGGCACCGCCGGCACAGCGGTCACCCCGGCGAGGCGGCTTTGCTGAAACCGCTCGAGCGAGTCCTCGGCGAGCTTGAACTCCCAGATCCCGATTCCGTCGGCTCCGGCGGCGCGGTAAGCGTCGAGATCGTCGGCAAAGGACGCCGAGACCGTCGTGATCTGCGAGACCGAGACGAGGCCGCTCATCGGCCGAAGCGCTTCCTCATTCGGTCGAGCAGGGGCGGCTCGAGCAGGTGCTTCGCGACGAGTGTGCCGGAGCCGGCGCCGAGTCCGGGCCCGGGGTGGGTGCTCGCCCCGATCTGCCACAGCCGCCGAATCGGCGTCGCGTGCCCTGGGCTCGCCGGGAACGGCCGCCAGAGCAGGTTCTGGTCGAGAGCGAGCGAGCCGGAGTAGGGGTCGCCGTGATGCAGGTTGATGTTCGCGGCCTGCAGATCGGCCGGCGACAGCACGACGCGCTCGAGCAGCGCCGACTCGAGGTTTGGCACGTGCGCGGCGATCCGCGCCTGGATCCGGTCGGCGTAGCGCTCGCGAAGCTCCTCGGACCAGGCGCCGTCCTTCGTGTCGAGCTCGCCGGCGGCGTCGCCCTTGACGTGCCAGGGCAGCTCCTGGAGCTGGATCCAAAGCAGTCCGGCCCCGACGGGCGCCCGCGAGGGATCCATCGTGAGCGGCTGACCGACGACGACAGTCGCCTCGGCCGGCAGGAGCCCGCGCTCGGCCTCGTTCACTGCGCGCGAAACGCCGTCGAGCCCCTGCGTCAGATGGACGATCGCCGTGCGCGCCAGCCGGTCGTCTCCCTCCCACCTCGGCGGCTCCGAGAGCGCGTAGTGGATCTGCATCTCGGACCGCCCATAGCGGAAGCGGCGCGCCCTCGCAGCGACGGTCGGCGTCACCTCGCCGTCGAGCAGGCGTTCGTAGAGCTGCGTCGGCGTGACGTTCGCGATCACCGCTCGGGACGCCGTCAGCGTTTCGCCGCTGGAAAGCCGCACGCCAACGGCCTCGCCTTCGTGAACGAGCACACGCTCGACCTCGCTGCCCATCTCGCAGACGCCGCCGTGGTCGCGAATCAGCTGGACGAGCGCGTCGACCAGCCGCGCGCCGCCGCCGCGCGGGATCGGCATCCCGCCTTCCTGAATCGCGACCGCGATCACTTGCGCCATGAACCCGGAAACGGCCGCGTCTGGCCCGAGACCGGTGTGCAGTACCCAGGGCGCGAGCAGCCCGTGTGCACGTTGGGACGCGAAAGTGCCCGTCAGCCAGTCGCGGCTCGTGGCAAGCACGTTCCCCGTGAACTCGACGAGGCCGTGGCGCCCGAGCCGGCGGTAAGCCTTCAGCCCAAGCGCGAGCCCGTCCTTCGACCAGAGCTCCGTCCCGAGCACCCCGAAAGCCAGGTCGGCGTTCGGGAGGAACCCGTCAAGCACGCCCCGCCAGGCATCGCCGTCGCCGGCGGCATGACGGTCGAGCTCCTCCGCGTTCGCGTCGGCGTTCCGAAGCAGGAACGCAGCCTCTCCGTCGGGGAAGAGCGTTGCCGTCGGGTAGTCGGTGTTCAGGTACTCGAGCCCGCGGGCCGCGAGCTCGTCCCCGAGCTCCGCATGAGCCGCACCTCCGACCCAGAGCGGATGCCAGGCGCTGAAGACGTCGTGCTGGAACCCGGGCTCCGTCAGCTCCGCGGTCTGAATCGCGCCGCCGAGCTGCGCGCTGCGCTCGAGCACGCATACGTCCCAGCCGGCCCTCGCCAGCAAGGCAGCACACGCCAGCGAGTTGATTCCGCTGCCGACGATGACCGCGTCATGGTCAGCCACGAACGACGTCTGCCGCGCTGCTCGAGCTCGGTGGGACGAGCCGGTTCTTGCTCACCGTGAATCCAGCGGCTTGGAGGAAGGGTCGTGCGACTTCGACCGCGTGGGCAAGGTTCGTCGCCATCCAGAAGCACAACGCTGCGAGAGGAAGCTCGACGAGGAGCGCGGACGCGACAGCCTGTGCGACCGCTGACGTTCCCCGCGAAGTGAGAACGTCGAACCACGCATCGCAGACGAGAAGCGTGCCCGTGATCGCGGCCGTCACCTCCGCGAACGGAGAGCGGCGTGCCACTGTCAGAGCCGTCGCCGCCAATGCGACCCCAAGCCCGATGTCGAATCCTCCCCAGGCGAGCTGCCAGTGATTCGCGCGGTAGTGCGGAGGGAGGGTCAAGAACAGGAAGGCGATCCAGGGAATCAGGACCACAGCGCACAAGAGAAGCGCAGGGGCAACCCAGGGCGGGATGAGCCACCTTCCCCTACCTAGCCGCAGGGCGGGGCGGGCGCGCAGGTCAACGAAGCTCATATCGTCCTCCCAAGGCAGACGGAAACACGAGTCGCCGCACCCTACGCACAGCACGCGACCTGAGGCAAAGGCCACTGGCTGATGTGGGAGCCGGCCTCCGCGAGGCTGGTCCCAAATGAGACTCTTCGGTCGTTCATGCCCAGTGCAGCCCCATCTCCGTTGCGGTCACCGCGGCTAGCAGTGCTCGGCGCCGGACACGTCGGCCCGGTAATCGCGCGCGTCGCGGTTGACGCCGGCTATGACGTCGCGATCGCTGGTTCAGCCGAGCCGGAGCGAATCGAGCTGATCACCCAAGTCCTGGTGCCGGGAGCGCAAGCGCGCTGGGCAGCCGACGCGGTCGCCGACGCCGATCTCGTGGTGCTGGCGATCCCGGTTCACAGGTTCGAGAGCTTCGGCTCCGGCTTGGTGGCGAGGAAGATCGTGGTCGACGCGATGAACTACTGGCCCTCGGCCGACGGCGTTCGGGAGCTGTTCGAGGACGATCGGTACGGCAGCAGCGAGATCGTGCAGCAGCGGCTCGACCGGTCGACGGTCGTCAAAACGCTCAACCACATCGCCTACCAAGACCTGGAAGACGATCGCCGGCCTGCCGGCTCCCCCGACCGCCGCGCTCTCGGAGTCGCCGGCGACGACCGGGACGCCGTCGGCATCGTCGCGGAGGTGATCGAGCGGATCGGCTACGACGCCGTGCTGCTGGAAAGCCTGCGCGCCGGCCGCCTGCTCGAGCCGGGCGGACCGGTCTTCGGAGCCTCGCTGCACCGGTCTGAATTCGAAAGAGCCCTGCAAGCCGACGCCGCCTAGCCACGTGGCTAGCGCACCTTCGGTATTTCCACTCACCTTCGGGCTCGACACCTTCGGCGACGTCACCCATGACGAAAACGACCGCCCGCTCTCGCACGCGCAGACGATCCGAAACGTGGTTGAGCAAGGCGTCCTAGCCGACGAGGCCGGCATCGACTTCTTCGGAATCGGAGAGCACCACACAGACCTTTTCCCGGTGTCTGCCGGCGATGTCGTGCTCGCGGCGATCGCCGCACGCACGACTCGCATCCACCTCGGGTCAGCAGTCATCGTCCTGAGCTCCGACGACCCCGTCCGCGTCTTTCAACGCTACTCGACACTCAATGCGATCTCCGGCGGCCGGGCCGAGGTCATCCTCGGACGAGGCTCCAGCATCGAATCGTTCCCACTCTTCGGGTACGACCTCGCCGACTACGAGGACCTCTTCGAGGAGAAAATCGATCTCTTCGCCGAGCTGCTCAAAGGCGGACCGGTCACCTGGCACGGCAAAACCCGCTCTTCGCTCGAGAACCAAGACGTCGTGCCACACACCGAAACCGGGCCGTTTCCGGTCTGGGTCGGTGTGGGCGGCAGCCCGCAATCGGTCATTCGCGCGGCCCGCTACGGGTTCTCGTTGATGCTCGCGATCATCGGCGGCTCACCGGCACGGTTCGCGCCGTTCTCGCAGTTGTTTCGGGAGGCCCTCGAGAAATTCGGCCGAGACCCGCTGCCGATCGGAGTGCACGGGCCGGGGCATGTCGCCGCGACCGATGTGCAGGCGAGCGACGAGTTCTGGCCGCGGTATCTCGAGGTGATCCGCGCCGTCAGCGGATCCCGTGGATTCGCAATTCCAACGAAAGAGTCGTTCCTGTACGAGATCGGACCGCGCGGGGCGCTCTACGTCGGGTCACCGGAAACGGTCGCCCGGAAGATCGCCAACAATCTCACGACTCTCGGCGCAAACCGGTTCGACCTCAAATACGGCATGGGCGGGCTCTCCCATCAAGCGCTGCTGACCAACATCGAGCTGTACGGCACGCAAGTCGTCCCACGGGTTCGCGAGCTCCTCGCCTGACGACGGGCTGAGGAGTCACGTCATACTGATCCGGTAGGTGGTCGGGTCCTGATCGCAAAGGACCCGAGAGAGGAGTCCCGGATGAGCGAGCACGATCCCGGAGACAAGCAGCATCGGCACGAATCCCCGCTTCTGCACGATCAGGAGCACAAGGGGTACGGCGACGACGAGGGCGAGCGTGAGGAAATCCTCGAACGCGAGGACGACGAGCAGCCGGAGCCCGAAAGCTGAGCACCGAGCGGCGATGACCGACTGGACGCGCGAGGAGCTCGAGCAGATCGCGGCCGCGGACGAGTTGCAACTCGCTTCCGAGCAGCCTGACGGCACCCTGCGAAAGCCCGTCACGATCTGGGTCGTCCGCCTCGGCGACGACGTCTACGTTCGGTCGGTGAATGGGCGCACCTCGCACTGGTTCCGTGGAACGGAGGACCGGAACCAGGGTCACGTCCGCGCCGGCGGTGTGGACAAGGACGTCCGCTTCGTCGAACCCGCCGAAGACATCAACGACGACATCGAGACCGCCTACCGGACGAAATATCAGCGCTACGGCGCCAGCCTGGTCGACCCGCTGTTCACGCCGGACGCTCGAGCCGCGACGCTCGAGCTCGTGCCGCGCTCGGCCGCTTCTTAGGACTGTCGAGGTGGTCGCAGCCGAGTCCGCCGGAGCCAGAACTGCAGCAAGCCGCGAGGCTGCTCGCGCGGCGGTGGTCGCAGCTGAGCTGGCGTTCCCACGTTGGTCGGCGACCCCGGCGCCCGAGCGGGGCAGGCTCCTCCAGCGTGCCTCAGAGCTCCTAATGGAGCGGCAGCACGAAATCGCGGCTCTCGTCACAGAGGAGACCGGTGGCACGTTGGGCTGGGGCATGTTCAACGTGCAGCTCGCAGCGGACATGCTGGCCTACTACGCAGGCGAAACCGACGCGCCGGCCGAAGAGCTGGAGCTCCGCTCGCACATCCCGGGCAAGCGGGCAAAGGCCGTTCGCCAGCCGGTCGGCGTCGTAGTGGGCGTTGCGCCTTGGAATGCCCCGGTCATCCTCGGCGTGCGGGCGGTGGCCGCGCCGCTCGCGTATGGCAACACCGTCGTGCTCAAGGCGTCCGAGATCTGCCCGCGCACGCATACGGCGATCGTCGACGCACTGATTGACGCGGGGGTTCCTTCCGGCGCGATCAACCTGGTCACCAATGATCCCGAGGACGCCGCCGAGGCGGTCGATGAACTGATTAGCCACCCTGCGGTGCGCCGTATCAGCTTCACAGGCTCGACCCGCGTCGGGCGAATCATCGCCGAGACCGCTGGGCGGCACCTGAAACGCGTGCTGCTCGAACTGGGCGGCAACTCCCCACTTGTCGTGCTCGCCGACGCCGATCTCGATCGGGCCGTCGCGGCGGCCAACTTCGGGGCGTTCATGCACCAGGGCCAAATTTGCATGTCAACCGAGCGCATCGTGGTCGACCGGGCGGTTGCCGACGAGTTCGCTCAGAAGCTTGCCGAGCGCGCCGGCTCGCTCAAGGTGGGAGACCCACGCGAGTCTGGTACGCAAATCGGCCCACTCGTGAATGAGGCTGCGCTCAACCGAGTGACAGAGCACGTCGAGGACGCGGTCGCCAAGGGAGCGAAGCTGGTAACCGGTGGCGAGGCGCGGGGTCTCCACTTCACGCCCACCGTGCTGATGGGCGTCACGCCCGCGATGCGGGTCTACTCGGAGGAGTCGTTCGGACCGGTCGTCTCAATCGTGCCGGTCAATGGAATCGACGAGGCCGTTCGCGTCGCCAACGACACCGACTACGGGCTCTCAGCTGCGGTGTTCAGCGCAAACGTCGACACTGCGATCGATGTCGCGCGCCGGCTCGAGACCGGCATCTGCCACATCAATGATTCCACCGTCAACGACGAGCCGCCGATGCCGTTCGGCGGCGTCAAGAACAGCGGTTGGGGACGCTTCGGGGGCAAAGCGGCGCTCGAGGAGTTCACCGAGCTTCGTTGGATCACGATTCAGGACAGCCCGCGCGAGTACCCGATCTAGCGGGCTGAGCTGTAGCGACCTACGGCAGCTCGATAACCATGCCCTCGCGCGCGAGCGCCGACCAATCCTCATTCCCGTCGGCAAGCGACCGCGCGCGGGCTTCGAGGCGCTCCAACGAGCCGTCGGTGTGGAGCGGCTCGTGGTGAAAGAGGACCAGGCGGCGGGCCGCGACGACCTGGGCAAAGGCGACCGCGTCGGCAACGCTCGAGTGACCCCAGCCGATCCGCTCCTCGTATTCGTCCTCGAAGTACTGAGCGTCGTGCAGGAGGAGGTCGACGTCCTCGGCGATGACTGCTCCCGAGATCCAGTCGCGCGACCGATCCGCAATTCCCGCCAGCGCCGGCTCGTGATCCGGCAGGTAGGCGAAGCTCGATGTCGCGGTTTCGATCCGGAAGCCGACCGTCGGCCCCGGATGGGCGACGAGGTCGGCCACGAGCCGTGTGCCGTCGACCGTCCACGGCTCGCGGGGAACGTCGTGGAAGGTCACCTGAGCCGGGACCTCGCGGAGGTCGATCGGGAAGAGCGGCGGAGAGAAGGAACGCGCAATGCGCTCCTGGAGGCTCGAAACCGGTGACGGCGGTCCCCAGACATCCAACGTCACCCGCTCGTCCCACAGTGGCGCGAAGAAACGCAGTCCCTCGAGGTGATCGAGGTGCAGATGGGTGAGCAGGAGGTGGACTCGCTGCGCGCCGCGTTCGAGGAGGTCGAAGCCGAGCGCCCTGATTCCGGTCCCGGCGTCGAGCACAAGGATCGTCCCGTCGTCGAGCGAGACCTCGACGCAAGACGTATTTCCGCCGTAGCGAAACGTGTCAGGCCCCGGTGTGGGCACCGATCCGCGACAGCCCCAGATCGTCAGGCGCATGGAGAGCTCGCTACTCGCGCCAGAAGATCGTCACGGTCCCGACGAGCTCGTCTGCGTGCGCGAACAGCGGGAACGCGGTCACCGAGACCTCACGCTCGACCCCGTCCACGCTGGTGATTCGAAATCGCTCGTGTGCCGCGCGCCGCTCGTAGAGCGCGATCCCTGAGGGCCGTCGCTCGAGCGGGAGCGGTTCGGATTCGAGCGTTCTCGGCTCGAACCTCGCGGTCCATTCCTCCAGCGGCATCTCAACGACCTCCGAAAAAGCACGGCCGAAGATTGCCTCGGCGGCCTCGTTGTAGAAGACCAGCCAGCCCCGCTCGTCGGTGATCAGGGTGGGAGTCGCAAGATTCGACGCGAATTCGCGAGCGAGAATGAGCACGAGGTGCTTCGAGCGCGGCTTGCCCACGGGCCAAGCGTACGCCCGCCACGTCTGCCTGATCCACAGTCACGCTTGTACACGAAGGCATTCCGAGCGGCGAGTTACGCGCTAATCATCTCGCCACGAGGTATGCGCACCCCGAGAGGCGTCGCTCGCTCGCCAACAGGTGACAGTTTGCGAGGAACGCCTGCACGCGATGAAGGTCGACGACCTGCCTAGCAGTGGCGATGCCTTCCGCGAGGATGTCGATGCCGACCACGCTTAGGCCGATAACCGGTCAGTCGGCCATTCGTGCTCGCGGCTCGTGGCGCCCGTTGACGGCTCTCCGAGACCGGCATAGTCTGGCCACGTGGTGCCGCGCAGGACGATGTGGCTCCTCCCTGCAAGCGCTCGTTGGGGTGCTGTCGCGCTCTTGTTCGCGGCGTTTTGTGCCTCGCTCGCGCTTGCACCCGGCGATGCCGCGCGTCCGGCCGGTAAGCCGCAGAACGAGTTCGTCGTCGGGGCCATCCTCGATCTTGCCGGCGGCTGGACCTCACTGGGTCGTGCGAGCCGCGTGACCCTTCGGCTTGCTACCGCCGATGCGAACGCTGCCCTAGCAAGACGCGATGCGCCCCTCCGTGTCCGCCTACGCGTCCTTGACGCCAGAGGCGAGCCGGCGCTCGCGCTGCACCAGCTCCGGCG
>Ga0070708_100001993_pt1 | contig 15723 bp, 12 predicted proteins | sample KBSK5503metaG_FD_65469 | JGI IMG/M metagenome (GOLD analysis project Ga0070708, IMG submission 65469) | Corn, switchgrass and miscanthus rhizosphere microbial communities from Kellogg Biological Station, Michigan, USA - KBS K5-50-3 metaG | ecosystem: Host-associated > Plants > Roots >... | reverse complement strand
GCCAGGTCATGGGCTGAGTGGAAGCGCTCTTCGGGGTTCTTCTCCAGGCAGTGACGGACGACGCGCTCGAGGCCCGGCGCGATCGCGCGGCTGGCCTCCGAGAGATCGGGAGGCTCCTTCGTCAGGATCGCGCTCATCGTGTCGGCCGCCGATTCTCCGTGGAAGGCCCGCCTTCCCGAGAGCATCTCGTAGAGGATCGCGCCGAAGGCGAATATGTCGGATCGGACATCGGACGGCTTCCCGCGCACCTGCTCGGGAGACATGTAGCCCAGGGTCCCCAGGACGACGCCCGGCTCGGTCGCAGCAGCCGCGGTCGGAAGCTCGGTCAACGCCCCGGCGCCGCTTTCCGGCTGTGTGAGCTTGGCCAGACCGAAGTCGAGGATCTTGACGCGCCCGTCGCGGGTCACGAACAGGTTCTCGGGTTTCAGGTCGCGGTGCACGATCCCCTTCTCGTGCGCGGCGGCCAGACCGTGCGCGATCTGCACGGCGTAGTCAATCGCCTTGCGCGCTGCGAGCGCTCCGCCGGAGAGGCGCTCGCGCAACGTCTCCCCCTCCAAGAGCTCCGACACGATGTACGGCGCCCCATCCACCATGCCGATGTCGTGGATCGCCAGGATGTTGGGGTGATTCAGTCCCCCCGCGGTCTGCGCCTCCTGCTCGAAACGGTGCAGTCTCTCCGGATCGCTCGAGAAGGAGGCCGGTAGGACCTTTATCGCGACCTCGCGCTTCAACCTGTCGTCGCGGGCCCGATAGACCTCGCCCATCCCTCCGGCTCCGAGGGGAGCGAGAACTTCGTAAGGCCCCAGACGAGTCCCGGCAGTCAGGCTCATGAGTCGGCGCCGGAGATTCTAGCCCGCGGAGCCGGTCGAAGACTGCAGCTCGCGGTAGAGATTCCGGTAGCCGTCGCACTCGGTCCGGAGCTCTTTCATCAGGGTGATGAAGCGGCCCTCTTCCCGGAGGGACTCCAGCAGAGGGTCCAATTCGAAGAAGCTGTAGCAGGGGAAGCCGTTGTGCGCGGCTTCCGCCAGAGCGCCGAGGGCCGATTCCTTGTCTCCCAGAACCGCGTGGACACACGCGATGTCGTACTGGGCGTGATGGTAGTGCCCGAAGGAGCGCCGGTTGCGGATAGTCAGCCCGACCTGCTGCCGGGCCGCCGCGGCGTCGCCCCGGCATGCGGCGAGCAGGCCGCGCAGGGAATAGTACGCCGGGTCGCCCGGGAAGCGACGGGCTCCTCGATCCACGTTCTTCGCGGCTCCGTCCAGATCGCCCAGGCGGATCTGGCACAGCGCGACCTGATAGTTGCACCAGCTCGAGGGCTCGCGCTCGGCTGAGAGTGAGATCTCCAACCCCTCGCGGTAGCGGCCCTGCTGATAACGGCAGAACCCGAGATGGATCTTGGCCAGCGTGTCGTCCGGATTGATCGCCAGCGCCTGCTTCGCATGAGCGACGGATTCCTCGAGCATGGAGACGTGGACGAGCACGACGCTCAACCGCTCGTGTGCCTCGGTCAGGTTCGGCCGCCCGGCGATCGCGGCCATGTGCTCGCGGATCGCGGCGGCATGATCGAACCCCCGCCTCGGCGTCCAGGCGAGCAGGCCTTTCACGTACCTCCCCTCCGGAAGCCGAGGCTCGATCGAGAGGGCCTTCTCGCTCATCGCCTCGGCGCGCTCCAGCCAATCCCCTTCGGGGTCGAAGGTGAAGCCAATGCGCGCGTAAGCGCTGGCCAGCCCCGCCAGGGCCAGAGCGAAGCGGGGGTCTTCCTCGAGGGCCTTCTCGAAGGCCTCGACCGCAGCGTTGGCGTCCTCGATCCTCTCGGAGAAAAGAAGGGTCCGGCCCTTCAAGTACAGCTCGTAGGCCTTGCCGGAGGACCGCGGAGCGAGCGCCAGGCGACGCTCGTCCGCGGGCGAGAGCTCGACCTCGAGCGCTTCGGCGATCCTTCGCGAGACTTCGTCCTGCATCCGGAAGATGTCGTCGAGAGTCGTGTCGATCTTCGAACCCCAGAGCGACCGACCGTCGGAGGACGAGACGAGCTGCACCGTCACCCTCAGGCGCGAACCCGAACGTTGGAAGCTTCCGTCCACGACCGCGTCCACGCCGAGCTCCCGGCCCGCCTCTTCCGGAGCGACCGGGCGGTCCCTGTAGCGCAGGATCGCGGCGGTGGGACGCACGAGCAGAGATTTGACCAGCGCGAGCTCCGTGATCGTCGAGTCGGCGAGACCCAGGCCCAGGTGCGCGTTCTCGGGGTTTCCCGCGAGGTCCTTGAAGAACAGAACGGCCACCGATCGCCGCCTCTCGCCGGTTCCGACGCCGGCCCGCGTCGCGGCGGCGTGCGGCGCAGAGATTCCGGCCGAGGCTTCAAGCGCGAACGCGAGATCTCGCGCGAGCTGGAACCTCTGCTCCGGGTCCTTTTCCAGGCATCGCCGGGCGATACGCTCGAGAGCCGGAGAGTCGCGGCGGGCCTCCTCAGGCATCTCCGGAGGCTCGTCGCGCAGGATCGCGGTCAGCGTCTCCGCGGGGCTGTCGCGCCGGAAGGGGCGCTCGCCCGATAGCATCTCGTAGAGGACGGCGCCGAAGGAGAATATGTCAGATCGGACATCGGCGGACTGTCCGCGCGCCTGCTCGGGCGACATGTAACCGACCGTTCCCAGAATGACTCCGGGCTCCGTGAGGTCAAGATTCCCCACAACCGTTGAAAGCGAGCTGCGGTCGTTTCCTGCCATGGGATGCTCGGATGCGGCCGCTTGCTCTCTTTCGGTCGCGTCGAGCGACCGCCTCTTTGCCAGCCCGAAGTCGAGGATCTTGAGGTAACCGTCTGTTGTGACGAACAGGTTCTCGGGCTTGAGGTCCCGATGGACGACGCCTCGCGCATGCGCGGCGGCCAGCCCCTCCGCGATTTGTGTCGCATAGTCCGCCGCTCGCCGTGCGGGTAGAGGTCCGGCAGTGAGCTTCTCGCGAAGGGTCTCCCCCTCGAGAAGCTCCGTGACCGCGAAAAAGATCCCACCCTCCTGCCCGAAATCGAAGATCGAGAGGATGTTGGGATGGGAGACGGCCGCGACGGCCATCGCCTCGCGCTCGAAGCGAGCCATGGCCTCGGCGTCGCTCGCGAGGCGATCCGGAAGGACCTTGACGGCGATCTCACGGCCGAGCTTGCGGTCGCGCGCCTTGTAAACCTCCCCCATTCCCCCCACGCCGAGCGGAGAAAGGATCTCGTAGGACCCTAGATGAGTCCCGGCGGAAAGAGCCATGGAAGGCGGAGGATTCTAGCTCCGCCGCCGGGCGCTTGCTAAGGCTCGGGCGGGCTCTCGTCGGTTGGCGGGTCGGCGGGCTTTTCCTTTTCGCCTTTCAGGGCCTCCTTAAAGCCCCGGATGGATTCGCCTAGGCCTTTGCCGAGCTCGGGAAGCTTCTTCGGCCCGAAGACGAGCAGCGCGATCCCGAGGATCAGCAACAGATGCATCGGTTGAAGAAGTCCCTCGAACATGAGTCCTCCCCTCATTTGGACGACGCGGACGGGCAACAAGCTTACAAGGGGATAATCCCGGCGCTCATGGAATCCCTGCGGGTGGGCGTGCCGACGTTGCTTCTGATCCTGGTCTACCTGGCGGGAATCAACGTGCTGGGGGCCTGGATCGGGCGAGGGCAGAAGGACGCACGAGACTATTTCCTCGGAAGCCACGCGATGCCCTGGTGGGCCGTCATGGGCTCGATCGTCGCGACGGAGACCTCGGCTCTGACGTTCCTCTCCATCCCGGGCGATGCCTACCGGACCGGATACGCCTTCCTGCAGCTCGTCTTCGGCTACATCCTGGGCCGGATCGCCGTCTCCTTCCTCCTGCTGCCCTCCTACTTCAAGGGAGAGCTCGTGACGGTGTACGCACTGCTCGAGGGGCGGTTCGGTCCGGCCGCGCGGCGCTTCACCTCCCTGCTCTTCATGGTTACGCGCGTCATGGCCGCCGCCGTGCGTCTGGCCGTGCCCGCGATTCCGATCGCGCTCATCCTCGGAATTCCGATCTGGGGCGCGGTCCTGATTCTGGCCGGCGCGACGGCGCTCTACACGTTCCTCGGCGGGATCAAGGCGGTCATCTGGATCGACCTGATCCAGGTCTTCGTCTACCTCTCCGGAGCCCTTCTCGCGCTCGGGTTTCTCTTCTCGCACCTGCCCGGAGGCCTCTCGGGCGCGCTCGCGGCCAACGCCGCGGCGGGACAGCCAGCGCGACTCTTCCATCTCGAATTCGACCTGGCACGCCCCTACACACTCTGGGCCGGCGTGCTGGGAGGGGCGTTCCTCACGATGGCGAGCCACGGCGCGGACCAGTTGATCGTGCAGAGGCTGCTCGCCTGCCGCGGCTTGAAGGACGCGCAGAAGGCGCTGATCGGGAGCGGGTTGGTGATCCTGTTCCAGATGAGCCTCTTCCTCTCGATCGGCGTGATGCTCTTCGCCTTCTTCGGCGGCCGGCCGATCGACGCCTCCGCCGCCGGGACCTTCCGCGCGCCCGACGAGGTTTTCCCGACGTTCATAGTGAGGTCTCTCCCGGGCTTCGTCTCCGCCTACCTCGTCGCCGGGATCTTCTCTGCGGCCATGTGCTCGGAATCCTCGGCGTTGAACTCGCTCGCCGCGGCGCTCGCGCACGACGTCGTCGGTCCGATCGTCGGAAAGCAACGCCTGGAAGGAAAGAGCGGGCTCGCTCTGGGCCGCGGGCTGACCCTCTTCTGGACGGTACTCCTGGCGTTTCTGGCCATCGGGTTCTCGCGGTTGTCGCAATCGCAGCCGGCCGTTCAGGTCGGCCTGGGGCTGCTCTCCGTGACCGCGGGAGGACTGCTGGGCGCGTTCCTTCTCGCGATTTACGCGAAGCGCGCCCGGCAGGCGGATGTCCTCTGGGGCGTGGCCTGCTCCACGGTCCTCATGCTGGCGCTCTTCCTGGGATCCAGGTCCTGGATCCCGCTCCCCCTCGGACAGAAGATCGCGTGGCCCTGGTATTCCCTCCTCGGGTCCGCGATCGCCGTGACGGTCGGCCTCCTGCTTTCGATGCGGCACTCATGAAGAACACCGTCGAAGCCATCGTCATGACGGCGCCGGGGAGGCCGCTCGAGCGGAGGCGGTTCCCTGCGCCAGGACCGAAGCCGGGCGGCGCCGTGCTCGAGACGATCGCGAGCGAGGTCTGCGGGACCGACGTGCACCTCTGGCACGGTCGCCTCTCCGGCGTGCCCTACCCGATCATCCCGGGGCACGTCAATTGCGGCCGCCTCGCCGAGACCAGCGGGCCTCTCCTGGATGTCGAAGGCCGCTCTATCGCGCCGGGGACGCTCGTGACCTTCTTCGATGTCTTCGGCACGTGCGGCAACTGCTGGCACTGCCTCGTCGCCAAGGCCGCGACGCGATGCCCTCATCGGCGGGTCTACGGCATCACGACGTCGGCCGAGGAGGGAGTGCTCGGCGGCTGGGCCGAGCGGATCGAGATCCTGCCGGGCGTGAAGGTCCTTCCATTGCCCGACGGAATCGACGCGCTCGATTTCATGGGCGGCGGCTGCGGCCTCCCGACGGGCTTCCATGCCGTCGAGCGCGCTGGCATCGCCATGGGCGACACCGTGGTGGTTCAGGGGAGCGGCCCGGTCGGCTTGAACGCTGTAATCTTCGCGCAGCTCGCCGGAGCGTTGCGCGTCATCGTCGTCGGCGCGCCGAAGGCGAGGCTCGAAGCCGCGAGGAAGCTCGGAGCGGTGGACACACTCGACATCGCACAGACCTCCGACTCCCGAGAGCGCGCGGCCTGGGTCCGCGACCGCACGGCGGGCCGGGGCGCCGACGTCGTCATCGAGGCCTCGGGCAACCCGGCCGCTGTTCCGGAAGGACTGGAGATGCTACGTGACGCGGGCCGCTACGTCGTGGTCGGACAGTACACCGACGCGGGCGACGTATCATTGAACCCGCACCGCCAGATCAACCGCAAGCACGCCACGATCCTCGGCTGCTGGGGCTTCGAGTTCACCCACCTCTACAGAGCCTTGCAGCTGATGGCACGACACAACGGCCGCTTCCGGTGGCGCGACCTGGTCACGCGTGAATACCGCCTCGACGAGGCGGCGGAGGCCCTTCGCGACATGGAGTTGCTGGCCGTCGTCAAAGCCGTGATCCGGCCTTAGCACGTTGGCGAGCTGGCGCTCGCCTCCCGCGGCTGGGGGAAAGCGATTAGGTGGACGGACTCCTAAGAAAGGCTCAAGGCCGGTGGCACGGGGACTGTAATACTGAGAAAATGTGTCGGAATCGAGAGCGGTGATCCCGTATCCAGGGCTCTTTCTCAGGAGGTCCCCATGTCCACTCCCTTGCCAGTCTCGAGAACGATCGCTCTTGCATTGGGAGCGCTGGCCGCGCTCGCTCTGACGTTTTCCTGCCACGAGTCTTCCTCGTCGCCGACTTCCCCTTCGGGCACCGCCACGGTCACGGGGACCGTCATCCTCGGCGCCGGCGCCTCCGGAGCGGCGGCGCAGGGGATGGAGATCGGCCTGTCGGGCGTGACGGTGCGCGTCGTGGGAGGCGGCCCGTCGGCCGTGACGGACGCTTCCGGCAATTTCACGCTTAACGGTGTGCCGGCCGGGACCGTGGAAATGGAGTTCTCGCGCGCGGACATCAACGCCCGCGCCCCCGTCCTTCTCGTCTCCGGGACCAACGCGATCACCGCGGCGGTCCACGGATCGACGGCCGTCATCACACCCCGCGGACACGCGGGCGAGGAGATCGAAGGTCTGGTCCAATCCAACAGTGCGGGTTCTCTCGTCGTCCTCGACCAGCGGCTGGGAACCGTGACAATCACGACCAATGGCTCGACGCTCATCCGGCGAGGCAACACGACGATCCCTCTCTCGAACATCACAGTCGGCATGAGGGTGCACGTCAAGGCGATGCTGCTGTCAGGGAGCACGTTTCTGGCGACCGAGATCCTGCTCCAGGACGAGAACGTCGGAGGGGAGCGCGAGGTGGAAGGATCCGTCGCATCGGTGGACATCGGCGCGAAGAGCTTCGTCGTAACAACCGTCGCGGGGCCTATCACGGTCAAGACCGACTCCTCGACGACGTTCAAGAAAAAAGGGGCCTCGGCGACTTTTTCCGACGTCGTGATGGGGGCCATGGTCGAAGCGGAAGGCACACTCCAGTCCGACGGCTCGATCCTGGCCCGCAACGTCACGATCGAGTGAACGAAGGGCCAAATCAGCCCAGGAGCAGCTTCCCTCCCGCGACGACCAGAACGGCGGCGAGAAGCCTCCTCAGGACGAGGCTCGGGAGTCGGCGGCTTCCCAGACCGGCGCCCAGGATCCCGCCGACCGCCGCGGCGAGAATCCAGAGGGAAATGCCCGCGGGCAGCGCGGCGAGACTCGCAGGCTTCCCCAGGAGCCCCGCGAAGGAATTGACCCAGATGAAGGCGGCCGAGACGGCGGCGGTGGGCTTGGGCTCCGCCCAGTGAGCGAGGAGCAGGAGCGGGGAGAGGAAGATCCCTCCTCCGACGCCTGTCAGCCCCGAGAGCACCCCGATGGCGGCGCCCCAGAGGAGGGCGGCGGAAAGCGGAAGTGTATGGAGCTTTCCCTCGCTGCCCTGGAAGACTCGCCAGAGGCGGTAGGCCGCGAAGAGAAGGACGAGGCCGAGGACGCGCCGGTACAGGACGTCGGGCAGCGTGATCGAGCCCCCCAGGAAGGCGAACGGAATCGACGTAACCGCGAATGGCCAGAAGAGACGCCAGCGGAAGTGACCCGCGCGGGCGAAGCGGACCGTTCCGATCGCGGCCACGATCAGGTTCAGGACGAGCGCGGCCGGGCGCATCACACCGGGCACCAGTCCCGTGAGCGACATCACGGCCAGGTACGCCGACGCCCCGCCGTGCCCGACCGACGAATAGAGAACCGCGGCAATGAAGATGGCCGCGGGAAGGAGGACGTCTGCCGCCCGCAAATCAGTTCGCGACGGCCTGGCGAGGCTCGGCCTTCAGGTACTTCTCGAACCAACGGACAATCGAGACCGCCGAGCGGATCCGGTTGGGCGCCTTCCGGAACCCGTGCCCTTCGTCGGGAAAGAGGACGTATTCGACCGGAATCCCTCGTTTCTTCAGGCTCTCGACCACCTGTTCGGCCTCCACGACTGGCACGTTGGTGTCGTTGGCGCCGTGAAGCACGATCGTGGGCGCGGTTACGCGGTCGACCTTGTGGATCGGCGAGAGGTCGCGCAGCATTTCGGCTTCCGTGTCGGGGTCTCCATACTCGATCTTCGAGATCGCAGCCATCCACGGCTCCGTGTGCTTGAAAAACGTCTCGAAGTTGACGACGCCGAACAGGTCCGCGCCGGCGGCGAAGAGCTTCGGGAACTCGGCGAGTCCCGACATCACCATGTACCCGCCGTAGGAGCCGCCCATGATGCCGATACGCCTCGCGTCCGCGACGCCGGTCTTCACGACCGCTTCGACACAGGACTCGATGTCTCTGACCCCGTTCTTGCGGAGAGCCCCATTGTCGAGGTTCACGAACTTCTTGCCGAACCCGGAGGAGCCGCGCACGTTCGGGGCGAAGACGGCGATGCCCCTCGACAGGAGCGCCTGATAGGTGCTGTTGAAGGAGGGCCGTTCCTGACCTTCCGGTCCGCCGTGGAAGGAGAGGACCGACGGAAAGGGGGCCGTGCCCGACGGGCGATAGAGCCACCCAGAGAGCGGCAGACCGTCGTGGGCGCGGAAGGTCACGAGCTCCGGCCGGGCGAGTCTTGCGAGGTCCACCCCGGCATGGGGACTGTGCGTGACCTGCCGGAAGGTCCCACGCGCCAAGTCCAGCACCCAGATGTCCGCCGGAGTCGCCGCCCCCGAGACGGCCATCGCGAGCAAGCGCCCATCGCGCGAGAACTCGAGGCCGCCCGCGATATCGCCGGGAAGCTTCGGTCTCGCCACGGTCTTCTTGGACGCGAGATCGAAGATCGCGAGCTCGCTCCGGCCGGCCGCGTTCCAGAGAAGCGCGGCCTCAGTCCCCGAGTCGTTTAACTCGAAGCCGGAGAGCTCGGCGTCGTCCCGGGAGGCCAGGACTTCGATTGGCCCGGGCCCGGACGCTCCTGCGAGTGAGACGCGAGCGAAGGCGCGCAGGTCCCGCCCCGAGTTCTCGGCGAGATACACCGCCCGGCCGTCGGGCGAAAAGGCGCCGGAAAAACCGCCGGGCCCCTCGTGGGGGGTGAGCAGTGTTTCCTTCCCGGTCGCCAGATCCACCAGGTAGAGGTTGTCGTCGCCCCGGGACACGAGGCGGCCCAGGAGCCCATGCCGCTTGTCGCGCGTCAGATCGGAGAACCCGCCCACGCCGCGGTTCTGCACGACCAGCCGCGCCCGCCGCGACTCGAAATCGTAGAGATAGGCGTCGATCGCGGCGCTGTCCCGGACGTTGGACCCCAGAGCCAGGGCCCGGCCGTCGCGCGCCCAGGGCCCGAGCCGGTTGGTCTCCTTGCCCCCGGCGGTGATACGGGACAGACCCGCGCCGTCGGGCGAGACGAAGTAGACCTGCTCATTCATGCCGCCGCCCGGCGCGAGAGTGAACGCCAGACGCGAGCCATCCGGCGACCAGGAGACCGATCCGACCGGATCGTCGAGCGCGGTGACCTGGTCGGGCCATCCTCCGGCGCTTCCGACCGTGAACACCTGCGGCACGCCGGTCAGGTTCGAAACGAAGGCGATCCGCCGGCCGTCCGGAGAAAAGGAGGGCGAAGAGCAAGAGCCGATCTTCGCCATGGCGGCGACGGCGGATTCCAGGTCATCGGAGCCAGCTGCCGCGGGGGCGATCCCCGCCGCCACCATCGCGAGGGGGAGCAGGGAGAGGCCCCTTCCGACGGTCATTTCTTGCCTCCCGGAGACGTGCCGGCCGGGGCCGGCAGGCGGTTCTTCTCGATCTTGACCAGCACCGTGTATTGCGGGTCCACCATCTCGACGATCGGAGCACGCGCCGCCTGCGAGACGAACTCGTACGCGTCCATCTCGGCGAGTCCGGTCTTCTCCCTCACCCAGGAAACCATGTCCTTGAAGGCGATGCGCGCGGCGTCCTCGAGGGGGCGCGAGGCGCCCACCGACATCATCCACTCGGCGTTCTCGATGCGCGGCCAGGGCGTCGCGCGCTTCTTGATCAGGTCCACCGTCAACTCGACGTTCATCGCGCCTTCGACCGCGGTTCCGATGATCTCTCCTTCTCCCATCGCGAAGTGGCCATCGCCGAAGGAGAGGAGCGCTCCCGGCACGCGCACTCCGAGATAGACCGTGTTGCCGGCGCGCACTTCCGGGCAGTCCATGTTGCCGCCGAAGTCGTCCGGCACGATCGTCGAACGGACCTCTCCGGCCGAAGGCGCGACACCCAGACACCCCAGGAACGGCGCGAGCGGAACCTCCCAGGAAAGCTTCCCGTCCTGCGAGCGGGTCCGCGCCACGCCCTTGCCCTTGTCCACCTGGTAGAACCAGACCGTCTCGGGAAGGTCCCCGTGCAACAGGGCGGTCCTGTCCGTGCCGTTTAAGGCGCCAAACCCCGGGAAAGAAGATGAGATTCCGTAGTCTCGCGCCGGCTCGAGCTTCTCGATCCGGATCGCCAGAGTGTCTCCCGGTTCCGCGCCTTCGATGTAGAACGGGCCGGTCTGCGGGTTGTCGTGGCCGGGGAGCTGGACCTTGGAAGGAAGCTGGCCCGGCTTCGTGACCGCGCCGTCGTAGCAGTCTTCCGTCCAGGAGACGATTCGCGTACCCGGTCGGATCCGACGCGCGGGCGCCGCGCCCCCGAAGGTGTATTTCAACTCCTCGTGTGAGGGGCGATAGACGAGGACGGGCCTCTCGGCCGCGGCCGCCGACGTCGCCGCGACGAAAAAAACGAACGCCCAACGGATCATGCTGGACCTCCCGGCGAGCGCATCATCAAATCACGAAGTTGGGAAACGAGTAGGATCGGGACCAGTCTCATGAGCCATCCCAATAAGTTGTCCGGAGGCTTCCTCGCGATCATCGTCTTCAAGTACTTCAAGGGGCTGGTCTTCTTTCTCGTGGGCGTCGCCGCCGTAAGACTCTGGCGGGCGAGCCCGTTCCCCTCCGCCCAGGACATCGCGCGCTTCCTGAGGTCCTCGCCGGAAAACGAGCTGGTCCGGTGGATTTCCGGCGTCACGCCGGGAGAGGTCCTGGGCATTGGGCTTCTCTCCCTCTTTGTCGCGGCCGTCTTCACGGCCGAGGGGACCCTGCTGGCCTTCCGCGTTCCGTGGTCGACCTACTTCACGATCACGCTGACCGCGCTTGGCATCCCCCTGGAGATCTTCGAGATCCTCCGCCGGCCGCAGGGCTTTCGCCGCTACCTGATCTTTGCCGTTAACCTCACGATCCTCGTCTACCTCTGGAGGCGCCGCAACGAGTTCCGGGACAGATGGGATACGAGCTAGCGCAACCCGTCGACGATGTACAGCTCGGAAAGCGAGCGCCAGGTGCCATACACGTAAGACTTGCCATCCCTGGTTAGGAGCAGCGTGGGGAGCCCGAGCACCGGCTCTCGGGTCTGGATTTCTTCGAAGAGGCTCCTCTTACCGCTCGCGAGATCGAGCAACCACACCTTGTTGGGAATCCCGGGTGGCTTGTGGACGTAGAGCGAGCGTCCGTCGGCGCTCCACTGGACCGGCCAGTCCTCCTCCTCGAGCCCGGCGATCGGGCGAGCTTCCCCTCCCTCGAGGGGATAGAGCGAGGCCTTCCCGCGGCCCTGGATGCCGACGACGAGCTTGCCGTCCGGCGACATCGGACTCGTGCCGCGGTTGATCCGCACTCCCTCGGGACTGATGGGATGGGGCATACCTTCCAGGTTCTGGACATAGACGCGGGGACCATGGCCTTTCTCCTGGGCCGAAAAAACGATCCTCTTTCCGTCCGGAGACCAGGCTGCCCCTCCAAAGGTCCCGAGGTGGTCGTTCTTCAACGCCTTTGTCTCGCCCGGTCCTGTCGGCAACAGGACGAGCTGCTCCGGCTTTCCTTGACCTGGAGCGGCCGACGCCAGCACCCACTTGCCGTCGGGAGAAAGGGCAAGTCCGGTGCCTTCGCCCAGCCGCACCGCGAGCGAGCCGTCCGTCCCGCGCAGATAGACTGCGGGCGCGGCGCCGCTTCCTTCGCCAGACTCCGTGAGCACGACTGTTCTCCCGTCCGGCGAAAGGTCCGCGGGAGTGGAGGCATCGAGCCAGGAAAGGTCACGCTCCTTCTCCTGTCCCGCGCCGAGCCCCGCGAGGATGTTGACAGTCGTGTGGTGAGCGGCCAGGACGCGGCCATCGGGGGAGATATCGTCCAGTTCCAGGTCTCCGGGCGAGCGCGTCACCAGGCGCCGCCTGCCGGAAAGATCGACCGCATAGAGGGCGTTTGGCTGCCCCGTCCCCGCGGCGGTAAACCAGATCTCCTTGCCGTCCGGCCGCCAGCAAGGCACGCCGATGATGTTCATCCATCCCGAGGAGAGGATCCGCTTTGCCTTTCCCGAGCTGTCGATCACGGCGACCGCGTATTCCGCCGTGAAGAAAGCGATTCGGTCGCCCCGCGGCGAAAAGCGCGGGCTGGAGGTCTCTTCGTCCAGAATCGGTTTCCCGATCGGGAACTCCAGACGGACCTTCTCTCCAATCCGATGCACCGCGACCAGGTCCTTGCCGTTGGGCGCCCAGTCCGCGCTGGCGTAGGGGACCCCCTCCAGCACCTTCCTGGGAACCCCGCCGGCCATCGGGACACGAGCAAGGACCCCGAACACACTGAGCCTGTCGTTGAGCAGGATCGCCATCTCTCCCGAAGAGGAAACGGCAAGAATGTCAGCTGTGTCGCTTCCGAAATCGAAAGGCCTCGACTCCGGGCTCTCGGGGCGCGTCAGGTAAAGGCGGCCTGTCTCACCCGCCCATGTCGCGCCATAGAGGATCGTCTGGCCGTCGGGGGCGAAACGCGCGTTCTGGATTAAGCCGCGGCGAAAAGTCAGCCGGTGAAACGAAGGGGCGGAGGGAACGGCTTTCCTGCCGAGACCGGGCACGAGAATCCCCCCGGCGAGCGCCCCCAGCAAGAGGAGCGCCGCACCCGTGACAACCCGGACGAGACGCTTCGAACGGACCGGCTCGGCCAGCAGCCCTTCGGCGCCGCTCGAGATTTCCGAGATGTGGTCTCGGACGCTGTCCAGGTCCCGCGCGAGATCTCGCGTCGAGGCGTAACGCTCCTCCGGGTCCTTGGCCATGCACCGCTCGATGATCCAACAGAGCGGCAGCGGCGCCTGCGGACAGAGCTTGCCGAACGCTTCGGGATCCTCCCGGATGATGGCCGACATCGTTTCGGCCGCGGTCTTCTTCGAGAACGCCTTTTCCCCCGACGTGACTTCGTAGAGGATCGAGCCGAAGGAGAACTGGTCGGAACGAAAATCGAGCGGCTGCCCGCTCGCCTGCTCCGGCGACATATAGCCGACCGTTCCCATGACGGTGCCCGGGTGGGTTTCGGGCCTGGCCAGAGTCGGCATGCCGGACAGCCCGCCCAATTCCGGCTCCGTCAACTTCGCGAGGCCGAAGTCCAGGATCTTGACGAATCCGTCTCGGGTGACCATCACGTTCTCGGGCTTCAGGTCGCGGTGGACGATCCCCGCCGCGTGCGCCTTCGCGAGCCCCGCGGCGACCTGCGCTCCGATGCCGATGGCGCGCCGGACCGGCAGGGGGTCGGAGGCGGAAAGCTCCCGCAGCGTCCTTCCATCCACCAGCTCCATCGCGATGTAGGACATCGAGCCCGACTGGCCGATCTCGTAGATCGTAATGATGTTGGGATGGTTCAAGGCCGAGGCGGAGCGAGCCTCCTGCTCGAAGCGCGCCAGCCGATCGGTGTCGAGCGAGACCTCCTCGGGCAGGACTTTCAGAGCCACCTCGCGCCCGAGCCTGGGATCCCGCGCCCGGTATACCTCTCCCATTCCCCCCGCCCCCAGCGGAGCGAGAATTTCGTAGGAGCCAAGGCGGGTGCCCGCGGATAGCGTCACGGTCCAGTCCGGCGGGAGTCTACCGGCTCAGAGCGGCTTCTCCTTGGGATATCGCTGCGCGAGCCAGGACTCGATTTCCTCTGGGTGGTAGCCAAAGGGGCCGGGCTTGCCCTTGTAGAGGATGACGCCCCGCTCGTCCACGATGTAGAAGCGCTCGGGCCATCCGGCATACAGGGTATTGGCCTGGTTGTCCATGCCGTCCACGACGAGCGGGACGCGATAATGGAAACGCCCGACGAAATCCTTGGCGATGGTGACTCTTTGCGAAAGCGTCTTGGGCTGCGGGTAACAGACGCTCTCCTTCTCGTTGGATTCCATCTGCCACTCGTCTTCCGGATGCGCCTCCTTGATGTAGACCGTCAGGAAGTTGACCCGGTCGCCGTACCGCTCGTACATCTTCTCGACGCGCCCGACCGAGCGGCGGAAGGGAGGTCAGGTGTAGCTGCCGAAGACGAGGATGAGCGGCTTGCCGCCGATGCGCTCGGCGAGGCGGACGGGCGTCTTTCCGTCCAGGGAGACGAGCTCCACATCGGGTGCCCGGATCCCGGGCTTCAGGCTCCCCTCCTTGCGCTGGTCGTACCGGATCATCCCGATGACGTTGCGCGGCCCGATCTTCCACGCGACGAGGCCGGCCAGAGCGGCCAGAAGGACGACCGCGATCAGGAGAATTTTCTTGAGCGTTCGCATCCGTCCGGGTCTCAGGCTCCGACCTCTGTCTCTCGGCCGATGGTATCAGGGCCTCCCGACCGTCAGCCCGAAACCGCCGGCGACGAGCAGGATCGTCAACCCGATCATCACGGCCGCCGTCGTCCAGGCGATGAAGTTGAAGATGGGGCCGTTGATCGCGTTTCCCATGAGCTTCCCTCGATTGACCAGCAGCAGCATGAAGACGAGGACGAAGGGGAGCGCGATGCCGTTGGCGACCTGCGACACGAACATCGTCTGGATGAGGGGGAACCGGGGGAGCAGGACCACGCCTGCCCCGAGGACGATCATGGCCGTGTACATGCCGTAGAAGGCCTTCGCCTCGGCGTACTTCTTGTCCATTCCCGCCTCCCAACCGAAGGCCTCGCAGACGTAATAGACGGTCGAGAGCGGGAGGATCGCCGCCGAGAAGAGCGACGCGTTCAAGAGTCCGAAGCCGAACAGAGTCGACGCATAGCGCCCCGCCAGCGGCTCGAGGGATCGCGCGGCGTCGGCGGCGTCCCGGATCGCCACGCCGCGCGCGTGAAGAGTCGAGGCGCAGGCGACGATGATGAAAAAAGCCACGACGTCGGTGACGATGCAGCCCACGATCACGTCCCACCGCGAGATCCAGTAACGGTCGGCACGGATCCCCTTTTCGACGACCGAGGACTGCAGGTAGAACTGCATCCATGGCGCGATCGTCGTGCCGACCAGGCCGATGAGCATCCCCACGTATCCCGCGTCGAACTGGATTCTCTCCGGCACGAGACTCGCGCGCAGGACCTCGCGCCATGCGGGGCGGGCGAGGAAAGCCGAGACGGGATAGACGAAATAGAAGACGCAGGCGAGAAGGAAGATCCGTTCGACCAGGCGATATGTGCCACGCACGACGAGCGCCCAGATCAGGACCGCCGCCAGAGGGACCGATACGAACTTGGAGACGCCGAAGAGCTCGAGGCTCGCCGCCACACCGGCGAACTCCGAGACCGTGTTGCCGTAATTGGCGACGAGCAGCGTGACCATGAGATAGAAGGTCAGCTTCACGCCGAAGTT
>Ga0070708_100001991_pt1 | contig 15732 bp, 11 predicted proteins | sample KBSK5503metaG_FD_65469 | JGI IMG/M metagenome (GOLD analysis project Ga0070708, IMG submission 65469) | Corn, switchgrass and miscanthus rhizosphere microbial communities from Kellogg Biological Station, Michigan, USA - KBS K5-50-3 metaG | ecosystem: Host-associated > Plants > Roots >... | reverse complement strand
GAGGAACCACAGGGGTAAATCTCAATTGTTGCAGAAATGAGGGAAGGGATTCCAAAGGCTACTCCCTTTGACTGGAGCAGGAGGTTGTTAGCGCGTTGCCGTTTTCATGCGAAATTCCGGGGAGTCATTCGTCAACCATGAGGCAGAAAACAAAGTTATTTGGGAACGAAAGGTCAGGCCGACTTTTCGCGAGATGTTGATTCCGCTACGATGATTGAATCTCCTCGACGACTGTTATACTGGACAGAGAACGTACGCTTTAGGCATTTCTTACTAATGCGGCTTCCAACCCCCAGACCAACAGGGCGAGTTGAACGGTAATAGCCAGGGAGCAAGTGTCAGAGCAGGTGCTGCGCACCTGAAAATTAGGGACACGACACCCCCGAAATTCGGGGCTGTAGCGTCTACGTTATAAACGCCGCGTTAACTTTGTTAACGCACGTGTCTATTATAGTTAGCGATTTTTTGTTAACTTTGTAAACGCGCCGTTAACATTCGTTAACGCCCGCTTTGAGGACTTTGTTCGTTGTTGGAGACAAGCAAATGAGTGAAACCAAAAGGACGAAGAACATCGCCTTTCGCCTGAATGATGAGGAATTCGCGCAGATCGAAAGAGCTGCTATAGCCAGTGGCGAGGACCAAAACACATGGTGCCGAAGGGTGGCTCTCACGCAGTCTGGCGAAGGCCATTCTTTCACCGAGAATGAGCGCCTGATATACCAGGAAATAGCTTTGTTGCGCTTCCTGATTGGACATGGGTTCAAGCAGTTATTTAGCCGCAACGAGATTACCGCTGCAACATGGAAAAAGCTTACAACCCAGGCCGACCAAAGATCGGAAGAAATCGTTAACGAGTTACTGTCTAGGCGCCGCTAGTTTCCGAAGCCGGCGAGACTTCGTTTTCTACTACGGTGCTACCCTCGACCTTGGCTTTTGGGCACGGTAACGGTGACGTTCTTAATCGACGAATTGCCACTGCCATCTGTACAGATGATCCTAATCGCATATACGCGACCGCTCCCATTGCCTGCGCGCTCGGCTCGCAAGAACACATGATGCGGATCGACAACCTGCCAATCCGGTGCTGTATTGCCGTCGCCCTTGCCATTGATGGGTTCGTTGCTTGAGATCGTAAGCGAACACGTAACGGGCCCGCAATTATCAATTGCATCATAACTAACGGATACAGTCTCCATCTTATGGTCGGGAGGCCATAGCTGCGGCTTATCCACCGAGCCTCCAGTGATGGTTGGCGGTGTCCTGTCCACTACCGTAACAGTAGAAGTACAGGAGCTTCTGGCACCATGGCTGTCAGAAACTAGTAGCGTCACCGAATGCGATCCCAAGCCGGATAACACGGATGAATCAAGCGAAATTGTGATGGCGTCACCGTCTGGATCAGACGAGCCATCATTTAAGTCAGTTGGTCTGATCGTAGCCATGCAAGAGTTGTCCGCAGCAACTTCTATATTCTTACACTTGGCTTCCGGCGGTCGGTTATTAGGCGCACTATTGAAAAGACCTAAATAGATTTCTTCATCACTAGAAGTTATGCACTCGTCTCCATCAAAATCTGCATCCGGATTGAAGTTACTTGCTCCAAAGCAACTGCCCATTGCGCTCTCGAACATTTCGAGATCGTTCGCATCCACGATCCCGTCCCTGTTGAGATCAGCAAAAGAAAACGGACTCTCTTCCATCACAGTCTCGGTGGGAGAGCCGGCTTGCATAGACCGATCGACGCCATCAAAGAATGCCTCAGTTTCCGGGCCGATGATGGGATCAACTGTTTGTATAGCAAGTAGCTTACCTTCTGGAGTGCGTTGGGCTCCGCAGAATCTCTGGTCAACTGGAGGTCCGATGCGATATTCATATTTGTAATCTGCCTTGATCAGATTCTGCGTGCGCGCGTAGAAAGTTGAAATTGCGTGATCAAGAACTTCAGGATTCCCGTCATTCTGCCCAGTCCAAAGATTCGGTTTGTCATTGATGCCGTAATCTCTTGATCTCCAAAGCGTTCGCAGAAAGCGATCAGGCTTTCCATTCGTGATGCCGGTATATGAAAAGAAAGCAGTATTACATCCGGCTTCAAAAGGGCACATGCCTACTCTTAGCGCCTGACTACCTCCCGGCGGAGTATAAAACAACTTAAAGGATGGGAGCTTGGCATTGAAACATTGCAACTCGAGTTTCTCTCCAGCGTTCGATTCGAGTATTTGAGGGCCTGAGCCATTAGAAGCGGATCCGAGATTTCCCCACCGTGGACTCAATGTACCCTTGAAGGTGTTCTCACCACACTGTCCGAAGCTGTCTATCATCTCGGTATTTGAAGTCCTAATCTCGAATTGAACATCATTGTAGTCCCTGTCCCCTCCACCGAGATTATCCTCAAAACTCACTTTCGCTCTTCCTTCTCCGAGGCATTGCACTATCGCATGAGCGATACCATCTCGATTTCTCGATGATGCACCCATACTAAAAGTTTCGCCCGTGTCTCGAACGAAGATTTTGAAAACGAGCTCTTGCGTAAAGTCGACCTTGGGCAACGTCACTGTTTTGCCAATTTCTTGAGCGCCTGCAATCGGGATAGTATTAGTCCCATAAGACAGTTTGAGATCACTGCTGAAATCGGCACTACCGGCCAATCTGGTAACTTGCGCGAATCCGCCGGTCGAGAAGAGTTGCCCGCCGAGTCCTCCGTTGCAATCCGAAAAAGCAGCCTGAAGGCGAGGAGCGACAGATGATCGTCGAGTCTTGGAATTAGCTGGCAGTAACGATACGCCGACGAGAGCTATCAGCAGGGCCAGAACAAACGAAGAGCTTAGACGGGGCTTAAATTGGAAAAACTTGGACATCGGGATCTCCCCAAAAACAAAAGATCGCTCGTTGGACCAGACGCTGGATACTCTGAGAGTTTCGGGCTTAAGGTAATATACCCAAGAAGCGATGGTTATTTGTGGTGGTGGGTCATTTTCAGTGTTGAACCAATAAACATAAGTAGTCTTATCTCTGTGAGTATGAGGGGGGTCGCTCATTCTCGCCGTGTGTCGGACTCTGAAAGTCTAGTGGCAAGTTAATCACTCGAAAGGGCATCAGTCTGTGCGCTAACACACATAGCCAATTCTCAACCCGCGACCAACATTGAAAATGACCCACTACGTTATTTGCTAGGAGTGTGTTGCGGCTTGATTACAAGTCTTCGATACTCTATTTCGTAAGTGATTGATACTTTCGGTTTTAGAGACTCACATACTGCCAGCCGCCCCAAGTAATGTCTTCTTTTCGTCCCACATCGATGAGCACGGTTTGGAACATCAAACTAGGCGCGTTTAGGCGCGCCAGGTATTCAGCACGATGCTCCCCATCCAAGCCGTGAAGACCATCATCGAGGATGAGGACGGTTGCTCGATAGCTTGCGGAGAACTGGGCAAGAGCGATTCCACACTCGAGTAGAAACATCTTTTGCTCTCCGCCCGATAGACATTCGAACGTTATGAACTTTTGACCATCTCGCGACACCTCAATAACGTCGTCATCAGTGACGCGAACGCCTTCGATGAGTTCTGGTATCTTTATTCGTAAACCAGCCAACGCTTGTTTCATCAGCGCAGGCGTTACACCGAATATCTTTGATAGATCACCTAGGATTGGCCGCATTCCCACTAGAGCAGCTTGAGGCAAGCGAATTATTCCCAGCGGCAGCGGGTTGAAAGGCACTTGGGTTTTGTCCAGATGGTAAATCATTTGCCCATCAGTCAGACAAACATCTAGCTGATGGCGCTCCGGCTGCCTATAGATCAAACTGTATTCGTGACGCGCAGTGAGCGAGTTAGGCTCAAGCCAATTCTCCATTGCGTCAGGGAACAACGCACTTGCAAGATATAAAGATGCCGTCGTCTTTCCACTCCCGGTTTCGCCAGCAAAAATCGTAGCCTTGCCGAAATTGATCGTCATCGGAGTCTTGGTGAATGGACTCGTTATGATGTGCAGTTCATCTGCCCATCCGAATGGGCAAAGGAATTGGCCTAATTCGCGAGCTACCTTGGACTCGTGATAGCTCTTGTATGCCAACAAAACATGTGGAGGGTAGTTTCCTCCGCGCTTTGGGTCGACCATCTTGTGATGCTTTCTACACCGCCATACTCCGTTTTGCGGCGCTCGGAGCTCATCGATACCAAGGCTTCCTTGACCTCGCGGTCCGTTCGAAGCTGCTGAATAGATGTGAGCGGCTTCGCCGAGTAAGAGCGTGTCCTCTGGAGCGATGCCTGGACCTACCGTTGGTTTATTACAGTTTGGAAAACTACAGCGATACGCAGCTCGTTGAGCAATGACTCGCTTCGTACTATCCTTAAAATTGATTCGTTTGCTCATTGTTCTAATTGGGAGCAATCAGCGGTAGTGTAACTTCTCCCGCAGTATCAAACTTACTTGGGTTTTGCGCAATGACTTCTCAAACGAAGAAGCAAAGAGTTTTGTTGGTGGGACTCGAATATAACGGGCCATCGCTGCGAAAAACAGCTATCGAGACTAGAGGGCTATGCCGGCCCAGGATTGCGGCGTCTGAGGCAGCGGCACCACTCTACGACTACGATGCAATCATCATTAATCCTGCTAGTTATTGTCATTTTCTGTTCGGTCGACGCGGACCTCATTCGGAGTCCGAAAAGGAGTTGTGGGATCTAAAGCGTGAAAATGAAGAACACGACTTAGATACTGCTTTCGACCGGCTTGAACGCAGTGGAGAATTGAAGGCAGCACTTGAGCGAGGAACAAGAGTTGTTTTCGTGATGGCGGCAGAAAAAAAGATTCATTTCTTTGGTTGGCGCTCGCCTTACCTAGCATACCTTAGCAACGGCGTTGAGGCGCTGGCGGCGAAGACGAAATTCACGATAAAGAAATCAACTACGCTGACGATCGATCGGCCAACACATCCCTTTGCGTCCTACTTCAGACAACTCGGAGTGGACGGTTGGACGCTGTGTGGATCGCTTCCCGAAGGGGAAGATTACCTCATACTGGCATCAACGCCTGATAAGAAAGCTCTGGGTCTTGAAATTCAGATAGACGGTGCCCGCAGTTGGTTAGTGTCTCCCCCATCTTCAAACGCGGCTTTGGGAGTGCTCATAAATGTGACTTTGAAGACACGATCAGAGGGAGAGCAGCTTCATTATCATGGGATCTTCCTCAGTCATACTCGCGAGGACAAAAAATTTGTTGACCGTTTGAAAGTTGCCCTTTATGAAAGAGGTGTCGAAGACGTATGGGTAGACGAGGCCGAGATCATGGTCGGCGATTCTTTGCAGAAGAAGATCGAAGACGCCATAACTAAGACGCGATACTTTGGAGTGGTCCTCTCGCCAAGATCCGTACAATCGCGTTGGGTAAGAAAGGAACTGGAGCTGGCAATGCAGAGGGAATTGGAAACTGACTCCGTCATAGTCTTACCATTGCTCTTCGAGAAGTGTGAGATACCGCCTTTTCTTAAGCCGAAGGTATATGCCGACTTTACCTCACCAGGTGGGTTCGCAAAATCTTTGGACAACCTGATAAGAAGGCTTGCTTTGACTGATACTTAGAGCATTACGCAGGCGATCATCTTAGGTCGAGCTCTCAACGCGAACAAATTACATGACAATACAGTTCGTTGAATTTGATGCTCTTCAATCACGTCAGCACGGTCTGATCGACGCAAGTTCGATTGCCGAACTGGAAGACAAAGCCTCCACGCTAACCAGTGACTTGAATTCCCACCTAGCAGACTTGATTCTCAAGAATCCTGACGAATTCAGTCTCCGCGAATCACTGTCCATTCTTGAGCGGTGGATAGTTATCGACAATCTAATTGTAGACCTGGTTTCTCTTGATACCTTGCAGAACGGAAGAGCGGCGCACTCGTTTCGGATTCCTGATGAAAGATCATTTCGTAAGGACGAAACTTCGGACTTGCGTACATTTCGGCAAACCGCCTTTGTGTCTCACGTAAAGAATAGCCTCTTGGAGGAAAGTCACGATCCGAGTCTCTCCAAAGCTCGAGAACTGATGCGAGAGCTCTCCATTTCCACTACTTTCGTTCCCTTCGACGTAGTTCACAAATGTGCGGACGTGATCCGCCGCACGTCTCAGGCAATTCAGGAGGCAAGACCGAATGTCGCATGGGGTAACTTTGCGTTTGGTCGAGAAAAGCAATACGGAGAAGTGCTTGGCGAGTTCTATGGAGCAGCCGCTTTTCTAGCTCGCTCTCACCTTGGTGTCGAGCGCACGCTTTTTTACTACGAAGTCGCTGGCGCAGGAGGCATTCCCCTTTCGTTGCATCCAAGCCGCAACTACGAAGTTCGCGAGATCAATCAAGCTTGTCGCGACGCTTATAAAGCCGTGAAGCACGTTCTTTTGGGCAATTTCGAAAAACCGATTCGAGCAGAGCTAGAGAATCTTGGCCTGACAGACGAGGTGGATTTACCCGCTCTCGCGGTTAGGATGGTTCGACTGGCAGGTGAAAATCGCACGTCCATATTAAGTGCGGCTAAGGCTATAAAGGATTCTGCCGAGGCTAAGTCATTTAGAACATGGTTGGCACAGATTCAGCAGAATCTAAATGAAGCACACTGGGAAGGTGATCTTAATGCTCTTACAGCTCTGAGAGAATTGGCAAATGTTGCCACATCATGGAAGGACGAATTGGATACGAGGCATGGCGTAACCTACAAAAAACGAAAGTTTAAGTTGTCTTGGGTTCCACGTATCGGTGCCCTTCTTGCGCTTCTTGAGAGTCCTAGTATTCGAGACCCGATTCTTAATCGAAAGGGTTACCTCACATTCGTCTCTTCCTGGTATCAAGACTAGCCGTGGCTGTACGACTATTCCCGATAGTCCTGTTTGGCCGCTCCGAAAACATCTTTGATTTGATCTAAGTCCGGCGCGCCTTGCGTGCCTGATGCGATAGCGAACGGTTTGCCATAGAGTTCAACGTCCAATGCTATGCCATCCAGCATAGCCGGATCATGGTCTAAGGTCAGACTCGTGATGGTTGCGAGGTAATTGAGCTTGAGTCCCCGTCTCAACAACATATCAGACTCATTGAGTCCGGCAGATGCCTTCTCTACGGGAACCATTTGTCTAAATACTTCGCGCGCCAGGAAGATGCGAAGCTCAGCCAACGGGTGAAAGATTTTCTCGTCTGGAGGAAAGGCACCAAAATAAGAGTCACCGGGAGTAATCGCGATCTGACCCTTGCCCAGATTGAATGCGTAAACGGTGGGCCCTTTGTAGAGAACCAGCCCTTGAGCGTTCGAGCAACCCACCAGCTTGAGAACGGGATCAAGGGCGCTAAGTAACCGCTCTTTTATTTTGGGGTCGTCAGCAACGTGATATTTGACTTCGTCAGGGAGAGCGTTCCGGTCAACCGCAGGTGCCGTACAAACTGGCGGCGCGGGCTGTTTCTGAAGCCAGCTCTTGAGGCTAGACGCACCCGAGTCCCGCGCCCACTTCACTGCGTCTTCAACTGCACTTTCCGGATGCAACGGCTCGTTAGCTTGTCCAGAATCCGCACTCACGCCATCGACCTTCCAAGCTCCCTGGTCCTTAATCAACTTATAACGCACTGACGAAGTGTTGCTGTCTCCTCTGGTGATTTCTATAGTAACTTCAGCGACATCTCCGACCACTTCTTCTTTCAGAACCTTAATCGATCTAATGCCACCGTGCTCTTTTAGCTCCGCTGTCGCGCGTGATAAATTTTCCTTAAGCGCCTCGATCCCTAGTTTGCTGATGAACCCGCTGGAAAAGAAAGTAGCAGCCCGATCCACTTCGCCACTCTCCACTGCTCTGCACAACGTTTCTACGCTCTTTGACGGCTTCGCTGAAAAACTGCAGCCAGTCTTCATACTCAGCAGGACGAGTAGAGCGAGTCCGAGCAGAAATCGCGAGCATCCGGAAACGTCGCCCGTGAGAGAAAGCTTCATCATGAGAAGATTAACCTCTTATATAGGGATAGTGACTCCGGTCGGGCGCTCTGGTATAACAAACAACCAGATTCACTCATTTTTTTTGACAAAACGAAGGGCGCCGCCTGATGCCCATACCTAAGGATCGTCACGGGTAATGCGGGCTGCGGGAAATTCTCATTATGAATTTCCGGCAGTTTGTGACGAAACGAGCGCTTTGCTCCCAACCGGGAGCATAATACTCTCAGGTAGCAATCAGAACCAAGCGGCAGCAAACGATTCCCAGGGAGGGCTACTCTGATGGGATCGTCGCGCCCGCAGCCCAAAGGGCTGGCCGCTAAACTCCGCCAAATCCGCACCGCGCTTGGCCTCACACAGCAGGAAATGGTTAAGAGATTGAAGACCCAAAGGGTTCATCTAACTTTATATCCGGGCAACATTTCGAGATTTGAGCAAGGTCTGCGCGAGCCTCCGCTGCTGGTGCTTTTGGCATATGCTAGGGTTGCGCGGGTAACTATGGATGTTCTCGTCGATGATGACCTTGACCTATCTGGACACCTGTCAGTTAGTACAGGAAAGAAACGGAGAGACTTGTGAGCTCGCCTCTTTCACTGAGGTTTTCTCAGCGTCGTTGGCATCGTTGGAAAACACGCCCATATCGCTCATCAAGCTGAACTGGAACGCGAGTGTATTCTGGTTGGGAAGAGCTGGTGGGAGAGTAAGGGACAGTGGCCGAGGGAGGATGGGACGGCTGGGTCGGCAAGAAGTAAAGGACATCCGGTGCCCGGCTTGCTCAGTCTCGATTTCCTGCTGGTCATCGCACGTTGTGTTTCACATACTCTCGACCCGAATTCCGAGTTCGAGGAAGCGAAACGAGCCTTAACAAGTCTTACGTCAACGAGCTTTCCACAAAACCCAGCCCGCAGAAGCAGTGGCGCACTTCTTAGGGTACACCTGAATTTCGGGAAATACCCGAAGGTCGTTTTTTGCCCATATTCCCTCCCAGGGCCATCACCTTTCCCTTATAGCACCATCTTGCTTTTTGCCCGCTTCCCCTTTAACACTAACCTAATAAGGAACGTTAGCACGGTGACAGTTACGCGCTGCCGCCATGCAAGAATTCTCACTATCACGTGTGTCACTTGTAGAGTGAAATACTTGTGGTGTGTGATGCGTCACAAGGTAGCATTGATTGGAGATCCAAGAAGAAAGTCAAGCACCCTTTGGCACAGGAACTGCTCATGGCAGAACAACTCGCTTGCGGACGCAAACGAGAGTGGAGAGAGGATGATCGAAATGAAACTCGTGAAGCGACTTCTTCGAAAAGAAGATAGCAAGCCAACGAAGAACGTCGCTTGTTTAAGGAGTCCGTTGAAATCATGGTTCGAAGCAATGACTATCCTGGAATCACTGCACAAGACTCCCGTCTCTAAATTGTAGAGCACGGGAAGCAGTTTGATTCCGTCGCCCAACCACATCTTGGGCCCGCGCCTCCCATCTCTCCTTCCTGAAATGATGTCTTTCAAAACTCCGTTTTTGGCGGAAGGATCGAATTGTGCCATGAGAAAACTTATACATTTGTTTACTGAAGAGGGCCGGACGCGTTCGCGGAATGCCTTCAGCAGATACGTCCTGGGTGCGCTCATAGCCTGCGTGATTTGTGGTGTCGGCGCTTTTCTTATTTACAAATGGAATTGGACACCTGGAAATCTCACGCCACTACAGCGCTGTTACTTTCGCGAATATGAGTACAGTAGTCGGTGGCGCTTCTTGCCCGGTTCGAAGTCAACATTCGAGATACTGTCAGCAACCGTCACGGATCCTCGCACGAAGCAAGACCAAAGATTAGACCTAACTGAGAATTACGTAGAACCGGTTCTTGACGAAGAAGGAAACCTAACCGTCGATTCCCACAAGCACGGCATGTTTCAAGCGAAGATTAAGGTCAAAGAGCTTTATTGGTCAGCACAGACTGTCCGCAATGACATTGCCTACAGCTGGCTCAGATCACGGATCTTTGACGAGCAAACAGTAATTGACCTCTACCGTCCGGTTTGGGGGTTGGCGATCCTATTTTCGGTATTGGGATCATTGGCGTATCCAATCTTCGACATGTTCGTACAACATGATCACCTGAAAGGCCAGACGATCAGAGGCACGCGCAAACTTTCCCCTAGAGAATATGAGCGTCAGCATAGGAAACATACCGGCTACGGATTCATAGTCTATTCGGCGGACATGACAAGATGGGTGATCGTTGCCTTACTTCGCTTGGCAGCTTTGGCAGGCTTTGCGGCTCCTACATACAGGCTTGGGGTTCCGCGCAATGAGGAAAACCATGGTTTGCTTGTGCTGGGTGATCCAGGCACCGGAAAAAGCCAGATCTTCCACCGACTCATCATGATGATTCGTCGTCGCTCTCCTGCGGAGGCGCTCGTTTGCTATGACCCGGAGGGAGAGTTTGTCAAAAAGCATCTCACTTCCAAGGGCAGCATCATCTTGAATCCATTCGATAGCCGATTTTCTTTCTGGTCCCCGGCATTCGAAGTGAATTACAAGAACCCGGCGGCACGCGCCGCCGATCTTAAAATGATTGCCGAATGCTTCTTTCCCGCACGTCTTCACGGCGCCGCTAATAGCGAGTTCTTTATTAATGCCGCGCGGCTCCTGTTTGCTCGAATATTAGAAGTCGAACAGGACCTCTTACGGATCATCGAAATATTGATAAGAGAGGATCTTATCGATCAGATTGTCGCCGGCACGGAACTGGCCCATTTGATCGCTCCCGGAGCGAAGGGACAGCGCGGCGGTGTGCTGGCCACCCTGGCGGAGATCGGCGAGTCGTTAAAGCTTTTGCCCCCTCGCGAGCAGTGTCGAGGCGCGATCAGCCTCACGCAATGGGCAAGACAACGCAAGGGTTGGATCTTCATCACGTCAAAACATGACCAGAGGGATGCTCTGGGAAGGCTTCAGGCGGCGTGGCTTAACATTCTCATGAAACGATTGCTGTCCGCAGATACTGAGTGGAGCGATGAAAATCCTTGTTGGGTCATCGTCGATGAAGTTCACGCCTTGAAGCATCTGTCCGCATTGCCGGAAGTCATCGTGGAGGGTCGTAAGCACGGATTGAAAATCGCCATCGGTACGCAAAACAAGGCCCAGCTTGAAGAACATTATGGCCGTACCGCGGCCACCATGCTGGCCTCTTTCCAGACCAAGATAATCTTTCGTTGTAACGAGCCTGAGTGTGCCCGCTGGCTATCTGATCTGATTGGCGAAGACGAAACAGAACAACGACGACTGAGCACGACTGCATCAGTCCCGCGTCATGGTCGCGATTCAGTTAACTACAACATGGTAATTGAACGGCGAGCGGTCGTCAGCAAAGAAGAAATTATGTCTCTGCCAAATCTTCATGGGTATTGGAGATACGGCAACGTAGTAGTGCCGTTTCGTATCCAGCCATTGGTCCTGGAAAACGTTGCTCATAGTTTTATCGAGCGTAAATCGCCGTCCGTCGTTTCCCAAACTCTTGGCCCAGTGAATCTCCCGCATGAGAACGGCAAAGAGAGGACTGAGATCGCAACTGAGGAACCAGACGATCTCGATATCACTTTCTGAGGACGTTTCTGATGATGACTATGAGCAGAGCGCTCTCCGCAGGGCAAGCAACGAACTACTACCAAAAGGAGTTCACCAGTGCCAAGGAGAACTACTACAGCGAATCCGGCGAAGTGCGCGGACGTTGGAGTGGTCGCCTGGCCGAAGAATGGGAACTCAAGGGAGAGGTTCAAAGTGAGCAGTACGAGCGCCTTGTGGTGGGGCGAGACCCGCACACGGGCGAACAACTCATTCGCAGCGTTAAGTCGAGGGAAACCGTCAACGAGTTTGGTGAGGAGATAGTCACCAGCGAACACAGGGCCGGTTGGGATGCCACCATCAGTGCGCCCAAGTCGGTTTCCCTCGCAGCGTTAGTAGGCGATGACGATCGCATCAGAGTTGCTCACCGTGAAAGCGTCGAGGAAGCATTGAAAAGCTTCGAGGAATATCTGCAAGCCCGTGGAGGCGGCGACAAACCAGCGATCACCACCGGCAAGATGGTCGCGGCGCAGTTCGAGCACACGGCTTCACGACCCGATCGCACAACGGGCTACGCAGCTCCGCAGCTTCACACTCACGTCGTGATCTTCAACGTCACACAAACCGAGGAGGGAAAAGCACGATCAGTACAGCCGCTTGAGCTATATCGAAGCCAGCGATACGCGACGGGCATCTACCGGATGCACCTCGCCGAAAAGCTCCAAGGGCTGGGTTATGAGATTGAAGTAGACCCGCGCACCGGCGCACCTGAAATCAAGGGTTTCGGCAAGGAGTATTTGCAGGAGAGTAGTCCGCGTCGCGAAGAAGTAGTTAAGGGAGCGGACGAGATGAAAGAACGTCTTGAGCGAGAAGGCGGAGTAGTTACGGAAAACGCTCGCCTGAAACAAGCGGCAGCGCGTACGGATCGAGCCAGCAAGCATTACAACCGCGCCGAGATGAGAGAGCGAGCGCTTGAGATGGATCTACGCCACGACTACCAGGCGCAACGCACAGTGGACCAGGCGCAGGAGCGTGGCCCAATCCGCTTATCCGAGGAAGAGATCACAAAGCGCGCTCAGGAGGCCGTGACCTTTGCTCGCGATAACGCAGTGGAGCGTGAAGCCGTGGCCGACATGCGGAAAGTTACGGTCGATGCTCTTCGTCGCAATCTTGGATTGACGACCTATGAAGCAGTAACCACGGAACTTCAGCGGCGGCAAGAGCGCGGAGAGTTTATCGGGATCATCCGTGAGCAACGATCACCAGAGATAACCACCAACCGAATGCTGGCGATGGAACAGTCGAATCTCGAAAGGGTAATCGACGGCCAAGGACAGCAGCCCCCCATCATCGGCGCTGAGCGGGCAAAGCAAATCGTTGATACGGCCGCTGAGCGGCAACAACTCAGGTTGAATGACAACCAGCGAGCAGCCGTCGAAGAGATCCTCATGAGCCGCGATCAGATCATCGGCTTGCAAGGCGGTGCTGGTACAGGAAAAACGACCGCCCTTTCTGTCTTGAGAGAAGCAGCCGAGAAGGCGGGATACGAAGTGCGCGGCTTCGCGCCAACCACTCGCGCCGCCCAGCAGCTCGGGGAGAGCCGCATTCAGACCGAAACGTTGCAGAAGTTCATCCGCCGGCGACAGGAAGCTCCAGCGAGTGACAACCGGTTTCTCGTCTTGGATGAAAGCTCACTTGCCAGCACGAAGAATCTGCACAAGTTTTTTGCGCGCCTTGAAGCACAGGACAAAGTGCTTCTTGTTGGAGATAGCAGGCAGCATCAGGCCGTTGAAGCCGGGACTCCTTTCGAGCAGTTTCAAAAGCACGGAATGGCGACTATTAAGCTCAGTGAGATCGTGCGGCAACGGGACCCGGAACTGAAGCGCACCGTCGAAAGACTCTCAGCCAGAGAAATAAGTCAAGCGCTCGATAGCTTGGAGAGTCGAGGCAGAGTCATTGAAATCGCAGACGAGAAGCAACGATTGAAAGCTATAGCTAAGGCTTACTGCGAAAGCCCCGAGAATACGCTTGTTGTTTCACCCGCGAACCGAGACCGGGTGAAGATCAACTCGCTCATTCATCAACGACTACAGCGCGAAGGAAAAGTCAGTCGGGACGATCATCAAATGACGATCTATGTGAATCGTCAAGACATGACCGGCACGGAACGAACTTTCGCCAACTCTTATCTGCCCGGCGAAGACATCATCAGATACAACCGCGCGAGCAAGGTTTATCAAGTGGAAGTCGGCGACTATGCCCGAGTCACGGCAGCCAATCACGAGAAGAATGAGATCACCGTGAACCTCACAGATGGCCGCGAACTCACCTACAACCCTTCGAGGCTTTCAGGCATCAGCGTCTACAAAGAAGCCCAACGAGATATCGCTGAAGGCGACCGCATCCAGTTCCGCGCGCCGTTCACCGAACGGCGCGTTGCTAATGGCGAGCTTGGCACCATCGCCAGAATCAAAGACGAAGAACTAACAATCAAGTTAGACAGCGGACGAGAGGTCAGCTTCGAAACGGAGAGATACCGACACATAGACCACGGCTATGCCGTAACCAGTCACTCGTCGCAAGGTCAGACCGTGGACCGAGTGCTCATTAATGCCGACACACGCGAGTCCGAATTGTTGCTCAATGATCGCATGGGCTACGTCGCGGTCTCGCGTGCCCGAGAGGACGCGATCATCTTCACAAACTCATTACGAGAGTTAAGGGAGGCTCTGGATCGTCACGTCGATAAGGATACGGCGCTTGACGCCACGAGATATAGCCAAGACCAAACACGTCCGCTTCGCGAGGAATCGGCTCGTGACGCGTCTTTGCATCACGAACAGCCCGGAACCGAGCGCAGTGCAGATCAAGCCGTTACGGAGAATGATCACGCACAGTTAAACGCCACTAACGACGTGGCTCAAACCGAGGAGATGGAATTTGAATTAGCTTAAGCAGAAATTTCAAGGTGTTTGAGGTTGAGAAATGAGTACAAACTTACAATCCCCCGCATCAAGCAAGCGACCACAGCTTCTGAAAGTACCTGAGGTTGCCCAGCTACTAAACGTCAAGCCGCGCACTATCTACGAGATGGTTGCCCAGCAGCGCATTCCCTATCGCAAACCGCCGGGCACAAATATCCTGCGCTTCGATTTCGATGAGATCATGGCGTGGACAAAAGCCGGCCAGACAAAATGACTCGGGGCATGGAGAAGGCATTCGCGGAAAAGCGATGATTTTCATTTCATGATGTTGTATATTGCCATCGCCCGTGGCTGCACCTCGGGAAAGGAACATGACAATGCCAGTCCATAAGCGCGCGAGCAAATGGCACTATGCCTTTTGCATTCGCGGTGTCCGCTTCCGGGGAGCAATCCCGGAGGCACGTACTAAGTTCGAGGCTGAAAAGGCCGAGACAAAAATTCGCCAGGAGGTTTACGAAGGCCGATACGGCAGACCAAGCGGAGAAAAGGACTTCGTATCATTCGTCGAGGAGGTCTATAAACCTTGGGCGAAGGAGAACAAACGCTCTTTCAATACCAATGACAAATACAAAATCCCCATGATCTGTGAGAGCAACTGTTTTAAGGGCAAGACGTTTGCTCAAATCTCACCGATGCTCATTGAGAAATACAAGAAAGAGCGACGTGAGGAGATCATGGAAAACAAGAGAACACGCAAGCCCTCCACTATTAACCGCGAATTGGGGTTAATCTCCAAAATCTTCTCACTCGCAATTAAGTACGGCGTCACGCACAGCAACCCGTGTCGCGAAGTCAAATGGCTGCCGGAGAACAATCATCGCGTTCGCTACCTGCTGGACGAAGAGGAGCCGCTGCTTTTCGCATACCTCAAAGATGAGCGCGAGCACTTAGGACCTCTGGTAACCGTCGCTATCGGTACGGGAATGAGGCGAGGCGACGAATTCAATCTGCGTTGGGAGAAGGTTGATTTCCAACGTAACGTTATTTACGTGCCAAATTCAAAGACGGGAAAAGATTACTCGGTTCCGATGAATGAAGATGTTAGAAACACTTTGCTTCAACTTCGGAATCAATCTAATCCGTCCGAGTACGTATTCGTGAATCCGAAAACAAACAAGCCTTACACCGATCTCAAGAAAGCGTTCGGAACGGCCTGTCGGTTAGCAGGAATTCGTGGTTTGCATTGGCACGATTTGCGTCACACATTCGGCACGAGGCTGGCGGAGGCT
>Ga0070708_100001990_pt1 | contig 15740 bp, 14 predicted proteins | sample KBSK5503metaG_FD_65469 | JGI IMG/M metagenome (GOLD analysis project Ga0070708, IMG submission 65469) | Corn, switchgrass and miscanthus rhizosphere microbial communities from Kellogg Biological Station, Michigan, USA - KBS K5-50-3 metaG | ecosystem: Host-associated > Plants > Roots >... | reverse complement strand
CGGGTCGGCCCGGGCCGGGCCAGCCCGGCCAGGTAGATGGGCGCGTTCTCGTGGATGAACGGCAGCAGCACGAACTCGGTGAAGCCGCCGGTCCGCTCCTGGATGGACCGGATCACCCGCAGGTGCCCGACCCAGTGCGCCGGCGTGTCCACGTGCCCGTACATCATCGTGGCCGAGGTCGGCAGGCCGAGTTCGTGCGCCGTGGTGATCACCTCGATCCACACCGAGGCGGGCAGCTTGCCCTTGGTCAGCACCCAGCGCACGTCGTCGTCGAGGATCTCCGCCGCCGTCCCCGGCAGCGAGCCGACGCCCGCCTCCTTGGCCCGGACCAGCCACTCCCTGATCGGCAGGCCGGTACGGGACGCCCCGTTCACCACCTCCATCGGGGAGAACGCATGGACGTGAAGATCGGGGCGCCGACGCTTGACTTCGGAAGCGATTTCGAAATATGCTGTTCCTGGCAGATCGGGATGGATGCCCCCTTGCATGCACACCTCGGTGGCACCGGCATCCCACGCCTCGGCCGCGCGGTCGCCGATCTGCTGGAGCGAGAGCGTGTACGCGTCGGCGTCGGTGCGCCGCTGCGCGAACGCGCAGAACCGGCAGCCGGTGTAGCAGACATTGGTGAAGTTGATGTTGCGGGTGACGACGTAGGTGACGTCGTCGCCGACGACCTCGCGGCGCAGCGCGTCGGCGAGGCCGGCCAGGGCCTCCAGGTCGGGGCCGGCCGCGGACAGCAGGGCGACGGCCTGGCCGTCGGTGAGGGCGGCCGGGTTGCGTTCGGCCTGGCGGAGGGCGGCGGCGACCTCGCCCGGGCGTGTTATGGAGGGGCCGCCGGGGCGCTGGGACGGGGCCTGGGCGGGCAACCCGGTCCGTTCGGCAATCTCATCCCAGTCGCCGTAGACCTCGGTGAAGTCCGCGCGGCGGTCATGGGTGCGGCCGGTGGTGTCGATGGTGACGTGCAGGTCCGTGCGGCCTGACCCCTGCGACTGGCCCCAGCCGCCGTCGGGTTCCTGCCACGGCAGGCCGCGGGGCCGGGCACCGTCGGCGGCCAGGCCGGTCGCCGGGTCGGCCAGGGCGGCCACGTGCCGGGCCAGCCGCGGGTCCAGCCACGGCTCGCCGAGGTAGGGCGGGTAGACGGTCAGCCGCTCGCGCAGCGTGAAGCCGGCCTGGGCGGTGTGGGCGGCGAGGTCGTCGATGTCCGGCCACGGGCGCTCGGGGTTGACGTGATCCGGGGTGAGCGGGGAGACGCCGCCCCAGTCGTCGATGCCGGCCCGCAGGATCAGGTCGTACTGCGCGCCGACCAGGTTGGGCGGCGCCTGGATGCGGGCCTTGGCGCCGAGGATGAGCCGGGTCACGGCGATCGTCGCGGCCAGGTCGTCGAGTTCGGCGTCGGGCACGTCGCGCATCTTGGTGTCCGGCTTGGCCCGGAAGTTCTGCACGATGACTTCCTGGATGCCCCGGTACTCGCGGGCGACCTTGCGGATGGCGAAGACGGATTCGGCCCGCTCGGCCAGGGTCTCGCCGATGCCGATGAGGATGCCGGTGGTGAACGGGACGTTGCTGCGGCCTGCGTCCTCCAGGACGCGCAGCCGCACCGCCGGGTCCTTGTCGGGACTGCCGAAGTGCGGGGCGCCCTTCTCGGTGAACAGGCGGGTGGCGGTCGTCTCGAGCATCATGCCCATGGACGGCGCGACCGGCTTGAGGCGCTGGAAGTCCTGCCAGCTGAGCACCCCCGGGTTGAGGTGCGGGAGCAGGCCGGTCTCCTCCAGCACCCGGATGGCCATGGCCCGCACGTAGGACAGCGTGTCGTCGTAGCCGTGCTCGTCCAGCCATTCCCGGGCCTGGCGCCAGCGTGCCTCGGGCTTGTCGCCCAGGGTGAACAGGGCCTCCTTGCAGCCGAGTTCGGCGCCCTGGCGGGCGATCGCGAGCACCTCGTCGGGCTCCAGGTACAGGCGGTTCAGGCGGTGCGGGACGGTGGCGAACGTGCAGTAGCCGCAGCGGTCCCGGCACAGCCGGGTCAGCGGGATGAAGACCTTGCGGGAGTACGTGATGACGCCGGGCCGTTTCGCCGCCGCCAGCCCGGCGTCCCTGGTCCGGCCGGCGTAGGTCAGCAGGGTCTGCAGGTCGTCGCCGCGGGCGTGCAGCAGGACCGTCGCCTCGTCCGCGTCGAGCGGCTTGCCGTCCCTGGCCCGCGCCAGCGCCCGGCGCATGGCCGAAGCGGTGACCCCGTCGGCCTCTTCAGTCACGCCGTTGCCAGGGTCGCCGCGGAAATCGCTCATGCTCGCACTTTACGCGGCAAACCCTTCCGCTCCGCGCGGCCCCTCGCCTATCGGCGGGCGCCGGGACGCGTTAGAAGGCGTGGTAGTCGCGGACGGGCATGCGGGGGCCGCGGCGCGGGGGGGCGCTGCCGCCCAGCTCGATGAGCCTGGTCACCCGGTAGCGGTGCCCGGCGTAGGGCGCGAGGAGCTCGAGCATGCCGGCGTCGTCGGTTTTCCGCCGGGCCAGCGTCCAGCCGACCGCGTTCGGCAGGTGGTAGTCGCCGACCGAGACCGCGTCCGGGTCGCCCAGGGCCCGCTGCCTGATCTCGGCCGAGGTCCATGGCCCGACGCCGGGCAGGGAGCGGAGGCGGCGGTCCGCCTCGGCCGGGTCCTCCTCGAGCGCCTGCTCCAGCCGGGCCGCGACCGCGGCGGCGGTGACGATCGTCCGGGCGCGCACGCCCTCGACGCCGGCCCGGTGCCAGTCCCAGGAGGGGATGCGCGCCCAGGTGCGGGGCGAAGGGACCACGCGCATGCCCGCGGGAGCGGGACCGGGGGCGGGCGACCCGTACGCGCGCAGCAGGAACCGCCACGCGCGATGGGCCTCGCGGCCGACCACCTTCTGCTCGAGCACCGCGGGCACGAGCGCCTCGAAGACCCGTCCGCTCCGCCCGACCCGCAGGCCCTCGTAGCGGAGCGCCAGTTCGCCGATCACGGGATGGTGGGCGGCGAACCCGGCTCGGTCGTCGTGGAAGCCGAGCTGGGCGGGCAGGCCGTCCAGCAGCCAGCCCGCGCCGGGACCCCAGGCCCGGGCGGTCACGACCGCGCCACCCGGCGCGACGCTGTTGCTGACGCGCAGCGTCGCCGGGCCGGCCGGGGTCAGCGAGGTGCGCCAGACGGCACCGGCCGCGTCGACGGCGAAGGCCGGATCGCCGCCGCCGCGCCGGTGGACCGACAGCGTGAGGCGGACGTCGATCGTGAACGGCGCGGGCCACTCGCGGCTCAGCCCGGCGTCCGGGGTCAACGCCAGGCCCGCGGTCATGGCCGTCACACGTCGGAGGAGAAGCGGACCGAGGTCGGCTCCAGCCGGATGCCCGGCCACACCCGGATGCCGCGGGCCAGCTCGTTGCCCGGACCGATGAACGCGCCGTCGCCGACCACCGCCTCGTCGAGCACGGCGCCGGGGGCCACCTCGGCGCCGCGGCCGAGGATTGAGTCACGCACCACGGCGCCCTCGCCGACGCGGGCCGAATCGAACAGCACGCTGCCGAAGACCGTCGCCCCGGCGCCGATGCTCGCGCCCGCGCCCACCACGGTCCCGCCGTCCACCGAGGCATCCGCGGCCACCGAGGCGCCTGCGAGCAGGAGCGAGGGGCCGGGAGGGCCGGGCACCGCCGGGGCGGGCAGCCGACCGAGCACCAGGTCGCAGGAGCCGCGCACGAACGTCTGCGGCGTGCCCACGTCGAGCCAGTAGGCCGACTCGGGGTAGCCCATGACGAGTTCCCCGGCCCGGATCAGCCCGGGGAACGTCTCGCGTTCCACCGACACCCGGCGGCCGGCCGGGATCTGGCCGATGACGTCCCGGCGGAACACGTAGCAGCCGGCGTTGATCCGGTTGGTCACCGGGTCCGGCGTCTTTTCCAGGAACGCCGTCACCCGCCCCGAACCGTCCGTCGGCACCACGCCGAACCGCGACGGGTCCGCCACCTCGACCAGGTGCAGCGTCGCCGCGGCGTCGGTCTTGAGGTGCAGGTCGAGCTGCGCACCCAGATCGTGCCCGGACAGGACGTCGGAGTTGAGCACCACGACCGGATCGGCGCCGCCGGTGCCGCGCAGCGAGCGGGCCGCGTTGCGTATCCCGCCCGCGGTGTCCAGCGGCGTCTCTTCCTGCACGTAGTCGATGGCCAGCCCGAACGCCGCGCCGTCCCCCAGGACGGAGGCGAACATCTCCGCCTTGTAGCAGGTCGCCAGGACCACGTGGGTCACGCCGCCCGCCGCCGCGCGGGCGAGCAGGTGGGCCAGGAACGGCACGCCCGCGGTCGGCAGCAGGGGCTTCGGCGCGGACAGGGTCAGCGGCCGCAGCCGGGTTCCCTGGCCTCCGACGAGAACGATCGCCTCAAGTGGTTCACGCGGCATGAAACGACAGGTTACACGGCGCTTACGTCAGCGGTGGCCTGCTCGGCGGCGCGCCGGTAGCACGCCAGGTGCGCCTCGGCCGAGGCCGCCCAGGTGAACTCCTGTGCCCGGGCGTATCCCGCGTTGCTGAGCATCTCCCGCCGGGCACCGTCGTCGAGCAGCGCGCGGAGCGCGTCGCGGATGTTGTCCGGTTCGGGTTCGGTGTAGGCCACGGCCTCGCCGCCGACCTCGGGCAGTGAGGTGCAATGCGTGGTCAGCACCGGGGCGCCGCACGCCATCGCCTCCAGGACCGGCAGCCCGAACCCCTCCCCGCGGCTCGGGAACGCCACCACCGTCGCCCCGCCGAGGAAACCAGGCAGGTCGGAGAAGCGCAGGTAGCCGGGGCGGATCAGGCGCAGGTGCGGCGGCACCGAGGCCACCGCCGTGTCCACCTCCTCGCTCCAGCCTCCGCCGCCGCCCAGCACGAGCGCCGGCGGGTCGTCGATGTCGGCCACCGCCCCGGCCCATCCGGTGATCAGCGAGGCGACGTTCTTGCGCGGCTCGAGCAGGCCCAGGAACGCCACGTACGGCTTCCCGTGCAGCCCGAGCCGGTTGGACACCGCCGAGACCTGCTGCGGGTCGGGCCGGTGGAAGAGCCGGTGGTCCACGCCGTGGTAGGCGACGTCGATCTTGGTCGGATCGGCGCTCAGCACCCGCACGAGCTCGTCCCTGGTCGCCTTGGACGGCACGATAAGCCGTGCCGCGCGGCGCGCGGCCGTGCGGATGGCCGACTTGAAGAACATCGCGCCGACCGAGCTGTAGAGCTCAGGCTCGGTGAAGAACGTGACGTCGTGAACGGTGACCACGGTGGGCCGCCCCGGCCGCAGCGGCATCGAGTAATAGGGCACGTGGATAACGTCGGCGTTGACCTGCTGGGCCACGACCGGCAGGCCGCTCTGCTCCCAGGCCAGCCGGGCGGACCGGTGCGACAGCGCCGTCGGCCCCGCCACCACGCGCGCCCCCCGGGCGAGCCGCTCGTAGCGTTCCTCGTCGGCCCGCTGGCAGACCACGGCCAGGTCCGCGCCCGCGGCGTCGAGCGCGCCGATCAGCCCGTCAACGTACCGGCCGAGCGCCCCCCGGTCGGCTGGCACGTCGGTCGCATCAATTAGTACGCGAGGTGCCACGACCGCACTTGCTCCTTCCCTGGGCCACCCGGGCAGGCAGGTTAACCAGAGCTCGCGTCAACCGCACGGCCCCGGCATGCCTTCGTGGATGTCCCGTCAGCTATGAAGCCTACGCCCTGCGCCAAGTCGCCGGTTAGCAGTTCCCCCTGGCTGGCCGCGAGCCGCCCCTGGCGCCTTACGTAGATTCTGCCGCAGGCGATCCCGCGCGGCGGGCACGGACGAGCACGATGGCTCCGCCGTCGCCGCGCGCGGCGCGGTCCGAGGCGGCGACCAGCGGCGCGGCCGGCGCCGCCGCGTTGAACCCGTACTTGCCCCCGTACGCAGAAAGCGCCAGGTACATCCGCTGCGCTCGCCTGCTCCTGAACTGGTACCCGTAGGCGGTCACCGTTAGGCCGCGCTTGTCGAGCAGCGCGGTGAGGTCTTCGTGGGTGTAGGTCCGCTTCACGTGGTACCGCTCGCAGTGGGCGCGGTAGAGGTTCGGCCAGTGTTCCGCCAGCGTCAGCGCGTCGGCGGACATGACCAGCTCGCCATCCGGGGCGAGCACCCGGACCATCTCGTCCAGCGCCCGGGCGCCGTCGTCGAAGTGCTCGATCGCGCAGATCGACATCACCCGGTCGAAGCTGCCATCCGCGAACGGCAGGCCGAGCGCGTCGCCCTGGACGAGCGCGGGCGGCGCGGTGAGCCGGCTTCCCCTGGTTAGCTTGTGGCCGGCCAGGTCGAGCGAGACCGCCCGGGCGCCGCGCCCGCGCGCCCGGCCCGCCCAGTACCCGTCGCCCCCCGCCACGTCGAGCACCCGCAGCCCGCGCAGGTCGCGCCCGAGCCACCCGAGCAGCGTCCGGGCCTCACGGTACCGGCACACGTGCACCTCGTGACCGGCCACGGCCACCGCGTCGGCAAGGTTCATAGAAGGAAAATCTATTATCCCGAACGGGCCGGGCGCGTGCCCCCGGCCACCGTGCGAGCCCGGCCCTGCGGCCTGCCCGACCGTGCTGCTCGCCTCACCGCGAGGCAAGCGGCTTCAGCAGGAGGGGACGGAGGCGAACTGGCCGGAGTTGAGGTCTTCCAGGTAGGTGACGGCCTGGGCCAGGGTGCTGACCCTGACCAGGCGCAGGCCCGCGGGCACGGCGCCCTTGGCGTCCGCGCAGTTAGACGCGGGGGTCAGGAAGACGGTCGCGCCCGCGTTGCGCGCGCCGATCATCTTCTGCTGGATGCCGCCGATGGGCTGCACCTGCCCGCTGGCCTTGATCTCCCCGGTCCCGGCGATGAACTTGCCGCCGGTCAGGTCGAGCTTGGTCAGCTTGTCGATGATGCCGAGCGCGAACATCAGGCCCGCGCTCGGGCCGCCGATGTCCCCCACGCTGATCTTCACGGTGAACGGGAACTTGTACTGCTCCTGGATCTCCACGCCCATCACCGGGTGCCCCCCGCCCACGTCCCCTGCCCCCTTCTGTTCCTTCGTGCCGACCTGCACATTCCGGGTCTGGCCGTCTCGGGTGATGGTCACGGTCAGCGTGCTGCCCGCGGGGTGCGCGTAGATCGCCGTAGTCAGGCCTTGCTGGGTGGTCACCGTCTTGCCGTCCACGGCGGTGATCACGTCGCCGGCGTCGAGCACGCCGTACGCGGGGAAGCCCTTGTTGGCCTGGACCACGACCACCTCGGTGGCGTAAGCGATGTGCAGCTGGGTCAGCGCGGCCGCGGTCGCGGTCTGCTGCGAGCCGGTCATCTGCTGGGTGTCCTGCTCCTGGGTCTGCTGCTGCGTCTGCCCGGCCGGACATATCTCGCTCTCCGGCACGACCGCCTGGTGCGGGTTCAGCCAGGCGACGATGGCGGTGAAGATGTTGAAGCGGTTACCCGCGCAGCCCTGGTAGCTCACCGTCACCATGTTCAGGTGGCCGCCGGCCGCGTAGGACGGGTGGCCCGAAATCGCGATCAGCGGGTGCCCGGACGAGTCGTTGCCCAGCGTGTTCAGCGTCGGCCCCGGCCCGAGGATGACGTAGGGGACCGGCACGAGCACGCTGACCGCGATCGCCACGGCCGTGCCGACAGAGGCGATAATCAGCGTCAGCGAACGTCGGGACATGCTCTCCCGCTCGCCTCCGGGGCCCCACCCACCTCCCCATCCCTCTTCACTGGCGCCTCCTTCCCTCGTCGCTCGTCCCTCGCGCCTGGGGTGGGTTCGGGGGGAGAAACGGAGTCCAGTCGGCGCCGCGCCCCTTTGGCTCGCTCACAAATGCAACGGTACCCGGTCGGGGCGGTTAAGAATCAGTGCGCTGGCGGCGGCGCGCCCGGCGGACGATGGCGGCGGTGCTGATCACCGCGACCGTCGCGCCGGCGGCGGTGATCGTGGCCTCCTTGCGCGCGATCCGCCGGCCGACCAGCGCGTGGCGGCCCTTGCGCTGCTCGAGCAGGAAGCGCAGGACCTCCTCGTTGCCGAACGCGGGCCGCCAGCCCGCCGCCCGCAGCGCGGCGCAGTCCACCACCCAGGGGTAGACCACGTACCGCAGATCCATGGCCGGCGCCGGGGTCACCCCGACCCGGTGCAGTCGCTGCGCGGTGCCGAACGTCAGCCGGGCCGGCAGCTCGATGCTCTTCAGCCCGCTGACCCGCTCGACCTCGTCCTGCTCGAGCCAGCCGTCACAGCCCACCGCGAAGGCACCGTCGATCTTGCCGCCCACGGCGAACTCCAGCGCCGAGACGAGGTCGTCGACGTGGCAGAACTGCCAGCGGGGCGCGCAGCCCTTCACGGTGAGCAGGCGCGGCGCCTCGAAGTGCCGGATGAGGAGGGTGTCGATGTCGTCTCCGACCAGGGCGGCGGGCCGCACCACCGTCACCGCGGTGCCCGGGTTAGCCCGCGGTGACCGGCGGGCGAGTTGCTCGATCTCGAGCAGGTCCCCGGCCACGCTGCTGTCCGCGTCCGCGGTGAGCGGCGCGTCCTCGGCCAGCGGGACCTGGTTGTCCGGGCGGGCGCCGTAGACCATGGCGCTGGTCACGAGCACTACGCGCCCGACCCGGCCGGCCGCGGCCGCGGTGAGCACCGTCTGCGCCCCCCGCACGTTGAAAGCCCGGCGCTGCCGGGCGTCGGAGTCGGGGGCCAGGTCGTAGTCGGCGTGCACGACGACGTCGACGCCGGCCAGCCGGCCGGCCAGGGCCGGGTCGCGCACGTCGGCCACGCGCCAGGTCACGCCCGCGATGTCACCCCGGCGGGCGTCGATCGCGATCACCTTCTTGACGTCCGGCGAGGTGGCGAGCCTGACGGTCAGGGCCCGCCCGATGCCGCGCGCCGCACCGGTCACCGCCACGACGGGCATAGGCTGGTCCTGTGTATGGCTGTGCTGCGTATCGCTCCGCTCGCGGCGAACTGGCCGCCGGGCGTTTGTCACAGTGTGCTTCCTCCGAGATAACGTGACGGTCATGACCCTTCTATCCTGCCGTAGAGCCAACGATGGCTGATCGCCCGTTCGGCTTCGGCCTACCCGATAAGCCCGAAGACCAGGGCGGCCAGGGGTCGTCGGGGTCCGGCTCAGGGGGACCCGCGGGCCCGGGGGGCGGCGGCCCGATGGGACCGTTCGGGGCCATGGGCGACCCGCAGCAGTTCGCCGACGCGCTGCGCCAGTTCGCCGACATGCTCTCCTGGCGCGGCGGCCCGGTCAACTGGGACCTGGCCAAGAACGTGGCCAGGCACGCGATCGCGGCGGCCGGCGACCCGAGCGTGCTGGACGCGCAGCGCCGCGAGATCACCGAGGCGGTCCGGCTGGCGGACCTGTGGCTGGACGAAGCCACGGCGTTCCCCTCGGGCATCCGCAAGATCGAGGCCTGGAGCCGGTCGGAGTGGCTCGAGGCGACCTTCCCCGTCTGGGCGAAGCTCTGCGACCCGATCGCGGCCAAGGGCGTCGAGACGATGAGCGGCATGTTCACCGCCGACCCCGCGCAACTCGGCGAGGACGCCCCCGAGGAGCTGCGCCAGGCGCTGGGCGCCCTCGGCGGCGCGGGCGGCCTCGGCGGGCTGGCGGCCATGATGCGGCAGCTGGGCGGGGCGATGATCGGCAGCCAGACCGGGACGGCGGTCGGCGAGCTCGCCCGCGAGGTGGTCGGCTCCGCCGACATCGGGCTGCCGCTGGGCCCGGAGGGTACCGCCGCGCTGCTGCCCGCGGGCGTGGCGGACTTCGGCCGGGGCCTGTCCGTCGACGCCGGCGAGGTCCGGCTCTTCCTGGCGCTGCGGGAAGCCGCGCACCAGCGGCTGTTCGCGCACGTCCCGTGGCTGCGCGCGCACCTGCTCGGCGCGGTCGAGCAGTACGCCAGCGGCATCACCGTCGACATGGCGCGGCTGCAGGAGGCCATCCCTGACGTCGACATCAACAACCCGGAGTCGCTACGCGACGCGCTGGCCGGCGAAGGCCTGTTCCGGCCGGAGGACACGCCCGCCCAGAAGGCCGCGCTGACCCGGCTGGAAACCGCCCTGGCGCTGGTGGAAGGGTGGGTCGCGACGGTGGTCAGCGCGGCCTCCCGGGACCGCCTCACCCACGCCGACGCCCTGGCCGAGGCGATCAGGCGGCGCCGGGCCACCGGCGGCCCGGCGGAACGCACGTTCGCCACCCTGGTCGGCCTGGAGCTGCGCCCGCGCAGGCTGCGCGAGGCGGCGACGATCTGGCAGGGCCTCACCGAGGCCCGGGGCATCGACGGCCGGGACGCCCTGTGGGCACACCCGGACCTGCTGCCCGCCGCCGACGACCTGGAGAACCCCGACACGTTCGTGCACGGCCAGCCCGAACTGGACATCTCGGACCTCGAGGACGGCGGCGACAGCGACTGACGCCGGATTTTCATCCCGCGAAACCACCTGCCCACCCTATGATCGGGTAAATCTTGTCGTCTTGTAACGTGAAGGAAATCAAGGCCGCAAAAGGCGCCAAGCCACCGCGATCATAGAATCATAGAAATAGCCCCCGCCCCGGGATTGCCGGCTTCCGGCCGCTCCGCTCCCATCGGACCAATTACCACGAAAAGGTATGCCTGACCGGGCCGGGGCCGGGCCGGGGCCGCATGATGGGAAGCCACACAGGGCAGGAGTCCGGCATGGACCAACCAGAGCATACAGACGTGGTCGTGATCGGCATGGGACCCGGCGGCGAATACGCGGCCGACGCCCTGGCCGAAGCGGGGCTGCACGTAACCGGGGTCGAATCCCGCCTTGTCGGCGGCGAATGCCCCTACTACGGCTGCGTGCCCACCAAGATGATGATTCGCGCGGGCAATCTGATCGCCGAGACGCGGCGCGTGCCCGGCATGGCCGGGACGTCGACGGTGACTCCCGACTGGTCCCCCGTGGCGCTGCGGATCCGGGAGGAGGCCACCGACTACTGGAACGACAAGGTGGCGGCCGACCGATTCACCGACAAGGGCGGTCACCTGGTCCGCGGCCGCGCGAAGATCACCGGCGCCGGCCAGGTGACCGTCACCGGCGCCGACGGGACCCGGGTCTTCACGGCCCGCAAGGGCATCGTGATCAACACAGGGACCGATCCCGCCATCCCGCCGCTCCAGGGCCTGGCCGGCACCCCCTACTGGACGAACCGGGATATCGTCCAGGCCGAGCAGGTGCCCGAGTCCATGATCGTCCTCGGCGGCGGCGCCATCGGCGCCGAACTGGCCCAGGTGTTCGCGCGCTTTGGCACCGCCGTCACCGTGGTCGAGGCGCTGCCGAGGCTGATCTCGTTCGAAGAGCCCGAGGCCAGCGCGCTGATCGAGCGGATCTTCAGCGCGGAGGGCATCAGGGTCTGCACCGACGCCCCGGCCGAGCGGGTCAGCCACAACGGCACCCGTTTCATGGTGCACCTGGACATGAGCACCCTCACCGCCGAGCGACTGCTGGTCAGCACGGGCCGCCGGGTGGACCTGGCCGCGCTCGGCGTCGCCGCGGTCGGCCTGGACGATCAGGCGCGCGTGATACCGACGGACGGCTGGATGCGGGCCGCGGACGGGGTCTGGGCCATCGGCGACGTGACCGGGAAGGGCGCCTTCACGCACATGTCCATGTACCAGGCGGCCATCGCGGTGCGCGACATCCTCGGCCAGGGAGGCGAGCCCGCCGACTACCGCGCGGTGCCGCGGGTCACCTTCACCGACCCGGAGGTCGGCAGCGTCGGCCTGACCGAGGAACAGGCCAGGGCGGCCGGGCTGCGGGTCCGCACCGGGACGGCCCAGGTGCCCTACTCGGCCCGGGGCTGGATCCACAAGGCGGGCAACGACGGCTTCATCAAGGTCATCGAGGACGCCGACCGGTCCGTGCTGGTGGGTGCCACCTCGGTAGGCCCCTACGGGGGTGAGGTCCTGTCCGCCCTGCAGGTCGCGGTCCGGGCCGACGTGCCGGTGGCCACCTTGCGCAACATGCCGTACGCCTACCCGACGTTCTACCGGGCCATCGAGGACGCCCTGGCGAAACTCGGTTCGTCATGACACACCGCCCGGCCGTGGTCGCCTTCGACGTGATCGAGACGCTGATGTCCCTCGAGCCGCTGCGCGAGCGGCTCATCGAGATCGGCCAGCCCCCGCACCTGCTCGAGGCCTGGTACACCCGTACCCTGCGGGACGGCATGGCCTTGTCCGCAACCGGGGACTTCGCCCCGTTCACCGACGTCGCCGAGGCCGCGCTGCGCGGGCTCACCAGCTACACGGTCAGCGACGAGCAGGTGGCGCAGGTCATGGCGGGGTTCAGCGACCTGCCCGCGTTCCCCGATGCGCTGTCCGCGATCACCGCCCTGACCGAGGCGGGCGTGCGGGTGGCCTGCCTGACCAACGGGTCCGCGTACATCACCTCCTCCTTCGTCAACCGCACCGGACTCGGGTCGCTGGTGGACCGGGTGATCTCGGTCGGCGAGGTGTACCGGTGGAAGCCGTCCAAGATGGTGTACCTGTACGCCGCGGAGGTGCTGGACGTCCCGCCGTCACGGATGGCGCTGGTCGCGGCGCACGACTGGGACTGCCACGGGGCCAAGCGGGCCGGGCTGATCACCGGCTGGGTGAGCCGCAAGTCCGGCGGGTTCGGCGCCCTGTTCGAGCCGCCCGACGTGTCCGGCGAGGACCTGACCGAGGTCGCCGCCCGGCTGCTCGCCCTCGATCCGTGACGCACCGATGATCACGCTCGCCGCGGCGGGCGGCCCACCGGACGGCGGGGAACGCCGTGCCGGTCCAGCACCGCGGCCACCCGGCGCGGGCTGATCCCGAAGCGGGCGGCGCAGTCGTTCAGGCTCAGCCAACCGTCCCGGTAGGCGTCGACCACTGCCTGGTCCTCGACGCCGTCGCCCGGCCGGCGCAGGGCGATCTCCTCCGCGGCCAGGAACTTCACGATCGTCGTGCGGGACACCCCGAACATCGCCGCACACTGCTGCACCGTCAGCCGCCGGTCGCGGTAGGCCTCGGCCACGGCCGCAGACCGCAGCCGCACCGGGCGGCCCGCCGCCGCGGCGAGCATGTCCGCCAGGACGGCCGGGCTCCGGGCGGCCGCCAGCGGCGCGTCGGCGGCGCCGGCGGCCTCGGCGGCGTGGGCCGCGGCGCGACGGGCCTCGGCCAGGTAGCAGGGCACGCCGCGGATGTCCCGCCGGCGGAAGCGGTAGCCGGGGAAGGCGCCCCGTAGCGCCGCCAGTTCGCCCTCCTCATCGGTCACCGGGCCGGGTCGGCGATCGTGCGTAGCACGGCATTGACCAGGTCCGCAGCGCGCCTCACCCCGGCGTCATCGCCGATATCCACCCACTCTTCCCAGCTGAGCTGGCAGCCCTGGCCGCGGCCGTCCCGGTCCACCATGACCGGTCCAAGCTGACGAGCCTGCGGCAGCACCACTTCAAGCTCCTGCGATCCGTCGCGGTAGTCGACGACGCTTACTTCCAGTCCACGCCGCACAAGCTCGGCCGCCACTGCCCGCAGCCGCTGGCCGGCCTCAAACTCGCCGGGTGCCCCCCGGCGAGCCAGGTCGTCGAGCTGCACCCGTGCGTCTTCCGGGGTCCGCATGAGCAGCGTCTTGTACACCTTCTGCGGCATCACGCCTCCTTGGGTCATGGATAGTCAGCTGGCGGCCTTCGCTGGCCGCGATCGGTGCCTGAAGATGCAGGCCCTGCCTGCTCGGTGACCGGCGTTGTTGCGCGTGCGGGAGCATCCGGGATCGGCCACGCGCGATCATCACGTGCCCTCCTGGTAGCCGACGGGTGTCATCGCATTACCACGGGCACCGGTTACGGGACGCCTGTTTGCGGCTGCCTGCGCACGGTCTCCTACTTTGATTGACGCGACGTGCTAGTGAACATAGGCAACGCCTATGCACAACGTGACAGCCGCGATGGTACGGGCGGTACATGCGTCCAGTCCACGGTGTTGCGAGATGTTGCGCTAACTCAGCTCACCTAGGGCCTTGATGATCAGTGCCCTCGCCGCCGCCCCGTAGACGGCGGGGGTCTTGAGATGCTCGAACATCCTGGCGTACAGCTCGATCTCCTGAGGCCGGTTGACTTCGATGCTCGCGGTGGGCGTCTCCAGCGCGACCAGTGCGTCGTCGAAGATCCAGAATCCTGCTGAGCCTACCGCCGTCCGTTCGGTCATCAGCGGGATGATTCCGAGCGAGACAGTCGGTATCGACATCACCTCCAGCAGGCGGCCCAACTGCCCCGCTTGAGTCTCGGCGGTACCGAACCAAGTCCGCAATGCTTGTTCCTCGAGCACGACGACAAATCGCTTGCCCGCCTGATAAACGACTTGCTGTCGTTCCATGCGGGCCGCGACGGCCTGGTCCAGATCGTCGGGCGCGTCGAGGAAATCGATCCAGAGCGACAACATGGCGGCTGAGTAAGCGGCGGTCTGGAACAGGCCTGGTATGACGTTGTGCTCATAGATCCGGAACAGGTTGGTCCGCTCGTATAGCGAGATGGTGTGCGCGCCCAGGACCCGTTTCATCCCGGCGCGGGCCTGCCGCCGGAATTCCAGATACGCGGACTCGACCGCGTGGGCAGTGGCGATCAGGTCAGGGATCTGCTCCTCGCTGCCGCAGGCACGGCACCAGTCGCGGATGTCCTGGTCGGAGGGAGCTTGCACGCCGTGCTCGATCTTGCTGACCCGGGTGAAATGCTGACCGGTCGCTTTCGCCAGAGCCCGCGCGGAAAGGCCCACTTCCCTGCGGATCTCCCGGAGACGGGCACCGAGCGCCTCCTGGGCCTGCCTGGCGGAGCTATATGGGCTCGTATTCACGGTGCGGTATAGACAGCTTCCACACGGCCTCGAACGAAGACCGGTACACCGTTGGCGACCCGGTCGGGTTGGATTCCAGGTCCTTGCCGATGAACGTCAGGCGCATGGCTGTCTCCCTGGTTACGAGTTGCCGAATGTTGCGCTCTCATGAGAGTCTTCTTATGCTCTGGATACGTCAAGAGCTTTCCGGGGATCAGATGTGGGCTAGCACGCCGGCCAGCGGGCCGGGCACTCGGGTGAGATCGAGCGCCGCGGCCAGCACGTGGCCGTAGTGGATCTTCCGGCCGGAGCGGGTGCCCATGAAGCGCCGCAGCTGCTGCTCGCGGGTTCGGTGCCGCTGGGCCGGCTGGCGCATGAAGGTCCGGAACGGCCCGAGCTCGCCCTGCGCCTCGATCAGCTGCTCGACCTGGCCGACGCCGAGCGAGCGGATCAGCTCGTATTCCAGGTCGGCCACGCAGACGAAGAAACCCAGCCCGGCGAGCCGGGCCAGCGACTCATCGTCCATATCCCTTAGTCTCGCAGCCATGCAGCGCAGCACCGATCGCATCCGCACCACACACGTCGGCAGCCTCGCCAAGCGGCTACCTAACCACAGCTAGGAGGGCTTCGTAGCGCTGCGCAGAAAGGTCAGCACGGCGAGCACTCGGCGGTGGTCGTCCGGGGAGCCGTCGATGCCGAGTTTGAGCAAGATGCTGCCTACGTGTGCTTCGACGGTTTTGGGACTGAGTGACAGTCGCTGGGAAATGCCCAGGTTGGAGCGGCCCTCGGCCATCAGGGCGAGTACCTGCCGCTCGCGCCCGGTCAACTCCTGAAGTGGCCCGCGCTCGCGGCGGGTGATGAGGCGGGAGACGATGGTCGGGTCGATTACGCACTCACCATCGGCGATCCGCTGCAGCGCGTCAGCGAGCACCGCCACGCTGGAGACGCGTTCTTTGAGCAGGTAGCCGGCGCCGCC